>Ga0194063_10002615_pt1 | contig 11113 bp, 5 predicted proteins | sample SepL3720m_MetaG_FD_155459 | JGI IMG/M metagenome (GOLD analysis project Ga0194063, IMG submission 155459) | Anoxic zone freshwater microbial communities from boreal shield lake in IISD Experimental Lakes Area, Ontario, Canada - Sep2016-L373-20m | ecosystem: Environmental > Aquatic > Freshwater >... | reverse complement strand
AGATCAGCCTGCAATTCATTCGCTGGCTAAGAAGCAGTCTCATGCGCTCGACCTTCTACAGGAGGGCCGTGGAGCTTCTGCGCCCTCTCATGGAATGCTATCTTTAATAAAATCTGTGACAGGGTTGCCTCCGCACATTACCGTTTTTCGGGACACGAAACTTTTGCTTGCCGATATGCCTGGCTTCCCAAAGCCGTCGCGGCGGTTTTGAACGATTCTGCGATTCTCACCACTCCACGGGAAGACGACGCCATGATCGAACTTGGGGTTGGAAAGAACATGGTCCGCTCAATTCGATTTTGGGCGGAATGCGCTGGGTTTATTGAACAGTCTGCAGATGGGCATGTTCCTTCGGAGATTGGAACGCTTCTATTCGTCGGGACAGGTATAAACGACGATGGTGAAGTCGATCAGCCGGCACTGGACGCATTCCTCGAAGACGTTCAGACGCTTTGGTTGCTTCATTGGAGACTGGCTACCAACCAGAACAGCCTGATTTTCGCCTGGGATTTCCTGCTGAATAGATTCGTTCTGCCGGATCTCTGCACGACATCGGTTTGCCGGGCACTTTCAGAGGCGCCAGAATGTTCATCTTCCTCCGAGGGATCGAGAGAGCAAATGTGGGATGTTTTTCTCCACAGCTACGTTCCGACTCGCGGAAGGAAAGGCGAAGTCCGGGAGGATAATTTGGACTGCCCACTTGTGGAACTGGGACTGCTCGTTCCAACCGGGAGCGCACAGATTTCCGAAAAGACCGGCAGAGCAGAACCGAAGTATGCATTTCGCCGCGACGAGAAAAACGAGATCAGTAATGAGCTTTTTGCATTCTGCCTCAGTGAGTTCTGGAATAATCACCACTCCGACGAACAATCGATTCCAATTCATCTCATATCAAACGGGCATGGGAGTCCCGGCCAAGTCTTCAAAATTTCTGAAATGCACATTCTGAACCGCCTTTTTTCCATCCGCGAATCGAGTGGAGGATATTTTACCTTCGAAGAATCGGCGTCCATCCCTCGAGTTGTGCGACACACAGAGGCGGAATCTCCGGCTCTGGAAAAAATCTACGGAGAGGAGTTGGCGCATGTCTGAGACGCTGACATCAGACATTCTCCGCCAATCAGGTCGATTTCTTCGCTCTGTGGATCTCGTCCGTGATTTCGAGGACCCCCAAGCGCTGACTGGGTATTGGCTCACTGATTTCGCCTCTCGGTGCCTGGAGCAGATCGGTGACAGCTTTCGCCAAGGCTCGACCAAAAGAGCTTGGCGGCTCACCGGGGATTTCGGTTCCGGAAAATCCTCATTTGCGCTCTTGCTCGCCAATTCGGTTCGAGAAAGCCAGAACCGGCTTCCCAAGCAGATCCGCTCACGCGTTTACGGACACCTCCCAATTGCGAAATCGGCAAACTTTCTGCCCGTGCTTGTTACCGGGAGCCGAGAACCAATCAGCCTCGCCGTCGTTCGGGCAATCCATAAGGCGTTGTCTGACCTCTCCACGAGGGGTGCGAAATCAGCGCTTTTGATTGAAATGGAGCGGGCTCTTTCAAAAAAAACCGTCTCCGACAAACAGGCTGTTGAGTTTCTTGAACAGTCAAATGCGACCACCATCAAATCAGGAAAGGCGGACGGAATTCTGCTCATCTTGGATGAAGTTGGAAAATTTCTGGAGTTCGCGGCCATGCGGCCGGAGGAGCAGGACGTATACTTCCTCCAACAGTTGGCCGAGACCGCCTGCCGAAGTGGAAAGCATCCACTGGTTGTGGTCTGCCTGCTTCATCAAGGGATTACAGCCTACGCTGAGCAGTTGGCCAAAGCTACCCGTCAGGAATGGGACAAAATTGCCGGACGCTTCGAGGAAATCACCTTTCTGCTCCCATTGGACCAGATCGCACGCCTCGTCTCGCAGGCGATCAATCCAGAAGTGGACAAGTTGTCGCCGGCGCAGCGAAAGCAAGCGCGAGATGCGATGGAAAAGGCGATCTCGCTCGGCTGGTATGGGACGTCATCCAGTCGTGACACTCTTCGGGAAGTTTCCGAACGCCTCTATCCAATCGATCCGCTGGCCCTGCCAGTGATGGTGAGGTTCTTTCGTCGTTTTGGACAGAATGAGCGTTCGCTCTTCGGGTTCCTTCAGTCGCATGAGCCATTCGGTCTCCAGAACTTCATTCAGCGGCCCTTCCACCAGAAATCTGCGCCTTTCCGGCTCGCAGACTTTTATGACTATGCCCGGGCAAACTTTGGGCATCACCTCGCCACCGCAAGCTATCGCACCCATTGGAGTGTGATTGAGTCTTGCATCGAAAACTTTCCTGCGGAGGGCGCTGCGGCCCTTGCGGCGATGAAGTCGATCGGTTTGCTTAATCTGCTGCATGCCGATGATTTGTTGCCGACAGCAGAAGCTGTTTCGTGGACCGTTTGTGGCAATTCTTTGAACGAGCGGGTATCGGTGGAAAACGAATTGAAGGTTGTGGCGAAGACCACGCGTCTCCACTTTCGCGGCGAAGGCCGTGGATACTCGATCTGGCCACACACAAGCATCGACTTGGATTCTCGGGTGCAAGAATCTCGCGTTGCCGTGCATGCGGTGGGGTCGATCTCCAAAGCCATTCAGGAGATTCTCCCCTCCGAACCAATCGTTGCGCGAAGGCACTATATCGAGACTGGAAATCTTCGCTACTTCGAGGTGGTTTATTGCGATCCGAGCGAACTCGCGAATCTGGCTGCCGACTATCACTCGCAGGCGGACGGATTCATTTTGATTCCTCTCTGCGAAACGCCTGAAGAAACGCGGACATCAAAATCTGTGGCCAAGCGATTGGACGACCGCCCGGAAACGATCCGCCTCATCGCCGTTCCTGAACCTCTGAACCGGCTGCATTCCTTCGTTCTGGAGGCCAAGCGCTGGGATTGGATTCAAAACAATACCAAGGAACTCAACAACGATGCGTATGCGCGTGATGAAGTGGGGGTTCATCTCAGGCACGCACAATCTGCCCTGAACCGAGAGGTTCAGGCAATGCTTGGGCGAAACCGCCACTCTGGCAAATCCTCATTGAAGTGGTTCTACCGCGATCATGAGGGCCGTAGCGATGGCAAGTATCTCACAGCTCGACAGACACTGGAGCTGCTTTCTCAACTGTGTGACGTGTCCTTTTCTGAGGCACCACTCATCAAAAATGAACTGGTAAACCGACATAACATCAGTTCAGCAGCCGCTGCGGCACGCATGCGACTCGTTGAGTTGATGTTCTCATCCTCAGACAAGGCAGATCTTGGGCTTCCGACTGATCGCAAGCCGCCGGAGAAATCCATGTATTTCTCTGTTCTCCGGCGCACGAAACTTCATCGCGAGGTAAACGGACGCTGGCACCTCGGGCTTCCTCGGGCGGGCGGGAAAGCTGAGGATCCTTGCCGTGTTCGGCCTGTCCTTAAAACGATCAGAAGCATTCTGAGCGAAAAGCCTGACCAACGGATTGGAATCGACACAATCATGCGGATTCTGCGTCAGCCTCCGTTTGGCCTGAGGGATGGGCTGTTTCCTATCCTGCTCGCCGTTGTCGCCGTCGAGGACGAACAAGAGGTGGCATTCTATGAGAATGGCACGTTTCTGCGAGAGGTCGGGAAAGATGCTTTCCTGCGCATGACCAAGGCCCCGGAAAAATTCGAGATCCAGCATTGCAAAATCGAAGGAGTGCGAGGCCAACTTTTCCACCAATTGGCCCATATCCTCGAAGTCTCCAGAAGTGACCAGAAAAACGTGGAGCTTCTCGACTTGGTTCGGAGCCTCTGCCAGTTCGTCGCCCAGTTGCCGGATTTTGCACGACAAACACGGCGATTGGAGAATCCCAACACCATCGCAGTCCGCGATGTGATTCTTCAAGCGCGCGAGCCGGTGCGGATGGTATTTCATGACTTGCCGGAAGCATGTGGATTTAAAACATTTGAGGTCGGCAAGCCGACTTCGGCAGCAGAAGCCCAACAATTTGTATCCAAATTGAAGGATGCCATTGATGAATTGCGCGATGCTCTCCCTGCCCTGCATCGCCGAACGACTGATGCAATTGCCGAGGAGTTTGGTTACAAAGGAACACCCTTGAGCCATTACCGTCGCAAGCTCGCTGGCCGAGCAGAAAAATTGCTTCTGCGAGTGACGGAAAACAAACTCAAGGCTTTCGCTTTTCGCGTGTTTGACGAAGGACTTTCCGAAACGGAATGGTTAAATTCAGTGGGAAGTGTGCTTGCGCTACGCCCCCCTGACAAATGGAAGGACGAGGATGAGGAAACATTCCGCCGCGAACTTGAAAACGCAGCGGGCCGCTTCAAGCGAGCGGAGAGCGCAGCTTTTGGTCTGGACGCAATAGGTCAAGGCGGGCAAGGACTGCGCGTGGCAATTACTCAGGCAAACGGGAATGAGCGACAGGAGGTTGTCCACATCGACGTCGGAGAAGAGAAGTTACTACTTCATCTCCAAGAACAGATTCTTTCTGTGATTAAGCAGAACGAAAGACTCGGTATCGCTGCGGTTTCTCGTGCTCTCTGGTCCCAACTAAAACCAGTGGAGGACGCACAATGAGCGACAATGTCCGGCATATTCTTGGGTTATCTGGTGGAAAAGACAGCACCGCTCTTGCCCTCTTCATGAGAGACAAGATTCCCAATATGGAATATGTTTTTTGCGATACAGGCAGTGAACTTGAAGAGACTTATCAATATTTAAACCAGGTAGAAGCTTATCTCGGGAAGAAGATCATTCGCCTTAATCCCACAGCTTCTTTTGACCATTGGTTGGAGGTTTTTGGCGGATACCTACCCGCTCCAAACATGCGCTGGTGCACGAAGTTGCTGAAGCTAAAACCATTCGAAGAATATGTGGGGGAAAGCGAGGTGGTAAGCTATGTTGGTATCCGAGCGGATGAAAATCGAATCGGTTACATCAGCACCAAATCCAATATCAGGGCTGTTTTCCCATTCAAAGACTACGGGATCGATTACGCTGGAGTCATGAAGATCTTAACCGAAAGCGGGATCGGGTTGCCTCCATATCTCAACTGGGGTCGCACACATTCTGGTTGCTACTTCTGTTTTTTTCAAAAACCTATCGAATGGGTCCATCTTCTCGAAACACATCCCGATCAATTTGAAAAGGCCCAAACCTACGAAAAGATTACCAACGACCCGGGCAAAACATTCACTTGGAACCAAGGAATGCCACTGAGGGAACTACGAAAACCGGAAAACGTAGAAAAAATTAAATTGAAGGCAGCCGAAATGAAGGAACGCTATCTCAAATCTCGTCCGAATAAGACACTCGTAGATGTCCTTGCAGGACTTGAGGATGAGGATGATGGACCAAAAGCTTGCTTGATTTGCCAATTGTAAAACTCCAATTTCTTTGTGACCGAACCTTCAATACAATTCATAAAACAGATCGATCAGATCAAGAAAGGTGGCGGAACGGCCGAACCTAAACCGCACAAACTGGTTTTGTTGCTGTCCGTATTAGAATCGATCGATGACGGTATGATTAGAGAGAACAAAATCCGACTGAACGAGGATCTGGTTTCTCGATTCGGTAAGAATTTCGCGAAATACGCGCTGGATGGTGATTGGAAACAGCCGACCATGCCGTTCTTTCATCTTCGGACGGCTCCTTTTTGGAGACACAAAGTCCGCGATGGAATGGAGGCCGAATACGCACAAACAAAACGGGTTGGTGGTGGCTCGGCATTGCTGAACAGCATTGTCGACTACGCTTACCTCAGTGATGATGCTTTCGAGGTCCTTACTGAGCCACAGAAACGCTCGGTCGTGAAAGCTTTCTTGATCGAAAGCTTAAAGTTCGATGCGGTTAAGAAGATGAGTGTCCTAGAAATACGCAGAATAGGCATGGCGTTTCACGAGGGATTTCCGTTTGTTCGATCTTCTATCGCAGATGTGCTTTCTGTAGCAGGGCGAAAATCGTCTGACACCAAACTCAATTTTGAATTACTACGGCAGGAAACGACACTCGGTAAGAACTACGCCAAGGCAATGCCTCGATACTGCCAAGGTGCTGGATTGCTGGACAACAAGAATGAACTCACGACATTTGGGAGGCGTGTGTATGAGTGTGATCCGCACCTAGAACGGCCTGAAACTTTGTGGTTGTGCCATTACAATCTCGCGGCGTCGGAAGGGCCAGGACCAGAATTCTGGCACCTCCTTGTAGGTGAGCACTTGCGTGTTGGAGATGAACTAAAGACAACTTCTCTCGGAGATCTTTTGAGGAAGGTCTCAGAGGACGGTGGCAATCCAATTGCAGAGCGGACCGCATCCACAGCCGCCAGTGTATTCCTCGGAACGTATTCACGCGCCGACTGCTTGGGCGGGCTGGGTATTTTAGAATCGCAAGACGCAGGAACCTATCTTGTGAAAGAAGCCGAGTCACCTCCCCCATTGGTCTTCGCATTTGCTGTCGGCGATTATTGGCGACGGAACTTGCCCAACCAAACCTCGGTCTGGATTGACGAATTCAACAAAGCTGGTGGGCCAGCTCAAATTCTCCTGATGGGAAGCGGACAGGTTAATCACGCGATGCGTGAACTCAGCAAAATGGGAATTGCGACCGTGCAACTCAACCAACCTCCGTACCAGTTCTCGCCGCTGTGGAAAGGTGAGGGAGAGCTCCTGGACCGGATTTACGACACCTGACGTATGAACGGCGCGTTTCAACATTACTGGGAGAAGTTGGGAAAGCTGCGATGCCCGATCGGCCTGATGCTTTTCAAGGCGGAGCAATACCACACAGTCACCGAGGTCGCCGCGCGCAGCGATGCGGCGCTAGTGGACTTTCGCGATACTGCACGCGCCATGATTCCAGCGGGTGGGCGCTACGTGGATTTCAGACCGGACACGCTGTTCATGGCCCTGCGCAACGCACATGATTCCAGTTCATCGCGCAAAGTGATAGTGCAGAACTTCGACCTGGGCGTTGCTCGCCTCAAGAAGGCCGATCGCGGCCACCTTTGGGAAACCCTGCTCAACAATTTTCCGCCGAACAGCGACACAGCAGTCGCGCTGGCAATGCCCGACGAGCAGACAGCGGGTGACCTGCTTCCGCCCTCAGAGACGCTGAGGCTGTGGATCGATGCGCAAAGAGCGCTGCGAATCACACCCGCGTAGGCGCGACATACATTTACTCCACCCCACTAAAGCAAAACTTATGCTGATCAAGGAACTAATCAGGCTCAATACGAACGCCAAGTTCTTCAACGACGTTCAACTCCGCTGGTTTTGGGACGCGCAAAAGAATGCGGAGCTTGCGAAGGGTTACATCTTTACCCAGCAAGCAGGGGAGAATCAGAAGTCCACGGTGGATGCGCTAAACATGGTGCGTTTTGGCCTCACCGACCCCGGCAGCGAAAACCGGATGCTGTTCCTGGCGACATTCGGCCAAGGCAAGACACACCTAGCGCTCGCGATGGCAAATATCTTCGGCAAGCCCCCGGACAGCGAAGAGGTAAAATGGCTGATCGAAAGTCTGACGCACGCCTACGGAGAGAGCCCAGCGATCAAGAATTTCACCGATCTCAAGGAGCGAAACCCGCGGCACCTCGTCGTGTGCCTTCAAGGCGATGTTGGTGGCTTCGACCTTGGCAGTTACTTCGTTCGCGAGTTGGAGCGGTCATTGGCTACGGAATTATGCGCCTCAGGAGGGATGCTTCCGCTTTGGTATAAGACGGCGCTCGATACCCTCGAGGCTAGTGTAGCTCCCCAAAAAACAAAGGCTGATGCTTTTCTGGAACCTCACGAAATGGACCTGCCTAAGCTCAAACAGCGCCTTGGGCAGAAGGACGCGAGCCTCTACGATCTGGTGCGCGATCTCATCGAGCACGTTACGGGTGTGCGACCCGACTTGGGATCGAGGCTGTCTCTCCACGACCTCGTGGACTTCATTTGCTTGGAATACTGCGGCCAGGGAAAGCCATACGCAGGCCTCGTCATCTTGTTCGACGAATTCAACGCCTTCATGCACGCTTATGGCAAGCAGAGTCCTGCGGGAGCGCCGTTGCAAGACCTTCTAAACGGCATCGAGGACAATAAGGGAAAATCTATCTTTGTGGGTTTCGCACAGCGCGATCCGCAAACGATAGTGGACGCTCTTCCACCAGCGAAGCGCGCGGACCTCCACCTCGAAATGTCCCGGATTCCTCCAGGTCAGCGAACCCATTTGTTCAACAATCTGGAAACCATCCTGGACTCTTACATTGGTGCCAACGAGACGACGTTGCGAGCTGAGCTACAAACGGCAGGCGCGTGGCCCGCACTAGAGGAAGCCGAGGAGGCTACTCAAATGCTTTTCCGACGTCGATACGACCGGGAATTGCACTGGAATCAGGAGCAGTTCCGCAGCAAGGTAACCATCGGTTGCTTCCCGCTACACCCTTTAACCACGGCTCTCCTCTGCTCCGTGGAATTGGCCGATACAGGAGCTACCACACCACGGGGCATTCTTCAGTTCGTGCTCGAATCTCAGAAGACCATAGGGGATCTCCCAGTTGCCACAAATGGCGTTCCGACATGGATTTCTGCTACCCGGATGGTGGATTGGTTCGAGAAAACCCTCTGCGTTCAGGAAGTTCAGTGGGAGCAATATCTAAAGGCCTTATCTGACGGTGGCGGCGACCTTCCCGATATCCAAAAGGAGGTCTTAAAAGCGATGCTATTGCATGTGATTGCGACGCTGCCAATGGCGAACGTTTCGTATGACCGCACCATCGCATTGCTTGCCGGCATAACTCAAGACGAGGCCAAAACCGCGCTTCAGGCGATGGCGGACAGAAATCTTATTGAACGGGATACCGCCAACAAGAAATACATCTTTCTCAGTGCCTCCGGTGGAGATCGCGAATTGAGGGACTATATCACCCGCGAAATCGAGCAGACGCAGCTCAAACTCAAGACCCTTCAAGATGCCGATGTGGTTTCCGCATCGGGCTTTAAGGCCACGGCTGTTTCCGTGGATTGGGGCAGTTCTTTAGACTGGCAGGCGATGCCAACGCTACTCACCAGCGAGTTTTTTACGGAGGAGACACTCAAAACGTTACTGCTCAACGAACTTGCACCTGTCGTTTGGTTGATTCCTCGTGATGAGGATGAAAAGAGTGCTCTGGAAGCGAAAGTTCAGGGCATTGTCGATGCAGCATGCGGTACCGTGCCGCAACCTTTGACGGTATTTCTTCCCAATGCGCCATTCCCGGGCGTTCACGAAGGTCTCAAGAAGCTCCAGGTTCTGGCAGATCTTCCCGCGCAGAAGAGAATGGATTTTTCAGCGTTTCTCCCCGGCACGAAGATTCGCGCCAATGGACAATTGAAAGAGCAGATGCAGGCTCTGCAGGCGAGTCAGCAGAAATGGTTTGTGCATACGTCGCTCACCCCCGCTTTGCAGGCGGAGAATTTGACTGGTGATCCACTCGTCAAGCGCGTGGTGATGGACTGCTTCAAGAAGGCCCCGCCGTCATTCGTCACGACCCAGAGAGAGGATGCGCCGAAACTCCGAAGTGCCTCCGCTCTGTTGGGGAAACTCCTTCTCAACAATCAGGCAGCGCATTTGCAGGAGCAGATTCAGTTGCGGCCAAAAGACGGCAATCTCAAGATGGCAGAGAACGTCCTCGACACGATTCTCACCGTCGGACGCTCAGCGGCATGGGGGATTGTTAGCAACAGCAAGCACCTTCAGGAACCGACAAATACCAAAGTGAAACTCGCTTGGGACGAACTGAGCAACATGTTCCCGACAACCGGCTCAGCCGGCGAACTTAAAGGTGTCATCGAGAAGTTGCAGAAAGCTCCCTACGGCTACGACTCGAACGTGCTCACGTTACTGCTGTGCGCATGGATTGGCTTCCACCGGCACGATATCGAGATCACGAAGGGCGGTGCGGTCTATTCCGTCACCCAACTGCAAGAGTTGCTCAATGCGGATAGACCTGCGGGTTTCGTCACCGAACTGTCTGCTAATTCTTATCGAATCAAGCGCCGAGACCGCTCTGTCGCCCTTCAAGAAATCCAGAACATCTTCTCGCGGGTCCAGCAGATCAGCACCAACCCGTTCGCGCGTCAGGAGGCAAGTGACGCCATCGTAAAGCTTGGTGAGTATTTGGCAGACGGCGGGAACAGTGATCCCGTCATGCGCACCCGAGTGGAGGAAACGAAAGATCGGGTGAAGGGAGACCTCGATCTTGCGGACGCTTACGACGCGAAAGCCCAAGACGTGCTCACGAAGCTTGCTGCCGTCAAGAAGGTCAACGATTCACTTGGTCTTCTCAACAAAGCTCGCAACCTCCCCTCGTGTAATGGCGTGAAGCCAAATCAGCCCCCTGTTGCCGAGATCGTCGCGACGGCTGAGGCGGCATTGGAGAAGACTGTTGAGGATACATGCCAACGGCTTTCTAAGTTGTTGTCCATTACAGACTTTGGGCGCCAAGATGACGATCTGAAGAGCTGTCACAGCGATTTAGATGGGAAGGCGCATTTACAGCACAAAGTCACCGATGCATTGGCAGCGTTGCTCCAGGCCAAGAGCGAATTGGAGGCAAAGCAATCTGAGGATGCGACACTCGCAACGATTGAGGCCCTGTCTGCCCAAGTCCCGATGTCGGCATTGGAAAAAACCCTCGAAACACTCGATACGATCACAGGTGGCAGCGAAAAAGTCGCGGCTCGACTGGCTGCGAAGCGGAAGGAAATTGCCGACCAGATCACCGCACTGACGACTTTCGCCGAGGGCCTTGACTCTCGGATCGAATCCGTGAAAGACGCGAACGAATTGCGAGCAGTCGAGCGGGAGATTGACGGGAAGGCGGCATCATTTGCTGGTCACGGAGCGAACGAAGCCAAGCTCAATGCCGCGACCGCTCGTTGCTCACGGCTTGCCGAGTTTTTCTCTACGATCACCCCGTTGAGCCAAAGGGGGCTCAACAGTCCCCAGGATTTGGTGACCGTTCTCGATGACTGCGCAGCCGTCCGGCAACAATTTTCCTCCGGCCTATCGCAAGCGCAGGCGGAACTGATTGATCAGATCGAGGCCAGCAAGCGAAACGATGCGGAAGCCAAAGGCCGGGCCGCCAAGGAG
>Ga0194063_10002614_pt1 | contig 11115 bp, 6 predicted proteins | sample SepL3720m_MetaG_FD_155459 | JGI IMG/M metagenome (GOLD analysis project Ga0194063, IMG submission 155459) | Anoxic zone freshwater microbial communities from boreal shield lake in IISD Experimental Lakes Area, Ontario, Canada - Sep2016-L373-20m | ecosystem: Environmental > Aquatic > Freshwater >... | reverse complement strand
CGGGAGGCTCGCGGGTGCTGACCCACTTTCCGCCGACCGACACCTACAATGGCGATGCCTCGGTCAAAGAGGTTCTGAAGCATTACTCGAATTTCAACGACAAGGACCGGGCGAACGAGAGCTGCATGCTCTTTGGCTTTGGCGACGGAGGCGGAGGGCCCACCGAGGAGATGCTCGAGAGGCTTCGCCGCATGCAAGATGTCCCGGGTCTGCCTTCGGTAGAGATCCGCACGCCGCAGGAATTCTTTGCCCGATGTGAAAAGGACATTGTGGATCCGATCGTTTGGTCGGGTGAGCTGTACTTCGAGCTTCATCGCGGAACGTACACGACACAGGCTGCAAATAAGAGGGACAACCGCCGGAGCGAAGAGGCCCTGCACGATGTCGAGTTTCTCAGCGCGATGGCCTTTCAACGAGCTCATGCGCCCTATCCTCAGGAGCAGATCAACCGCCTCTGGGAAGTTGTCCTGCTGAACCAGTTTCACGATATTATTCCCGGATCATCCATCACGGAGGTTTATGTCGATTCCGCAAGAGACTACGCCGAAGTGTTGGCCTCGACGAAGAGCTTGCGCGCAGAGGCAATCGAGCGCGTTCTCCCGTCAAAGGCTGATGAGCAGGGGACGCGGCTTCTTTCGTTAAACACGTTAAGCTGGCCCAGGCGCGAAGTCGTCGCGCTTCCAAATGCAAAAGGCTTTTCATTTGCTGCGGCTCCCGCATATGGCTATTCGGTTTCCGCAATCGAAGATGCCACGCCTGCTCCCGTGACTGTCCAGCAGGATGCCGATGGCTTTCTGATTGAGAACGGCCTGGTGCGAGCGAAGTTTGACAAGCAAAGCCGCCTGGTAAGCTTTTTCGACAAGCGCCATCACCGCGAGACGATTGCTCAAGGCTCCTCTGGAAACCAGTACGTCTTGTTTGAAGATCTGCCAGAGAAGTGGGACGCCTGGGATATGGATATCCATCACCTCGAAAAACGCAGGAACGTGGGCGACGTCCGATCAATCAAGGTGATCGAAAGCCACCCGCTTCGGGCCACCGTCGAAGTCGAGCTTTTTATCAGTTCCAAGGCCTCGCTTATTCAGCGAATCTCCCTCACGGCAGAATCGCCGCGCCTCGACTTTGAAGCCAAGGTTGATTGGCAGGAGAAAAACCAGTTTCTCAAGGTGGAATTTCCGCTGGCCCTGCGCAGCGATCACGCGACTTACGAAATCCAGTTCGGGCATGTCAGGCGTCCGACCCATTTCAACACGAGCTGGGATTTTGCCCGCTTCGAGGTCAGCGCCCACCGTTGGGCGGATCTTTCCGAACCGAACTACGGTGTCGCGCTTCTCAACGATTCCAAGTACGGCTACGCATGCCACGGCAACGTGTTGAGACTGTCGCTTCTTCGTTCGCCGAAGTCGCCTGATCCGACGGCCGATATGGGCGAACACCGCTTCCGCTATGCCATTTTCCCGCATTCCGGCGGGCCGCAAATCGGGGGCGTTATTCCCGAGGCGGCTGCATTCAACCAGCCGATCGCACATTTTGCCACCTCGTCAGAGCCTCAAAGCGAGAGCTTCTTTCAGGTCGATAATCCGGCCGTCGTCATCGACACGGTCAAGAAGGCGGAAGACTCCGATGAATTGATTTTGCGGATCTACGAGTCCCATGGCGCCCATCAGACGGCGACGCTTAAGACGGCACTGGAAGTGACCAACGTTGTGCGGGTCAATCTTCTCGAAGAGGAAGACGTGCCGGCTTCCGCCGAGCGCCATCAGCTGAGCCTGGCCCTTCGCCCGTTTGAGTTGTTAACTCTGAAATTGTCAACGAAGTCGCCCGAGTAATGGCCGTTTTGGAATGCCGCGCAGGCTTTTTCAACGGCGCAGGAAAATGACAAGCCCGGAGGCTTCGATGGGCTTGGGGTTGGCTATTTCAAGAGGCAACTTCAAGTGGTGCGGAAAGTTACGGCTGTGTAGCACAGACAATCTTGTCTGTGTCCCTGACTGGGAGATTCTCCGATAAGGGCAAATACGGCCGCGCGTTGTAGTGGAGGCGCTACATCTCTTCGCCGGATGTCCGTCGAGGAGACCTGCGACATTTCGAGCGGCCAGCCCTTCAGTGTTCAACGGCTTTTTCTAGTTTAGAGTTAAACATTATTAGTTCCAAATGAAAGAGCCTACCCACCAGTCGATGCGCGTGAATTCCCATCTTGATTTCTCGGGTCCTTTGTCGGGCATTCCCTGTCACTTATGTGTGACAGGTTCTTCGTTTCAACTTTCACATAATTATATTTGCATGGTCTACTTGGAGTTCTTTAGAGTCCAGCCATGGAGATACAACCCTCATCATTGTTCGAAATGCCTGAAGGAATTCAAACCCGCTGGGCCAGCGCTGAAAACCCAGAAGCCGCACCCGGAGGAGCCTGCCGGTCGAATGATGGACGCAAGCGTTCCTGCAATGTCGCCCCGTTCAAAGCGGGGGCTAGCATTACGATAGCTCAGGCAAGCGAAACCAGCGGAACCGTGCGCAGGATATGGGTGACAATTGACCCCCGCAGCCCCAAGAGGGTTCGTGGCCTGCGACTGGATATGTATTGGGATGGCGCGTCAACTCCCGCAGTGAGCGCCCCGCTGGGGGATTTTTTCTGCCAAGGCTTGGGCCGGATGGTCGCCTTTGAAAATGCGCTCTTTTCCAGCCCGGAAGGGAGAAGCTTCAATTGTTTCGTGCCAATGCCGTTCCTGAGCGGAATGAAAATCGTGGTGACCAATGAGACGGACGAGGATGTGACTCAGTTCTTCTACGAAGTGGATTTCACGATTGGTGATTCTCATAAGCCCGGAACCCTCTACTTCCATACCCACTGGCGGAGGGAGAATCCGACAATGATCCGGAGGGATTTTGAAATCCTTCCGCAGCTATCCGGGCGCGGCCGCTTTCTCGGCGTGAACCTGGGAGTCATTGCAAACACGAGCGTTTATTCAAAAAGCTGGTGGGGCGAGGGCGAGGTTAAAATCTTTTTGGACGGGGACACCGATCACCCGACCTTGTGCGGAACGGGAACCGAAGACTATATCGGAACCGGTTGGGGCCAGGGACAATACTCGAATGCCTATCAGGGGTGTCCGTTGGCGGACGGGGAGCGGAGCCAATACTGTTTCTACCGGCTGCATTTGCCTGATCCGGTGTATTTCCAGAGCGACATCAGTGTCACGATCCAGCAGATTGGGTGCTTTGGAGCTTGGGACAAAGACAGCGCTTCAATCGCTTACGAGATGTTGGAATCGGGCATTAAGCTTTCGTTGGGAGATGATCCCGTGGATATCGCCGGCCTCATTGAAGCTAAAAGTGGAGCGATCTTCGAGCGGCATGACGATTGGTCCAGTTGCGCGTATTTCTATCTGGACCAGCCCGAGAACGGGCTTCCACCTTTGGCTCCGCTCCCCGAGAGGATCGCGGGCTTGTAGATCGACGGTTTATCAACGAAGAACCTCTTGATGCCCCCGGGGTGTTGGCTTACGAATTAAATAAGCTCACGGTGCAGGGGGCGTATCTCCGATAAGCTGCAATTTCCTGAAGCTTCTAAGTGGCAGGGGTATCCTGCCCCCCTGCATGGCGACCGCGACACAGACAGGATTGTCTGTGCTACACTCCAGAATGGCAGCCCGCACTGGTCGCGAAGTCCGTTTGCACTTGTCGGGCATGCACTCCTAACATTTAGACGTCCGCATTGCTCATTATCGATTCGCTTTTTGGGTTCGTGGCTTTTAGATTTTAAGGATTAACCGGAGGCGGAGGAAACTCCGCTCCATGTCCCTGTCTGGCAAGGGTGGCCAGCGAGAGCCTTGCTCGGCACCGCCTGCCTGTGAGTGGGGAAGCTTATCCGATCCCACGAAACGGATGCCAAACACGCAGGGTCATTGGGATTTCCAGAGCTTGCGCAGGGCCAGCGCTGCGGGTTTGAGACGAGCTTTGCAGTCGATGACCGATGTGTTGGTAGGGCAGGGGAAGCAGTCGTGGCCCATCCACACGATGAACCCTCCGACGCGGGGAAACCGTCGTTGCGTGGCCTCAGCGGCGGCGGCAAGAAATGTCGCCTGCCGTTGCTGGCTCCACTGCACAAACTCATCCAGGCTGGTTGATGAGCCCCCTTGCGCAAGGTATTCCTCCCACTGGATCCACCAGGAGGAGATGTGGTTCCACCATGGGTTTTCTGCGCTGGCAGGCATCGCCTGCGCTTGGCCGAATTCTTCAAGCAGATCTGCAGGTGAGGCGCCGGGCATCCCGGTCTCCGAGCGAAAGAGCGCATCATCGTTGTCCCGGTATCGCCTCCAGGATTCCAGATCACCCGAATGGTTCCAAGGCCCATGGACGTCGTGGTGCAGCCCTTGCCCAAAATCCTTTTCGTCGGCCATGAATCGCGGCCCGGAAGCCGAGGTGGGCAGGAAGCTTTCAAAATCTCGCCGCAAAGCGAGGCTCGCCGTCGCAAAGAGCTCGAAAAACAAGCCGCCGCGCTAGGCCTCACCCTTCAGCCCGCTACCGTTTAACAAATGAAGTTAGTCGGGAGGGTTAAACTTCTAAGAAGGCCGCCGTGGCGTGCCAAAGGCGCTCCGGGAATTCGATCCAAGAAGGGTCTTCCGGTCCGGAGTTCGTGCGGGGCACGCATCCCCAGTAGCCTTCGTCCTTCAGGCGACGCGTGGCATAGTCGACGAGCTCCCAGTAGGCGTCAGACTTCTCTTCCCAGCGCATCTTCGGGTGTGCGCAGTAGGTTGCGCCTTCCCCGACAATCAGGAGGATGTCCGGGAAGAGCGCCTTGCGTGTTTCCAGCGCCTTGCGGATGTTGTCGTCGACACCCGCTTTATATTCGGCGACCTGGCTGGTGAGGTGCTCGTCCAGAAGCAGCTCCAGAGCGGGCAGCTTCCGCTCATCAAGGTTGTTATTGAGCCAGACTCGGATCGGCCAGCCATGCTCCACGTGCTGGAGGGAATTTCTGCATGAACGAACCGCCTCGATCGGAATCAGCGGGGACTTGAGAAATCTTCCCAGCACAGGATGGTTTTCTGCATTTTCGAAATCAAATCCGTTCTCGTAGACGGGCGTTTCAAAAACTTTTCCATACGCGCCCCAGCTGTAATACATGTGGTGGTTCCACACGTGCGCGTTCCGTGGAAGCACCTCGCGGTTGGTGCCTGAATCATTTGTGTCGATGGCGAAGAGCAGGTCGGGATGGCGCCCCTTGAGCATGTCCAGCGCCTCCTCGTGCCAGCGGCGGAAATCATGCATCCCCTGGAGCTTTTCGCTGTCGGTCTTCCAGAGCTTGTCCAGCTTCCAATAGGAAGTCAGGCTGTCGAACTCATTGAAGATTTCGACGAATGCGATCTGCCTGTGCAGTCCGCGGGCCTTGAGCTCAGACAGGATCCGGTCGGTATCCACAGCGAACCGCATGAAGCGCTTCTCAGGTGGCAGCGCGAAGAACTCCTCCGCCAGATCATCCTCCACGAACCAGAACGTATGAAGATAGAACCAGCTCGACAGGATGACGCGCACATCGTGCTTCCTGGCCAGCTCGAAAAGTTCGACAACTTTATCCAGCACATTGCACTGGCATCCGCCTTTCGTGGCCATGTCGGTCCGCTGGTCCATCTGGCGCAGGGTGCTGTAGCCGGGGAAGGGCTCATGGAGGCGGATTTGGCCGCGGGGCTCGCCGTCGGCCGTGTGGCAGAGGCCCGCCCCCGAATCGACGCGGACGGTGTTGAAGCCGCGTTCCTTGAGCTCCACAAAGCATCGCTCAAGGTCATGGAAACATTCCCCTTTTTTGATGCCGTAGAAGTAGTTCCACAGCCAGAAAGAGATGGTCAGTTTTTGCGGCAGGTGTTCCGGAACAAGGCTCTGATGGGACGTGGCAGAAAGATGGGGCATAAGCAAACCCTACCTGCATTCCCCGGCGGAATGCTCCACATCCTATTGGAATCATTTTACTTTATTTTCGATTTTTGCAAATTGTGTGCGTGGTCGAAACGGGCTACGCGCCCGCGCTTTCCCGGCCGATCAAGCATTCCAGCCATGCTGCCGGGATACTTTTCCGGCGGCTTTTGCGGGCACCGTCAGTGGGTGGGGGCGCTAGGACACACTAAATCTGGACGGCCCATACGAACTGGGGGCCGGTTATTCTTGAGCCCAAAATTGGGTTCGCACAGCACGGTGGACGCAGCGAAGTGAAATCGCTCCATCAACTGACGGTGAGAGATGGTGTCTCTTCGGGGCTAGGCTGCGCTATCCGCGGGTCCCAAATTCGATGAGTGCCGCAAATACGGCTGCGCTTTGTCGCGGAGGTCTGAAACATCCCTTCGCCGGATTTCCGGCGGGAGCGCGGCCATCTTGGCCGCTGCGTCCGGCATCTTGCCGGACGACCTTCTCTTGCTTTCTCTCTCGCCGGCAGGATGCCGGCGAGTGCGGGCTGGAAGCCGCGCGCTCCCGCCGGAAATCCGGCGCAGCGGCGGGAAAATGCAGAAAGGCGCAGGCCGATAATTTAAATGTCCTGATGGACGTCGGAGATCCGCGGGGAGGGCCGACTTGCTTTCGTCGGGCCCATCCGATCTTGCGTTACGTCTCCCTCCAGAGCTTGCGCAGGGCCAGCGCTGCAGGCTTGGGACGGGCTTTACAGTCGATGACCGATGTGTTTGTCGGGCAGGGGAAGCAGTCGTGCCCCATCCACCCGATGAACCCTCCGACGCGTGGGAACCGCCGTTGTGTGGCCTCTGCCGCTGCGGCAAGAAACGTGGCTTGGCGTTGCTGGCTCCACTGGACGAACTCATCCATGCTAGTTGTGGAGCCCCCTTGCGCGAGATATTCCTCCCACTGGATCCAACAGGAAGAGACATGGTTCCACCAGAGATTTTCTGCGCTGGCAGGCATCGCCTGCGATTGGCCGAATTCCGTAAGCAGATCTGCAGGTGAGGCTGAGGGCATCCCGGTCTCCGAGCGAAAGAGCGAATCATCGTTGTCCCAGTATCGCTTCCAGGATTCCAGATCGCCCGAATGGTTCCAAGGCCCATGCACATCGTGGTGCAAGCCTTTCCCAAAATCCTTTTCGTCAGCCAGAAATCGCGGCCCGGAAGCCGAGGTGGGCAGGAACCTCCGGGTGGGATCGATCTCGCTCACCGCTTGGGCCATGGCGGCGATCATCGGGTGAGAGACATCCACCGGCTTGCCTGCGCCGGTTTTCCCGCCATCGAGCGAGCCCTGGAGCTCATTGCCGCCGCACCACAGCAGCAGCGAGGCGTGGTGCTGCCGGCGGGTGATGTAGCTGCGCACAATCTCATCCATCCCACCGATCGCCTCGGGCTCCTCAGGAGGCCAATTATCAAACCCCGAAGAGCAGAGCGGGAACTCCTGCCAGATGAGAATCCCCAGCTCGTCGCAGAGGTTGTAGAAGAATTCTTTTTCGAGTACGGCCCCACCCCAGACGCGCAGGACATTCGTGCCGATGTCGTGGTAGGCTGCCAGCATTGCGCGGTATTGTTCCTCGGTGGTATCCGCGAAGTTTGGCAGCAACGGAACCCAGTTGAACCCGCGAAGGAATGTGTCGTTGCCATTGACGCAGCAGATCCAAGGCTCCGCGCCGGCAGGGGCCCCCTCGCACTGCTTCCAGGTGATCTGACGAAATCCGACGCGCTTGGTCTGCTCGTCGAGCATCTGGCCGCTTGCATCGAGCAGGCGCAGAGTCAGGGAATAGAGCGTCTGGTCACCTTGGCCTCGCACGTTCCACGCACTGAGCGGGACCGGCGGCGTCGAAGATTCGATCGTTGTGCCGGCTGCCAATTCCTGCCGATGGATGACTTCCTTCCGATCGTTCGTGAGCGCCAGTTCCACCTTTGTCGTTGCATGCTGGCGTAACGTTGTCCGCAGATGCACCTGTCCGGTGCCGGACTCCAGGTCGTACGTTGTATAGGCCGACCAATCCTCGATCTTGTCGCCTTCGTCCACATCAAATAACAGCGTGTCCCAGATGCCGATCTGCACCAGCCGTGGCGTCCAGTCCCAGCCGTAGTTGAACCGTTCCTTCCACGTTGTAATCTTCGAGGTGAACCCACCGAGGAACTGCGGCACGTCCGTGAAGACGATCTGCAGCTTGTTATTTCCGGGCTGCAACGCGCCGGTAAGATCGAAGCGATGGGGCACAAACGACCCCTTGAAGTCGCCGACAATCTTTCCTTGCAGAATGATATGGCCCTGGTAATCCAGCCCGTCGGCACGAAGGATCTTCCGGCCCGGCTTGTCGCACCATTCCGATGGAAGCACGGTTTCGTAAATCCAATGCCGGTGCTCTGCCCACTCGCACTTCCGCGTGTTCAACCCGATCCGCCAGTCCGGCAAGATCCCCACATCGCGCAAGGCCGCCTGCACCGAGCCCGGCACCTTTGCCGGCACGGCCGGAACATCCGCCCGAATGGTGAGGCCCAGCTCCATAGACATTTCCAGCCGCCATGCCTCGGGATACATCCCCCGAAGCGTCCAAGAAAGGTTTGAAAGATCGAATGTTTGTTTAGGCATAAGTTGAATTGCTTCCTTTGTAAAGAGCTGGGGGCATTTGGGGCGGGGGATTTGCCCGGAATCTTGTCAGCGAGGGACTACGGAATACCTCAGGTCGTCTAGGTTATCACCTTCGGCGGGCTTCAGGTTAATGGCGAACTGCCATCCCCATGCTTGGTAATTGCTTTTGAAGGAGAGCAGGTTCCAGCCCTTTTTGAGCGTCGACTTGATTTCTGAGGTTGCCGATTCGTTGGAGAAAACGCTTTCCCCGTTGAGCCAGACCGCGAGCGCAGGCTTGCCAATCCGGGAAGCCTTGACGGTCACCGGCCGATCGCGGTCGCTCGAGATCCATCGCAAGCCATACCCGACCTCGCCGCCGAGATAGTAGGTCACTGCAGAAAAATCGAGCGCGCCAGGATCTCCGGCTCCGGTCGAGTTGATGCCTTCCACGAAAATCTTCCAGGTGACAGGCACGCCCGCCTTGAGCTCCATGTGCGCCATAGCTTCCGCAATCCCCGTTCCTGTGCGAATAACGTCATCCGTTGGCAGCTTGGCGAGCTGCGGATCAAAGGTGCCTCCATGCCAACCCTGCCAGCCGACATTGCCTGTTCCAACCAGCCAGGGGGCGGGAATCTGGATCGTGAAGGACTGTTGCCCTGCGCGCAGGCCAATGCGGTTGATCAGATGATCAGGCGCTCCTGTCACCGTAAACTCAGTTTCTCCAGGGCTCGACTTGGTGCTTGCGATCTTCCAGCCTTCCGGCAGATCGAGCTCCGCCTTGTCTTTGGAATGATACGCCCGAATACGGAATTGAAGCGTCGGGCTGGGCTTTTGATCCGGCGTCAGCGACACCTCATATGACAAGCCTTGCGGTGACTTTTCCCGAGTTTCGGCACTCAGTTTTTCCAAAACCTTCTTGGCCGCGTCCTCTTCCCCCAGCCCCCGCAGCATGCCGGCCGCGATTGCCATGCACCCGATGGAATTCGGATGGATCTGGTCGTCGGTAATGTGAAAGTCGGGGCGTTCCCTGCGTCCCTGGTGCAGGACAGCCCAGGCCGTGTCGCGGGTCGGCGCCACTAGGCAGCCGTCTTCCTTCGCCATTTTCTTGAGCTCTGCAACCATCTTGTCCAAGACTTGGTTTTTTGGAGATTCCGGATTTTCGGTGCAAGGCGTCGGCGTGGCCAGGATCACCACCCTCGGGTTCGTCCGCTCGCGAACAGACTTGATCAGGGTCCGGTAATTCCCGATCCACTTCGCATAGCTTTCTGGAACATCTTGTATTCTTGGCGCTCCGACCTCGTTCATTCCGAGCATGATGACGACCACATCAGCCGGACGTCCTAGCTCGGCTTGGACGTCGAACGCTTTGAGATCCAGAAACGTCGGAGCCGTCCGGCTATTTGTTTCTATGTTAAGCCAGCTTTCAACCGTCTGCCCGCTTCCGCCCAGGGTTACCAATGTCTGCTTGTTGGCTGCATCTTTCTCCTTGAGCGCCCGGTTAATCAACGCGACCCAGCCCCAGGTCCCATCCTGAAGCCCGCCGCGTGCCGTAATGCTGTCGCCGATAAAAATAACCCGGTCAGCCGGACGAAGGATCGGATCGCCAGCTCGGACGGATGCCGGGACAAAGAGGAAAAGGAGGCAGAAGGTGAGGGGGAATAATTTTCGCATGCCTCAGTTAAACTTTCTGGCGAAAAAACTTCAAGTGCGGGGAGAATATACAGATTGCATTCATTTTGGCTTCCCTCTTTCTAGGGAATTTGAGGGACGGCCGGGGAATCGGTCATCCAATCGGGTCCGCGCTGCTGCAAGAGCCATTGCATATTATTGGAAGTATAAGCCGACAATCAGTTGGCTATGTGTTTCATCTGCGAAAATCTGCGGCCCTCTGTGGGTTAATCTTTTCCTGCTAAGTAAGCAGTATTGGACCAGATGGTGCCTGGGCGATCCATATGAAACTCCTGTTTGTATGCGTTCTGTTTTATTTCTCCTGGAAAAGTTTCAGCGCCTTTTCGGCTTCGGTTTTCGTGCACCATTCCTCGTCCTTCGCAGCTGTGGCGAGGAACGGTTTGCTGGACGGATCTCGAAAGGTTCCGAGCGCTCTGCTTGCAGCGGCTCGTACGGAATAATCTTCCTTCGCATCGGTGGCATACCGGTGGAGAAATTCCAGCGTGAGGGGATCCGCCCCGCCGATGTCGGCCAGCGCAAAGCAGGCCGCCTGTTTGAGCCTCCCTCGGCGCTCCCACGCTGAGCGGGTTGCCGCGGTGGTGCCTTCGGGGAACTCCGGCGCGGGTGCTGAGTTTGATCCTGCGGGCGAGCTGACGATATCCTTGTCCTGCGTATAAAGCGGTGCGTCGTCCTCCGTTCGGAGCAATCTCAGAAGCGAATCTTTTGCACGAGGATCGCGCCGGTCGCCCAAGGCTACGGCGGCGGCGAACTGCACCATCCAGTCCGGATCGGCCAGCAGATCGATCAGCTCTCGTAGCGAGGGGTCGTCTTGCTGGCATGCCAGCTTGGCGCATCGTTCCATCCGTTCAAACTGTTTGCTCATAAGATCTCCATCAGTTGGTGTTAACACCAACTGATGGAGATCTTATGAGC
>Ga0194063_10002613_pt1 | contig 11115 bp, 8 predicted proteins | sample SepL3720m_MetaG_FD_155459 | JGI IMG/M metagenome (GOLD analysis project Ga0194063, IMG submission 155459) | Anoxic zone freshwater microbial communities from boreal shield lake in IISD Experimental Lakes Area, Ontario, Canada - Sep2016-L373-20m | ecosystem: Environmental > Aquatic > Freshwater >... | reverse complement strand
ACCCGCATATTTGTTGCTACTGATGGAATGGAAAAGTTTTTCCCAGTTAAAAAAATTCAGCTTACTGGAAATCCAGTAAGGGCTTCCATTGTGCAATCAACCATACTGCGGGAAGAAGGAATTCGTTTTTTTGGTTTGGATCCTGCAAAACAAACCATCCTCTCTATCGGAGGCAGTTTGGGCGCCAAAACGATTAACGAAGCCATTGCTTCATCACTGAATAGTTTTGAAGCAAATAACCTTCAGTTGATTTGGCAATCTGGTAAAACTTATGCTTCAAAGGCAAAAGAAATCATACAGGGCAGTAGCAATATATGGGCGGGCGATTTTATAACTGACATGGAATATGCTTATGCTGCAGCTGACTTGGTAATAAGTAGAAGTGGTGCAATGGCGATTGCTGAATTGTGTGTAGTTAAAAAACCAGTTATCATGGTGCCTTATCCCTTTGCGGCCGAGGATCATCAAACGTTTAATGCACAAAATTTAGTTAATAAAAATGCTGCTTTAATGATTACAGACAAAGAAGCGTTGAATGGTTTGGTGCCTGCCATCATTGAATTGGCAAAAGATGAAGCAAAAAAAACAATGTTGAAAAATAATATTTCAAAGTTAGGTATCACCAATGCGGATGATATCATAGCGCAAGAAATTTTAAAATTAATTAATTGAGCCCAATTGCACATATCGGTAAAATCTATTTCATTGGCATAGGTGGAATTGGCATGAGTGCGCTCGCTCGTTATTTTAATGCGAAGGGAGTATCAGTTGCTGGTTACGACAAAACCGAAACCGCTTTAACAAGACAATTGCAGTCGGAAGGGATTCAAGTGCATTTTGAAGATAGTTTGGATTTGTTGGAAAAAGAAGCAGAATTAGTGGTGTACACACCTGCCATTCCTGCGGATCATAAAGAGTTGAATTATTATTTGCAACATGATTATATAGTGGTGAAAAGAAGCGATGTATTGGGTGCCATTACCAACAGTGCATTTAATATCTGTGTAGCAGGCACGCATGGTAAAACAACTACTAGTAGTATGATTGCTCATTTGTTGCAAGACAGTGGCTATGGTTGTAATGCATTTTTGGGAGGTATAGCGGTGAATTATAATAGTAATTTCTGGAGCAGCGACAATAATGTATGTGTGGTAGAAGCGGATGAATACGATCGTAGTTTTTTGAAATTAAATCCAGATATAGCAGTCATTACTGCCATGGATCCCGATCATCTTGATATTTATGGTACGGCAGAAAATGTAGAGCAAGCGTTTATTGATTTTTCTGCAAAAATAAAATCGGGCGGATTGCTGTTGAGTAAATATGGATTAAAAAGAACGATGGCACTGAAGGGAGATCGTTTATTCACTTATCATCTCGATCATGCTTTTGCAGATGTTCATGCAGAAAACATTGGCATGTTTAATGGCTCTTATCAGTTTGATGTTGTAACGAAAGAATGGCAATTGAAGGAAGTGGTCCTGCATATGGGCGGTTTGCACAATATTGAGAATGTACTCGCTGCTATTTTCATTGCACATACGCTTGGAATAACTGATGAGAAAATAAAAGCAGCAGTAGTATCCTTTAAAGGAGTGAAACGACGATTTGAATATGTAATTAAAAATGAGGAGACGGTTTATATAGATGATTATGCACATCATCCTGACGAATTGGCTGCATTGTTGAAAGGGGCAAAAAAATTATTTCCGGATAAAAAATGTACCATCATTTTTCAACCGCACCTCTTTAGTAGAACAAAAGATTTTGCAGATGGATTTGCTACAAGTTTGGACATTGCTGATGAAGTTATTTTGTTGCCAATTTATCCCGCTCGTGAAGTACCAATGGATGGGGTAAGCAGCACAATCATTTTCGATCAAATGCATCAACCCAATAAGTATATGATGCAAAAAGAGGATGTAGCAGCGTGGGTCAAAGAAAATAAAATTGATTTATTGATTACGGCCGGTGCTGGAGATATTGATGTATTGGTATCAACAATTAAAAAAAATATTGAAAACAAAAAATAGTCTCACTGGAGATAATGATGGCAGAAAAAAAACGATATGGGTTTAAGGATATTTTAATCAGTGCCTTTTGGCTATTGACCAGTGCAGGCCTGATGGTGCTGCTGGTAGCTGCTGTGCGCAATAAAGATAGTCAACGATGTGTAGCAGTAGATATTCATATCAGGGGCGTTCAAAATAATTTTTTCATTGATGAAAAAGATGTCCTAAATGGCTTGACAGTATTATCAGGTAGTAATCCGATTGGAAAAATTTGCAGCAGTTTCAACTTGCGCCAGATGGAAATTGAGCTGAAGAAAAATATTTGGATTGCAGGGGCGCAATTGTTTTTTGATAATAATGCAGTATTGGTGGTGGATATAGATGAAAGGGAACCGGTAGCAAGAATATTTACCAATACAGGTGCTACTTATTATATCGATCATGGGTTAATGCGCCTTCCGTTGAGCGAAAAATTTTCTGCGAATTTGCCGGTGTTTACAGGATTTCCTACCGATCAGATTATTCTTTCAAAAGCGGATAGCAGTTTATTGCAAGATATCCGTAATCTGAGTTTGGCCATACAGAAAGATTCTTTTTGTAATGTATTGATTGATCAGGTAGATATTAATGTAGAAAGAAATTTTGAAATGATTCCAAAAATGGGCAACCAAATAATTTTGTTTGGAGACGCTAGTAACATCGAAGAGAAACTAGCAAAACTGGTATTGTTTTATAAAAACATCCTGCGCCATTCGGGACTGAGTTATTATAGTGTAATCAATTTGCAATACAAGGGTCAGGTAGTGGCAAAAAGAAGGGGGGCAGAAGATATTACGGCCGATTCAATACGCACGCTACAAATTATGGACTTGATAGCACAACAGGCTGCTACGCAATCGGCAGATTCAGTACGAATTTTTACCGATGATAATAATAATAATACAGCCGACAGTACAATGGTTTTGCAATCCATACAGCGTGATGAAAATGACAATGAGCCAATAGTCGACAATGCAACACCAGCATCGGTACCAGCTGTAGTACCAGCTAAACCATTGGTGAATAAGCCGGATAATAAAACGGTGCAAACAATAATCACTAATTCTAGGGATAAGCCTGCTAAGCCGAAACCAAGAGTATTGATGCCAAAAAATAATAAATAATAAAAAATACTAAATACACACAAACACAAAACAAATCAATTATGAACCAGGAACAACCCATCATCGTAGGTCTCGATATCGGTACCACTAAAATTGCAGCCATTGCCGGTCGTAAAAATGAATTCGGCAAGCTAGAGATATTGGGCTTTGGTAGAGCCAATAGCAATGGAGTACAACATGGCATGGTGCTCAATATTGACCAAACCATAAAAGCCATCCAACAAGCTTTGGAAAATTGTTATAAGTCGAACCCCGATTTAGAAATCGGTGAGGTATTTGTTGGTATTGCCGGTCATCACATCAAAAGTCTTCAAACAAGAGGAGATATTGTAAGGCAAAGTATTGAAGAAGAAATTCGTCAAGATGAAATTGATCGTTTAGTGGCGGATCAATACCGCACTTATATTCCAGCAGGCGATCAAATCATTGATGTCATTCCCCAGGAATTTACAGTCGATAATTTTCAGAACATCCCTAATCCAATTGGTTATAGTGGTGTAAAAGTAGGCGCCAATTTTCACATCATTACTGGCGATAAAAATGCCATTCGTAATATTAATAGAAGTGTTGAAAAAGCGGGACTTACTACCAAGGATTTAGTACTGCAACCACTGGCCTCCGCTGCAGCTGTCATGTGCGATCAGGATTTAGAAGCAGGTGTTGCCATTGTAGACATCGGTGGTGGTACTACTGATTTAGCAGTATTTTATGAAGGCATTTTAAAACATACAGCTGTAATTCCTTTTGGAGGAGAGAATATTACCAATGATATTAAAACCGGTTTAGGCGTTTTGAAAACCCAGGCTGAACAAATGAAAGTTCAATTTGGTAGTGCATTATCTGACGAAGCAAAATCAAATGCCTTCATTACTATTCCTGGATTAAGAGGAATGCCAGCCAAAGAAATTTCTATGAAGAACCTGGCTGCAATCATTCAAGCACGCATGAGCGAAATCATGGATTTTGTAACCTATCATTTGAAACAAGTAGGATTAGATAATCGCATGTTGAATGGAGGTGTAATATTAACAGGTGGAGGATCACAGCTGAAACACCTTATTCAATTAACAGAATATGTTACTGGTTTGAACGCACGTATTGGATATCCCAATGAGCACCTAGCAGGTGGCCATATTGAAGAGTTGTCTAAACCAATGTATAGCACTTGTATCGGACTGATTTTAAAAGGATACAATGACTATGAAAATAAAAATAGACAACTGGATCCCAATTTTGTTGAGATTAAAGTTCCAAGAGGGTTACAGCAGCAACCAGTAGACGAAAAATTAGATATTCCTGAAGAGTCTAAGGAGCTTAAAATCAAAAACAGAAAAACACTTAAAGGTTTCATGGATTCCTTCAAAATAGGTTTAATCGATCTATTCAAGGAAGAGGAAGATGCTAAGTTGTAAGCATTTTAACCAATTGATTGACTAACCAAAAATGACGATTCGAGCTCTTATATAACCCATTTATTCAAAACAGCAGCGTTGAAAAATGCCTGCATTATCAAAACAAAAAACTATGATACATTTTGATTTGCCAAAAGAACAGTCCTCTATCATAAAAGTGATTGGGGTAGGTGGTGGCGGTAGCAATGCCGTTAATCATATGTTTTCGCAAAATATAGCAGGCGTCAACTTCATCATCTGTAATACGGATGCACAAGCCATTGCACAAAGCAAAGTGCCCAATAAAATCCAGTTGGGGCCACACCTCACACAGGGGTTGGGTGCTGGTGCCAATCCTGCGATTGGAAGGCAGGCTACAGAAGAGAGCTTGGAAGAAATAAAACGCATTCTTGAAGTAAACACCAAGATGGCATTTATCACTGCTGGTATGGGTGGTGGAACTGGTACAGGAGGGGCTCCTATTCTTGCAAAAATTTGTAAGGACTTGGGCATTCTTACTGTAGGAATTGTTACCACTCCATTTGCATATGAAGGCAAAAAGCGAATCGCACAGGCAGAAGAAGGTGTGATGTTGTTGAAAAATCATGTTGATACATTATTGGTTATAAGCAATGATAAACTACGGCATCAATTTGGTAATTTAAAAATGAAAGAAGCTTTTGGAAAAGCTGATAATGTATTAGCAACCGCAGCAAAATGTATCACTGATGTTATTAATACTACTGGTCAAATCAATGTAGATTTTGCGGATGTATGTACGGTGATGAGTAATGGTGGCGTAGCCATATTGGGTAGTGCTGTTGCAGAAGGAGAAAACAGGGCACAACAAGCCATTGAAGATGCATTGAATTCACCTTTACTGAATGATAATGATATTCGCGGTGCTAGATGGATACTGATTAATATTACTTCTGCTGAAGGGGAACACGAATACACGATGGATGAAGTAGAAGTGATTCAAAATTACTTGCTAAGTCAGGCAGGTGAGGATACCGATGTGATATTGGGAATGGGGTACGATAGTTCATTGGGCGCAGGTATAGGCATTACTTTAATTGCTACTGGTTTTGAACACAAGGATCCATTTGCTAAAAATGAAAAACCAGCTGAAGCAAAAAAAGATGATAAAATTGTAATGGTATTAGAAATGCCTACTAAGGAAGACAAAAAGCCAGTAGCTGAAACCATCCCTCCTGTTGCTACAGCAGTGATGGATTTTGATGAACAGGAAGAAGAAAAAGCAATTGCAGAAATAATGGAATTTACTCCAACCAATCAGTTGCAAGAAGAGTTAATGCCAAGAATGTTAGAAGAAGAAATAGCAGTGCCTGCAGTAGAATTACTTAGTAAAACTACTGGGGAAAAAATGGTTACGGAAAAAATATTTTTTGAGATATCTTCGGCATCTGATCAAATACCTGTTGTGGCATTTGATATACCAGAACAAGAAATTCCATCCGATAAAACCAAGGCGCCTGCTAAACCACAAATAGAATTTTCAATTAGTGAAAATAAAGTAACTAGTAATAGTCTCCCTTCGTCAGGAGGTTATTTGGCTAAACCATCACAAATTTATGTGGAGGATGTGCCAAAACAGGAATCCATATCTGTTGATCAACCACTGCCTTTGCAAGAATCGGTTCAGGAAGACGAACCTGCCATGGAAATGCAATTGGTGGTTAAGTCCATTCAAGCGGCGGAGGAGCCTAACGATGATCAACAGACTCAGCCCAATTTTGTTCCTGTTGTTGAGGAACCTGCGATGCAGGACGAAACAGCGGAGCTTAGGCGCCGGGCTATGGAGCGGTTAACAAAGCTGAGAAATTTATCTTTCAACGCGAATGCAGCTGATCCTAATAATGAGTTTGAAACGGTACCTGCTTATCTCCGCCGCAACATGGAATTGCACAATTCCATTGCAGATGTAGAAAGTTTTTATAGCAATTATTCCGTAAAAACGGATGAAAACAATAATGCGGCTATCTCAACCATCAATACTTTTTTAGACGGGAAAAAACCTGATTAAATATAACTGCCGGTGACATTCGTCACCGGCAGATTGGTATAAACTCTTTTTGTTTGTGTTCCTACCTACTACCAATGGGTAAAGGTATTTAGTAAAAATGACCCCACTGATGTGGGGTTGTTTTTTGTTATTAGTTATTACGAATAGCAAATATCATTTCATCTAAGTATTCGCCATTCTTGAAAAAGGCTTTTTCCATGAAAGCTTCTAATTTAAAACCGGCTTTCTTTAACACTTTCTGCGAAGCAATATTGTTGCCAAATGGTCGGGCAAATATGCGATTGATGTCGAAATTATTAAACCCATAACTCACCATTTGTTGTACTGCTTCCGATACGATGCCCTTGCCCCAAAAGGGTTCGGCTAGCCAATAACCCAGTTCCATATTCTTGCAATAGAGGTCTGATTGCGGGTGTAGTCCTATTCCACCCACGGCTTTTCCCTTTACAATGATGGCAAAAATCGAGCAAGGTTTTCTGCTACTGGCCATTTCTATAAATTTTAAAGCATCCTCTTCCATATAAGGATGAGGGAATTGATTGGTCATGAATACCGCAATATTTTGATTATTCGCTGCCTCTACAAGATTTGATACATCGTCCTGTTGCCAGGGCCTGAGGGAAAATTCCATTTACATCGATTGAATGACTAAGTTAAGATATTTGTGTCCACTACTTATAGGTAGATGGCTGGGTTAAATTATTTCTCTGTTTAATTTCAATTTTCACTCTACATTTGTAAGGTTTTTGAAAAAGGGATTCAGTAGAATAGCCCTTCAATTGTACGGACCTATTATAAAATTACTATTCGTGGGCAAACATATTAATAAAATTAGTGCAGCTGGTTTAATCATTGCATTAGGAATTATCTACGGTGATATTGGAACTTCTCCCTTGTACGTATATGATGCAATAATCAACAGCAAGCCCATTGATGATTTGCTGATCATTGGCTCATTAAGTTGTATTATATGGACACTAACCCTTCAAACAACCATTAAATATGTACTGCTTACCTTAAGAGCAGACAATCGAGGGGAAGGGGGCATTTTTTCTTTATATACTTTAGTACGTCGTCAAAAAAAATGGTTGGTATTGCCTGCTATGATTGGAGGTGCAGCTTTGTTGGCCGATGGCATGATTACCCCCCCCATCTCTGTAACATCTGCAGTAGAAGGTTTGCGCAATATTCCTAGTCTGGCATCCATTCATCAAAACACGATTATTTATATTGTTATTGGCATCATGGTTATTTTATTTGCCATGCAGCAGTTTGGATCTGCTGGTATTGGGAAGTTGTTTGGTCCCATTATGTTTATATGGTTTGCTATGCTAGCCGTGTTGGGTATCAGCCAGATTCCAGAATATTGGAGTGTTTTTAAGGCCTTCAACCCAGTTTGGGCATTTCGATTATTGACACAATATCCGCATGGGTTCTGGTTATTAGGGGCTGTCTTTTTATGTACGACTGGAGCCGAAGCCTTATATAGTGATTTGGGCCATTGTGGAAGAAAAAATATCAGGGTATCCTGGATCTTTGTTAAATCTTGTTTAGTTATTCATTATTTGGGACAAGGTGCGTGGTTATTGAGTCATCATAAGGCAGCTGTATTTGCAGCAAAAGCTGATTTGCCTAAATTAAAAGTCCTATTTCCACAAGCTGAGGAAATCATCAAACCAATTTATGGTATGATGCCAACTTGGTTTGTATTTCCAGGTATTATAATAGCCACAGCAGCTGCAATTATTGCCAGCCAAGCTTTGATCAGTGGCTCCTTTACTTTAATAAGTGAAGCTATGCGCTTGAATCTTTGGCCTAAAATGCGCATTAAATATCCAACAGAAGCAAGAGGTCAATTGTTTATTGCAGCCATCAATACGATGCTATTTTTTGGTTGTGTTGGAATCGTGTTATTTTTCAGGGAGTCTGGTAAAATGGAAGCTGCCTATGGCTTGGCAATTACATTATGTATGTTGGCAACAACAATCCTGTTCGCCAATTTTATGATTACAAGAAGAAGCAAACCCTTTTTTATATACCTTTTTCTATCGGTATACTTGGCCATCGAAATAGGATTCTTAATTGCCAACCTTGATAAATTTCCACATGGTGGGTATGTAACATTGATTGTAGGGGGTACCTTATTTATTATTATGTATGTATGGTATCGTGCCCGTAAAATTAAAAATAGGTATGTTGAATTTGTGAAGTTGGAAGATTATATATCTAACCTAGAAGAACTAAGCAATGATAGCACAGTTCCTAAATATGCTACACACTTGGTTTATTTATCTAGTGCTAATAATAGTAAGGAAATTGAACATAAAATTATTTACAGCATTTTGCGCGGCAAACCAAAACGAGCAGATATTTATTGGTTTGTACATGTAGATACGATTGATGAACCTTATACCTGCGAATACGTTGTGGACCATATTATTCCCAATGATATTATTCGGGTAGAATTTAGATTAGGATTTAGAGTGGCACCCAAGATTAATTTAATGTTCAAGAAAGTGGTGGAAGACCTAGTGGCCAATCGGGAAGTGAATGTTACCAGCCGCTATGAAAGCCAGCAAAGAAATAATGTGGTAGGTGATTTTCAATTTGTGGTGATGGAGAAATTCCTTAGTCAGGACAATGAATTGCCATTCTTTGAAAGGGTTATTATGCAACTGCATTTTACATTGAAAGAGTTATCACTGAGTGAGGAAAAAGGATTTGGTTTGGAGCAAAATAATGTTGTGGTGGAAAAATTCCCACTAATTGTTGCGCCATTTTCTAAATTAAAATTAAGCAGGATTTATACGGATGAGGAAGATTTTTAGGATAGAAATCTTCTAGTTAGTATTGTTCATTTCTTATTAAAGCATATATAAAGCTTGCTTTCCATCTTCATCTATATCATTGCGGGTATTGTAGCACTTTCTGTTATAGCTTATTTTGTGCAGGAGAAATTCATTTTCAAGCCTGAAAAACTGAAGCAGGATTTTAAGTATATATATGATGTTCCATTCGAAGAATTATTTTTTGATGTAGAACAAGGCGTTCGAATAAATGGGTTGCATTTTAAAGTAAACAAACCACTTGGGTTAATTCTTTACATTCATGGCAATAGTAGGAGCATTAAAGGCTGGGCCAAATACGCAAAAGATTTTTATCGCTATAATTATGATGTAGTGCTGGTAGATTATCGGGGCTTCGGAAAAAGCACGGGTAAACGCAGTGAAAAGAATTTGATGAAGGACATGCAATTTGTGTATGATACACTTGCAGTCAATTACCATGAGCATCACATGATAATTTATGGCAGAAGTATGGGAAGTGGCTTTGCCTCTAAATTGGCTTCCGATAACAAACCTCGGTATTTGATATTAGATGCACCTTATTTAAGTTTCAGAAAAGTAGTTGAACGATTTTTGCCAATACTACCGGTAAAGTATGTACTCAGATATCATTTGCGAACCGATAAATGGATAGGGAAGGTCAATTGCCATACCTATATTTTACATGGTACCCTCGATTGGCTAATTCCAATTCGACACAGTGAGGAATTGCAATCGATTAATCCTCGTAAAATTACATTGATTCGCATACAAGGTGGCGGTCATAATAACCTGCCCAGCTTCCCTGAGTACCATAATTTTATACGGGATATTTTACAATACTGATACCAGGAAACATGAAAAATAAATTCCTACGCTGGGGTGTGATCGCATTACTGACCTATGTTTTCATTGGTATGGCATTGTATTTCCTGCAAACCTTATTTTTATTTCATCCGGTTTCGTTACCCTCCAATTATGCTTTTAATTTTAAAGTTCCTTTTAAGGAAATTAAAATACCCTTTGAAGGATCCGATAGCATCGATTTGGTGAAATTTTTGCCCCGCGATACTGTTTGCAAAGGAGTGGTAATTTATTTTCATGGTAATAAACAAAACATAGAACGATATGCAAAGTTTGCAGATCGGTTTACTCAAAATGGTTATGAGGTTTGGATGGAAGATTATCCGGGTTATGGCAAGAGCAGGGGTAGTCGGTCCGAAGATAAATTATATCAACAGGCGCTATTGATTTATCAATTGGCAGCAAAAGAATTTACCTCCAATCGTATTATTATTTATGGCAAATCATTCGGCACCGGCATTGCAGCATACACTGCCTCTACACAAGAATGTAAAAAGCTAATTTTAGAAACGCCTTATTTTAGTATTCCTGCACTGTTTGATTGTTACGCACCTATCTATCCGACTAGTCTGCTATCGATTTATAAAATTCCAACTTATCAATATTTGCAAGAGGTTAAAGCGCCGATCAGTATTTTTCATGGTACTGCCGACGGAGTGATTCCATATCGAAGTGCCATCCGTTTGAAAAATGTTTTAAAAAGCAAGGATGAATTCATTACCATCGAGAAGGGCACTCATCATAATTTGAATGAGTATACTTTGTTTCAGGAAAAGTTAGATAGTTTATTGCATTAATAAGTTAGGCTATTTC
>Ga0194063_10002611_pt1 | contig 11118 bp, 11 predicted proteins | sample SepL3720m_MetaG_FD_155459 | JGI IMG/M metagenome (GOLD analysis project Ga0194063, IMG submission 155459) | Anoxic zone freshwater microbial communities from boreal shield lake in IISD Experimental Lakes Area, Ontario, Canada - Sep2016-L373-20m | ecosystem: Environmental > Aquatic > Freshwater... | reverse complement strand
GCCAACCCAAAATGAGCCCAAGGAGAACGACGAGATAGGCATCACCCATTCCCATCCATTTTTCCTTTGAAAAATAGGACAAGGAGAAAAAAAACAAAAATGCGCCTCCGCCAGCCATAATCCCGGAAACTGACATTCGCTCCCAGACAGTTGAAAATATTTGTCCAAAATCAAGATAGAAATTGAAAATTAAAGCCAAAATGATCGCTGGCCAAAGAATCAAATTGGGAATTTCCATGTACAAAATATCATAGATGAAAATTACCAAGAGCGCACTAGCAAGAGCAAGCATCACACCAGTGATAAGCCAGGTAGCAGGATTTCCTAGAATAAAGTATTGATTTGCCAAAAGCGCAAAAACAACGCCCGTGAGCAACTCCACTAGAGGATACTGCCAAGAAATCTTTTCTCCACAATCACGACACTTAAATTTCAGAAGGACAAAACTCAAAACCGGGATATTATCATACCAGCGGATAGTTTTTTTGCATTGTCGACAATGGGAGCGCCCCATTATAGTTTCTGCCGTGCGAATACGATAAACAACAACATTGAGAAAGCTGCCAATAATCAGACCGAAAAGAAAAAAAATGATAAGCATAGAACTTTTTTATTTTTACTTTTTAATTCGCTAATAGCACTTTTCGCTCAAGAAATCTAATACGCTTATCGTGATCAGTTATCACATCCCCCTGTTCTTTCAACTCAAACCGATACGGCACATTATCCTGGCGCAATTTCAAATCCTCTTGCCCTTTTTCTAGCGCAACCAGAGTCTTATTGATTTTTTTCAATTCCTCATGCACAACTTCAAACTTCTTATCAAATTTTTTATCCATACCATCAAATCCTTTTTGAACCATACTGGCTAGCGCTTCAATTTTATTATCAGTTTGCTTATCCGACTCCTTAAATCCATCATTCATTCGCTTATCCGACTCCTTAAATCCTTCCTTCATTCGCTTATCCGACTCTTCGAAACCCTTTTGAATCATGATAGCTAATTCATCGATTGTGGTTTCCCTATTTTTTTTCATATATTTAAGCCTTAAAAATTTTTATTATTTTTCCCTGTTTCCAATATACCACAAATCACCAAACGGCGCAAAAGATTGTGAGAAAATCAAAAAATCAAAAAACAGGCCATAGAACCTGTTCATGCGAGAAAAATGACAGGCATGAAATTTTTCATTTTGGCTTTATGAAATTATCAATATACACCAAATATTCTTCAAATTGCGAAATTCCATTTTTTAAATCCTGAATCATTTTTTTATTATCCACCTTATCATATTTATGCACAACCATATTTCGCAGCTTGACCGCCTCTGCTATTTTATAGGCAAAATCGAATGGAAGCACCTCCTTTTCTCCAAGAATAATGAAGGTATTGCTATATGTATCAGGAATTCCAAAACTTTCTTCTACGATAATATGCGAATTTATATCTAGCATAGTATCCACAATCAGTTGAAAATTTCTTTCAAAAAATCGCAAATTCTTGACATCGCCCAATATATCGAAAATGTCCATATTTTTGATAGATTCGATTTCTCCAAGATAACCGACAATGGCTCCCAGCTTGAATTTTATCAGCTCCTTATTTAGCATAAACTTTTTTAAATTCATTTATCTTATTGGCAACCATCCTATCTCGCATTTCAAAAAGACGTTTAGCTTCAAAATATTCTCGCATAGCAATGACAAAAAAATACTCATATTCGTTTTTCGCGTCATATAGAATCTTATTGTTTTTAGTAATCTCGTATTTAAGCAACGGTCCGGCATTTTTCAAATCGACCACATCGGCCTCCTTTTCAACTAACCGAGACAAATCAACACTCAAACCGCCCATGGTTCCATAGCTCAATTCTTTTTTACTGACAAAACCAAAATCGAAATCGCTCATTGGATGAGTTTTTCCACTGACTTGCGAACCAAAAAGAAGCAGCAGTTTAAGATCATATTTTTGGGCAAGTTCCTTAAATTTTTCGACATTAATCTTTTCCATATTATAATCCTACCACAACTCACCAAGCGACGCAAAAACAGCCAAGAATGTCTCTGAGGGTTGAATCTCTGGAGAACCTTCAGAAAAAAAGGCAGGTTTCACAACCTCAGGACTTACGCGTTTGCCAAAGAGTTGTTCGCACGGAGCATCTCTCTTCGCAGGAAAAACCATTGGTAAACAAGCGAGAGATTAACCAAAACAAGGAAACGTCGCTTTTAGAATAACTTTTTGGCAAACGCGTAAGTCCTAAACCTGTTTTGTTATTTCTTGAGTCGAAAAAGGTCATCGATTTATTCTACAAAAACTTATTATAATTCTCTCTGTTCACTGCATTAAATGAAGACTCATCATACGCCTTAAGCCACTCACTTGGCTCTTTGATAGCTTTATTTTTCCATTTTATTTCATACCCGATTAACTTCCCCTCCCGCTCTTCGATAAGATCTATTTCTTGCTGGTCATAGGTGCGCCAAAAATAAAAATTAGCCGGATTTTCGAATATGTCCGCTGCTTTAATTTTTTCAACCACAAACCAATTTTCCAACAACTCACCAAAATCAGAGCGCACATTAACAGAATTGAAGTTCCTGATAAGAGCGTTCCGCAGACCGACATCCATAAAATAATATTTAGAAGTCTTGGATATTTCCTTGCGTAAATTCCGACTAAAGCCCCTTAAATTGACAATTACAAACATTTTTTCCAAAATATCCAAATAATTATTCACTGACTGCTGGCTCAAGGAGAGAGCTTGCGCCAACTCCGAAATCGCCACTTCTTTTCCAATTTGCAAAGCCAAAAGAGTCAAGAGATCAATCACTTTTTTGGGTTTACGCACGCCGGAAAAAGTTAAAATATCTTTATACAAATAATTATTCAAATATTCATACAGATAGCTTTCTTTTTCTTTATTGCTTTCCAGTGTATGTGTTTTTGGATACATCCCGAAACGCAACATTTCTTCCAACGCCGTGCCAGGATCAGTTTTGTAATATCTATCGGCTACCTCCGAATAGGCTAACGGATAGAGCCAAAAAGTTTTTGTCCTACCGGTCAATGGCTCGCTAAGTTTATTGGCCAAATCAAAAGATGCCGAACCGGAAGTGATTATTTTTATGTCTAAATTATCAAAAATCAGCTTCAAAGAATTTCCAATATTTTCAATTTTTTGCGCTTCGTCAATAACCACAATCTCGTTTTTCAAAACCTTTCTCAAAGATTCAAGCTCATTCCGACTGAAAATATTTTGCGCGTAAAGATCGTCTCCGGTGAAATATTCAAATTCCTTTCCCATCTCAAAAAGCAATTGCTTGATGAGCGTGGTCTTTCCGGCCTGCCTCGGTCCATAAAGAATTATTACTTTTTTCTCTCCCTTAATCGCTTTTTTCAAGCCTTCGCTGATTTTTCTATTTATATTAACCATAGTTGTATCAATTATCATGAATTGATTATACTATAATTATGCATATTTTAATGATTTTGTCAAATTTTCGCTAAAAATGGCTGAAATAAGGCACAAAAAAAGAACGAACAAATTGTCCGCTCCTTTTTACATAGCAGAAGCGAGTTTTACAACCTGCTCCTGCGAAGACACTACTTTATGTCGGGATACTCATACTCCGTCTATGAAATCATCGATATACACCGCATACTCACCAAATTGATCAATATCCTTTTTGATATCATCAATCAATTTTTGCACATCAACCTTATCATAATCATGCACGATTATATTTCGCACTCCCGCAACCGGAGAAAACTTGTTCACAAAATCCGTAGGAAGAATTTTTGCTTCACCTAAAATACTAAATGTCTCCGTTGCATTTTCCGGAGCACGCAAATTTTCCGTTGAAATGAGGTGAGTATTTATGTCTATTACCGTATCGACAATAAGTTGAAAATCTCTTTCCAGCGTCCTAAGTTTCGTATAATCTTTAAGAATCTCATTGGAATCAAGCTTCAAGATCGGCATCAACTCTTTGAGATAACTTTCAATTTTATTAATTTTTCGCTTTATCAATTCCTTATTTGGCATATTTTTTTCGATAATTATTAATGATATTGGAGTATAACACTTCTTGCAACTCGAAAATTGGCTTAGCATCAAAATATTTTCGAACAGCGTTCGAAAAAAAGTCAGCATAAGCTCCATTTTTTTCAAAGACAACACTATTATTTCTTGCTATTTCCCTCAACAGAAATGGACTGGCTTTTTTAAGATCCACTGCCTCAACGTCAGAGAATTTCACTAATATTGACAGGTCCCGCATAAGCCTACTCCTATTCTCATAGTTCAGTTCTTTTTCGCCGATAAAACCAAAATCAAAATCGCTCATTGGATGAGTTTTTCCACTGACTTGCGAACCAAAAAGAATCAGCAGCTTAAGATCATATTTTTGGGCAAGTTCTTTGAACTTTTCAGTATTAATCTTTTCCATATCACAATCTTACCACAAATCCCCAAATGGCGCAAAAAAATTGCAAGCAATATCCCTAAAGATTCAGCTTCAGAAAAGAAGATTATTTCCTATTTCTCAAGATAACAACATAACTTTCAGTAAAACTAGCATAATATTTGGCATAAATTTCCTTAATAACTGCCCTGCCGCTCATTTTGAACAACATAGACGAGACTAGCAAGGCAACCTTGTCAATCGCAAGAGCCAAAAAATTATTCATAGCAAATAGCGGAAAAAGCCAATATTTCGATCCTGGCAAATAATGTAAAAAATTGTTCCAAAGGATTATAAGAGTTTTAAGGTAACCGCTAAGTGGGCAGATTTTAATCACTTCGAAACCTTCAAATAACTCCCTGAGTCCATATTGAGTAAACCGATAATAATCATGAGGAATTTCATGCTCAGGAAAAGCCAGTGGCACTGAAATAAAGATCAGCCCATCATTTTTCACAACTCGCTTAATTTCCTTGATGGTCTCATGTATTTTTAAGGTATGCTCCAATACTTGAGTCGAAATCAGAGCATCAAATTCGCTCTCCCCAAAAGGAAGCTCCCAATTAAATCCAAAAAAATCTGCGCCACTATCTCTGCTGACATCAAAACCAACATACGCCCTTACTTCTGGAAATAGAGATCGGTACGGCTTCACTCCACAGCCCAGATCAAGCATTTTTTCAGCTCTCTCCCGCTCAAGCATCCCGGAAAAAATCTTCACCTCCCTAAGCAACGCCCGGAGGCTTAAATATGCCCACTGCCATATTCGCGGATTCATTCTCTCGGAGATGATTTCTTTAATAGTTCTTTTCACAACCAAACCCTCGCATACCTCGATATCGATTGTATTATTTTGCATAAAAGCGACAGAGTTGATAGACTAATTACATATAAGCTAAACAATATCTTCAGTATAGCATAATTCGATCATTCTATGTGTGGAATCACAGGAAAAATTCATCTTGACACTGGCACTGTTTCAGTTGGAGATATGAAAAAAATGAATTTGGCTATCGCCCATCGCGGACCAGATGATAGTGGAACATACATCTCCCCTAACCAAAAAATTGGACTCGGACACCAAAGATTATCCATTATTGACCTCTCCCATTTTGGACATCAACCAATGAGCTACATGGATCGCTATTGGATTGTATTCAATGGCGAAATATATAATTTTCAAGCCTTAAAAAAAAATCTACAAAAAGAAAAAATATGTACATTCAAATCAAACACTGATACAGAAGTAATCATGGCGCTATATCACAAATACGGCACCGATTGTCTCCATCATTTGCGAGGGATGTTTTCTTTCGCTATCTATGACGACAAAGAAAAAACCATATTCTGCGCCAGAGATAGAGTTGGAAAAAAACCCTTCAAATATTACCTTGATGACAAGGTCTTCATTTTCGCATCAGAGCTCAAGGCAATCCTAACCCAAACGGATTACAAGAAAGAACCGGACTATGCAGCTATCCGCCATTATTTAACATTTCAATATTGCCCAGCGCCATTTACTGGATTCAAAAATATCAAAAAACTTGAACCAGCCCACTTCTTATTGATAGATCTCAAGACAAAGCAGGCCAAACTTGAACGTTACTGGAAGCTAGATTATTCCGAAAAATTAGACCTATCTATCGATGACTGGAAAGAAAAAATTATCAATAAATTAGAGGAATCCGTAAAACTACGCATGACCGCCGATGTTCCCCTGGGCGCTTTTCTTTCCGGAGGAATTGACTCTAGTGCTATCGTTGGAATGATGAGCAAACTCAGCCCCACACCAATCAAAACTTTTTCCATTGGATTTTCGGAAAAAAAATATGATGAACTGCCTTATGCGAGGATAGTGGCTAACAAATTTAAAACGGATCATACTGAATTCATTGTAAAGCCTCAGACCATGGAAATCCTGCCTGAGCTCGTCCGACTCTATGAAGAACCATTCGCAGATTCCAGCGCCATCCCAACATATTATTTAAGCAAATTGACCCGCGAACACGTTACAGTTGCCGTGTCAGGAGACGGCGGAGATGAAAACTTCGCCGGATATCTCAGGCACGCCATCCAAAAATGCTCCCTTCAACTTGATTACTTGCGTTTTTTTAACAAACTCCCGGCCAATATTATTGCCAAAATTCCCCTTGAAAATATAAAAAGCGAACTACTGTCCAAGATATTTCTTTTCTTGAGTCATTTGCCGCTAGATTATCGAAAGCGCTATGTAAGTTACATGTATCGCCAAAACAATCATATTGAAAATAACTTATTCTCCGAAAACTTTCAGAAAATCACATTGAGAGAAAATAGCCTTGAGTTGATAGTCAATAAATTCAATGAATCGACAACTGAGAATAGATTAGATCAAACTCTCTATGCCGATTTCTCCTCCTATCTGCCAGACGACCTTATGACAAAAGTGGATCTCGCCAGCATGTCCGTTGCGCTGGAAACGCGATCGCCTTTTCTGGACCATGAGCTTCTAGAGCTAACAGCCAAGATTCCGTCCAACTTAAAGATTAAAAACTTCAATCAAACAAAATGGATTTTGAAAGAAACGCTGAGAGACCTTTTGCCTGATCAAATAATTGACAGGTCCAAAAAAGGCTTTGAAACACCCCTGAATATTTGGCTCAAAAATCAGATGAAAGATTATTCTAATGACCTGTTGCTTTCCGAAAGAGCTAAGAATAGAAATATCTTCAACGAAGCTACCGTGAAAAAGCTGCTCCATATTCAACAGAATACCCCGGTTGACCTGTCTCATAAAATTTGGTCGATGATAATTTTAGAAAATTGGTTTAAAAAATATTTTGACTAAAAATACCATGAAAATACTTGTTTTTACTGCAATATACCCCCCTTGTATTGGAGGACTAAGCAGTCATGCCGATGAATTCAATAGACACCTAGCTAGTGAAAATACAAGAATCACTGTTTTTACCTGCCTACTCATCAAAGACTCGGCCGAATATGAAAAAATCAATGAACACCTAGACATCATCAGATTTCCGGCCTTTGAAATTGTTCCCAACTATCCCCTGCCAAAATTTTGGAAATTTAAGTTTTGGAAACTATATCTTGGCCTATTTAAAACAGACTATGAGCTTATCATCTCACGCATTAGATTTTTCAACACGTCTCTTTTGGCCATGCTGTTCGCCAAAATCAAAAGAATTAGATGGATCCACATTGAGCATACTTCCAACTTCACCATCCTATCAAGCCCACTAAAATCATTTATTGCGAAAATATATGACCTAACGATCGGTAGACTCATTTTCCGATCGTCAGATATAAACATTTCTATCTCGAGAGCAGTCCAGAAGTTTGTCTATAAATTTGATAAAAGACATTCTCCGATAATCTACCGCGGACTGAATTTGGAAGCGATAGATTCTATCCCTCCCGATATTGATTTTAAAAACAGATTTAAAGACAGAATAATCATCTTGACCGTGGCCAGACTCTATAAATGGAAAGGGATTGAATATAGCATAGAGGCAATCAAAAACCTCTCAGAAAACATAAAAAAACAAATAATTTTTATTGTCATCGGTGATGGAGAAGATTTTTCCAGGCTGCAAGAGTTATGTGACGAATCAACCATCCTGCTTGGAAGCATGCCAAGAGAAAAAGCAATTGGAATAATGAAGGTATCAGACATCTACATCCATTCCGCCCTGCACGGTGGCGGACTTTCCACATCTCTCCTAGAAGCAATGTATTGCAGCTGCGCAATCATTGCTACGCCAAATGAGGGAGCGGATGAAGTTATCAATCTAGAAGAAGACACTCTTATGGAAATTCCTCATATACGCAAAATAAGCGCCACCATAACAAATATCATTTCCGATAAAGAAAAAAGGGTCTCCATGGGGAGAGAAATGAAAAGCAAAATAGTAAAAAAATTTAGCTGGGAAAAATCGATAAAATTGTATCAGAAAATACTAGAAAGAAACTGAAACACTCTCATCAATCATTTTTTAACTACTCTAAAATGAAACTCTATTTCCTCAAATCCTCCTACCCAAAAACACCATACTCTCGAACAAAAAAGAGGGGCTAGATTAGCAAAAAAATCTAAAATTTTCCCGGTTGACACGGCCGTATGGTAAACAAATGGAGATACTAGGGTTTTTTTCAAATACGGTTGACACATCCAGGCAAAGATCATCTTTTCTGGAACAAATTCAAACCCCTGATAACCTCCTTGAAAAGATGGATTAAAATAATGACAAAAGGCTAAGTCGAATCCTCTTTTGTGTTCTGGATGAGTAAATCCTCTTGAAAAATGAGGGACTTTTATTTTTACCATCCCTCCATTTTCAACTATGCGATGCAATTCCTTCATAACTCCGAATGGATTATTTAGATGCTCTAAAACATGATCCGCCTCAACCAAGAGAAATTCATTGTCTGCAAAAGGATAGGGAAACACCTCTAAATTATGCCGAATGTCAGGCTCTGAAATCGAAAAATAATCCACATTAACAAATCCTTTCTTTTTAAATTCTCCGCATCCTAAATTTAGTTTTCTTATCATATCAATATCGCCAGTTAAATTATTTTGCATCACTCAATTCTCCGTCTTCTATTAATTATAACTAGCAGCTCTTCATGCCTCCTTTTAATTGAGCTTAAAATCAATCCAGCAATAAAACTGATAAAAGCAGCGATCATTGAAAGGCCGGCAACAATTAACGTTGGAATGCGCAAAACAATACCCGTGTGTATATAATCTCGAATGCTATACCATCCAAGAAACATGCCTATCAAAAAAAAGATAGAGCTCAAGAGTGTAAAAAATTGCAACGGCTTATAGTCTCGAAACAGGGAGATAATTGTATAGAGGACAACCGTACCATCCCTTACTGCATTAAGTTTTGAATGACTCCCTTTTTTTCTCAGATAAAGCGCTATCGGAACCTCCCCTATTCGCACGCCGCGCTCCAAAGCTTGGATAGTTAACTCCGGCTCAATCCCAAAGCCGCCTGCCAAGAGCGCACTTGAATGAACAAACTTTTTATCAATTGCTCGAAAACCCGATTCCATATCTTGAAGTTTCGTCCCAAACAGAAAATTTAGTGATTTGGTGAGAAATTTATTTCCCACCCAATGACTACCGGTAAAAATACTCGCATTCTTTGAGTGTATCCGATTTCCCACTACCATATCGGCATTATCCTCTAACACTGGCACTAACAAATCATGCACGTTTTTAGCTTCATAAGTATCATCACCATCGACTAAGATGAGCACATCTCCATCGAACTCATTAAATATTTTTTGGACAGCAAAACCTTTGCCTTGTCTTTTTTCACTAGTCACATCTGCTCCGGCTTTTCGAGCAATCTCTGCCGTCTGATCTCTCGAATTATTGTCCACGACCAAAACCCGCGCTTCCGGCAGCTCTCTTTTGAAATCCGCTATCACCTTACCAATTGTCAATTCTTCGTTATAACAAGGAATTGCTACTACAATTTTATTATTCATTTATTTAAGTTTAAATACATCAACTTTCACATTCTCATTCTGCGCCTTGGCCTCATAATGTTCTTCGATTAAATCAGGGTTTAATGCGATTATTCGACTAAAGGCATCAACGTCAGAAACAATAAATCGAGAACCAAATTCAGTCTTAACTGAATCAACCATTTTTCTTCCATTTTCCTTGGCATATTCTTTGCCGGCATCTTCCCCCTGCGTAGCCAATCTATCACTTGTTGCTTTTACCAAATCTTCACAATCTCGCATTTCATCACAATAAAAATTATACCTATACATGTTATACCAACGCCAATACAGCTTCTGGTCATATTGTTTCAGCGCAGTTGGATCCATCCCCATCGTATAAACATTTTTGCTATCACCAAAAAATAATCGAGGAAAACTACCCCAATCATGAATAAAAACTAACTCTTTTTCGTTTGAATGGGACTCTAGCCACCGAGCAGCTTCAATATAGCTAGCATAGCGAATATTGCCAATCATTTTTTTTAGCTCAATAAAATTATTCAATGAAACCAGCGCGATAAATACCACCAAGCCCACAGCCAGATATCTATATAGGCCTCCATTGAAAACAACTAGTCGTTCCTTTTGGAATATACTCACAATAACTGCCAACAAAAAAATTAGGGTGAACTGATAATAATCGTAAAATCTTCCAGAAATGACCATTGTTCCCAATATAAGAAGTAAAAGAAATATAAAAGAAGAGTATGCTATGATATAACGTTCTGCCAATTCACAATCTTGACCTATACAAATCAAAGAACTTGGTTCTTTTTTTTGTCTTATATAGAAAAAGATTATTGTTGCAACACAAATAAGTGCAATAACAAAAAATACATCTATACCGATAAAACGTCCGCTAAAAGCATCTAGCGCCGACAATTCCATTCCGGACACCTTAGATGATCTATCTATCACGCTTGTCTGTGCAACAAAAATATTCCCGAGCCAAGTCCAAAGATTAGGAAAGTTGGGCAAAAAGACCATCCCTGAAGCAGTCGCAAAAAAAACTGCAAAGAAATTATAATAAAAAAACTTCTGCAAAACCAGATATCGCGCTATCTCAACAATCCCAACTATCACAAGTGGAAGCCAAAATGTTGCATTATGCCAAAATAAATGCACCAATGT
>Ga0194063_10002610_pt1 | contig 11119 bp, 6 predicted proteins | sample SepL3720m_MetaG_FD_155459 | JGI IMG/M metagenome (GOLD analysis project Ga0194063, IMG submission 155459) | Anoxic zone freshwater microbial communities from boreal shield lake in IISD Experimental Lakes Area, Ontario, Canada - Sep2016-L373-20m | ecosystem: Environmental > Aquatic > Freshwater >... | reverse complement strand
AGACAAACCGTTACCTTTTGAGTCAGTAAAATATCTCTCATATAATCCAAACTGATCATCATTAAAAGAGTCTTTATGTGCTGATTGAGCAAACTCTTGTTGTTCCTTATTTAAATTATTTATCAAAAGTTCAGCTGTATTTTTATCTTTAAAACCTAACGCCTTCCAATTTTTAACAACAAATTGAGAAAAGTCTTTATACTCTTTCTTTTCTCCTCCTTCTAACTGAGCCCCTGAGACTCTTTCTTGCTTATCAGCCAAACGTTTCAGTTTGAGCTCATGACCATGTTCAAAAGCCTCCAAAAAAATATTAATAACCGTTGGGTCATCCTTGTATTTATCATATAACTTTTGACTAAATATTATCCGATTACGCCAAGTTATTACTGGACTCTCAATCGAATCAGTAAGAGGAGCAATAAATATAAGGCTGCCAGATTCACTCATATTTGGCTTAAATATTTCTGGTATCGTATTCCAATTGGTTTGTCTTACATCTGGATCAAGCAGGACAGTATCACTAATATCCAATCTTTCAAAACCCGAGACATTAGGAAAATATCTATTTGTGTCCGGAAAAAATTCATCAGCCTTTTTATTTAGATATTCACTCAGATTGCTTCCTTCGTGATGATTCATCGATCGACCTTGTAATTTATTCACAATAGGAGCTAACGAGTTAATTGTCTGAAAATCACCACCTTGGACAACATCGTCAATGATTTTCTTCATCGCCCTGATAGTAATCTCATCTACAGCTACCTGATTTCTTTCTTCTCCCAATAAGGTAAAAGGTGGTAGATCAATTACTAAAGTCTTAAGGACATTATTACCAATCAAATGAATCTCTTCAATCACAACCCCACCAACATTTACAACCACTTTTCCACCCGTAAATGACTTATCTCCACCACGTTCTGTCATATAGGTTGGATGAATTTCCATACCCATCATTTCTTGAATCGGTTTCTTCCCAGAAATCTTCGGGACCAACAATTTTTCAAGAATTACCTGGGGGGACATCCCCATGCCGGTGTCAGTGACAATAAAACCATTTTCCGTAAGTATAATATCAGCCGTACTTTGTTTTGTTTGATTAATACCAAAAGTCTTAAGATTGTTTACTTGCTTACCATTACACTTAACTTTGGCATTGGAATTAAAAGCAAAGTGCTTTTTTACCAAAGCTTCAGCCTCATCTTTTGGAAAATCTTTCACATGAAGCTCAACTGTTGTTCCGCTTGGTCTTTTTTCTTCCACTTCTTCTAAATGAAATTTAATTTCACTGTTTTCTAATTTAAAACTAATCTCATAAAAACCTGTTTCTTCATTACCAGTAGTAACTTTCACATAATCATTACCCTCTTTCAAGTGAGAAAGAATTTGATAAAAACCGACACCAAAACGACCAATGGTAATACCACTATGATTCAAAGCATCAACGGCATTGGACACAATTTCTACTGCCGAACGAGTTCTCTCTGGTGATTGATGATAAATATCAGTATCCAAACGAACAGGTTTAACATCATTTTCATAAACCAAAGTATTTCGCATATCATCTAGAGATATTCCGGAAGCACAATATTCAGCATACCTTTCGGTAATCCCTTCATCACTAAGATCCATAGCTGTCTTGATAAAAGCTACAGCTTCTGATAGTGACACATACTTAGGTAAATCGAGTCTCTTTCTGACCTCAGCTAAACGTTTAAAGTCTAGGTTCCTAATTGATAATTCCTCTATCTCACTCTCAACGTCCTCTCCGGTTGCTTCCATCACTTCCTTAATTGTTTCAGTATTTTCAACATAAAACTTCTGAATAGCTTTTTTAATCTCAGAATAGCCTTTACCTTCAATATCAATTCCTTTAGATTTGAACCAATCACGCCTTAAAGCCCCAAATTCTGTCTTTAAGGTATGTTTCCGATCATTATTGATCAACTCTTCATTGGTTACTAACTTTGGTCCTTCCATGACTGAAATTATAACAGAATATTTAATTAAAGACTATATTTCGTAAGTTGTTCTACTTCAGCCAAAATAAGCGCCTTCCATAGTTCCTCACTCTTAATAAACAAAATAGCTTTTTTAGACTTATAATTTTCATTAATATTACTAATCCAACAAAAAACACAAAATCAAATTATCCTACAAAACACGTGGAGTTACTTCTGGTTAGTACTTGAATCTAAACGTTTTAATTCCTCCGTAGCCGTTTTCTTAATGTGCGGAGTACTGGATGATGTTAGAACTGAGTTGATGAAGAGTAAGGTGATTCCGTATATTCCTAATCTACTTTTGTGGACTCAGAAACAAAAGTCATTTTACTCTACACTCAAGGACACTATATATTAATTAATTTCTTGTGGTGAGTTTGGATTATAATCTTTTGCTCGTTCCCAATCAATTGGAATAACAGAACCAACTTCTCCAGTTTCCTCATTAAATTCAATTATAGTATCTTTTATTTTCCAGTTCTTATCTATTTTTAGTGTTGTCTTAAATAACTCAGCCATTTCTCTATTTTTTTCAGCTACAACTGCCATAATCTCAGTAATCCTCTCTTCTGTATATTTACCCGACTGCCTAAGTTCCTTTTCAAATTTTCTACCGGAACGACCCTCAATTTTTTTCATTAATAAGTAACTGCCGTCAGATTCTTCCTTTCCAGAAAGGAAACCTACAGGTTCAGCTGTTGGTAATCCAGCCTTTTTAGCAGAAATTAAAATAGAAAATTCTTTTCTAGCTTCTTTTGCTTTTCTTAACTCAATTTTCTTTGCTACAATTTCTGTCCCATCAACAAGCTTAAATAGTATAACTTCTTCATCAGGATATTCTCCTTCTCCTCTGCTACCCTTTAATAATTCTCCGTGCTCGGTAAAAAATGTCTTTGGATTATCCAGGAACTCCTTGGGTAAATACTTAGCATAATCTTGTCTAATACGAATAGCATAATGTTCTGAATCTAAATTTATATTTCCTGACGGCTCATGATGAAGTTTCTCTTTTAACCAATAATGCCGACCAATAGCCTGCTTGACCATCATAAAATTAAACTGCTCTTCCGGACTTGTTGGTTTAGCCACAGGGCGAATCCTTCCCGTTTTGGGATCTTTAATTAAACCTTCAGCCGCCTCCTCAGTCTTAGAATTATGCTCAATATACTCTACTATTTCTGACCTTGCATTTTCTGATATTCCCTTTACTCTACGACGAGGATGTGGAGCAGAAAGTAATCTTATTCTTTTTTCAATATCATCATTATCAAAATCCATTATCTTCATTATCTGTTCTGGCACCGTACCAATATACCCAGTATCATAAAAGAGTGGGTCAGCATCAGGACTTATACCTTCCTGTTCCAAAAATTCTCTTTTTGTTTTATAATCCAAATTATCTCTAAAGTATCTAGGAAAGACAGTATACTGAGGATGAATCTCAATAATTTCACCCATTTCTTTTAATTTTGTTCTTCCAGCTAAGCCCATTTTTCTTCGACGGGATACATCCTGAGCTCTTCTTCCAAGATATGCGTAGATACCATCTCTTCCCAAATAAACCTCAAGTGGTGAACGACCCGTCTCTCTCAAGCTATCAAATTCTTCATAGAGTTTATCATACAGGGGTACATCTACCTCAAGAGCTTTGATAAATTTTTTTAATCCATCTCTTATTAATTCTTCTATGGAAAATTCAACACTTTCAAGCATTTTATTATAATCAGCAACATCATCTAAATATGAACTTAATTTATCCTCATCATTTAAAACTGCAAAATCTCCAAATTTCTGAACCATATATCGCGCCACAAAACCACGAACTATAGAGACCAGGGGTTTGAACTCTACTGTGCCATATTTTGATTCTATAAAAACAGCTTTATCGTCTTCACTAATATTGTGATTATTTTTTATATTTCTAAAAACATAATCACTAGTAATTTCCTCGTTAATTAATTTATTAATATTTTTTATAAATTGTTTAATGACTTCTGTCTCAATACCAAAATTTAAGTATTCCTCTTCATCTATAGCTCCTTCAAGTATTTTTTCAAGTACAACAGACCTTCTAGCCTGTTCAGTTGTAAATTTCCAAGGATGCTCTTCATACTTATCTGTTTCACTAAAACCCTGAAGATAGCTATCTGCTTCCTCAGCAATTTTAGCTTCATTATCTGCAATAATTTCTGAAACACTACTTACCCACGGTTCATCCTTCCATAATTGTTTTAAGCCAGTATTTTTGACATAAAGTGTAAATTTATTTGCAACCGAATAGTGCTTAATTGCCTTTTTTACAAATTTTTCAACCCATGGTTCTTTATAATATTTATCAAGATTTTCAATAAAATAATCCGCTAGATCTATGTCTGAATCAAGCAGATCAAATATTATTTCTCTGATTTTACTAAATGATTTTGGAAATAAATCATGATCAATGTGCCCGCCCAAGTATTTGACATATTCAATAATTTTTATATGTGTAGGTAGGTAGCTTGATTCTTGCAAATCAGCCTTTGCGAGTGATTCCTTAAGGTTAAAAACTGAATCCTCTATACTTATAATAGCACCAAAGTCAGCCGAAAAAAATTTAAATCTTAGACACTCTCTTAGTTTATTAGAAAAATACTTCTTTAAAAAATAATTTTCATTTAATTCTAAATTACTGATTAAACTAGAATTGTTTTCATCATCTTCAAATATTTGTTCCTTATCAGACAAACCTTTAACCCCTGGTAATTTCCTAGTAACTTTCTCACCAGAATCTCTTAACCCTATATTTTCTGACAGAGCTAATAAATTTGCTTTATACTGCTCACTATTATTGTTATCCCAACTATCAATTATAAAATCAATATAAGCCTTTTTACCCTCCTTTGAAGTAAAAACATCTATACCATCTTTTTGTAAATCAAAATCATTTTTAAAAAACTCATCAATCGCTTTTTTTGGACCTTGCACATATTGCATTATAAAATTTGGCGAGATACCACACATAGCAAACTTTGTGGCTAATTCTAAATACTCCTCTTTATTAATTAAAAATTTGGAATCTTTTTCTAAAGTTTCAGGAATTTCTTCAAATTTTTTAAGAAATTCAGTCTCATCTTCGTTATGCTGAGAAACAAACACTAACAACGAATTAATATCTTCTTGTGCTACAGATTTGTCCAATGATTGATTTGCTGTTTGAATATTTTCTGACATATTTTAATATATTATTTATAATAATTATATCAGAAATATGAATCTTATAGAAGATACGCCGAGTTGGATCGCTTCGCATCTCTCTCCTTACAGGAGCAGTATCCCTTTCCCATTTACTCATAATCAGAATTATTCTTAAATATGGGAGAAGGGCTTCGAGTCCAACACGTAACTGATTTAAATCAGTTACTTCGGCGCACAAATTAAAAACACCCATTTTTAAAGGGTGAATTTTAATTTGTGCGGAGTACTAGACGATGTTAGAACTGAGTTGATGAAAAGCAAGGTGATTCCGTACATTCCCAACCTTCTGATTTGGGCTCAAAAACAAAAGCTAGTTTACCCCACACCCTAGGACACTATAATAGTTTCCAATTTGAGCAATAATTAAAAGCCCGACACCTTTTTGAGATGTCGGGTAAGGTTATCATGTAGACAACTAGGATTAAAGAACCCTAGGCCTGCTTGACCACCTTCAACTGCAGGACGTACACACCAAGGCTTTCTTTCTCCTTGGGGTAAATACGCTCGAGAATGTTGAGAGTTGATGCTGGATCATTGGGGACAATGTGCCCAGCATTTTCATGTTTCAACATCTCGATGAATGTTTGATAGATGCGGATATCCACAACCTTGACGATGCCACTCTGGCGACCGCACTCAAGGTGGATATTTTCATCTCTCTTGATACTCCTGATGTTACCGTAGCCAACACGACCCTCCAAAGGTTTCGTGCCCGCCATAATCGCATTGAAGTATTCTCGTTTGACGCGCATCATTCTCATGACTGTTTTCTCCATTACGAGTCCCCACTGTTGTGTAACAACACCACTTTTGTACGCTTCAGGCATCATTGCCTCTACGCGCCAACCATGATGTTGAAGTGCTTCAACCTCTACACTCGTGGGAACTGTGTGAGTGTAGAGCTTGTGACCGTACTCTCGAAGATGGCTAGGCAGTTCTGCAACAAGTGCAGAGAAAGCCTGTATATCTTCGGCTAAGAACGGCATCAGCTTGACAGGCTGACCTTTTTTGGGAGTTGCTGCTGCAACCCCGAGGACAGTACCATCAGGAGTTTTCGCAACCCAAATGATTTTGTATTTCTCATTCGGATCGCGTGTATCCTTACGTGTTCCACCCTCAAAGAGTGCCGAGACCCAACGGTCATCAATCCCATTGAAGTAAGGCGACAGACGACTAATAACAAGATTCCGAACCTGCTCTTCATCTTGTTTTTCCATTGGACGGACCGATATGGTACGCTCCTCTGGCAACGTGATATCATGCTCCATAACTTTGTAGAGCATAACCTCGTCGATATCAATACGGTAGTGTCGACTCGCTGTTCCAGCACAGATATACCCATGTGCCAGAAAAAAACTCATAGCAAGGGTGTTCTTCGCCGAGACAGTGCAGTAGATCTGTCTGACTCGGTGCTCCTCCACATACTCATTGAGTTTTTGAAGAAGCATACGACTAACACCCTTACCTCTTGCTTCCTCACAGACGATCAGCGGACTGATTTTGACAGTACCCTGATATTTGGACACAAAATTGAGAATACCAACAAGTTGGTTCTCCTCAATCGCCACATACATCAGCTGTTCAGCTGAAAAGTGACCTTTAGTGTCCTTGTTGCCACCGGAAGCAGTTTCGACAATACGTTTTGCGTGTGCCCGATGATCACCACCATAGTACGGGTCTAATGCGTTATGCATCATCTCCGCGACGACTGGCAAGTCACCAAGTTCGACTTTACGTACAGCTATCATTTAAAGAACTCCTTTTGTTGATTTGTTGCAGGGAAGCCGACATGACTTCTTGAGCAACAAAAAGGCTTACATATCCGAAATGAATATGTAATTTTACATTACTATACCAGACGATACTTAGTCAAGTAGTTGAATTCTTATACCGACAACTCCATATTTTTGTTCATCTTCATCAGAATAGAACTGTTTTATTTGTTTCAATAGAAAATCATGACTTTCTTCGCCAAACAAAGATGGATTATGATCAGCAAATAGATCTTTGAATGTCTGATAACGCAATAACCCCCTTACTGTACATGTTACATTATTCTCTGGGTTTTCATTTTCAGTAAAAGTAATCACATCACCGATAGAAATTTGCTGACGCTTTTCATCAAACAGACGAGATTCGATTACCTTCTTTCCACTAGCAATATTGTTATATGGTGCTGTCGCAAGCTTCATTTGATGTTTTTGCATATGTTAGATATTTATACAGTAAAAATAATTAATATGCAACAATCAGTGTAATAAAATATTATTATAGTTCCAACTTTCACCCCCTAGCAAAAAACCGCTCTTATTCAGAGCTGTTTTTTTGACGGTGCGCCGGGTTGGAACATGAGTACATTTCTCTCCCTCGGCTAAATTCTCGCCGTCGCTCAAATTTGCCTGGGCACCAGCTCGCGGTTTTGTTTACTAACAAAACATCGCTCCGCTGTTCGAGTCCAACACGCAAGCAATTCAAATTGCTTGCTCCGGCGCACAAAAAATCCCGCGTTTCGCGGGGATTATTTTGTGCGGAGTACTGGATGATGTTAGAACTGAATTAATGAAGTCCCCTTTCCTCCCTTACATTCCAAATCTCTCAAAATATGCTTATTTAGTAAGATGATTTTACCCCCTACTCCCAGACACTATATATTTCTATTAAATTTAAACATAATTTGTTATAATGTCTTTTATGTTACAAGATCAAGAAAATTTATTAAGTGAAGATACCCCATTAATCCTTACTGATGGTACGGAGTTTTATAATAAACTCTCAAAAGAATACATTCGACATAACAAAGGTTTTTTTATCTTAGCACCATCAGGAGTCGGAAAAAGTCATTATTATAGAAAACAAAAAGATGGTGAAAAACACTGGATAGATGCTGATAGACTTTGGCGTTGGGCTAAAGCTATGCCAGCAGGTCCATGGTGGGAACATCCAGAGATGATAGAACAAGTCGAACAGCAATGCGATCTAATTACTATGCATGCAAAAAAACTTGGTTTTTGGATGCTTGGTTCAGCTTGTTGGTGGCTTAAACCAGATGCAATTGTAATTCCAAATTGGAAGACTCATATAAAGTATATAAAAATTCGAGAAAAAAATTATGATGGAGGCGCAAAATCAGATCCACAAGCGTTAGAACAAGTCAAAAGACATCGCAAATGGATATTAACTTGGCAAAAAAAAGGTGTACCAAAATTCAAATCTATTGAAGAAGCGATAAATTACCTCTCCTCAAAATAAAATAGTATTATTCTGGTTTTATTAATAAAGATGGAATTTCAAATTTTTCACCAGCAATAATAGTCTCTGCTTTCTTATTATCTTTATCTATCTTAATTGTAATTCCACCAGCTTTCTCAGTTGGAACAAATAATCTTGATGGATCAGCCTGGTAAACATATCCTTTTACCCACGGGCTGATAGAATCATAATGACTGATTGCCCATATATACAAAAGAGTGTCTGGATTTGAATCATGATAATTTTTAGCCATATCTTGAGTTAAGGTCGTCAAAGCTTTTCTCATTCGTATTGCTATTTCAGATGGACCTTCAGCACCCATATCTAATCGTGTATCAGATTCCGTATCATCTTCATAAAGCATCCAAAATTTCTTATCTGGACCATATTTATCAGTCATATATTTCACAAACTCTGGAGATTCGTCAAACATTGTTAAATCTATTAATCCAGACACGCCAACCGGTTCTCCTTTTGTCTCTGGAGAGTTGTTTAATAATTGATTTTGTTCAGCTCCATTTTTATCAATAGCTTTTCTAATACCCTCCATTACTTTTTCTCCTGTTTCAAAAGCTCTTCTATGCGTACTATTTAAACCCGAAGGCATTTTCAGTGAAGCATCACTAGCATAAACAATAATCTTAACCTTCTTTTTGTCCTCTTCACTTAAATTTTCAAAAACCTTATCAAAGTAGTCTTTTGATTGAACTACAACCTGCTCGCCCGCTTCGGGAAGTAAAGCACCGAATTCTGGTGAATTAGAATCTCTTCTATCATCTTTAGCGTTAACTTGTAGTACCAAAACTGTACCTCCAGCCTCTGGTATTTCTGGTCTGATGTCTTCTTTTCTTATATCTAAACGAAATCCTTCTGGATTTTCTTCTCTTCCTTCACCTATATATGATATTTCTTTCATAATGTGATATTATAACAATTAATTACAAAAAACAATATGGAAAATTCAAAAAAATTAATTGCATACTTTGGCTTCGGTACTAATCGAGATTTAGAAATGATGCAACACATGATTGGTCGTCAAGATATTAAAGGTGAACACGGAAAACTTATTGGTTATGAAATCACAATACAAAGAGCTGATCAATTTCGAGATAAGATAATTTCCACTAGTCCCAATCCAAATATGTCACCAAAGGATTTAATTATGAAGGGCTGGGGCCCAGAATTTGAGATGTTCACCTCAAGACCCAACCCAAATAATGTAGCTTATGGAACCATTTGGTATATAACTAATGAAGAATTAGAGCTGGTACGAGAATGGGAAATTGTTGACTTTGGATGCCAAGAAGATGCTTATGGTACAGCAGTAACCGATGATGGAAGAGAGGTAAAAGTCATAACTCAAAGTTTTCTTAAACCAGCTGAAATTGATAGGGTTATTAATGGAGATAATTATGAAGCCTATATCTGGAATAAAGAAGCGATGTTAAAAAGAGCTGATGATATCAGATTAGAATATTTGGAAATGAAAAAATCTTGGCCACAAGAAAAAAGAGAGGCTGTTGATAATTTTATCGAAAGTTTAATTTAGTCAGTTCAGGTGTCCTTCCCTCTAGCAAAAATGACCCATATTTTGGGTCATTTTTTCGATGTGCGCCGGGTTGGACTCGAACCAACGATGCCGTAAGGCCAGAGATTTACAGTCTCTTGGAATAGCCGCTATCCGACCGGCGCATATTTACCAACTGTCATAGTCTACCAGATTTTTAGGATGAATCAAGCGTTCAAACCCTCTACTTGGTTAAGGAGAGGGTGGCATTCTTATGTCGGGTGAGGTTGTTTTTCCCATTCACTTCAAAAGCAAATTCACCTTTTTTAAAATCAACATTTACAATACCGCCAGCTATAACCCCACGGGAAATCATCAAGGAGGCCACCGGATTTAATATTTTTTCTTGGATCAAACGTTTAAGTGGTCTGGCGCCATATTGAGGGTTATAACCCTCTTTGGCCAAATAACTAACAACCTCTTTACTAATTACTAATTTAATTTCTTTATCCGCTAATCTCTTTCTCACAATATCTAATTGAATATCCACAATTTTAGACACAGCTGTTTCACTCAAGATATCAAAAATAATAGTGTCATCTAGGCGGTTCAAAAACTCCGGACGGAAATGATCCTTGAGGGCTTTGGTGACCTTATTTTTTACATCCTCATATTCCCCTTTCTTCCCTTTATCCATACTAAAGCCTATCTCCTCCATTTTATCAATAAATTGAGCACCAATATTTGAAGTCAAAATTATTAAGGCATTTTTAAAATTAACCACCCGGCCTTTGGCATCAGTTAGGCGGCCATTATCCAGCACTTGAAGAAGAATATTAAATACTTCAGGATGAGCTTTTTCTATTTCATCAAATAGGATCACGGAATAAGGGCGGTGACGAACCATCTCCGTTAAATTTCCCCCTTCTTCATAGCCAACATAGCCTGGTGGCGAACCAATAAGTTTTGAGACGGAATGACGTTCCATAAATTCTGACATATCTACCCGAATCAAGGATTTCTCATCATCAAACATAAATTCCGCCAAAGCTTTGGTGAGCTCGGTTTTTCCCACACCAGTTGGGCCAAGGAAAATAAATGAACCAATAGGTCTATTGGGGTCAGAAAT
>Ga0194063_10002609_pt1 | contig 11119 bp, 8 predicted proteins | sample SepL3720m_MetaG_FD_155459 | JGI IMG/M metagenome (GOLD analysis project Ga0194063, IMG submission 155459) | Anoxic zone freshwater microbial communities from boreal shield lake in IISD Experimental Lakes Area, Ontario, Canada - Sep2016-L373-20m | ecosystem: Environmental > Aquatic > Freshwater >... | reverse complement strand
CATCGGCATGGGCGGCAGTGCAGCGAGTTCCATGGCCAGCGGTGCCAACGCGGCGGCGCTCGACTTTGACTCGGTACAGCGTGGCAACCCCGAAATCGAGCGGCGTGCGCAGGAAGTCATCAACCAGTGCTGGATGCTGGGGCAGGGCGGCTACGGTCAGCCTGGCAATCCGATTCTGGCGATCCACGACGTGGGGGCTGGTGGCCTGTCCAATGCCTTTCCAGAACTCACCAACGACGCCGCTCGCGGTGCCCGCTTTGATCTGCGCTCGGTGCCGCTGGAAGAGTCCGGCATGGCGCCTAAAGAGATCTGGTGCAATGAGAGCCAGGAGCGCTACGTGCTGGCGATCGCCCCGGAGTCACTGCCGCTGTTTCAGGCCTTGTGCGAGCGTGAACGCTGCCCGTTTGCCGTGGTCGGTGTTGCAACCGAAGAACGGGATCTGCTGGTGACTGACGGCCCAGTCAGCGTGGGGGCCGGTTTCGCCGCCGGGCCGCCCCAAGGCGAAACAGCCCCCTCGGGGGGCAGCGACGACACGTCAGTGCGGAGCTTGGGGGCACCCGTTCAGATGCCTATGAACGTGTTACTGGGCAAACCGCCCAAGATGCAGCGCGATGTCACCAGCGCGCAGCGAACGTTTGCGCCACTGGATCTAGAAGGTATCGATTTGCAGGCCGCCTGCATCAGCGTGCTGGCCAATCCAACGGTTGCAAGCAAGCGCTTTCTTATCAGCATCGGCGACCGTACCGTGGGCGGTTTGACGCACCGCGACCAGATGGTCGGTCCCTGGCAGGTACCGGTGGCCGACTGCGCCGTGACGCTGGCCGACTACCAGGGCTTTGCCGGCGAGGCCATGAGCATGGGCGAGCGCACGCCGCTGGCCACGCTCAACGCACCAGCTTCCGGACGCATGGCCGTGGCGGAGGCGATCACGAATCTGCTGGCAGCGCCGTTTGAACTTTCACGCGTCAAGCTGTCGGCCAACTGGATGGCTGCCTGCGGTGAGGCGGGCGAGGATGCGGCACTTTATGCAACGGTCAAGGCCGTTGGCCTGGAGTTGTGCCCGGCTTTGGGAATTTCCATTCCGGTGGGTAAGGATTCCTTGTCGATGCGCACCCAATGGAGCGATCTGCTGGGTGCCAAAAAAGTGACCTCGCCGGTGTCGCTGATCGTCACCGCCTTTGCCACACTGAGCGATGTGCGGCGCACCTTGACGCCGCAACTCGATGCCAGCGCGGACTCGACGCTGCTGCTGATCGATCTGGGTCGCGGCTTGAATCGCATGGGTGGCAGCATCCTGGCGCAAACGCTGGGTCAGATGGGTGACGAGGTGCCGGACCTGGAGCAGCCGCGGGATCTGGTGCAACTGGTCAAGGTGGTCAACGCCTTGCGCGCGCGCGATCTGATTCTGGCCTACCACGATCGCAGCGATGGCGGGCTGTTTGCCACGGTTTGTGAGATGGCATTTGCCGGCCGCGTTGGCGTGGCGCTGAACATCGATTTGCTGGTGACCGAGGGCGACGGTATCAGCGACAGCCGCGCCGAGCATGGCGACAGCAAGAACTGGGCGGCGCAGGTCAGCGCACGGCGTGATGAGCTGAGCCTGAAGGCCTTGTTCAATGAAGAGATCGGTGCCGTGCTGCAGGTACGCACAGCGCAGCGCGATGAAGTGATGCAACTGCTGCGTCAGCATGGACTGTCAAAGCACAGCCATGTGATTGGCAAGACGAGGCCCGCAGATTCAGCGATGACGACCGGTGTCGGAGAGATTCAGATCTGGCGCGATGCCAGGACCGTGTTCAGCGCGAGTTTGCAGGACCTGCATCAGGTCTGGGACAGCACCAGCTGGAAGATCTGCCAGCAGCGCGACAACCCGGCCTGCGCAGATGCGGAGCACAAGGCCGCTGGCGATCCGCTGGACCCGGGGCTGGATTTTCATCTTCCATCCGCTGAGTCACAGATGTCATCCCGGGCGCGACCCGGGATCCATGGATTGCGGGTCGAGCCCGCAATGACAGCTGGGGTGGCAATGACAGCTGGGGTGGCAATGGCAGTTGGGGCGGCAATGCCAGTGGTCGGAGCGCCGGCTCTGCTGCTGTCCCGCCCCAAAGTAGCCGTGCTGCGCGAGCAGGGCGTCAACTCGCACGTCGAGATGGCCTACGCCTTCAGCGAGGCCGGTTTTGATGCCTATGACGTTCACATGACCGATCTGCAAACCGGCCGAGCCAGGCTGGCGGACTTCGCCGGCGTGGTCGCTTGCGGCGGCTTCAGCTACGGTGACACGCTGGGCGCCGGCATCGGCTGGGCGCGTTCGATTACTTTCAACCGCGTGCTGGCAGATCAGTTCCGTGCTTTTTTCGGTCGAACCGATACTTTCGGATTGGGCGTTTGCAACGGCTGTCAGATGTTTGCCGAGTTGGCTGACATCATTCCCGGCGCGCAGGACTGGCCGCGTTTTACGACCAACCAGAGCGAGCGCTTTGAAGCCCGCCTGTCCATGGTCGAAATTCTGGATTCGCCGTCACTGTTCTTTGACGGCATGGCCGGCAGTCGCCTGCCGATTGCGGTAGCGCACGGCGAGGGTTACGCCAATTTCAAGTACCGGGGTAACGCTGACAAGGCGTTGGCGGCGATGCGCTTTACCGACAACCGTGGTGTTGCCACCGAAGCCTATCCCTTCAACCCGAACGGCAGCGCCGGCGGTTTGACAGCGGTGACGACGGCCGATGGCCGCTTCACCGCCATGATGCCGCATCCGGAGCGCGTGTTTCGCAATATACAGATGAGCTGGACCAAGCTCGACCCGGACCAGCACAGCCCGTGGATGCAGCTATGGCACAACGCCCGGCGCTGGGTCGGCTAGGCGATCACTATCTGGCGCGCAGGAACTTGCCGATCTCTTCCATCGCTTGGCGTCCTTCGGGCAACTCCGGGTGATAGATCTGCCAGACATGAACCATGTGTTGCCAGGTCTGCAAGGTCACCGGTGAGCCGGCGGCAAGCGCCTTGTTGACATAGCGCCTGCTGTCGTCCAGCAGCATTTCAGCCTCGCTGGCATGTACCAGTAGCGGTGGTAGTTTCGAGAGATCGCCAAACACCGGTGAGACCACCGGGTCACAGGGCCTAACCCGGTTCGCCATCCAGCCACCCCACAGCAAGCCAGTACGGGGAATTTTGGTCAATGATTTGAACAGTGGCCCCAGCATCGGGTCGGTCGCCAGATTGGTCTTCAGGCTAGGACTGCCCAAGCTGCCATCGGTCGCAGGCGACAAGGCCACGGCGGCATTGGGTGCGCGCAAGCCCTGATCGCGAACCCAGGCGATCAGGGAGAGCGTCAGGTTGCCGCCAGCCGAGTCCCCGGCAACAAAGACCGCGCTGGGCGCTGACACGCCACTGGGGCCGTTATCGAGCAGCCAGCGGTAGGCGGCGCGGCTGTCCTCGATGCCCGCCATGCGCGGATGCTCAGGCATCAGTCGATAGTCAATCGACAGCACCGCCGCGTTGGCGACTTCGGAGAACTTGCTGGTCAGGCGCCGGTGGCTCTTCGGGCTGCCCATGGTGTAGGCACCACCGTGGATGTAGAGCATGCGCCTGCTGGTATCCACGTTGGGCGCCAGCACCCACTCGGCCTTCACGCCGGAGGCATTGACGGGGATGAACTGCCAGCCCGCTTCGTCAAGAGAAAAGACGTTGTCGATGTAGTCGCGCAACAACGCCAGGTGCTTGCGTCGTGGCGTGTCTTTGAGTAGCTGTGCCACACCGTCAAGCGAGGCAACCACGGCCTTGAATTCCTGGCTGGCGCTCTGACCTGCGTTGACAATCTGGCCGCTCGGATGGTCAAAGGCGCTCAGATCAGGCCCGCGCAGATAGAGAAGGCCGATGGCCCAGAGCAGGACCAGCAAGGCCAGCAGGGTTAGAAATACTTCAATCATTGTTTGTTCTCGCTTGTTGTCGCACCGACTGTTTTATCTTGCCCACCACGTGCATTTCGCAGGCCTTGCAGTCAAAGCGCAGCGTCAGCTTTTCCTTGCCATTGACGAGTTGCAGCGGCTCGGCTTTGACCGTGCCTTGCACGCCGGTCACGCCCTTGGCCTGCTTGGGGCACAGGCTGAGCGAAAAACGCACGCAGTGTTTGGTGATCATCAGGCTGACCTCACCTGACTCCTTCAGTGCCTCAAACGCCGGCTCAATAAGCTGCACGCCGTGTTTGGCGTAAAAGGCGTGGGCTTGTGCGTTCAACACGTTGGCGAGATAGCTAAGGCTGCCTTGCGGGTAGGGTACGGCTGGCGCAACAGCCTCGCGCCGGGGCATACGAGAAAAGGCCAGCACACGGGCAGCCTCCAGCGCTGCAAGCGCGTCGCGGCGCAGACGGTTCAGCAGGGAAACGGGGACAAACCAGGCTTGGGCAAACTGCACCTGCAGGTCCAGCAGCTTGAAGATGCTGTCGCCCATCTTGCCGATCGATTCACGCAATTGGACCTGTGCGGCATCCGGGTCCTTGCACAGCTGACGCTCGCTGGCAGGCAGCGCAGCGTGCGCTGTGGCGCTGTGGCCGTCTTCGTCGGTCAGAGTGAGCGTCAAGCGGTCCGGAGTGGCGTCGAACTGTGCCCAGACGCCGATGTGGCGCTCGGCAGATTTCTTTTCCAGCACGCGCACCCAATCGACATCGCGATTGCGGTTCACTTCCAGATCCTTGCGCAAGTCGGGCAGACTGGCCAGTGCATCCTTGGGGAAGAGTCGCCAGCGCTTGCCGTTGCGCTCGGCCCGGTTGATGGCCAGACCGCAGAGTTCCTTCTGCTGGCTGTAGTAGCACAGGCCGTCGCCGTTGTGCAGTATCGTGTCGGGGTCGCTCGTCTGCAATTCAATCCAGTTCGGGCCGATCTGTGTCAGGTGGCCAATCGCTTGCCCCGGGTTCTTGGGCGAGTCGAATGCGCCGATGTCAATCTGACGCCCCGGCACAAAATAGTCGGTGAACTCGCGGTTGAAGTTTTGCAGCGGGTCGGGTTTAAAACGGAAGGAACTGGCGCCGCTGGAACTTCTGGCCAGAGGCTGCGCAGAGTCCTGTCTCTGTTCGATTAATGTGTCAAGTAACTGGCGGTAGTGCGCCGTGATGTTCTTCACATAGGCCATGTCCTTGTAACGGCCTTCGATCTTGAAGCTGCGAATCCCGGCATCCACCAGTGTCGCCAGATTGCTGCTCTGGTTGTTGTCTTTCATCGAGAGCACATGCTTGTCGTGGGCGACGAAGCGACCACGGTCGTCCAGCACCTGGTACGGCAGGCGACAGGCCTGACTGCATTCGCCACGGTTCGCGCTGCGTCCGGTGTGCGCCTGGCTGATGTAGCACTGGCCGCTGTAGGCCACGCAGAGCGCGCCGTGCACAAAAAACTCCAGCTTGCAATCGGTCTGTGCGCGGATTTGCCCGATCTGCTGCAGCGTGAGCTCGCGCGCCAGCACGATTTGTGACAGACCGACGTCCTGCAAGAAGCGAGCCTTCTCCGGCGTGCGGATGTCGCACTGGGTGCTGGCATGCAACTGCAGTGGCGGCAGGTCCAGTTCCAGCAGACCCATGTCCTGGATGATGAGTGCGTCGGCGCCGGCCTGATACAGCTGCCAGGCCAGCTTGCGTGCGCCTTCCAACTCGTCATCACGCAGGATGGTGTTGAGTGTCACGAAAATGCGGCTGTTGAAACGGTGCGCATGGCGCGCCAGGCGCTCGATGTCCTGCACGCTGTTGTCGGCAGCGGAGCGTGCGCCAAACGAAGGGCCGCCGATGTAGACCGCATCGGCACCGTGCCGGACGGCTTCGATGCCAATATCGGCATCGCGCGCCGGCGACAGGAGTTCGAGATGATGGTCTTGCTGAGGCATGCGCTGGATTATCCCCGCCCTGATCGGTTATCGTCGCGCCATGTCTGCCTCAGTTCCAGCACCCGCCGTGGCGCGCTTCGACGCGGTCGATGCCCTGCGCGGCTTGGCCATGCTGTGGATGACGGTGTTTCACTTCTGCTTTGACCTGAATCAGGCGGGCTATATCAAGCAGGATTTCTACCATGACCCGCTCTGGACCTGGCAGCGTACGCTGATCGTCAGCCTGTTCCTGGTTTGCGCCGGCATCGGTCAGGCGATTGCATCGCAGCAGGGCCAGAGTTGGCGCCGCTTCTGGCGCCGCTGGGTGCAGGTCATGGCTTGCGCCTTGCTGGTAAGTGCCGGTTCCTGGTGGATGTACCCGCAAAGCTTTATCTACTTTGGCGTGCTGCACGGTATTGCCGCGATGCTGATCATTGTGCGTTTGACGGCGCATTGGGGGCGCTGGCTGTGGCTGCTCGGCGCACTGGGGATTTGTGCCAAATTTGTCGGAGCCTACGTCCTGCAGACCCTGGCGCCAGACAGTCTGGCAGCGCTCTTCAATGCACCGCTGCTGAACTGGCTGGGCCTGATCACACGCTTGCCCGTCACGGAGGACTATGTTCCCGTGCTGCCCTGGCTCGGTTTGATGTGGTGGGGCGCGGCCCTTGGCGCCTGGCTGATGCGCAGAGGTGTGAGCCCCCTGCGCCGTCCCTTGGCCCCGCTCCTGAAGCCGCTGGCACTGATCGGACGCTGGAGCCTGTCGTACTACATGCTGCACCAGCCGGTCCTGATCGGCGCGTTGATGGCGCTGGCCTAGTGTCTGGGAAGCTAAGCAGAGTCGTCATTGCGGCCCCTAATTTGTCATTGCGGGCTTGACCCGCAATCCAGTGGTGGCTTGGCACTGGATGCCGGATCAGAGCTTGCCCCGGGCTTGATCCGGGGTCCGGCATGACAAACTACCGGCTTATTCGACCTTGGCCTTGGCGCGCAGTTCTTCCTGGTACTTGGTCATCTTCTGCTGCTGCAGTTGTTGCGCTACCTGCGGCTTGACGTCGTCAAACTTGGGTAGCTGAGCGTCGCGAACATCGTCGAGACGGATGATGTGGAAGCCAAACTGGGTCTTGACCGGTGTCTCGGTGGTCTTGCCTTTGGCGAGTTTGGTCAGCGCTTCGGAAAACTCGGCGACGTAGTTGCCGGCGTTGGCCCAGTCGAGGTCACCGCCCTTGGCCGCAGAGCCCGGGTCCTTGGAGGACTTCTTGGCGATTTCGTCAAACTTGCCGCCCTTCTTCAACTGCGCGAGGATGGCCTTGGCCTGGTCTTCTTTCTCAACCAGAATGTGGCGCGCGTGGTATTCCTTGCCGCTATTGGCAGCAAGGAACTTGTCGAATTCTGCCTTGACTTCGGCGTCGCTGACCGGATTGGCCTTCTGGTAGTTGGTGAACAATTCGCGGATCAGCAGCGTCTGGCGCGCCAGTTCCATCTGCACCTTGAAATCCTCGGTCGTATCGAGGCCCTGTTTTTGCGCTTCCTGGATGAAAATTTCACGGGCGATCACTTCATCCTTGATCTGTGCCTGCATTTCAGGTGTGACCGGGCGGCCTGAACGGGCAATCTGCTGTGCCAGCGTGTCCACGCGTGAGCTTGGCACGGCCTTGCCGTTCACGATGGCCACGTTTTGTGCGGCTACCAGCGTTGCGGTGCTGCTGAGCACGAGGGCTGTGGCAAGGATGGAAACAAATTTCAACTTCATGCGTTCTTCCTGGGTGACAAGGTTCAAATGGGGGGGAGGTGGGCTTCAATGGCCAGCGCATGCAAGCCCTGGTCCATGAAATCTTGCAGCGCATCATACACAAGGCGATGGCGCTGTACGACGGACTTGCCGGTAAATATTTGTGAAGTCACACGGACCCGGAAATGGCTGCCAAAGCCGCTGCCGTTGGCGCCGGCGTGACCCTGGTGCTGGTAGCTCTCATCGATCACCTCCAGCGCGACGGGTTGCAGCCGCTCGCGCAGCCGTTGTTCAAGCCGGGCGGCGGTCGGTGGGAGGGTGCTGTCTGGGTTCATGGTGGGGGTGTGATTCCGGTGTCATCGGCCTGCAGGTAACGCGCAATGTAGAAGCCCTGACCGATGATGAAGAGCAGCGGGAAGATGTAACCCCATAGCTTGAAATTAACCCAGGCCTCGGTACTGTAGTAGGCAGCGACGTAGCCGTTGATGATCGCCATGAAAGCGCTATAAACGACCCACACCATGTTCAGACGCATCCAGACCCGTTCGGGCAGCGTCATCTGGCTGCCCAGCAGGAGCTTGAGAAAATTCTTCTTGTAAACCCAGACCGCAAGTGCCAGCGCCAGCGCCATGGCAGCGTAGAGCACGGTCGGTTTCCACTTGATGAAGCGCTCGTCATGCAAGACCAGGGTCAAGGTGCCAAAGACCATGATCAGCACCAGCGTGATCCTGTGCATCATCTGCAGTTTGCGGTCGATCAGGTAAACCAGGCTCATCTGCAAGACGGTCGCCGCCATCAGCACCGCCGTGCCAACATAGATGTCATACAGCTTGTAAGCGCCGAAAAACAGCAGGATAGGAAAAAAATCAATCAGTATCTTCATTTGGGGCTGAAGTTTAACGAAGCCGAGTTCATGCAGTAGCGCAAGCCCGTCGGGGCTGGCCCGTCTTCGAAGACATGACCCAGGTGGGCGCCGCAGTCGGCGCACAGCACTTCGGTGCGTTGCATCCAGAGCGAGCCGTCCGCCTTGGTCGCCACGGCAGTGTCATCCACCGGCTGAAAGTAACTTGGCCAGCCGCAGCCGGAATCAAATTTGGTGCTGGAATCAAACAGCGCCTTGTCGCAGCAGATGCAGCGGTAAGTGCCTGTCGCGTGATGTCCTTCGAACTTGCCGCTGTAGGGTCGCTCAGTGGCGGCGTGCCGCGTCACCTCAAAAGCCAGGGGCTCCGCGCCCTTGGCCTTGAGTTCGGCTTTCCACTGCTCTTCGGTCTTTTGAATCTTGTAAGTCATGGCTGTCCTCAGGAACTGCAACTGATCTCGATACTATGCGCCCAATCGGGCGGAAAGTCGGCGTAGTGCTCGAACTCGGGGTGTTCGTCAAACGGTGTTTCGAGCACTTGGAGCAGGCTGGCGATGGGCGCGAAGTCTTTCTTCTTTGCCGACTGAATCGCCAGCTCGGCCAGGTGATTGCGCAGCACAAACTTCGGATTGCTTGCTAGCATCACCTGGGCTAGCTGCTCGCGCGACTGTGCGCCGATGCGCTCCGTATAGCGCAGCCACCAGTCATCAAACCCCGCAGGGTCGAGAAACAGGTCACGCACCGGCGTCACCTCGTCGTTACCAACGCTGTAACTCAGGCGGCGCCAGAAGATGGTGTAGTCGATGCCCGAGCGCGCCAGCAGGCTCAGAATGTCTTCAATCAGCTTCTGGTCAACTGGCGCTGCACTGTCCGTCAGGCCCAGCTTGGCGCGCATGCGGCGCTCCAGTTCCTGCGGAAACACGGTCTTGAAAGGATCCAGCGCGGCCAGGGCGAGCGATTGTTCTTCGATCAGCGGTAGCAGGGCCTGCGCCAGGCAGTACAGATTCCAGTAGGCGACGTTGGGCTGCCGGTTGAAGGCGTAGCGTCCCTGCGTGTCGGAATGGTTGCAGACATGACCTGGCTGGTAGGCGTCCAGAAACTGAAACGGGCCGTAGTCGATGGTCAAGCCCAGAATGCTCATGTTGTCGGTGTTCATCACGCCGTGGCAAAAACCCACGGCTTGCCACTGCGCCAGCATTTCTGCGGTGCGCTGGCTTACCGCCTGCAGTAACGCCGCGTAAGGGTTGCCGCCAAGCGCGTCGGCGCCGCGACATTGCGGGTAGTGCTGGTCAATCACGTAGTCGGCCAGGATCCTCAACTGCTCTATCCTGGAACGGGCAGAGAAGTGCTCAAAGTGACCAAAGCGCACAAAACTCGGCGCCAGCCGGGTCAGCACCGCGGCCGTTTCCGCTGCTTCGCGGTACACCGGCGCGTCGGATCCGGTGACACACAGGGCTCGCGTCGTCGGTATTCTCAGGCCATGCATGGCTTCGCTGCAGAGAAACTCACGCACGCTGGAGCGCAGCACGGCTCGGCCATCGGCCATGCGGGAGTAGGGTGTCCGGCCGGCACCCTTGAGCTGCAGTTCAAGGCCGCTGGCCGTCTGGCCCAGCAGGATCGCGCGCCCATCGCCCAACTGGCCGGCCCAGACGCCAAACTGATGGCCGCTGTAAACGCTGGCCAGCGGCTGGGCACCAGCGACGGCCCGGTTGCCGCTGAGCGCCTGCAACCAGTCGTCTGACTGCTGCCAGGACGAGGTCAAGCCCATTTCATGCGCCAGCGATGCGCTGTGCGCGACCCAATACGGATCAGGCAGCGCTTGCGCTGAGAGCCGGGTATAGAAATCCTCGCCAAGCGCGGCAAAAGTATTGCGCCAGGTCAAACCCAGATCGGTCGTCTGGTGGAAGTCTGTACTGAGGTTCATGGCAGGATTGTCTCGCGCCAGCGGCGAACCTGCGGTTTGCAGGGTTATCCCGGAGAATTCGCAGTAACATTCGCGTGGTTCAAACACTTATCAGGAGTTCCTTCATGCTCGGGTTGATGCAAAACCAACAGTTGTTGATCTCGACGCTTATCGAATTTGCCGAACGCCATCACGGCGAAGGTGAAATCGTTTCGCGCCGGGTTGAAGGCGACATCCACCGTTACACCTACAAGGAAGTGGCAGTGCGCTCGCGTCAGGTTGCCAACGCGCTCGACGCCATGAAACTGCAGTTCAGTGACCGGGTGGCGACCCTGGCCTGGAATGGTTACCGCCATCTGGAGCTCTACTTTGGTGTCAGCGGCACGGGCCGCGTGCTGCACACGCTCAATCCGCGTCTGCATCCGGATCAGATCAGCTGGATCGTCAATCACGCAGAAGATTCGGTGCTCTGCTTCGACATGAGCTTCTTGCCCATCGTGAAGGCCGTGCACGGACGCTGTCCGACGGTCAAGCACTATGTGGCAATGTGCGACGCCGACAAGTTGCCAAGCGACAGCGGCATCCCCGGACTGATCAGCTATGAAGCCTGGATTGGCGCGCAGAGCAGCGAGTACCAGTGGCCTTCGTTTGACGAAAATTCTGCGTCGAGCATGTGCTATACGAGCGGCACCACGGGCAATCCGAAGGCGGCCCTGTACAGCCATCGCTCAACCATGTTGCATGCCTTTGCCGGGGCCTTGCCCGACGCCATGGCGATGAG
>Ga0194063_10002608_pt1 | contig 11120 bp, 9 predicted proteins | sample SepL3720m_MetaG_FD_155459 | JGI IMG/M metagenome (GOLD analysis project Ga0194063, IMG submission 155459) | Anoxic zone freshwater microbial communities from boreal shield lake in IISD Experimental Lakes Area, Ontario, Canada - Sep2016-L373-20m | ecosystem: Environmental > Aquatic > Freshwater >... | reverse complement strand
GTGTACACACAGCATGCGGGCCTGCTGGTAGCAAAGGCGGCTTATGAAGCGGGAAAGACCGATGTGGCGAAGGCGACGTTGACTTGGCTTTCCGAAAAGTCCTCGGACAAGGGCCTGGCATCGATCGCCAAGTTGCGCTTGGCATCGGTCCTGATCGAAGCCAAAGCACTGGATGAGGCGCTCAAGGTGCTGGATGGCGGTTTCACCGACGAATTCCTGGCGCTGGTTGCCGATCGCAAGGGTGACATCTACTTTTTGCAGGATAAAAAACAGGACGCAAAGACCCAGTACCTGAAGGCGTACAAGGCGCTAGATGAACGCACGGAATATCGGCGGTTGGTGGAAATCAAGTTAGGCGCTTTAGGTGTTGTGGTGCAAGCGGATGTAGCGGCTTCTGCGGCAACTACTTTGGAAGGGTCGAAGTGAAGCTGTTTCTTATGGGTTTTAAAAGGGCGCTGCACAGCGCCACGTTGGTGGCGTTGGCGGGATTTTTGGTGGCATGTTCCGGCCCCGAGAAGGCCAAGCCGGTCGATTTGGGTGCCAACCCCGCCTCCATGGGCGTGCGATCAGCTTGGAACGCCTCGATCGGCAGCGTGCAGTATCCGATGGACATTCGATTCGTCGGCAATTCCATTTTTGTTGCGGGATCGGACGGGGTCGTGGCAGAGATTGATGCCCGAACTGGAGGTGATGTGTGGCGCCTGGCCCTGGCGACGAAATTATCGGCGGGCGTCGGTAGCGATGGCCGTTATGCCGCAGTAGTGAGTCGTGCCAACGAAGTCATAGTCATGGATGCTGGGCGCGAGATTTGGCGCCAGAAGTTGCAAGCATTGACGTTGACGGCGCCTTTGGTTGCAGGTGCGCGCGTTTTTGTATTGTCAGTCGACCGCTCGGTTTCCGCATTTGATGCCGCATCTGGCCGAAAGTTGTGGCAACAACAACGTGCCGGAGATCCACTGGTACTTGGGCAGTCGGGTGTCTTGATGGCGATCAGTGACACGCTTGTCGCCGGTTTGGGCGGACGTTTAGTGGGGATGAATCCGCAAAACGGGAATTCGCGTTGGGACACCGCGGTCGGCACGAGCCGGGCGACCAATGATGTGGAACGTTTAGTCGATCTGGTTTCGGGCGTGAGCAGGGAGGGCGGTCAAGTCTGCGTGCGTGCATTCCAATCTTCCGTTGGCTGCGTGGATGGCCTCAAAGGCGGCTTGTTGTGGAGTAAGGTCGCCTTTGGTGCGACAGGATTGACTGGCGATAACAGCGAGATATTTGGGACCGAGAGTGACGGTAAAGTGGTGGCTTGGCGGCGTGAAGATGGAGAGCGCCTGTGGTCTTCAGAACGCCTGCGATTCAGGACGCTCACGACACCCTTGCTGGTTGGCCGCGCGTTGGTTATTGGAGACGAGGCTGGTATCGTGCACTTCATGTCGCGCAAGGACGGTGGTCTGCTGAATCGCGTAAATACCGACGGATCGCCGCTGGCCGTTGCGCCGGTGCTGGTAGGCTCAACGCTGGTGGTTGTGACGCAGCGTGGTGGTATCTACGGGTTGCGGCCCGAGTAACCGCTAGAAGCATCTCCAAGCCATGAAACCCGTGATCGCGCTGGTGGGTCGCCCCAACGTGGGCAAGTCAACGCTGTTCAATCGTCTTACCAAGACGAGGGACGCAATTGTTGCGGATTTTGCAGGGCTGACGCGAGACCGTCACTATGGTTCCGGCAATCAGGGAGGTCATGAATTTATCGTGATCGATACTGGGGGCTTTGAACCAGACGCGGTCTCGGGAATTTATAAGGAAATGGCGAAGCAAACTCGCCAGGCAGTGACTGAGGCGGACGTTGTCTTTTTTATTGTTGACGCGCGTGCCGGGCTTTCTGCCCAGGACCACGACATTGCCAAGTACCTGCGAAAACTCAGCAAACCCTGCGTACTGGTGGCCAACAAGTCGGAAGGCATGACCGAAGGTATTCAGCTGGTGGAGTTCTTTGAACTGGGTCTGGGCGAAGTCTTTCCAATTTCTGCTGCCCATGGCCAGGGCATTCGACAACTGGTCGAACTGGCGCTCGATCCGCTGGTTGGGGATGCCAATGAAGATGAGCTGGTGGAGGACCCTGGCGTTATCAAGTTGGCGGTAGCGGGTCGACCCAATGTCGGCAAGTCCACACTGATCAACACCTGGCTAGGTGAAGAGCGTCTGGTGGCTTTTGACCTGCCTGGTACTACCCGAGATGCGATTTCGGTGCCGTTTGAGCGCAATGGCCAGAAATTTGAACTCGTGGATACAGCGGGTATTCGTCGAAAGGGTCGTGTTTTTGAAGCCATCGAAAAGTTTTCGGTGGTCAAAACGTTGCAAGCTATTGAGTCAGCCAGCGTGGTGCTGCTGCTGCTCGATGCCACCCAGGGGGTTACCGACCAGGATGCCCACATCGCTGGCTACATTTTGGAGTCTGGGCGGGCTGTCGTCGTTGCTGTCAACAAGTGGGATGCGGTAGACGAATACCAACGTGAACTTGTAAAGCGTTCCTTGGAAACCCGCCTCGGATTTCTGAAGTTCGCGGCTTTGCATCTTATTTCTGCCCAGAAACGCCAAGGTCTCGGACCCCTGTGGGACTCCATTGCACAGGCCTATCGTGCAGCGAACTGCAAGATGTCAACGCCAGTGCTGACGCGTCTGTTGCTCGAAGCGGTGCAGTTTCAGACACCCAAGAAATCCGGAATGTACCGGCCCAAACTGCGTTACGCACATCAAGGCGGTATGAATCCGCCGATTATCGTGATCCATGGCAATTCGTTGGAGCATGTGACGGAAGCTTACAAACGATTTCTTGAAGGGCGTTTTCGCAAGGAGTTTGACTTGGTCGGTACACCACTTCGCATCGAGATGAAGACTTCCCAAAACCCCTACTCGCATAAGGAAACCGCATGAAATTTGGGGGTCGACCTGCAAATTCTGAGAATTTCCCCACTTCTTTCCTACGGTTACTGTGTTTGTCGACATGCCGACCACGTTCATGTGGTATCTTCTGCATCCATTCATTTTTCTGAACACGGAGAATATCGTGAGCAACAAAGGGCAGTTACTGCAAGACCCATTTCTCAACGCACTGCGTAGAGAACATGTCCCGGTATCCATTTACCTCGTGAACGGCATCAAACTTCAAGGACAGGTCGAGTCTTTCGATCAGTACGTGGTTTTGCTGCGCAATACAGTCACACAGATGGTCTACAAACACGCTATTTCAACTATTGTTCCTGGACGGGCGGTGAATTTAACTCCTGCCGACAGCGAACAGCCGCCGGCAGCTTGAGCATGCCGAACGTCCCTGCCTTTGCGGGCGGGACCGTGGACTTCCACTCGACTTGGCAACTTCCGAAAATACCATTTCAGTCCCAACCCTGCTGGTGGGGGTGGACTTTGGTGAACCTAATTTTGACCAGGACCTCGAAGAACTGGGCCTGTTAGCGCAGACTGCCGGAATGCAGCCGGTGTCAAGGGTTACTTGCAAGCGCCGTGCTCCAGATGCAGCTCTATTTGTGGGGTCGGGTAAGGCGGATGAAATCAAGCTTCTCGCGAATCAAACTGGCGCACAGGAAGTGCTGTTTGATCAGAGCTTGAGTCCGGGGCAGCAGCGTAATCTTGAGCGACACTTGGATCTCCCGGTCAACGACCGAACATTTCTTATCCTCGAAATCTTTGCCCAGCGCGCGCGCAGTCATGAGGGGAAGTTGCAAGTGGAGTTGGCGCGTTTGCAATACCTTAGCACGCGCCTGGTGAGGCGTTGGTCCCACTTGGAGCGTCAGCGCGGTGGTATCGGAAACCGTGGCGGTCCGGGCGAAACTCAAATTGAGCTTGACCGGCGCATGATCAGTGAGAACATCAAGCGCACCAAAGAGCGATTAAGCAAGGTCAAACGCCAGAGACAGACGCAACGTCGCCAGCGCGAACGGCGGGATGCTTTCAATATTTCCATCATCGGCTATACCAACGCAGGCAAGTCGACATTGTTTAATGCCCTCGTCAAGGCGCGCGCCTACGCTGCGGACCAACTTTTTGCGACACTCGATACCACCACACGGCAGCTGTATCTTGGCGAGGCCGGTCGAACTGTTTCGTTGTCCGATACAGTGGGTTTTATTCGAGATTTGCCACATGGTCTCGTGGATGCTTTTCAGGCCACGTTGCAGGAAGCGGTCGATGCAGATCTGCTGTTGCACGTAGTGGATGCCTCCAACCCCTCTTTTGCCGAGCAAATCCAGGAAGTCCAGAAAGTGCTGGTGGAAATCGGTGCCGATCAAATTCCGCAATTGCTGGTTTTCAATAAGCTCGATGCATTGGCAGCAGACACGCTTCCCCTTCGGTCGCAGGACGAATTTGAGATCGATGGTGTGCAGACGCCGCGGCTATTTGTGAGTGCCAAGACCCTTGAAGGTATCGCGGCACTTCGGGAGAGATTGGCGCGGATTGCGTTGGCGGAGTCGCCATCGAGGCAATCGCCAAGTGATAACCCGGAGACCCCAAGTGCAATTGGGAATTAGGCACAATCGGGCTTCGATGTTCAAGAGTTGATAAATGAAATTTCACAATCGCGTTGTCGGCAATTTCCGCTTGCGCTTACCGCGTTGGTGGGCACGTATGTTCAATCTGAATGATTCCCGTTGGGGTCGTGGTGACGACAAAGAGCCCGATGCGCCAGAGCAGGGTCCTGTGAAGCCAGACGCCGAACGCGCGCCACCCGAGCAGAATGGTGGGCCTAGGCCGGGCCATCGTGGTGCCGCTCAGTCCGGCCCGCCTGACCTGGATGAATTGTGGCGTGATTTCAATCGCAAGCTGGGCGCACTGTTTGGGAAGAGCGCGAGGCCTCCTGGTAACAACGGCAATGGCACTCCGACGGGCGGTTTTCAGCCTGACATGAAAAATGCGGGTGTTGGCATTGGGCTGATTGTGGGTGTGTTGGTGTTGATCTGGCTGGGTACGGGCTTCTTCATTGTGCAGGAAGGTCAGCAGGCAGTGATCACGCAGTTTGGTAAATACAAGGGAACGGTGAATGCCGGTTTCAATTGGCGCTTGCCTTACCCGATTCAGAGGCATGAGTTGGTCTTTGTGACACAGATTCGCTCCGTCGATGTGGGGCGAGACACCGTTTTGAAGGCTACTGGCTTGAAAGAGTCCGCCATGCTGACGCAGGATGAGAACATTCTGGACATCAAGTTTGCGGTGCAGTACCGACTCAGTGATGCGCGGGCATTTTTGTTTGAGAGCAAGAACCCGGCAGAGGCGGTGGTTCAAGCCGCTGAGACATCGGTGCGCGAAGTTTTGGGCAAGATGAAGATGGACGCGGCTTTGTCGGAAGAACGCGACCAAATTGCACCGCGTGTGCGCGCCATGATGCAGACCATCCTGGATCGTTACAAAGTGGGCGTTGAAGTGGTGGGTATCAATTTGCAGCAAGGCGGTGTCAGGCCACCAGAGCAGGTGCAGGCATCGTTTGACGATGTGTTGAAGGCCGGTCAAGAGCGTGAGCGGGCCAAGAATGAAGCACAGGCCTATGCCAATGATGTGATTCCGCGTGCGGTGGGGTCGGCATCGCGGTTGAAGGAAGAGGCCGAAGCCTACAAGGCCCGGGTCGTGGCGCAGGCGCAGGGTGACGCGCAGCGGTTCCGTTCGGTGTTTAACGAATACCAGAAAGCGCCACAGGTTACGCGCGACCGTATGTACCTGGATGCCATGCAGCAGATTTACAGCAACGTGACCAAGGTGCTCATTGAGTCCCGCCAGGGCTCCAATCTGATGTACTTGCCACTCGACAAGATCATGCAAATGGGTGGTGCGGGCGTGCCCGGCGGAGATGGCAGCGCTGCGGGTAGCGGCGCGTCTGCACCTGCCACCACACATGGGTCTGCTGCTGGGTCTGTTTTGCCCAGTGATGTGCGGGGCAGAGATGCTGTGCGCACGCGTGATCGTGACTCTCGGTAGGAGCTATTGATGAACCGTATTGGTTTGGTTATTTCATCGCTGCTGGTGCTGTTGGCACTGGCGAGTTCGACCCTTTTTGTTGTTGATCAGCGGCAGTTTGGTGTGGTGTATGCACTAGGGCAAATTAAGGAAGTTATTACGGAGCCTGGGTTGAACATCAAGCTGCCGCCACCCTTTCAAAATGTCTCTTACATCGATAAGCGACTTCTGACCCTGGACAGCACCGATACGGAGCCCATGCTTACCGCGGAGAAGCAGCGCGTTGTGATCGATTGGTATGTTCGTTGGCGTATATCCGAGCCCACTGAGTACATTCGCAACGTGGGTTTGAATGAAGCGGCAGGTGCCAATCAACTCAATCGTGTGGTTCGCAATGCCTTTCAGGAAGAGATCAACAAGCGCACCGTGAAGGAGCTTTTGTCCCTCAAGCGGGAAGATTTGATGTCCGACGTGAAAACGGAGGTATTGGATAAAGTGCGCGGTGCCAAGCCATGGGGTGTAGACGTGGTGGACGTGCGCATCACCCGGGTCGATTATGTTGAGGCTATTACCGAGTCGGTGTATCGGCGGATGGAGGCCGAGCGTAAACGGGTGGCCAACGAATTACGTTCCACCGGTGCGGCCGAAGGGGAAAAAATTCGTGCCGATGCCGATCGTCAGCGCGAGGTGACCATTGCCAATGCCTACCGTGACGCCCAGAAGATCAAAGGCGAAGGGGATGCCGAGGCGGCCCGCATTTATGCAGAGGCTTTTGGTCGTGATCCGCAGTTTGCCCAGTTCTATCGCAGCCTCGATGCCTACAAGGCTTCGTTTGGTAACAAGAGTGACGTGCTGGTGTTGGATCCCTCGACTTCGGAGTTCTTTAAGGTGTTCCGGGGTGGCGGCGCGGCAACTCCCGCAGCGAAGAAATAAGCTTTGGACGCCGAAACATTTTGGCTGGCGCTGGCGCTGGTGTTGATCATTGAGGGCCTGTTTCCCTTTGCTTCGCCGGCCGGATGGCGCAAGATGTTTGCGCAGTTGCTGCAGTTGCAGGATGGACAGATTCGTTCCTTTGCCCTGATCAGTATTTTGGGCGGTTTGTTGATGATTTGGTGGCTCACACCCTGATCTTTGCGACGCCAGCCCGGTAAAATCGCAGTTTTAATCGATAGCCACCACACATGTCTGCCTGGGTCTTGCCGGATCACATTGCCGATGTGCTGCCTTCCGAGGCGCGCCACATCGAAGAAATACGACGAGACCTGTTGGACGTGGCGCGGTGCTACGGCTACGAGCTGGTGATGCCGCCCCTGCTGGAGCATCTGGAATCCTTGCTATCGGGTACTGGCGAAGCGCTGGATCTGCAGACTTTCAAACTGGTCGATCAACTCTCGGGGCGTATGTTGGGCCTGCGTGCGGACAGCACGCCGCAGGTGGCCCGTATTGATGCCCATCTGCTCAATCGCCAAGGGGTGACCAGGCTCTGTTATTGCGGGCCGGTATTGCACACCCGACCCAGTGGCCCCCATGCCACGCGTGAGCCGCTGCAGTTTGGCGCCGAGATTTATGGTCACTCCGGTCTGGAGGCCGATCTTGAGGTGCTCACGTTGGCGCTAGACGGAGTGCGCGCGGTCCGCGTCGATGCGATTCGGGTGGACATGGCTGATGCCCGCATCGTTCATGCGCTCCTGAAAGATGTTGCATTTGATCGGGCGCGATTGATACAGGTGCATGCGGCACTCGCCGCCAAGGACGCCAGTGAAATTCAGTCGCTTTGTCGTGATGCACCTTCATCGATCACCAAGGCGTTACAGGCACTGATGCAACTGTACGGTGACCAGCAAGTGCTTGACGAAGCGCTTCGCGTGTTGCCGAAAATGCCCGCGATTCGTGAAGCGATTACCCACCTGAAGTGGCTGGCCGGCCATCTGGACGACCGTCCGGTGTCATTTGACCTGGCTGATTTGCGTGGCTATGCCTACTACAGTGGCGCCATGTTTTCGCTGTATGCGCCGGGAGCCAATGACGCTCTGGCGCGCGGTGGGCGGTACGATGAGGTCGGCGCAGTGTTCGGGCGTAACCGGCCTGCGGTGGGCTTTAGTCTGGATGTGAAGTCTGTGGCAGCCGTGGCCGAGCCCGCTGCGTTGCGGGCTGTTATTCGTGCCCCATGGGGCGAAGACCGTTCATTGCGATCCGCTATAGCGGTGCTACGGCGCCAAGGCCAGACGGTGGTATGCGTGTTACCAGGGCACGAGAGCGAAGTCGATGAATTCCAATGTGACCGCGCGTTGGTTTGCCAAGCGGGTCAATGGGTCGTGCAATCAATCTGAGAAATATTCAATGAATACAACCAAAGGCCGCAATGTCGTTGTCGTCGGTACCCAATGGGGAGACGAGGGCAAGGGAAAACTGGTGGACTGGCTGACTGAGAGCGCACAGGGTGTGGTGCGTTTCCAGGGCGGGCACAACGCCGGCCATACGCTGGTGATCAATGGCGTAAAGACCGCATTGCATTTGATTCCCAGTGGCATCATGCGCCCTGGCGTGAAGTGCTACATCGGTAACGGCGTGGTGCTGTCAGCAGCCAAATTGTTTGAAGAGATCGAAGGATTGGAAAAAGTCGGCGTAGAAGTGCGCGGGCGCCTGCGCGTCAGCGAGGCCTGTCCATTGATCCTGCCGTTTCATGCGGCACTCGATGTGGCGCGGGAGTCTGCGCGCGAGAAAGGTGGGAATGACAAGATTGGAACCACCGGGCGAGGCATTGGACCGGCCTACGAGGACAAGATTGCGCGGCGTGCGCTGCGGGTGCAGGACTTAAAGTACCCCGAGCGTTTTGCCGCCAAGCTGCGTGAGCTGCTTCATTTGCACAATCATGTTCTCACCACCTACCTGGGTTCAAAAGACTTTGATTTTGGCGACACGCTGAAGCCGTTCATGCAGGACGGCAAGGTCGAATTTGACCCGGTTTATGACCAGGCCATGCGTCACGCAGAGTTGCTCAAGCCCATGATTGCCGATGTGTCGCGCGAACTCAACGAAGCGCACGCCAAAGGGGCCAATCTCCTGTTTGAGGGCGCGCAGGGAACACTGCTCGATGTGGACCACGGCACCTACCCGTATGTGACCTCGAGCAATTGCGTGGCCGGTAATGCCGCAGCAGGGGCGGGCGTTGGCCCCGGCATGCTGCACTATATTTTGGGCATCACCAAGGCCTACTGCACCCGGGTCGGGGGTGGTCCGTTTCCAACGGAGCTCGACTGGGAAGTGCCAGGAACCCCTGGCTACCACATGAGTACGGTGGGTGCCGAGAAAGGCGTTACCACCGGACGCTCGCGGCGTTGCGGCTGGTTTGATGCGGCTCTGCTCAAACGTTCGGCTCAGGTCAATGGGCTGTCGGGCTTGTGCATCACCAAGCTCGACGTGCTCGATGGGCTGAAAGAACTGATGCTGTGCACCGGCTACGAGATCAGTGGCGCCACGACCGACATTCTGCCGATGGGGGCCGAAGAGATTGCGTTGTGCAGGCCCATCTATGAGGTGATGGATGGCTGGAGTGAAAGCACCGTGGGTGTGACCCAGTACGACCGACTTCCAGTCAATGCCCGTCTGTACCTGCAGCGCATTGAACAGGTGACGGGAGTGCCCATTCACATGGTGTCCACCAGCCCCGATCGGGACCATACCATTATGATGCGGCACCCTTACCTACCCGATTAATCTAGAGACGTTTGGGCCTCTAACGCCCGTCAATCAAGCGTGGTTAGCTATAACAATAGGAGCAATTCGATGTTGACTGAAGACGGCAAGCACCTGTACGTGAGCTATGACGAGTACCACAACCTGATCGAAAAATTGGCGATCAAGGTGCATCAGTCGGGCTGGCAGTTCGACACGATTCTTTGCCTGGCACGTGGCGGCATGCGCCCCGGCGACATCCTTTCGCGCATTTTTGACAAGCCGCTGGCGATCATGTCCACCAGTTCTTACCGTTCCGATGCCGGCACGGTGCAAGGCAACCTGGACATTGCCCACTACATCACCACACCCAAAGGTGAAATTGCCGGGCGCGTGTTATTGGTGGACGATCTGGCAGACTCCGGACACACGCTCAAGGCGGTCATTAACCAGCTAAGAAATAATTACGCGCCTATTTCGGAGCTGCGCAGCGCAGTGATCTGGACCAAGGCACTGTCCACATTCGCACCCGATTACACGGTGGAGTATTTGCCCACCAATCCGTGGATCCACCAACCCTTTGAGAGCTACGACGCATTGCGACCCGAACAATTGATCCAAAAGTGGAGCGTTTGACACAGCGAATCGCCATGGCACACCGTACAACCGAACTGATCCACCATCCCTACGTTCCCCCTGCCGGCTTTGAGGCGCCGCAGCCCGGTGTGTTCAAGGCTTCCACGGTGTTTTTTCCCAGTGTGGCTGCGATGCGCAGTTGGGAGTGGAAGGACAAGTCGGCCTATACCTACGGTCTGCATGGCACGCCCACCACGTACGCGTTGGAAGAACGACTCTGCGCGCTGGAGGGTGGGTTGCAGTGTGTGTTGACGCCCAGTGGGCTGTGTGCCGTCGCTGTGGTGGCCATGGCGCTGCTTAAAACGGGTGACGAAGTGCTGTTGCCGGACAATATTTACGGTCCCAACAAGGCCTTTGCCCAAGGCGAACTGGCTAACTGGGGCATCACGCACCAAATTTACGATCCGCTGCACCCGCAGGATTTGGAGGCCAGGATTACGCCGGCCACGAAATTGGTGTGGGTGGAGGCCGCCGGGTCGGTGACGCTGGAGTTTCCTGATCTCGTGGGCCTGGTCCGCGTCTGCAAGGCCAGGGGCATTACAGTGGCTCTGGACAACACCTGGGGAGCAGGCCTGGCTTTCTCGCCGTTTGATTTGTTGCCAGCGCAGTCCCCTGGCTTTGGCGTGGATATTTCTGCCCATGCGCTGACCAAGTATCCCAGTGGGGGGGGTGACGTACTCATGGGCAGCATCATCACCCGCGATGCTGGACTGCATTTGGGCATCAAATTGGCGCATATGCGCTTGGGCCTCGGTGTGGGAGCCAATGATGCAGAAGCGGTGTTGCGCTCCCTGCCCAGTATCGAGCTGCGTTACCGGGCACATGATGACGCCACGCGTGCGTTGGCGTATTGGTGC
>Ga0194063_10002607_pt1 | contig 11122 bp, 8 predicted proteins | sample SepL3720m_MetaG_FD_155459 | JGI IMG/M metagenome (GOLD analysis project Ga0194063, IMG submission 155459) | Anoxic zone freshwater microbial communities from boreal shield lake in IISD Experimental Lakes Area, Ontario, Canada - Sep2016-L373-20m | ecosystem: Environmental > Aquatic > Freshwater >... | reverse complement strand
GTTCCTGGTTCCTGGTTATTGTACCGTATTTGCCGGCCATCAACAAAAAATCCGGATCAAAGAAAGTCTCCGGTGCCTTCTCCGATTCACGTTTATCAGTGCATACAACCATACTACATTAATTCGACAGCCAGCGGTAATTTCCTCGCAGAAAGTGATTTGGGGGAGGGAGACATTTTCAGATGATCCCTGGTAGCGGTTTTCTAGTTTATGTTTTCCTGAAAAGCTCGCATTCAATCGCCATTCAATCAAAGTATAGACAAATAATAATTGATGTGGCACAATAGGATCAGGAATTACAAAGGAGTGTACCCGAATGGAAGAAAACCTCGCAACAAATGATGTCGCTGATGATGTGCAGATTGTGGATTTATCCGCACGTACCGCAACAGCGTTTACGCAGTACAGCCGCGTTTTTCTCTGGTGGGGTATCATTGCGCTGGTAGAGAGCATATTCTTATTTATTGCTGATTATATGCGCTACGCCTATACAAAACAAGTAAATCTTAATCATGAGACGCAGAATCCCGAGATGATTTTATCTCATATCCAGAATAACCAGTTCCCTGCATTGCTAAGCGACATTGGGTTTCCTCTTTTGCTCGTTGGCTGGTGTTTGGTTTATCTTGTTATCGCGCGCACTGTTAAGTCGAGTGGCATGAGCAAGGAATTGTTGAGACTATGGGCGTGGTCGGTTGTTGTTACATTATTACCGACTATTTTCATGATTGTATATATAATAATGCAAAATGCGGTGCAATATTTTATAAATTCTCCACTCGCACCCACCCAAATTCGTATGAATCTGATTCATATGGGTCAATTTCTCTGGTTCATATTCTCATTGATGATGATGGTTACCGCTACCATTACACGGACAAAGATGTACCTATGGTTTGCCTTGCTGCTTGCATTGATCGGAATGATTGTCCAAAGTGGAACATTTGCGTATCCGGCGACGTTTTTACTGTTGGGTGGATACCTGGAGTGGAAACGCCGGGAAAATACCATGCTGGAACAAGGCGACATTTAGAGATAAAGCTATAAGGAGTGTAGTCGAATGGAAGAAAATCTCGCAACTAATGATGTTGCTGTTGATGCGCAGATTGCAGATTTATCCGCACGCACTGCAACGGCGTTTACGCAGTACAGCCGCGTTTTTCTCTGGTGGGGAGCCATTGCGTTAGCAGATTTTGTTATCCAGTTTTTGTATAAACACATACGACAGATGATAACAGATCAGAGCATGCATAATTCGGATGCTGTTGTATCTAATTTTCAAGCTTTTCAAACATCGGCATTGATAGGCTTCATTTGGTTAGCAGTCATACTTGCCGGTTGGTACCTGGTTTATCATTTTATGGCACGCACCGTTAATCCGAGTGGAATGAGCAAAGAATTAATGAAACTGTGGGGGTGGTCGATTGTCATTACATTACTTCCGGTTATTTCTTCGCTAATTCACATAGCATTGTATAGCATTAACCGAGGGTATATTGATCCTGCCCTGGCACCCAGCCTCTATTTTATAGGTTTACTACCATTGCCGTGGTTCGTTTTTGCATTGATGATGATGGTTACCGCTACCATTACACGGACAAAGATGTACATATGGTTTGCCTTGCTTTTCGCATTAATAGGTGTTATTGTTCCAAGTGGAATATTTGCGTACCCGATAACATTTTTCATTTTGGGTGGCTACCTGGAATGGAAACGCCGGGAAAATGCAATTGATTTGCATGACACAGAAAACTCCGACATGCTAAAAAGTTAAAGTTATCTGGCAATCAACTTAACGGAGTAGTACTCGTGTTTCGCATTGAGAGGGTGAAATGAGCTTACAATTGTGGCATGGGCTATGAATCATTTTTCATGCCTTAGCGCCACCCTAAAGGGCATGGCTACCCGATCAAGTACGCTAAAGCGCACTGCTGCTGAAAATAAGTAGCGCCCTTCAGGGTGCTTTATCGGGTAGCCTCGTGCTTTAGTGGCGCTAAAGCAATCGTCTCATGGGCGGGATGCCCATGCCACAAGAATATAGCCCTCATTCCACTTTTCTGGTAGACTTCTACCATGAGTAATGAAAATTCTCCACGGCGGGTGGCACTTGAGGTGTTGGTGCGAGTAGAGCAGGAATGCTCGGTGAATGTGGCGCTGGATGAGGCGCTGCGGGCGTGTACGCTGGATGTGCGCGACCGGGCACTGGTGACGACGCTGGTGGATGGCACACTGCGCTGGCAGGGGCGGCTGGATTACCAGCTTTCGCAACTGGTGCCGCGTGCACCGAAAGACAAATATCTACGCCTGATCTTGCGCATGGGGGCCTTTCAGTTGACGCAACTGGACCGCGTCCCGGCGCATGCGGTGGTGAATGAAGCGGTGGAGCAGGCGCACGCGCTGGTGCCCAATGCCGCATCGGCCAAGATGGTGAACGCCGTGCTGCGACGGCTGGAGCGCGAGAAGGACACCCTCCCCTTCCCCGACCCCGAAGTGGACCCGGTGGCGTTCCTCTCCACCTCGCTCTCGCACCCCAAGTGGCTGGTGGAGCGCTGGCTGGCGCGCTTCGGCTTTGCCGAGACCGAGGCACTGCTGCGCACCAATAATACCCCGCCGGCATTGACGCTGCGCGTGAATCGCCGCTGGATCACCCGCGAGGCGCTGCAGAATTTCCTGCTGCTGCGCGAGATCGAGACCGAACCGACCCCCATCTCCCCGTGGGGGCTGCGCGTCATCAGCGGGGGCAACCCGCACGCGCTGAACGAATACGCCGAGGGGCTGTGCAGCATCCAGGGCGAAGGCTCCATGGTGATGGTGGAGCTGCTGCGCCCAGGGCGCAACCGCGACGGCTGGGACCTGGCCGCCGGCGTAGGTGGCAAGACCTGCTATCTGGCAGAATGGGTGGATGACACCGGCACACTGCTGGCCAGCGACACCGCCACCGAACGGCTGAACGTGCTGCGGCGCGAGATTGAGCGGCTGGAGCTGAAGTCCGTCACCATTGAACCGGGTGACGCCCGGCTGCTGGATGTCCCCCCTGACAGCAAAGATTACGCGCTGCTCGATGCCCCCTGCAGCGGCACCGGCGCCCTGCGGCGGCAGGCGGATGCACGCTGGCGCAAGTCGCCCCGGCAGATCACCGAGCAGGCGGCGCTGCAGCGCGAACTGCTGCAGGCGGCGACCCGCGCAGTGAAGCCCGGCGGCATCGTGCTCTACTGCACCTGCTCGCTGGAGCCGGAGGAAAATGAGCGCGTGGTGGAGGAGTTCCTCGCGCATAATCCCGAGTGGTCGCTGGCCAACGCCTGGGAGAAGCACCCTGGGCTGCCCGAGGATGCGCAGGATGCCGCAGGCTATGTGCGACTGTTACCACATCGCCACAACACCGACGGCTTCTTCGCCGCGCGGTTAGTTCGGCAACTGTGATATAATAAGCATGAAGTGGGGTGAGATGATGAACTGGAAATCAATTTTAGGCTCGTTAAAATATGCACCGATTATCATGAACGCGGTGAAGCAAGTCAGCAATCGCTATGCTCCGCCACCGCCCCCACCGCTACCGACGAACAACGACGAAGTAACCAACATGATGGCCAAACTCGTCAAAATCAACGAAGAGCTGGCGGAGGAAGTGGCCAAGCAGAAAGAGCGCATCACCTACCTGGAGCAGGATTACCAGGCGCTGCGCCTGATCGTCTGGATCGGCGGCGGTGGCCTCTGTGTGCTGACCCTTATAATGGTGATCGTGACGTTGATGGCGCTGGGGAGTCGGTAACAACAGCAGGAACTCCACGTGATAACCCCGAAGTAGGTAATATAAAAATCAGGTGCTAATTCCAGATAGATATATCGGAATGGTACCCCCGGACGGATAGCAAATGCCCGATTCGCAATTAGAACTGCCGGTGCCCGCGCACCGAAATAGCCAATTATTCTCGGATCATTATTTGAATTTCATCCTGCCCGAACAGGCGGGGTGGCAGGCATTGGCGGCACAGCCACAGATGGCATGGATAGAGATCGCGGATATCTTCAATAAATTCGTCCCCAGTGCGAACGAGCGGCAGACGGAAGAAAACCTGATCTGCCCGATACTGATGGCCCTCGGGCATATCTTTGAGGTGCAGGCCCCGCTGAAAACTCCTTTTGGCACCAAAGTGCCGGACTATGTATTCTACTGTGACAAGGAAGCGCAAAAGGCACACAAGAATCAGGTACTCACCGAGGCCGTTGCTCATGAAGGTGCCTATGCTATCGGCGATGCCAAGTATTGGAATCGCCCGTTGGATGTCTCGCTGCGCACCTCCGGCGCTGATCTGGAGTCGAACAAGAACCCGTCCTACCAGATAGCACTCTACATGCAGCACAGCGGCGTCGAGTGGGGAATCCTCACCAACGGCAAGCTGTGGCGGCTGTATCACCGGGATACCGCGTATAAGATGGAGATATTCTATGAGGTAGACCTGGAAGAGCTGATTCACTCACCCAATCCAGAGCATTTTCTCTATTTCTACGCCTTCTTCCGCCGCGAGGCGTTCGATCCCGGTACGCTCTGCCTCTCCGAGATGCTCCGCGCCAGTATTGACTACGCGCTGGGCGTCAGCAATTCGTTGAAATTGCAGGTGTATGATGCGCTGCGTTGTCTGGCACAGGGGTTTCTCGACAACCCGAAAAATGGGTTGTCTACCACGCCGGAGGATCTCAAAGATATCTACGATAACTCGCTCATCGTGCTCTACCGGCTGATATTCATCCTCTATGCCGAGGCGCGTGAGTTGCTGCCGATGCGCGAGAGCAATATATATCGTGATGGGTATAGTCTATGGTCGATCAAGAACCGAGTTGCGCGTGATCTAAAGTACGGAACAAAGTTACTGCCTGAAAGTAATATGCTCTGGTCGCAATTAAAAATCCTGTTTGGAGCCATTAACCAGGGCAGTCCACCGCTGAAAGTTGCTACTTTCAATGGCGGACTGTTTGATCCAGTTAAGCATCCTTTCCTCGAGCAATATCAGGTAGGTGATGCCAACCTGCAGCAGGCTATCGACAAGCTGGCGCGGGTAGACGGGAAATTTATCGATTATCGCGACCTCAGTGTACGACACATGGGCACCATCTATGAGGGGCTGCTGGAATTCAAATTGATCCCCTGCGACGCGGCGGATGGCTGGGCAGTTGACCTCGTCAATGATAAGGGCGAACGCAAGGCCACCGGCTCCTATTACACGCCGGATTACATCGTCAAGTTTATTGTAGAGCAAACAGTAGGGCCGGCGTTGTGGGAGACAGTCACCGGGAAAGCTACCAATGCTGAAATTATAAATGCTGTGCTGGCGGTGAATGTACTTGACCCGGCGATGGGCAGCGGGCACTTCCTGGTGGAGGCGACGGAATTTATTTCGCGTTTCCTGGTCGATTACGACATTCTCCCCGAAGGCAAGACCGCCGAAGAGGCGGACATCGCCTACTGGAAGCGCCGCGTGGTGCAGTCATGTATCTATGGCGTCGACCTCAACCCGCTGGCGGTAGAGCTGGCCAAGCTCTCGCTCTGGCTGGTAACCGTGGCGAAGAATCGCCCGCTTTCTTTCCTTGATCACCATCTGCGCCCCGGAAACTCGCTGGTGGGGGCGTCGCTGGAAGAGTTGCAGAATCCCTATGCCATAGCGACCAATGGCGCGAAGAAAAATGGCAGCAATGGTCAGCAGGAAAGCCTCTTCAATACCGCCGAATTCGCTACCCTCATGTCCATCGCGGTGAATAAAATGTGGAGCATCGAAGAAAGCGAAGCGGAGAATGTGACGCAGGTGAAGGAGCAGGAACAGCTCTATACCGAACTGCGGCATCAACTGGTAGATAAATACGGCAAGCTCGCCGACCTCATCTGCGCACGCCATTTCGGCATCAATGTGGTCAATGGCGAGTGGACGGGCCTGGTCAGCGCCCTGCTGGGCAACTCTATGACCGATATGGCCGCGTTGCAGGAGCTGCTGCAGCAGGCGGAGGGCATCGCCACGCGTGAGCACTTCTTCCACTGGGAATTAGAATTCCCCGAGATTTACTTCGACCGTTTCGGCCGCCCGCTTTATGATGATGGCGGTTTTGACGTGGTGGTGGGCAACCCGCCCTACGTGCGGCAGGAGCAACTGGCGGCGTATAAGCCGTATTTTGAACTCAATTACCCGGAAGTTTATCATGGGGTGGCGGATTTATTCGTCTATTTCTTCGCGCAAGGTTTGCGTAAAGCGCGCGAAAATGGCTGGCTTTCCTACATCAGCAGCAATAGCTGGCTACGTGCGAATTACGCAACACCGCTACGTCACCATTTGCGGGAAGAAACAACGATTGAGATGCTGGTTGATATTGGTGATAATCGTGTATTCGCAGAAGCACCGGATGTATATCCTGCAGTCCACATTGTGCGAAAAAGTGTCCCATCAGTGGAGAATAACGCACAGGTCGCAGTCTTTACACGTGGTGAAGGGATTGCCAATTTTACCGCACAAGTACCAGAAAAACTATTTTCTGTCTCAATGCATGACCAGGATGATAGTGGCTGGCAATTAGTAGCCGATGTTGATAGGGATCTATTTCGTAAATTGATGTCCATTGGTAAACCATTAGGGGAAGTTGTTGAAGGGCGAATGTATCGCGGAATACTTACAGGTCTAAATGAAGCTTTTTATATTGATAAGAACAAGCGAGAACAATTAATATCTATTGATCCACAATGCAGTGAGGTCATCAAACATATACTTCGTGGAGAAGATTTGCGTTCCTGGTACCAAGAAAATGAAGGACGATGGTTGATAACTATACCTAATGGATGGACTCAAGAAAACTTTGGGAAAGGTTTATCAGAAGCGGATGCTTGGCAATTATTCACGAAAAAGTACCCAAGTGTTGCCACTCATCTTTATGGATTTATTGAAGCAGCACAAAAACGGTGGGACAAAGGTGAATATTGGTGGGAATTGCGTTCATGCGACTATTATGATACACTTGGTGAATTAAAGATCGTATGGCCAACTATTTCTAAATATCCAAGGTTTTCCATGGATAATTCTGGGAGTTTCATCAATGACGCGAGTTTTTGTTGCATTCCAGATGATATCGCGTTACTTGGCTACCTCCAATCTAGAGTAGCATGGTATGGCGTACTGAATATTTGTATTGCGCTAGGGGAGAGGGCAGGATCGAATCGTTATCAATTAAAGTCGCAGTTTATGAACCGTCTACCGGTTCCAAAAATGAATGATTCCGACCGCGAAGCAATCGGCAAATTAGCTATGGAGATAACCGAGCTTGCGCGTGGCCGTTATGAGTTGCATCAGCAAATGCGCGAAAGGTTAAGCACTGATTTTGGGGTGCCGGGCAAGAAGCTGAACAATAAACTGACCGCATGTTGGGAGCTGGACTTCCCGGCATTGCGTGCGGAGTTGCAGAAGGTATTCAAGCGTGATATTCCCGTGAGTGAGCGTGACGCGTGGCAAAAATGGCTGGCCGCGCAAAGTGGCGATCACACGCGCCTGACCAGGGAGATTATCAGCCGGGAGATAGCACTGAACTCCCGCGTCTATAGCCTCTTCAATTTAACTCCCGACGAGATTGCGTTGATTGAGAAGAGTACGAAGTATGAGTATGGCGAGGTGTAAAAGTCCCCGGATGGGCGTAATTGTTTTGCCTTAACCACCACCTCCTTCAGGGGGTGGTATACTATTAAGGACACCTACCCGGCAGTGCCTGCCGGGCTAGCATCATTCTGTCCCCTCCGGGGACGATATTGGCCGAAAAACCTACTTGTGGGTAATAGGCAAGGTCAGAAAATCGGGGCAATGCAGACGCACTCTATACTTTTTTACCCCTATCAGCAGGTAAATAACACCTTACAGCGAAACTAAAAATAATTACAGAATATTTCTGGAGGTCAATCGTGAGTCTTAGTTCATCTTTAGACGTCTATCAACAGGAAGTTGATCTGCTGGTGAAGCAGGCGAAGAATGCTTTGGCGGCGGCGCAGAAGCTGCAGAAGGCGGTGGCCACCGGCATGTTGCGCGATATCGAGGGGTTGCGCACGGCGGCGGTGAAGCAGGCGGGGACGCTGGCTGAAAGTGCTACCGCGTGCCCGGAATTTGAGTTCGACACGGCGGAATACCTGGGCGAAGAGGGCGACTTCCTGCCCGAATTGCAACAGGCAGCAGAGGACGCCGGGGTGTCGCTGAAGGTGAGTGAGGGCGTGGTATTCTGCTATCCGGTACTGCTGCGCCGCGAGGCGGCGATGGCGGCAGTACGTATCGACAAGCGGCTGGTCTACCAGTTGCGTCCGGAGCTGCTCACCGCGGAATTGAAGAAGCTGCAGAGCAAACCCCCACGCACCAACCCGGCGCGGTTCATTGAGTCGCTCTTCGCTGCCTACGAGCTGGCGCGCGCCGAACGGGGGCTGACCGATTACATCCCGGTGCCATTGACGGCGCTGTATGATGTCCTCACCATCTTGCCCGGCATCAGCAAGGATTTCACGCTGCTCGACTTCATCCGCGAGATCTATTTCCTCGACAGTGGCGACCTGAAGACCACGCGCAAGGGCTACAACATCAGCTTCACCAACAGCACCGGCACGCGCATGAAAGCGGCAAAGATATACAAATTCGTCACCCGCGACGGCCTGGAACAGCAGTACGCCGAGATCAAGTTCACGCCTCCAGTGGGGTAAGTTATAAGGAAGACCTAACCCCCATCCCCTTCCCTGCGAGGGAAGGGGTGCCGATTCAATGGAATATTATTGAAAAACGACCAATCTCCCCCTTCCCTCGCAGGGAAGGGGGCCGGGGGGTTAGGTCCCAAAGGAGCAACCAGTGGAAACATCGTTCTTCGAGTGGCAACGCATAATGCGCGAGGAATATCTGTCCACCTTTGTGGCACGGGGCGGATCATCGGTGAAGTTCGCGGTGGCGGAGAAGGATAATCTGCCCACGGTGATGCAGGGGATGGCGGAAACAGCTACCGAATGTGGCTATTACGTCGCCGCCGTTGACGCGCGTTACCAGCGGATTCAGCACGTGGAGCAATTGTTCTTCGCCATTGCCGGGGAGATCGACTGGGATGAGCTGGCCGACCGCTGGCTGTGCATCTATCTGGGCGAGAACGGCATATTTATCGAGAACATCGCGCAGTTGTCCGATATTGAGGCACTGGCCGAGAAGAACGGGCGCATGAAGTCCACCCTACTGGCGGAGATTAACCGCCTCATTGAGCATGGATTGCTGAAGGATTACACGCTCTGCAAGGAATTTCGCACCGCTATGTCGGTGCTTTGCCAGGGGCGTATCAATCCACAGAATATCACCCCCAGTAACTCCGATGAGGTGAAACGCTGGCTGGTGGGCGAGAAAACGAGCGTCGCCACGCTGAAGCGCCTGCAACTCTATAACAAAATTGGCCGGCATAACGCGCGGTTGCTGCTAAATTCGCTGGCGCACTGGACGCATATGGCGGGCTACAGCGGGATGTTGCTCATCATCGACGCCTTCACCGTCACCGATATGAATGTCATCATGGATGCCCCGATACGTTACACGCGCATGGCGGTGCTGGACACCTATGAGGTATGGCGGCAATTCATCGACGAGACTGACGAGATGGCCTACTTTATGCTGCTGGTGGTGAACGGCCCCGGCCTGCTCGATGAGAACAACCGGAAATATAATCTGGAGAATTATGCGGCGTTGAAGATGCGGCTGGTGGACGATGTACACGACCGCATCTGCGCCAACCCGCTGAATGCGCTGGTACGCTTATCGCTGGAGGTGAACTGAGATGCCTGATGTGTCAGCACGGCGCGCCCTGGAGGCATTGCGCGCGGGAGTACCTAATCGCGACGTGGTTCGCCTGTTGCCACCGGCACAGGCAGATATCGTGGGCCAGTTCGCCAAGTTACTGCGTGATACCACGCAGAACTGGGTGTATGAGAGACAGGCGGAAGGCTTGCTGCTGGCGGGGGAGTTCGGCACCGGCAAGACGCACTGGCTGGAATATTTCCGTCATGAGGCCATGGAGGGGAACTTCGTTTGCTCTACCGTAGTGCTGAACAAAGAAACGCCGCTCTACGACCTGCGAAAGATCTTCCGCGCCTGCGTGGAGTCAGCGGTGGCCCCCGGCAAGCATGGCCCGGCGCTGGAGGAGATCGCCTTCACCTTCAAAGCCGAGAATAACCCGAATTACCGGGAGTTTGATGAGTGGATTCACGGCCTGCCACCCGAGCAAAACCGTATCGCCGCCAGCCTGCACCTCTTTATCAAAAATAGTAATGAGGAAGTGCGCGAGAAGATCCTCGCCGAGTGGCTGGGCTACCCGATGAAGGTGCCGGAGATGCGCGCTGCCCTGAAGGAAGTGGGGCTGGATAAGATGTACAGTATCACCCCAATTCCTAAAGGTTTGGCGCAGGAGCTGCTACGCTTTGAGTTCATCAGCCGTTTCTTCCGCGCCGCCGGATACTCCGGCTGGGTCATCCTCTTTGATGAGATGGAGATGATCTCGAAATATAGCCTGCGCCAGCGCGCACGCTCCTACGCGCATTTCGCCTGGTTATTCGGCCAGGTGAAGAAAACCAGCGCGCCGGGGCTGGCCGCCGTGGCCACCATCACCAAGGACTACACCTCGCAGGTGCTCTACGGCACCCGAAAAGACCTGACGAAGCTGCCAGTAAAGCTGCCGGGCACCCGCGACGAGCATTACCTGCCCGCCACCGAAGCCGGGATGAAGGTGATCAAAGGCAATAACCTGGAGCTGCGCAGCCCCGTTAGCAGCGAGGTGGAGGATATCTACCGCCGTGTGCGCGAGATCTACACCACCGCCTACGCCTGGGAAGCCCCCGAGTTGACCGACCGACGCGCCTACCTCGGTGCCATCAGCATGCGCCAGTATATCCGCTCCTGGATCAATAGCTGGGACCTGCTGCGCCTATATCAATATCATGGGGAGACAGTGCTGGAGAAGGTAGTGCAGTCCTATGATGAAGATAGCGATATGCAGCAGGAAGACGGGGAGAATGAATAGCCGGTGGAGATGATAGCGACCGATGCCGCGCAGACGCGTGCGGTGGGGGAGAGATTGGCGGCGTGTGCGCGGCATC
>Ga0194063_10002606_pt1 | contig 11123 bp, 12 predicted proteins | sample SepL3720m_MetaG_FD_155459 | JGI IMG/M metagenome (GOLD analysis project Ga0194063, IMG submission 155459) | Anoxic zone freshwater microbial communities from boreal shield lake in IISD Experimental Lakes Area, Ontario, Canada - Sep2016-L373-20m | ecosystem: Environmental > Aquatic > Freshwater... | reverse complement strand
AGATCAGCCTGCAATTCATTCGCTGGCTAAGAAGCAGTCTCATGCGCTCGACCTTCTACAGGAGGGCCGTGGAGCTTCTGCGCCCTCTCATGGAATGCTATCTTTAATAAAATCTGTGACAGGGTTGGCGCCGGGACACCGGTGCCTTTTGTCGAATTTTACGCAGCATCACCTCTGCGGGATCGCTCCTGTCAGTCACCGTCGACATGTCGGCGCCCGGCGAAACAGGCACTGCATCAAATGTCAGCAGGACCCGAAGATGCTCGGCTGCCAGCCATCGCACTACTAAAACGGCGGTCGTTGCAGCCTCGGCGGGAATGGCAGGATCTGTTCCTCCGTTTAATACCGTGCAAACCACCGCCACCCGGCGGGCAAGTTCTGGCAACCAGATCAGGTGCCGAGCCTGGGAGGTTCCATGGGCGGCGAAACAGGCCTCGATCTCACTCTCGAATTGGCTGACCACCACCTCGGCTTCATCGCTCAACTGGAACGCTTCCGTGCGGTGCTGGCACCGGAAGTTTAAAAAGACCTCGATGACTTTCTTCCACACTTTCTCGCTGGGGATTCCATGCTTGGTGCCGCGGAGCCGATTCACAGGGCTCCCCATCCAGAGCACCGGGGGAGGAAGCGCCCCGGCGACCATGGCCGTGTCACAAAGCGGCAACAGCATCTCCTCCTGTGTCACCCAGAACATCGAGATCGAGCCAGAGCGCACTCTTTGCTCGAAGGCCAGCGGCACCCCTTCCCATGAGCAGTTCAACAGCCTGACCAGATCTCGCTGGTCGCCGGTCTTCAGCGCCAGGAAGCTCTCCACGGGATCGCCGGCGGGATCAGTCAACATCACGGAGCCGTCGAAACAGCCGTCTATGACCCGTTCCAAATGGGCAGGGGTGAAATGGTTGCTGAGAAGGGCAGGGCGCAATCCCGCCCGCTTCCGGGCAAGATCTTGTTCCAAGACTTTGAGCAGATCGGGATTGGGATTTGCCTTACGGGCGGTGGCAAGGGTCTCCGTGCTCTGCTTGATCATTCTCTGCGCGACATCCGGGCCCTGATCTCCAAGCAGGAGCTGCATGTCAAAAATCGGTCCAAGCAGGGGTGCCCGGAGAAGATCAATCCAACCCGGGGTGCGGCTACCATGTATGCAGACCACAACATTGAAACCCAAATTCACCCGACGCCCGGATTGAGGGACAGCCACGGTGGCATAACTCCCCAAGGCGGCGGCGGTGATTGCCAGAGCTGTGGCCACAACCGCTCTGGGTTGGGCCTCGTAGGCTTCAAGCAGCTCCGATGAAACATCACGGAAGGTTTCCGGCAGTGCTGCCAGGGCGTTGCTATCGTTGACTTCGAAAAGTTTCTGAAGATCGGGAGTATGTTCCATTGACGGTTTTGGTGAAGGGCTTAGTTTAAGGAACATTATGGAAGCAGGATCCGAGAGCATTCGGCTGACAATATATCTGAAGGTCGAAACCGGCGACGGGGAGCGGCTCGCAGAGATCACCCGCGAGCCGGTCTTTCATCTCTTTCGGACTCAGGAGAACTGGATGCGCGGCGATCAGGCATTCCGGACAATGCTGGAGCATGAGGTTGTGGCCCCGGCCCGGGCTTTGGCGGCTGCTTATCTGCGCAAGCTGGACGATGTGCCGTTTATTCGAATCGAGCAACCGATGCCCCAGGCGAACATCACGTTGCCCGAAGCTCATCGGGAAAACTTGGATGGCCTTTTCGCGGAGATTACCCGGCAGCGCGGGTGACACCGGGGGTTGCGTCGAGGTCATGCGTGCGCCTTTCGTCCGGCCCGTTCTGTGAGCGCGTAACAATTTTCTTTCTGAACGACCAAGCCGTCGCTGATCAGACCATCGAGCACCGGCGCATAAAGGGCTTTCCTCTGCACCCGGAACGTCCGCACCAGTTTCCGCAACGGGCATGGTCCGAGCCGGGCCAGTTTATCGAGAAGGGCATGGCGAGCACTCTGCTCCTCCTGTTGTTTCAACTTCTTGCCCTCTTCTCGGCTGAACGCCGCGTGTTCAAGCAGCACCCGGTCCGCGACATGGATTGCATAGGGAATACAGGAATCCCCAGGGTTCCTCCTCCCTTCCAGTGACATCAGCGCCCATGCAAGCTTCCAGGGCAAATCCAGCACCCAGTCGCATTTTGGCAGTCCCCCCTCCCTCGGCAATACCGACTGCATGTAGGAAGTATATTCCATCAGGAGTTCGTAATCGGCAGCGTTGACTTTAAACTGAGCGCCGGCACCCACTCGTCGTGATGACAAAACATCGGCGGCGGCATCGGTGTAGAGTTTATAGCCGCCGCGCAGGAATTCCCGATCAGAAATGGGGTGTGGCTTGCCAAAGGTTGGGCGCACAACCAGGCTTTGCTGCATCAGCCTCTGGATTTCAGGATTACTTGCCCCCATGGCTTGAACTGCTTGGCCGTGGCTGCAAGTCATCATCAACGTCGCCTTCAGAGCGGCGAGGCGCCCGTAGCCTTCGTTCGGATGGAGGCGATCGAAGAAGTCGTCGTGGCCCTCAAGGGCGTTGACGATCTTGCCTAGCAAATCAAGCCACTGCCGGGACGGGATCATACGGCCAAGCTCTTCAAAAAGTCGGCCTGCCGGGAAAGCAAGGGTCACCTGCTGGTCCAGGATTTCCGCGATGCCTCTATTGAAAACATCCGGGGTGGGAGATTTCAGAAGAACGCTCGGCAGCCTGATGGCGGTGCTTGCCCTTAAGTCCTGGGTGAGGCTGAAGGGTTGGCTGTTGTCAAACTCATGACCAACAGCGGCATGGATTTCCGCTGTTCGGTCTCTCGAATTCGGTTTGTTGTCAACGGCGTCAAGACGGTCGGGTTTTACAGCGCGGCTCATCTCGCGCAGGCTGGATTGTAGGGATTCAATCGGGGCGAGAAGGAGTCGCTGTAGTCGCAGCCACCCCGGATCCTCCCGGCCCACGACGAGAAGATTGAAACGGGGAGAAACCGGGTTGTCCGCCGGTCCAAAGACACACGCATCGCCCCCGGCGATACCACCCAGCAAGGATGCTGCCGCCAGCGTAGCCAGCTCCGCGCTGGTTCCGGTGGCGGCACCCAGGCTCGCCACGGCGATGCCCGCCCGGCATCGCCCGGAGGCATACAGCTTTTTGATAATCTCGGGTTGGTCAATAGGTGTGGTGGTGTTCATACGAGTTTGAAGGCGATAACAAATTTGTGTCCATTGAGTCGGCGCTCATAAGTGGTTTCCATCGTGGTGGGATCCTTCGCGTGGGCCTCGGGGATGGCGTCAAGCTCAGACAACCGGGCCATCTCGCTCAGAGCTCGGTCACAGGCCTCACTGAGGGCGCGTTGGGCGATGCGTAGGTTTTCTAACGCGGGTTCAATATCCATAGGTAGTGATATGTTTGGTTTGCTGGCACTATCCAGGGCAGCACAGGGTGACGTGATCAAAGGGATTAACTGTGTCATTTGAAGGCTTCGCTAATTCGACGTTCAGATTCCGATTATGGGTTTCCCGCCAAGGCAGGGCGCCGCGACAATGTCCATTTCGCCATCCGCGTAGTAGGGGGTGCTGTTCTTGACGCCGATTATGGCACTCTTCGGAACCCGGCGGCCCATGATCCGAGGTTGACCAGGAGCTTCAAACTCCACGTCAAAAGTGGTGTCAACCCGCCGGGAGGCTTGAGCAGCAAGACGCCGTTCAAGCGTATACGAGAACCCCAGCCACATCGTCGGCGAGATACCGCCTCGATACACGGTGATCTCGTCGGGGAGAGCATCGTATATCGCCTGCTCTTCTTGGTCGTGAAACAACCACCGCAGGATATCGCGCACGCCCTCCGGTTGGCAGGTGAAGGAGTGAACCCACTCCACCAGTTGCTCAAACACCGGGGCGACATTCTCCATCCTGTGCCAGATGCGACCAAGGAGCCAAAAACAGACACACCTCTGGTCCTGGGCGCTTTTCCATTTTCGCATTGCGCACGAAACGACATCGATTGCCTTGACGAATTTCCCGTGTGTGGCGTCTGCAGCTGCGGCGTTCCACGATTGCTGTAATTGTTCCCAGTGCCAGAAGCTGAACTCGCCAAGATGCTTCGCCGCACGAATGTAGAGGTCTATCCAGTTTGCTAGTTGCGGCTCGCTGCTGAGATGGGCCCTGTTGCAGCTCCACCAGTAGTGATGCTCCAAGTTCTCAAGCAGGAACTCGCGGGCTGCACCCTCCCTCATGACCGAGGCGGCCACCAGAATGTCGTGCGGTGTCGCGTTGAAATACGCCGGCGGCGGTATCGTGTATGGCGGGGTTGCCCCCGGCTGGGGGTCGCTTGGCAACTCTGCCCGTTTGCTTCGACCCCCAGCCCGGGCAGCCGACGGAGCCTTGGCGGGTGATTTTGTGGCACAGGATCCCGTATTCCCGCTGTGCGCTGCGCGGGGGGACTGTCTGGTTGTGCCTCTCGGCACGGTCTGCTTTTTCATAGTGTTATCAGGTGAAGGGGTTGGTTCGACGGGCCGCTGGTCCATCCGCGGCCTTGTCGTCTGGTTGCTGTTTGCAGGAGGCGTCATTCTTGGCTGTCCATTTTGCTTTGCGCATACGCGATGACCTCGTGCAGGACTCGCTCCCGGGAAACGTCCTCCTTGGCGATCTTTTCGAGGTGCTTTTTGGCGATGGCCCAATGCCGGGCGGCCTGATCGACGATCCCGTTGGCGGGGGCGGGCGATATCCCGGCAGCATCCGGCGAGATTACTTCTTCCGCCGCCTCCGTTATCTGTTTTGCCCTCGGCTGTTCTCCGCCTGCCAACTTCACGGCGTTCGCTAACACCGCTGGGCGCTTGGAAGGCTTCACCTTCTTGAGCTCGCGAGCCGCACGCTCCGTCAGAGCGGACGAGTCCACCAAGGTGGACTCCGCTAAGTCCTGCCGCATTTCCTCGTAGTCGAGCAATTGGTAAACCCGCGACTTCGACAGTTTAATCTCGGCTGCGACGTAGGCCTTCCACGTCTCGTAGCCAAGGGCGGCCCACGCCTTCTCATCGCGGGCCCTCTGGAGCATGCCTGCCAGATCCTTCGATGCCGTGTTGATGCGGTCGGTCAGGTCCCGGGCACAGGACTCGGTCATCTCCGGCAGGTCAGCTGTGGTTGCTTCCGCACGAATTACGCCGCCTCTGCCCGATGCAGAGGAGGCCTTCTTGTTGTTGGGTTCTTTACGCATTGTTATGTTTGCGGCTCAGTTTTTGTTGAAGCCCGCGGCGCATCCGAACCGCCTGTGTGAGTGCGCGAGCCTGTTGCTGTCTGGGGGAAATTGTGTTGCCGGACTGAGGGGAGGTCTGTTGGGGTAGGCTCGCGCCCAAGCCAGGGCAACCCGTCAAAAACCAAACAAGAAGGCCCAGGTAACACAGATCCCCTCATTGCATCCCTCCGCGTTTGACGTGGCCGGAACAGATGCAGGAACCCGGCCTGAGTGCCCGCCCCCACTTGGACCAGCAAACTGGGCAGTAGCCTTTGGGAATCTGAGGGCCTGCTCCGGGTGGTGGTGACCACTTCGGGCGAGGGCGGGGCGTAGGGCGAGGTAGGGGTGACGGCGGCAGATCGCCCTCCGCAGTAATGTCGAACACTTTGCCTACCGAGCCCTTGAACATCCGGATGGCGACGGCGTAGAAAACCGCGTCCTTGTCGTCGGCGCCGTTGATGATGCCATTCTCGTGAAGCTTGACCAGCTCACCGGCGACACGGCGGGCCTCTGCTTCGTTAACCGCAGGTGGCGGCGGGGACTGAATGGGAGCCGGACTAGCAAGCTCCCAAATCGGTTTTAAGGGTGCGGAGCAATGCAGACGGGTAGATTCTCCGATACGGGAGCCTGTTGAATTACAGTTATCTTCCTTTGACATATTTGTTTTTTCCGTGCGTAAAGGTTTGTTTTCCATTACTCCGCATTAGTCCGCAAAGGTGAGAGCCTCCAATAATTGACGGCCTGATTGCGAATTCGGCCCCCCTCGCGTTTCGTGATCTTTTCGATCCTGCCCTGCCATTGCGGCAACCGACTGAGCCGTGAAAGCTGGTGGCCGAGGTGCCGGGCCGACTGGGTGAACATCCGGATCTTGCCCGGGCCGCCGGTGAAGTTACTGAGGCTTTCGAGCAGGTCGGCAGATCGCGCTTCAACCTCCGAGTCATCGACACGCGATTCCAGCCAGCGGTCGATCAGCTCGCCGAGCGGTGCCTCGGCGGCGGCTCCGTTGATCGCCTCCAAAACCTCGGGGTGGTGGAATTCCCGGACATAAAAGCGGGAGCCGCGACGATCCTCGGGGATGTCGCAGGAATCGACCGATGCTAGAAAAGCGGGAACCGCCTCTATGAGCTTGTTCCAAAATGCCTGCCGCCCCTCTTCTGAACCATCACTAAACGGCTTGGCCGGGGGGTAGCACCGGAGATAAATGATTTTGTCCCCGAAGCTTTCGTCCACTGGCGGCAGAACATTAACGCTCTCATCGTCCATGTTCGCGGATAGGGTCACCCGCCAGATGGGCCTAAAGCCCACGGCGTCCCGGTTCTTCGCGTGAAGGTTAAACTGGTTCGCCACCGTCATCTTTTTGATGCGGTCCCGAACGGCATGCGCTCCGCGGCCGTCCTCGGCCAACTTATCGTCATCCAGAAACAGGTGTTCGGCAGACCATAACTCCTTATTAAATGTTGAGTCTCCGAGGAGATAGATCGAGGCATCCTGGCCCCGTCCCCCAGACATGATTGTGATCAGAGCCTGCAGGAGGGATTTTCCGCAGTTGTATGTGCCGACCAAGGCGAGGGCTTGGCCGGGCAAGTGCTGCTGGTGCTTGCGAAGGGCCGTCCGGAAATGGCGTAGCCATCCGGTAAATGTAATGACCTGGAGACGACAGAACTCATCCTGCCCACGTCCAAAAAGGTCAGCTATGAAATCGACAAGCGCGGATGGATCGCCAGCGCTGCCTTCAATGATGGTGGGGCCGGTGGTGGCGAGAACGGAGAGGCCACCCTCCTTGTGCATACCAACCGGGCGACCGCATATTGAACCGGCAAAATAGACCCGACAAGTCGTCTGGATCGTGTGCAGCGCCTCTTCCGCCGGTGAAAGGCTGCCGTCGCTTGGCTCCCAGTTTGAAAGGCCGTTCTTCCGGAGATCGAGGATCGCGTCCTCCCGGACGATCGCATCAAAGCCGTTCGCGGAACGCCGATAGTATCTGGCGCCGTCAAAGTATAGTTCGGGAATCTTGATGCCAGAGAAACTTTTGCCGCTGGCGTCGCTTTCCACCTGCTTTTTGAACGCTGTGATGGATATGCCGGTGGCGGTCTTGATGGCTTTGGCGAGCCGGTCAAGTTCCATCGGATCAAGACACCTCGCGAGTTTAATGAGGCGGTGCTGGTGAGTGTCGAAACTGTCCTTGATGTCCGGTAGGCAAGGGAGGAGCAAGCGGAGCGAGAGCGCCGACGCAGACATCCGCTCGGGGACTTCATAAGCGGATTCAATGAGTGCCGTCCATAACCCGCAAAACGCCTCGCCTTGAGCCTCGCGGATGTCGTCAATACCCTTGGGGCCGGTGAAAGGAACGCGAGGCAGGACTAGTCTTGTGGCCTTGGGCAGAGCGGCCTTGATTTTCCCGGCTTCCAGCGCAAAGTCGAATATCAGGGAGGTGTCGGAATCTCCCAAGAACGCGACGGTGGTGATTCCCCATATTCTGATGCAGTCTGCCAACGCAGGGAGGAGTTCTTTATTTTTGAGTGCGGATGTGATGCCGCCAACCCCAACCGCAAGAATGCCCGCCTCTGCGAGCGCGAGCGCCTTGAACTCTCCTTCCGTCACCACCAGCGTCGTGCCGGTCGGTTCTAGGTTTTTTGGGATGTAGAGTTGGGATCCTGAATCTTTCGGCGAAAGATACTTCGCATCTCCTCTGGGGTTTGCGAGCCGGATGCGATGGAAGTGCCGTTCGTTGACCATGAGCGGGCGGCCCCCGATGTCATAGTAAGGGATCGCAGCGCCAGGGGCCTTCATGCCAATAAGCTCTTCCGCCTCCGCCTCGTTCACTTGCCTGATGCCAGAACGCGAAAGTGTTTCGTCCGAGATTCCGGGGCGTTTCATATTTCAGCAAAAATGTGAGTTTTGAGCATGCCGTGTGATTTTTTTGTGCTGGCGCAAAAGAAGATTAACGGCCCTCGATCAAGGCATGAAGCTGACTTGCCGGAATCAACGGGTGACGAAACGCACGGCAAGGTGTTAGAAGTCCCCTCTTAATTGCCCGCCGTATTGAGGCCTCCGAGAGACCGGTCAATTCCGCGCACTCAGAAACTTTAAATGAAAGCCGTTTCTTATCGAAAGGCTCACGTGAAAGCTGTAACAGTTGGGTGTTGGATTTCATAAAACATCCCAACTACACCCCAGCGATCACACCTGCACAAAGCAACATGTGCGCTCAACTGGCGCACCGGTTAGACGCAAGAATCAAATTGACTTCATTGCCCTCGAACGAAGGCAACATCACTGACAGTATGACTCCGAACCTATGTCAACGATTCTTTAATATCGCCTTGAAAGATTTAGAGAACTTCGTTTTGAGAAAGCCAGCTTTCCCGGCGGGACTTTTTGTATGGAGGATCTTACTTTCGCCTCCCAACTCCTCGAACCACTTTTGAACCAAACCGCATCCGTCAAGGGTAACTCCAAATCTTAATTGCGCGAATTCGAATCCGAGGTCAACCCATTGCTGCCTTGCTTTAATGTCGGCGACCGGCAATTTCTTTACTGCTATAAACCAGCGTTGCAACTGAGCCATTTCATCGCTGCCCTCTTCAATAGCCCAGGCCGATCGTAGATCGTTGATTTGAACTGGATGGGAACGGATGCCGGACATGATGTTCACTACCTCAACGACCAACGATGTCATCGCATTCTCAGGATTTGGCATTTCAGCGGGTCTCAAGTTCCTTGCTACTCCACTTCCAACCTGGAGCAGATCATCCAAAAGGTATTCGCATTTCTCTTCTCTGGTTTTTTCGTGATATACTTTCAGGCGTATTTCCGTTTTTCTGCGGGGGCGCGTTCGCAACGCCGGGACATTCACTGGCCAGGAGGAATACAAAGCGGCGATCTCACGGAAATCAGGGTCAACGAGCAACTCGACCATATCTGCCACAAGCCTGAGGAATGCATCTTTGTTGTCACGCCGAAGCTTCAGGAGTTTTTTCCTCAGATCGCTGGGGGGCTTTTTTCCCATTTTTGTCCGAGGCATGCTGCTATTGTGCTCTCAGCCAAGTGACATTTGCCAGCTTTTACGTCTTGAGCACCAGGGTTCGCTGTCACGGTAACCCTGCCATGCCGCCACGGTGGCAACGTTGACACCGAGGCGGACGGGTATGTTTTCGAAGCCCTCAGGCTTTTTCCGTCGCTTCCGTGTTCGGCGCCACATTCTCCGGTTCGTCGCCCATCAGATTTGCCATGCGTTGGGAGTGCTCCCGGCCGAGAACGTGGGCGTAGGTTCGCAGGAGGAGCGCCCCGCCGTCCGCATGCCCCTGCCAGCGCGAAACCGTCTGGACATCTACCCCGCGCATGAGTGCCCGCGTGATGAACATGCGGCGCAGGCTTCGGAGCGTGAAATGCGGGTATCCCAACCGCTTGCAGGCGGCCTCTATGCCCTTCTTGCAGTTATCGAAGGTGAACAGCCGGGTTTCTGGCCCGGAGCCGACGGCGTCAAGGCGACGTTCGAGAATAGGGCGGGCGTTCGGATACACCGGCACCGAGAAACCCGTGGCCGTCTTCAAGCGGAAGCACGTCATGTTGCCACCGTGCAGATCGATGTCGCAGCGCCTCAGGCCGGCGATTTCCGCCTGCCCCAATCCGGCCTCCCCAGCGAGTTCGATGTAATCCGCCGTCTCCTCTTGCCCGTGGGTGTTGTGGCGCTCCGGGTCGCGCAGATCCTCTATGATCGCCAAAAACTGCTCGTAGGTTGGGGTGAGACGGATCGGCTTTCCACGCTTCCAGTATTTAATGCCCAAGATCGGAGAGCCGGCCAGTTCGCCGTCATTGACGGCCTGCTCAAAGAGTGCGCGGGCTGTGGCGATGTAATCGTTCACTGTGGAGCCAGCCTTGCCCTTGTAGGAGGCAATCCACTTTTCGATATGGGAGCGCCGGATTTTTGCCAGTTCGCGAGGAGCGTCCTCCGGCCAATCCTTGAGCATGAGCCGGATCGCGTTCTTTTTGTGCACTACCGTCGAGGCACGCCCCCGGATGGTTTCCAAATACCGGGCCGCCATATCATCGAGGGTCAGTCTCGTGAGCGCTGAACCCGAAACCTCCGTATCGTTCCGCAGCGCTCGCAGGCGGCGGCGGGCAAGGGCAAGGTCCTCGGTTTCCAGTGACCGCCGGATTTGCTTTCCGCCCAGCTTGAAAAGTGCATAGTATGTTGCTCCCCGATACCGATAGAGACATGACCCGACTTTTGCCCAATCCGATTTCTTCTTTTGTGCTTTCCCGCGCATGCAGGCATTCTATCGGGTTACAAAATCGGGTTACAAGACCTATTTTCGGGGTGTCAGAAACAATTGTAAGTTGTTTTAATTCAGTTAAATGGGGGTATAGCTCAACGGTCAGAGCAGGCGGCTCATAACTGCAAAATGCTCTTTTTTGTGGTTTTTCATATCTTTGCATAGGCTATCTAAAACTCTAATGGAAAGCGTTATGCAGCGAATTTTCTTTTCACAGCTTTGCGTGGTTTTCCGATAAAAATTCCGAAAAGTGTAGAATGGAGGTGTAGAACAAAAACGCCTATCAAATTTCATGTTTGGTTGGCGTAAGGCAACGACAAGCATCATTTCCTCTCACTCTCGCCTGTCCCCGCAACACCCACTCCAATTGGGTTATATAGACTTGAACGGGGCTACCTGTAGCTCCCCGCCCCTGCGATTTCCGCTGGGGCACCAACCGCAACACCAACCCGGAGACGACTATGCCCCGAAAGGGATACTATTCACCGCCTCTGCGGAGGGATCTGGTCAAACGCCTGTATTTCGCAGCCAAGGATCTGCGCGTCCCCATGACGGTTCTCAACGACCGGCTCATGGAGGATTCGCTTTCCCGCATCTGCGAGGCACCGGCCAAGATCATCCTCCTCCA
>Ga0194063_10002605_pt1 | contig 11125 bp, 6 predicted proteins | sample SepL3720m_MetaG_FD_155459 | JGI IMG/M metagenome (GOLD analysis project Ga0194063, IMG submission 155459) | Anoxic zone freshwater microbial communities from boreal shield lake in IISD Experimental Lakes Area, Ontario, Canada - Sep2016-L373-20m | ecosystem: Environmental > Aquatic > Freshwater >... | reverse complement strand
CAATAATAGTGGTCAGTTTTTTTTTGCGCAAAACAAAAGGGTAATATTAACAAATTGAAAGCAGCAAAGAATAAAAAAACCGGCACTTTGTTTTTCAACATATCTTAAAGGTTTAGCTGGCGTTAGTAATTATAATAATATTCACAATTTCATTCTGTTATTATGGCTATTTTTGCCAATCGAATTATGAACCAACTGCACAAAGGTAAGGCAAAATACATATTGACATGGGCTTTGGCACTGCTGGTGGCAACTGTAACGCTGTATGGTAGCAATACTGCATTTAAGGTACCTTACTTTCACAGTTATTTAACTTCCGATACTTCAGTAAAAAAGAAACAACCTGCTGCATTGCCTGCAGTGGTTAGCAGGCCGGCGACAATAATAACGGATACAACTAAAGTTAAAAAAGCGCTGGATTCTCTGAATAAAAAAGTTACTGATAGCATCATTTCAGTTACAGATACTTTCCAATTTAAAACATCAAAAGATTCGCTTGATGCACCTGTTACCTATCATGCAGATGATTCAATGGTGCTTGATGTGCCCGGCAAAAAAATATTATTATACGGTAAACAAACCAAGGTAAAATATATCGATAATGAATTGGTGGCTCCGCATATTGAATTTGATCAGCAAACCAATCTGGTAAGTGCCTATATGGTAAAAGACAGTAATGGAAATGTGATTTCTTTTCCCACTTTTACCCAGGCTGATTTTAAATCGGTGAGTGATTCCATCAGGTTTAATATGAAAAACGGAAAGGGTGTTACCAAGGGAACCTATACCAAACAGGATGAAATGTTTGTGTACGGAGAAAAGATAAAAAAAGAAGGACCCGATGTTTTTTATGCGTTGAACGGCAGGTTCACCACCTGTAATTTAGATACTCCGCATTTTTCTTTTGTGAGTCGCAGGATAAAATTCATTAATAAAAAAATGGCTTTCACTGGGCCGGTACATCCCGAGTTTGAAGGTGTGCCACTGCCTATAAGTTTACCCTTTGGAATTTTCCCCATGTCAAAAGGAAGACATTCGGGTATTATTGCCCCTTCATTTACTGCTAATGAACAATATGGTTTGGCATTAGAGAATATGGGCTACTATATTAAAACTAAAAAAGACCATTGGGATGGTGTTATCAGGGGAACAATATATTCTTATGGTGGGTGGTCGGCCAGTCTTAATCCGCGGTATTATAAACGCTACCATTATCAGGGTAATTTTAATTTAAACCTGCAGCATTTCAGGGATATTGATAAAGCTGGTTCAAGAACATTTAATGTTACCTGGTCGCATAGTGCTGATATGAAGGCCCGGCCCGGAGTAACTTTTCAGGCCAATGTAAATGCCGGAAGCAGTAAGTTTAATGAAACTGTACCCAACAGTCCGCAACGAAATTTGCAGAACAGCATGAACTCTTCTATAACGTATTCAAAAATATGGAAGGACAAACCATATAGCCTTACAGTTACTGCAAACCATAGTCAGAATACGCTCAACAAAAAAATTGATTTGAATTTACCCGATATTGCTTTTAATGTAAATACACAATATCCATTCCGCCGTAAAGAAGTGATTGGCGAATACAAGTGGTACGAAAATATTGGAGTGGCATTGAATTCTAATGTAAAAAGCCTCTCTTATTTTTATGATACGGCAAGTAATATTGGCAAGCAACTGATTGATCAGTTTCAATGGGGTGCCAGCCATAGTGTACCTATTTCTTTATCATTACCTCCTATGGGCCCCGTTCAAATTGGACCCTCTATTTCATATCAGGAATACTGGTATCAGAATAAAGTAATGCAACAATGGAATCCAGCTTCTAAAAAAATTGATACTACAATCAGTAAAGGTTTTTATGCTGCAAGAGAAATGTCGTACGGGGTGTCGGGTACTACCAGAATATTTGGTATGATTGGTTTTAAAAAAGGAAGTAAAGTACAGGCTATCCGTCATGAAATACGCCCCAGTTTTGGATTCAGTTATCATCCGGATATGAATCGTAAAGACCATTATACTTTACAGATGGATAGTACGGCAAAATATTTTACACGGCCATCCATTTATGTGGGTAATATCAACAGTGCTTTTGGTGAAGGAAAATATGGTGCAGTGAATTTTGGCCTGGATAATATTATTCAGATGAAGGTGAAAGATAAAAATGATACCAGTGCGGCTGCTGTTAAAAAAATAACTTTAATAGACGGGTTGAGCTTAAATACCAGCTATAATTTACTGGCCGATTCTTTTAAACTAAGTCCGTTTAGTGTGCAATTGCGCACCAATCTGTTTGAAAAAATAAATATTACGGCAGGTGGAAATATTATGCCTTATCAAACCAATGATAATGGCATTTTCATTGATAAATATATTTGGGGTAAAAGGCCTTTTTCTTTGGGTACATTAACCAACGGATCAATAGCAGTGCAAACCAGCTTTAAAGGGGGCGATAAAAAAGAAAAGCTGCCTTCAGAAAAAATCAATAATCAGCAACGGAATGATTTAAGCGGCAACGCATTGGCAGATGAATACCAGCAGGACGCCACTTATATCAGCAAAAATCCGGGAGAGTTTGCCAATTTTAATATTCCCTGGAGTTTAAGTTTTTCTTATTCTTTAAACTATAACCGTATTCCTAATAAAGCTTTGTATCCGGGAGTAAAAGCGATTTCTCAAAACGTTTCTTTCAACGGAACACTTAATCTTACCAGCAAATGGCAAATGGGTGGCAGCGGGTATTATAATATTACCACAAAAGAGCTGGGCGGTGTAAGTATGTACCTGAGCAGAGAAATGCATTGCTGGCAAATAGCCATTAATATTTCACCGGTAGGCAAGTACCGTTTTTTCAGTATCAACATCAGTCCTAAATCGGCTATCCTTCGGGATCTTAAAATCAACCGAACCCGCAGTTTCTATGATCTGTAAACTGCATCAGCTATTACTTACATAATAGTCTTTCATAATGGTAAATATTTTTTCCTTCAGTTCTTTTGAACTGATATTGTGTGCAGGTACTGCAGGTAAAAAATGCATTTTTAGTTTTACGGGCAATAAGTAAAACGGCTTATGAATGGGCATGGCTTTTCTGGTTCCTATTATAACACAGGGCATAATTTCTTTTTGAGTTTCGGTAGCCAGTTTAAAAGCACCATCATAAAATTGCTTCAGCGGCTCTGCGGTCCTGTTACGTGTTCCTTCCGGATAAATACACATGTGCATACCTGAAGCTAAAACAGATTTCATGGCTTCAAAACTTTTAATACGGCTTCTGTCATCTTTGCGGTTTACCAACACTGATCCTCTGGTATAAAACCAGCCAAAAATGGGCACTTTTGCAAAAGATGATTTGGCAATAGTTTTGTTAGGGCCGGGCACATGAGGCGCAGAAAGTGGCACATCAAGCATCGCATTATGGTTAAAGACCACCACATAATTATGGCCGGGTTTAAAATTTTCTTTTCCAGTTATTGTAACGGGGCATCCAATCAGCAGCAGCCAAAAATCCATCCATACTTTAGATACTTTTATAAAGTAATACTGACCCTTTTTTTCATCTTTAAAAAGATAGGCCAGCATAGAAGGAATAAAAATAATCAGGAAGGTAATCACAAAACTAACCATTCCCCACAACGCCCAAACTCTGGCGAAAATATTTTTTAGCATAGTATAATTGATTGCGCGTTCAGCGAAATTAAGGAGTTAATAATTTCCAGTCAATAGGAGCAAGGCCTTTTTTTACCAGCAGTTCATTAGTTTTTGAAAAATGTTTGCAGCCAAAAAATCCTTTGTCTGCCGAAAAAGGGGAAGGATGTGCCGCTTTTAATACATGATGTTTGGTCTCATCAATCAGTACTTGTTTTTCTTGTGCAAATTTTCCCCAAAGCAGGAAAATGATGCCACTCTTTTGATCCGAAATGTTTTGAATAACAGCATTGGTAAAATCAGCCCAGCCAAATTTAGCATGACTGAACGGTTCGTTTGCCCTAACCGTTAATGCGGCATTTAATAATAAAATGCCCTGCCCGGCCCATCGGGTTAAATTACCATAGTCTTTGGGCATAGGGATGCCAATATCGGATTGTATTTCTTTAAAAATGTTAACCAGTGATGGCGGCGGTTTAATGCCATTGGGCACAGAGAAACTAAGGCCATGAGCCTGTCCAGCACCATGGTAGGGATCCTGCCCCAGTATCACCACTTTTAATTTATCGGCAGGAGTTTGATTAAATGCATTAAAAATAAGTGTGCCCGGAGGATAAATAATTTTTCCTGCAGCTTTTTCTGTTTTTAAAAAAGTAACCACCTGTTTAAAATAGGGTTTGGCAAACTCATTTTTCAATAATGCCTTCCACGATGCTTCAATCTGAACTTCCATTGGTGGTTTATTTACATAAAAATACAAAAGCTGTTAAACTTTAAAACGAATATCTGGCTTGAGTATTGAATTATTGTTTACAACAAGTGAAGTGGGGTGAGTTTTTTAACTGATGTTATAAAGTACAATAAAATATATAGATAACAATTTTATTCACATGCCTGCATTAATAATTTTGTAAGATTTTGTTTATTGTTTCGGTAAAAAACTATATTTGTTGTACAACGACTGCTATGTTAAATGAGAAAATCAAGCATCTCCTCAGGGAGATTGCTATGCATAAAGACCAAAAAGCCTACAAGGAGCTTTTTGTTTCTCTTTATGAGAACATGCACCGTTTTGCTTTCTCCATATTAAAATCAAAGGAAGATTCGGAGGAAGTGGTTTCAGATTTTTTTATCACAGTGTGGCAAAAAAAAGAAACGCTTACTGAAATAGAAAATCCCAAATTGTTCTTTTTTGTTTCTATCAAAAATTTATCGATCAATAAATTAAGTGCTAGAAAAAAGCATTACGCCGCTTTTAATGAAGAATACCTGGTTCATTTTAAAAGTCCGTTTTTCAATCCCTCAGAACTGATGCTTTCTCAGGAAGCTGTAAGTAAAATACTGGAAGCAGTGAATGAATTACCACCCAAGTGCAAACTAATATTCAGATTAATAAAAGAGGATGGGCTTAAATATGCCGATGTTGCGGCATTGTTGAATATCTCTGTAAAAACGGTAGAAGCACAAATGGCAATTGCTGTAAAACGAATAAGTAATAATTATAATTTCAAGTCGCATTTCCCCGAAATTCACTCCATTTTATTGGGAAAAAAATAAATTTCACATTCTTTTAGGGGTTTTTAAGGTTTTCGCTGTCCTTATCCCTGTAACGATGCTTTATATATGAGTCAGGAAAGGTTTTCCATTTTAATTGCCAAAGTTTTAAGTGATGAGGCTTCTCTTGAAGAAGCAGCGGAGCTTTATGTTTTGGTAGAGAAAAAGCCAGAATGGAAAGATGCTTTTGGGAATCTTCAGGAACTGCTGACCTCACATCCGGTATCTTCATTACCACGTTCAGCCACTGAAGAAGCTTATCTGTTACATTTAGGAAGATTAAAAGATCAGGTGAATGATTTTGATGCCATTGCACAAGATTCCATTGCACACGCAGATGAAGACTTTCAGTTATATCCTGTTATCAGGCCTTTTTACAGAAAGTGGCAGGTATATGCCGCGGTACTAATTCCTTTACTGTTATTGTCTGTAACGTTCTATTTTTTCGGAAAAACCAATACTGTTACTGCTGCAACCTACAAGCGCATTAATGAAATCAATGTAAATCCGGGAGCTAAAACAAAAATACAATTACCCGACGGCTCGCATGTTTGGGTAAATTCTGATAGTAAGCTCTCTTACCCTGAAACATTCAAAGGATCTGTAAGAGAAGTCTTTTTGGAAGGGGAGGCATATTTTGATGTGGTTAAAGATCCCTTTCATCCTTTTATAGTACATACTTCGGGCATTGATATCAAAGTTTTGGGTACAGCTTTTAATGTTAAAGCTTATGATGCGGAGCCTACTATTGAAGCCACACTGATTCATGGTATGATAGAAGTGGCTAAAACCAATCAGCCCGATGCACCTAAAGTAATACTGAAGCCACACGAAAAATTAATCTTTAACAAGCTGGCTAATAAATTATCAGACGAGGTTAATACTACCAAGGTACAGCGTATTTCAAACGCTACTACGCTGATGAGTATGATAACCCCTGCAATTACAATTGCCCCCCTGGCAAAAAATATTGCAGATACAGCTATATTGGAAACATCATGGGTATATAACCGGTTGGTGTTTGAAGATGAAAAATTTGAAAGTCTGGCAGTTAAAATGGAGCGTTGGTTCAATGTAAAAATTGTAATTACCAACGACAAATTAAAATCATACGCTATTAACGGATCATTTGAAAATGAAACTATTGAAGAGGCACTTAAAGAGTTGCAATATCTGGTACCTTTTAATTATCAGATGAATGGCCATGATATATATATAAATAAGAAATAAAGTCGGCTTAGCCGGTAAAGATAAAAAATAGGGAAATGCTGCTAACATTCCCCTAAAAGACTAAAACAGAAACTTACGATTTGGATATCTGAGTTTCCGTATTTTTTAACGTCAAAACCAAAATTATGCAAAAAAGTGCACTTCGCGGTAGCGTACTTCGGCCGCAGGCGCTTCTAAAAACTTTCATTGTTATGAAGCTTGCCATTTTCATTGTGTTATTTACTGCTTTTCAGGTAAAAGCCAGTCCTTCATCCGGACAGAATGTAAACGTCTCGATGAATAATTCTGAGATCAAAAAAGTGCTGAAAACCATCGAAAAAGATGGTGATTTTCGCTTTTTGTTCAATTCAGACTTAAAAGACATTAAGAAAAAGGTAAATTTCAGCGCAAACAACATGTCAGTTTCAGAAGCTCTGAAAATGTTATTTGCCGGTACCAATCTTACCTACAAAGTATTAAACAATAACCTTGTAGTTGTTTTATCTACTATAGCGGAAGAAAATAGAGCCGTTAGAGTAACTGGTAAAATAACTGGGGAAAATGGAGAACCTTTAGCAGGTGTTTCTGTACAAGAAAAAGGTACCAATAATGGTACAAGCTCTGATAATAGTGGTACCTACACACTTACAGTAGACAACAATGCTACATTAGTGTTTAGTAGTATTGGTTTTGAAAAAATGGAAGTTAAAGTTAATGGCCGTTCGGTTGTTGATGTTAAACTTACTCAGGCTGCTAAAGTAGTAGACGAAGTAGTAGTAATTGGTTATGGTACTGCAAGTAAAAGAGACCTTACCGGTTCTATTGTTAAAATTTCTGGAAAAGATATTCAGGATAAACCAAATACTAACCCTGTAGCTTCATTACAAGGTAGAGTTGCCGGTCTTTCTGTTGTTAATAATGGTACACCGGGCGCTGCTCCGGATATCAGGATACGTGGTACTGTTAGTATCGGTCAAGTACATCCTTTATATGTAGTTGATGGTATCTTTAATGATAATATAGATTACATCAATCCAAATGATATCGAATCAATTGAAGTATTGAAAGATCCTTCTTCATTGGCGATTTTTGGTGTTAAAGGTGCTACCGGTGTTATTGCTATTACCACTAAAAAAGCAAAATCAGGCCAGGTAGTTGTTAATTTTAATACTGCCTATGGTACTAAAAAATTGGTTGACAAAATTGCAATGGCAAGTGCTGACCAATTCAATACATTATTTACTGAAGAGAATACCAATAACGGTGTTGCTACTCCAAGTTATTCTGCTTTAACTTCAAATACAGATTGGGTTGGTGCTGTAACAAGAGTGGGAAAATTCAATACCAATAACCTGAGTGTATCTGGAAGTACAGATAAAAACAGGTTTACAATGGGTGTTGGATATACTGCTGATGAAGGTATGATCATTCATGAGAAATTGCAAAAATGGCAACTGAGTTTCAGCGATGAATTTAAACTGAACAAAGCAGTTAAAATTGGTATCAATTTAAACAGCTCTAGGCAAAATAGTCCTTTTGGAGCTGGTTGGGCTTTGGATAATGCAAGAAAAGTAATGCCAAATGTTTCTGCTGGTACAAAGGCTTTTAAAGTTGCAAATCCTTACGGAGGCGATAGTATTACACAAAATTTGTATTCTGGATTAGCTACTTTTCTTCAGAATTCAGGTGTAATTAATCCTGTGTTAGAAATTGAAAATACATGGAATAAGCGTAGTAATATTGAATTAAGAAATGTAGGTAGTGTTTTTGCGGAAGTAAATTTCCTTAAATACTTCAACATTCGTTCTACGATTTATGCAGATATCAGTAATGTTAATAACAGGTCATATTCTCCGCTTTATTATGCCTACGATCCAATGACAAGCAAGCCTTATTTATATGGCGAAAAAACACAGGTATCAGAAAATGATGATACTTACCGTAAATTTCAGCAAGATCACATCTTAACTTTTAAAAAAGCTTTTGGTGATCATAGCATAACAGCAATGGCTGGCTTTACTTCTTATTATTTTGGTCAGTTCCACAGATCGGGTGTTGCAAGACCTTTCTCTTCTGGTAATGCATTACCAATACCTGATGATAAAAGGTTCTGGTACATGACTACCAACTTTAATGACCCTACTTTAACTACAGCATCTTCTAGCCAGGCAGAATACTCAACTACGTCTGCTTTAGCAAGGTTATTGTACAATTATAAAGGCAAATATTTCTTTAATGCTTCATTAAGAGATGATGCTTCTTCTCAAATCATTTTAAACAGACACCAGAAATTCTGGGCTTTAGGTGGTGCATGGGAAGTGAGTAAAGAAAAATTCATGGACAAAATTAAACAGATCAATTACTTGAAAGTAAAAGCATCTGTTGGGGTATTGGGTAACCAGTCTGTAGTGGATAATGGTGGTAACGGAATTAATTATCCGTTCTATCCTGTACTTGACGCTGGCTCACAGGCGGTGTTTGGATCAACTGCATATTCAGCTGCACAAAATCGTTGGGAAACCAATAAAGATTTTAAATGGGAAACTGTTCATGCAAGTGAAATTGGAATTGAGTTGAATGCTTTCAATAACAGGTTACATTTTGAAGCCAATTATTTTAATAAAACAACCAAAGACCTTGCTGTTTATGTTGTAAGACCTCCATTAAAAGATATCCTTGAAAATGGTGGTAGCATTAAAAACTGGGGTGAAGAATTCTCTGCTACTTGGTTACAAAAAATCAATAAAGATTTTACGATCAACGTGTCAGGTAACATCACTTTCTTAAAAAATAAAATGTTAAGTGTTTCCAATGATTTCCCTAATCCATATATCAGCAATGCTTCATACAACAATGGAAGTGCGGAAAGTCGTTCAATAATTGGATCTCCAATTGGCGCTTTTTATGGTTATGTAGTAGAAGGTTTATACCAAAGCTATGCTGATGTATTGGCTTCTCCAGTGGCTTCTGCAGTTGGGGCTTATGGTCCTGGTGATTTTAAATTTAAAGATTTAAATGGTGACGGTAAAATTACGGCTGAAGACAGAACCATCATTGGTAATCCTACACCTAAATTTACTTATGGTGGTAATATTAACATGACCTATAAAAATTTCAATCTTGGAATTGATTTAGGTGGTGTGTATGGCAACCAAGTATTCCGTGCATGGGGCTCTTTGGAATCACCATTCCAACGTGTTAACTATCCTGCCTTTAAAATGGACAGGTGGCATGGTGCCGGTACTTCTAACTGGGATCCGATCATCAGTCAGGGACACAGATTTAATTACAATGGTTCAACTTACAATATTGAAGACGGTAGTTATTTCAGGTTAAGAAATGTACAATTAGGATACAACTTTGATCAAGCTTTAGTTTCTAAAATTAAAGTGAAAAATTTAAGGGCATTCCTGAATGTTCAGAATATGAAAACTTGGAAAAATAACTTAGGCTATACTGCAGAGTATGGTGGTAATGCTACCAGATTTGGATATGATGAAGGTGGTGGCGCAATACCTGTTGTTACTACAGTTGGTTTAAATGTAACTTTTTAATTAAATTTTTAAATTCACGAATATGAAAAAAAATCGAATTATTTACCTGGTTTTAATTATGGCCTTACCGGTTTTATTATCGGTAATGGGTTGTAAAAAATTCCTCGACAGACAGCCACTAACGGCAACCCTTGACGATTTGAAGCAGGGTACATTAGAAGCACAGAGTTTTGGTATGTACAATACTTTAAGGTCATATGCAGGCTTTTCAACTTTACCCTGGTTAGACTTTCACAGCATTCGCGATGACGATGCGCAGAAAGGAAGCAGTACCACAGATGGTGCAGAAGTTGTTACTGAATTTGATACTTATCAATACAGTAAAGACGATTGGGCGCCTAACAGTTACTGGGGTGATCATTATACCATGATTAATCAGGCTAATAAACTTGTTTATTTTGCTGATTCATTAAAACTAACGGATGCTGCATCTTTAAAGAATGTAGGCGAAGCTTTATTCTTCCGTGCCTATTCATTCTTTGAATTGGTTAAAACTTATGGAGATGTACCGCTGATTAATTACTATTACACTAAATCTTCAGAAGGTATTAAACCTAAATCTCCTGCAGCAACTATCTATGCTCAAATTGATGCAGATTTAACTAAAGCTGTGCAATATCTACCTGTAAACTGGGTAGTTGGCGGACAAAATATTTATCCTGGCCGTCTTACAAGAGGAGCAGCGCAAACTTTATGGGCTCAATCCTATTTGTACAGGCAAAACTGGGCACAAGTAGTAAGCTTGTGTAATCAAGTTAAGGCTAGTGGCGAATATGCTTTAATGGCTAATTTTCCCGATGTTTGGAAAGATGGTTTAAATGGTGCAGGAAAAAATGGTAAAGAATCCATTTTTGAAACGCAATGTTATGTTGGTCCTAACCAAACACCATGGAATGGTGTACAGTTTGGAACCAGTCAGAATGTTCGTCAGGGTGGTGTAACCAATGTATGGAATTTAGGTTGGGGTTGGAATACACCTACTCAAAAACTGGAAACCGCATGGGATAATACTGATCCTCGTAAAAGACAAACCATCCTTTATTCAGGTCAGTCTGATGGTGGTCCTTCACAGGGTGGTTATGGCGCAACCTTACCGGCTTATGCACCAGGTTCTGGTTTAGATCAGGCTTACTGGAATAAAAAAGTATATTCCGATC
>Ga0194063_10002604_pt1 | contig 11130 bp, 11 predicted proteins | sample SepL3720m_MetaG_FD_155459 | JGI IMG/M metagenome (GOLD analysis project Ga0194063, IMG submission 155459) | Anoxic zone freshwater microbial communities from boreal shield lake in IISD Experimental Lakes Area, Ontario, Canada - Sep2016-L373-20m | ecosystem: Environmental > Aquatic > Freshwater... | reverse complement strand
TCCAGAAAGATTGGCGGGTGTTTCTGCGTTTAAACGAAAGAGTCGCTGACCTTGAAACTTCCACGTTTTGCTGAATTCCGAAAATTAACGGCCAGCGACTTGCCAAACTGGGCCATTGCGACTATATTCTCATTAGCTGAGCCCTACCCATGGGCTAGCGGCAGTTCCATCTCATCCGTCTGGATGTAAGTGGCGCGACAGCGGCAAGTCTTCATTCTTCCGTCTTATTCGGCTCTCCTGTTTTCCCTGCGCATACTGCGCGGGAGCCTTGGGGAAGCCATTAGCAATAATCATATGACGAACGGAAGATTGAACAAAAATGGCACTACTCAGACCGACCACAAGGCTGAGCAATTTCCAATTGAAATCAGAGCGGGTGGGAGTCTTATCCGAATCCTCTACAACCCTCTGGTGGTTAAGAAACACTTGGAGCCCTCCGATAAGCTCTCACCAGAGAGCCAAATCGAGCAAACCAAGACATATCCATCGTTCTTGGTCGAGTACTACGAGGGAAGCAAGGTGGTGCGATTGCGTCGCAACTCGCTCGCCAAGGCCAGGGCGACGGCCAACGACATAAGGACGAGGATCCTTAATCAGGACGTCGAATCCATCAGCTTGCTGATCACAGGTCGTGAGCGCCGCATCTATTTGGCTGCTCAGGATCGACTTCAAGGGTTTGGCAAGGAACTCGACGAAGTGGCCAAAGAATATGCTGATGCCGTTCGCCTGCTTGCCCCCTACAAGCTCGACTTGCCTGCAATGGCGCAACAAGCGGTTGAAACAGCCAGACGGCTCAACGGCTTGCCGGTGCAAACGGTGATCGACTTCTACCAACGTCATGGACGCAAAGTTGTGGTTGTAAAAACACTCCCTGAAATCGTTGCTGAATTGGTGGCGGCCAAGAAAGCCGACCATAAAGGCGCATATCATGTTCGTGACCTTGAAATTCGTTTGCGAAGATTCGCTAAAGCGTTTCCAGTGCCGATCATAGACGTCACCAGCAAACAGATTGACGAATGGCTTCGTGGTTTGCGCTCCGAAGCCAAGCAGTTAAAAAATAACAGCGAAACCACAGAGATCGCCGGCAAAACGCGCAACAACTATCGAAACGCGGTGGTGCAACTGTTCAATTTTGCGAGAGATAATGGTTATTTGCCCAATGATCTGGCGACCGTCGCCAAGTCGACGCAACGGGTAAAAGAGGAGCCCTCCGAAAACGAAATTTTCACCCCCAAGGAAATGGAAGAATTGCTCGATTTCGTTCCTGCTCACCTGATCCCATCAATGGTCATAAAGGCATTCAGCGGAGTGCGCACCGAGGAAATCTCGAAGATTGAGTGGGAGATGATTCGGTTTGATCAGGATTGCATTGTGCTTCCGGCCAAGGTGGTCAACGACAATTATTCTTTGCCACCAGCGACAATTATAATTTGCCAGTAGTCAAGGGAAGTTATTCGGTCACATTTTCATTAGTTTGGGTTTATCCATTGCCCCTTCGGCGAAGCGCAGTCCTTGGCGCGTCAGCGCCAAGGACGGAGCGGAGCCGAAGGGGCAATGTGGGCGATTTCTATCCTCGTTCGCGTTCCTTGGCTTTCTGCACTCGCACGCTTTCCCCGTCAAATTCCAAGATCGTCGAGTGATGCACCAACCGGTCGATTGCCGCCATCGTTGTCATCGGATCTTTGAAGATTTGATCCCATTTCGAGAAAACCAGATTGCTGCTAATAATCACGCTGCGCCGTTCATATCGCTCGGCTAAAAACGTGAACAACACCTCCATTTCCTCCCTATCCTGCTGAACGTACCCAAGGTCATCCAATATGACGGCCGCGTAACTGTCCAGCACCTTGAGTTCTTTCTCCAATCGCAACTCCTTCTTCGCCGTCAACAACTGCTGCACCAGCTTGAAGGTTGGCACAAAGAGCACGCGGTATCGATGGCGCAAAACCAACTCCCGGCCCAGCGCAGCTAAAAAGTGCGTCTTGCCTCTGCCTGGCAAACCAAAGGCCAAGACGTTTTCCGCTCGCTCCACAAAATGCCCTTCCAGCAAGGTGGGCAGTTGTCGTTGGATTTTCTTGGGTAACAAGTTTTCTTCAAGGTTCCCAAGCGTCTTGCCATCCGGCAACCCTGACTCCTTGAGCAGACGTTTGGTTTTGCGCTCTCGGCGATCCTGGGCCTCGCTCTCGCATAAATGCTCAAGCAGCCGCTGGTAACCCCAGTTCTCTCGTTCCGCCCGCCCAACGCTCTCTTCCCAGATCGTCGCCACCGTCGCCAATCGAAACGACCGAAACATCATCTCCAATCCTTTAGCCTCCATTTGCCACCTCCTGTGCGGGAGTCAACAACGAATCATATGAACTCCACTCGGGTTGGAGCTGCGCTATTTCAATGAGCGTTCGCTTCTGGGGCTGCATCATTTGACGCATCTCTTCCACACTCCATTTCGGATACGGCGGCACCGTGTACTCCACCAACAGCATTTCCAAATCCTTTTCATTGGTTTCGCTCGCCAGTTTGAGCAAACGCAGATACTCCAGACTTCCCCCTCTCTGGCCCATGACCTCCACCATCCGATCATACGCCTCTCGATATATTCGGCTCGGATATAATTGCTCCCGATACCGATACCGTTCAAAGGCACCAGGCTTGCGCAAAAGGTGATCAATCACATGCCGATAATCGAGAACCATGCCTTTGTCCCCAGTGTGCCGGGGCAGCGTCAATAAGAGTTGGCGTCCGGTGTAAAGTTTGAGCTCGCTCTCGTAAACCTCCACTTTGAGCTCCTGCCCGATCAATCGCGCCGGCACCGAATAGCCCACCTTTTTGACTCGTATGGTGCTGCCTTGGCCCACCATGCAAGTAACCTCGTCATATTCGCTAAGCCGGGTCGGCGGCAACTCCTTCATCACCTGGAGCTCTTGCCCCAACCGCTCGGTGCGCCGCTCGTTGCCACGATTAATCATGCTTTCCAAGAACGCCTGATAGCCCGCCTCGCTCTCAAAATCCCGGCTCCCACGCAAGATCAGGTGCTGTCGGATCCGCCGCTTTAAATGACCATTGCTCGACTCCACATCCCCGTTCTCGTTGGGACACCCAATGCCTATGGTTTTGGCCTTCAGTCCGTAGTGTTCGCACAACGACAAATACTCCGGGTTGAAATCCCGTTGCGCCCCTGCCCCGATCCGGTGCGTGGCCGCCGTCGTGTTATCCGTTCGCAGTTCCTTGGGCACCCGGCCCAGCCGATGCAGCGCCTCCTGCAAGCCCTGACGCAACGAGAGCAACGACTCCGACCGGCACCGCGTCGCCCATTCCCAGTTGGAATACGGCAGCACTACATGGCAGAGCTGATGCTCATAGGGTTGCCCACCAATCGTAACTGCCAGTTCCTGGGCATGCGTCCAATCCAGTTGCATAGCCCGGCCCGGCTCCCAATCCTGCGTGAAAAACACCTCCTTGTCGGGCCCATTCTCCAAACGCCACTGTTTGACTTTTCGTTGAAAACTCCTCAAGTGCTTGGGTTGCGCCAGCAAGGGCGAGTGCTCGCACAAATGCTCAAAGAGCGTTTTGGCCTCCAAGTCCGGCGCCTCTTCCAGCATGACCTTGGCTTGGGGCCATATTTTTTCCAACGGGTCCGCACGCGTGCGCCACGTATGTTTGGTTTGAAGTTCGGCCGGTGGTTTGCCCGCCTTCAAATATTTACGCGCTGTGGGTCGGCTGGTATCCGCCTTCATTGCGCTTTCAGTTATGTTTCCAGTTACTTGATGTTTGCTCATGAGTCGTCGGTATTGCTGTTTGGTGATCATTTACAGCGCCCTAATTCGAGGCCGATCGGCCCCAACGAACGCTGCCTGATCTTCCCCAAACCGCTGACGAATCAAATAATCGTCACTGGAAAATTCTAATTGTCGCTACGCAGGAGAATGGCTTACCATGTATGTTTCTATCTGTTGCATTGTTTTTTCCATCGCTTACATGCCCCTTGATGGTTTGTCATGGTATCTATTACTCGTGCCGATGATCGTATTCAGTGTTATTAGCATTGTAGTCTCGCTGATTTCCTGGGGTTTTCAAGGATTGGGAGTGCGATTTGGCTTTATGAACCTTGCTGTAAGTTCGTTGATTGGCGCATGGTTGTATTGGAAGGGCACTCTCCAACCGCTTGGCACAGACGACGCGGACTATTGGCATCGGTGGCTGTGAACTCCGGCAGGGGGATTTGCGTCTGTGCTTGCGCTATGCTGGGCCTTAATGCAGCCATGGAGTTTGTTAAGATGGGGTTGGTCGCGCGGTCCATCGGTGGCTGGATATTGGTCTCTAATGCTCACGGCGGCACTGGGCGGTATTTGGTTTGGCTTCGGTCCTTACCCTCGAGTTTATCTGTTTTCAGGTTACATTCTGATTGGGCTTTGGCTCATCGTCACGCATTTAAAGCATTTAAAGAAGTCGGCGGACTTGCCGATTATTTGCGGCGGCATTCAGTTAATCGCGATTACTGGCTTGGCTTATTGGGGGGCTGAGAATCCTGAGATGTTTGCATCATTCCGTCCCGCAATCGCCCAACATCAAAGTGCTGCCGAAGTTTATGCCAGTCTCTGGCCATCTGCCAATCGACCTAGTGCCGATGGTTATATCACATCAGAAGATGGTGCTGCTCTTCGAGTTATAGCCTCTGGCCCAAACGTCTCATTGTTTCGCAACAAGGAGATGCGATTCCCGTTGGATGTTTGCGGGGTGATGAAGCCTTGGCAGCGGTATTTCGCATTTGGTAAGAGCGAGAACGCGATTTTAGTTGGAACTGGAAAAACAACAGATCCGGCTCAACGAGCTTGGGTTTATGATAACGAATGTTATGTTTTAAGAACTGATCTTGAGTTGAAATTCGTGGGGCCATCTCAGATTTTTGAATCTTTCGAGTTGGCAAAAGCGGGAAAGAAGCCAATTGAGAAACGTTATGAATGGCGCGCTCCTGCTGATAAAAGTGGTGGAGATGACCAAATCAATCGTATCCCCGAGTTCTTGCCAGTGGTTCAATATGTTGACGGTGTATATCGATTCATGCGGCCAGATGGAGTTGACTGGGGATTCCCTCTTTGCTGGGTGCGGAACCAAGGAGGGAGTATTCAAATCAAGCATTTAAGAGAGTAATTTACCTGATAGTGAAAGGTTGTTGGTTTGAACACGAGCAGCAAGCAGCACTTTTCAATCTCAACTGGGCAGCTTAATCCCATTTAAATCCTCCAGCTATGCTTGAGGATTTGAATGGGATTAAGCCTTGAATCGCAAGATCAGAAAGAAGTGCAAACCACTCCTCCCGATCCACATCTTGGATGTGGTTACCCAAGAAGGTCGCCAATGTCTCGATATCATCGATTGTTTCCACGCGACAAATGTAATCCAAGCATTTGGTGCCATCCAGCAGTTATTGAAAACCTTTGTTCCTGATGCTCAGGAGGGCTTTGGGGGAGTACTATTCAACCGTTGTCACAAAACTGACACAAAAAACGGGACATATCGACGAAACCCCTATAAACATTGGAGCGGGTGAAGGGAATCGAATCCTACGTGAGTTTGCGGAACTGTGCGCAATGGTGCGGGGATCAAGACCTTACAGAAGCATCAATTCTCTTAAAAAAACGGGTTCTCCGCATGGTTCCGCAAGGTTTTCCATAACTAAAAATAACTAAAATATGCCGACTTCAAGTGCGCCACTGCCTCCTTTCAAAATTCCACCGACATGAATAGTTACCATGATTTCTCTCATTCCTCTGAAAATTGTGCTATAATTTATCCTGACAATGAACAACAGCAAACACACAAACACCGGCAACCAAGCCTTTTCAAAAAAAGAGGCGGCGGTGTACCTTGGAATTTCAGTGCGCTCTCTTGAAAATTCGATGAAGGCCCTTGACGTTGAATACGAGAAGCACGGAACAAAAGTAGTTTTTCGCCGGTATCAACTCGAAGCTTATCGCGCAAAACGCCTTGTCGGCTCCAAGAAGGTCTATTCCATTACAGCCCAAAAGCCAACCGTTCAGGTGCCACCGTCTTCGATTCTTTCAAACTCTGGCCCAAAAACCATCCTGGCAACAGATGCAGACGAATTGATTCGGGAATTGACCGCAAAGGCTTTGGCCGACCGGAGGTTAACACCAGAAGGATCGAAAACCTTCCTGGTTAAACTCGGTGGTTACGATAATTCCAAAGCCGACGCGATGCTGGCTGATTATGAAAACGCCTCGTTTGATGCGTTCCAGAGTATCCATGACTCCTCGCCAAAAAAGTCGGTGGAGCAAATGGATTGGTCTTTTTCGATTTCGTCGCAATTCATCGATTTTATCAGCCATCTGGAATATTGGAAATTTTCGGGCAAGCAAGCCGATGAGAAAATTCAAATCCGAAGACCAATCGACCCGTTGATTGGTTGTCCTGAGCGCATGCTTCCATGCCTGAAAACAATCTCAAATGAGGAGTTCTCTGAATCAATGAGAGAAACGCACGAATTCTTTAGTCAACGATTAATAACGGAGCGAAAAGCTTTCGATTCCATGTTGCCTAAATCAGGCACCCCCGCAGACAGAGATAACGCTTGGCAAAACTACTGTGTTGAGAAAGATCTGCATCATGGCAAGATCACCCATTACGCAGGAGATTTGGTGCCATTCAAAGATGCATTGACACGCCTTCCGGAATCCGCGAACAAAAAGCCATTTAGTTTTGTAGGGCCAATCACGAATGACAAGCTTCATGCACTGCTCCTTGACAATTTTGACGTATGCACCGCCGCTAATATGATTTTGGGACAGTCACTGCCCCTCCGATGCATTGCCAAACTTAGATGGTTGAGTGGCACCTCACGCAAAGCTTCAATGCTCGAAGGCGCATATGTTACCGTTTCTACAGACCAATCCTGAAAACCATTTTGACTACACATTATCAAAGACTTATAGTCATGACGCAGTACCAACAGGCTTCTTGCTGAAAGGCATTGAAAACGAATGGATGCACCGTTGTTCGATTGTCTGATGCAATGTCACGATCATGGCTTGTTGTGAAAAGGTATTGGGGATCCAAGTCACAGCGGGAAACTACGATTTGACATGTTCGATGCCAAATTTCACTCATCCCTTTTCTTCTCCGTTGCCAGGATCGCCATCACCACTGCGCCTTGGGTGACCTCTGCTGTGTCAGATTCCAGTTCCATAATGGCGCAGATCTCGCCTCGGATTAGTGCCCCAGGAATTCGTTGGAGGCCGTGACCTAAAAGTGTTATCACCCAGTTTCCCCAGTCACAGTCAATTTTCTCTCTCCGTTCATCTTTTTCCCAGTCAGCACTTGCCACGAAACCCGTTGGCAAGGCCAAGATGCGATCTCCTGCAGCCCAGGCCAACTCGACGCAAGGGCTTGGCGTCTTCGAGTAGCGAACTGATTCTTGCAAAATTTGGATCATAAATTTGTCCATTCAAATAGACGTGAAAAGATTTTCTTGATTCGAGCCTTGTTCCGTTCGCGTTTCTCAATTTTTCGGCGTCTCCGGTCGATGCGCTCTTTTTCCGCCATCAATCGTAGTAGGGCTTCGTGCATATTTTCCATGCAATTATCTTAACTGATATTTTGTGTCCGGTTCATGATTAAATGCTGGTATTGTCCGTTTTGGTGCCTGCAACTGCATCGTCACTGTTTGATCCATTCTTATGGCTTGCTCTTGTATCTCTTTTTGGCGCTGACGGAGCATCATTTTAGTGGGCAATCTGAGAGCGAAGCCGACCAGTTCTGTCGCGGTGGTTCGTTCGCCCGTGTTGCGTCTGAGACAATCACGCACAAAATCTTTATCGTCTGTGAAAATTCTGACGTCTTCTCTCCCACGAGAAGCCGAAACATAGAATCCACGACGATCAATTCCACCGTAGCTTCCCTGGTCGTAGCTGATGGCAACCCTATCGCAGGTTAAGCCTTGGGAGGCATAGCTTGTGACGGCCCATCCGTGGGTAAATTGGGTGTATTTCTTGTTTATGGTTTTCCCGTTGTCCAGCATGATACCGTTGGCATTGAATCCTGTGACAGTGACTAGGTCGCCATTGGTATATCCGTTGGGCCGATCATTCTGTTGAAGCAACAGTTTGTCGCCAACGCGAATCTCTAGTTCGCGTGGGCGATGCACAGTCCAACTTGCTGTGCGATTGAGTTTCTTTAGATCAAGAAGCATTTCTTCTTTACCCTGGTCGTCAACCAGTATCAATTTGTCTCCTTGGATCGCCTTGATTTTCATGCGCTTGTTTCGCAACCCCAGCCCACGCATTTCAATGACCTCCATTCCTGGCGCATAGCATCTGGCCTGCTTCCGTTGCGCCTTGGTGAAGTCAATTCTTTCGCTGACCGTAACTTTTTTTATTTCGTTGCCAAGGCGTCCGCGTGAAATCAACTCGTTGCGAATCGCGTCGGTAACAAGATCAATTTCGTGCCAAGTTGGAGCAACAGTAAGCACGTCTTTGTCATTAGCTATTCCTTTGGCAACCCACTTTGCCAATGCCTCACGACGCTCTTCGCCTGGAACTTCTTGCACCTTCCCTGCTATGTCCAGCATGTCCCAAGCATCAAGAGTTTGATGTTGGCTTAGTTTTTCTACAGCCGATTTATACAGCTCATTTTGTTGCCTTCTAATGGTTTTAATCTTGGCCGTGTCACAGCCTGAATTCCGTGCGAGCAACCTGAGTATGTCGCCAGCGCATACCGAGCCATGTTGGCGGGCGTCGCCAGAAAGAATCAGACGGCCATTAACAGCTTCAATTATATCCACGAGACGCGCAAAATCTTTGGTGCCAACCTGACCAGCCTCATCAAGAATTACTACTGCGCCTTCTGGCAGTTCACCCTTTTCCAATATCGACGCCAGTGTTCTGCTTTCGTCCAAGCCCATTTGTTTCAAATCGGCAACTTGTCGAGCCTGTGGCGCACAGCCGACAACCGCATAGCCTGCGAGTTTGATTCCGGCCAGTAGGTCTCGTTGGGAGGTGGATTTGCCTGTTCCAGCTTTACCCAGAAGCAAAGTGACTCGGTCACGACTGGCCAGCAATGTGTCCACAGCTTGGCGCTGTTCGTCGCTCAGCATGGAATCACGAAGACGTGATTCGCGACTGGATTGAGACAATAGTGGTACGCGCTGGCCGACGCCGTTGCGTGCGAATGACAATACCCTTTGCTCGGCATCAAGTAATTCTTTGGTGGTAAGTTTTTTTGAGCCAAAAGCATCTGGCCGTCCGTAGATGAGGCCACTGTCCGGCTTATCCATTGCGACCTTCACGTCATCGAAATCCACGCGACCCCGTGCAACGGCCAGAGACTCGGCTTGCACCTGATGATCTACCACAACAGAGTTCCTTTCTGTCAGGTGGGAGACAGCAAGGAACAATGCTTCGGATGGATTGACGGGACGAAGTGGTAACGGTTGCTTTTTCCGTGCATTGGTTACAAGAGCCATCAGACCGGCATGGGCTTCCTTGCCCATTTCGTCCCGCCATTGTGTCTGCAAGGCTTCCGCATTGACCTCCTTCTTTGCGTCACGCACTTGGTGCGCGACCACGGCGCGAACAGCGGCGTGGCCAGCTTCGCCATCTGTACCAAGCAACTTGGAAACTTCTGCGTCGATTTTGGCTTTGCCTTTGGAGAATTTTTCGATCAGTTCCTGCGAGATTCCTGCGATCTCGAAACCGTCCTTTGTTTGAACAACTTCGTATCCAAGTTGACGCGCCCAGAGGCCAGTTTGCCTAAAAGAATTTCCGACAGGAGCCTTCTACGCTCGAACAATGGAGCGCTTTGGAGAGCCTTCCACTCGCCGTCTGCGTCTTTGGTACAATTGAAAATCGGAATATGAGCGTGCAAGGCTGGATCTAATGCGCGGGAAACATCATGCGTAAATCGCGCATAAACCATGTTTCCGGTGTGTGCATCGTCGTCGTGGCCATTGGCGCGAACACGGACACCTGCATAGGTTGAAGCGATTTCCATTGTTTCATCGACCGATTCATTGAAAAGTCTGACAAGACGATCATCTTGCCCCAGAACAGCAACCAAACTGAAACTCTTTGGTGCGCTCAATACTGTACCCAAATAACTACGCCGGTCCTCGCGTTGCCTCTGTGTCAGGGATTCAGCGGTCAACGGGTGCAAACCATCGACCAAGCGACAAAAATGCTCCTTCTGAACCAATCCTCTGAGGCCCAATGCCACAGCGCCGTGGCCCCAAGCACCAACATCTTTTCCTTTCTCTACGAGATAGTCGGCCATCATTTCGGAAAAATATTCTTTTGCGTGCTTGGAATTCTTCTGCCACTGGCCTGGGTGAAATGCGCTCATCTCTGAAGAATATCAGCATTTGCGTGTCCGTTTGAAAACGGACTGATTGGAACTGGTATTATTGATACATGAGCAAACAAAATGAGAAACTAGATGATGAACAGTTAAACCTATTGATATCAAATGGTAACATAGCCATTCAATTTGATCAGACCAGAAACCGTGTGGCGGTGGGGATGCCTTTTGCAGTGGAATACTGTGCGAACGTGTGGTGGATTTGTTGTCCAGAAGGACGATTTCAGCTACGAGTGAATTTGCCGGTACTATGGTCACGTCAACATTCGGCGGAAGATGCAAAATGGGTCTCTATAATGGATTTTTACTGGGGTGTTCTCGCCTATGCGGGCCAATCCGAAAAACCACTTGATATAGGATTACCTATCAATGTTGAACCGAAACATGCTGACTGGTTGTTGGCGTTTGTGCGTACCTGCTTGGTTGTGCAAGTTGCGTCAACCCCAGTTCCGCCAAATGTAATGCCAGATGCGAAGGCCAGTGTGCCAGTGAAGTCGCGCGGACTGGCACTGGGGCGGGTTCGTGTTCGCACCCGCCGCTACAGGGCTTCAAGCCACTCTTGGAGACGGTAATTGCATCAGAAGAAAACAGCAACGCCTCGGTTTGCAGAAACCGAGGCGTTGCTCTGTAACGCGTGATTTTATTTGCTCCGGTAGTAAAGCATTAACCAAGTGAATAAAGAAAAGAATCCCGACGCAACACCCGTAGCAATAGCATAAACCATAAGTTCGTGCTCGGTTATCAGCTTGTCGCACAGTTCCCGAA
>Ga0194063_10002603_pt1 | contig 11130 bp, 6 predicted proteins | sample SepL3720m_MetaG_FD_155459 | JGI IMG/M metagenome (GOLD analysis project Ga0194063, IMG submission 155459) | Anoxic zone freshwater microbial communities from boreal shield lake in IISD Experimental Lakes Area, Ontario, Canada - Sep2016-L373-20m | ecosystem: Environmental > Aquatic > Freshwater >... | reverse complement strand
TTCAGGTGCGCGCTGTGTTGGATTGCAGACGCAATCCGGCTTGGATCCGGAATAAAGTGAAATAACCCGAACCAGCTTTTGGAGCGCGACGGCTCACACGTTCGCCGCCGCTCAAAAGTCACGTTGGGGATGAAAGAATGATTGAAGGATAAGGCGATTCAGAGTTTAATAAAGGCATGACAGTATTACTTGAAAAAGCCATTAGTCGGGTGTCCGGCTTGCCCTCGAAGCAACAGAACGAGATCGCGCGTTTCGTGTTGGCCGAAATCGATGCCGAAGCGAAATGGGACACGTCGTTCAAAAACTCCCAGGATGAGCTCGCAACCCTTGCGGGGGTTGCGTTAGCCGAACGGCGGCGGGGCAAGACCAGGAAGATGGATCTCGCTCATGATATCTGAAACGACGGACTCCTTCCGGCGGCAACTACGTGAGGCGCCGACGGCGGTTCGTTCTCTTGCTCGTCAAGTCTATCGCCTCTGGTCATCCAATCCCCGCCATCCCTCACTTCAGTTCAAGCGCATTCACCACTCCGAACCGATTTACTCTGTTAGAATTGGAATCCACTGGCGGGCTGTGTGTGTCATTGATGAGGATACGGCTGTTTGGTTCTGGATCGGGTCGCACGCGGCATATGACGCATTGATCAAAAAGTTGAGGAAACGGTGATCATGAAATCAGTACCCCAACCAGCCAATTCACGCGACGCTTTACAGCGCGCCTGATTGGCAGCGTTGGGCGACAAGAAAGGCATCCGATGGAAGGATACAACCCGATCGACAGTTATCCGAAGGTCGCGGGGTCACATCGTAACAAGTAACATATTGCAGGATGTTGTCCAAGGTCGCGGGGTCACATCGTAACAAGTAACATATTGCAGGATGTTGTCCAAGGTCGCGGGGTCACATCGTAACAAGTAACATATTGCAGGATGTTGGGCGATGTGATTGAGTGAGGGGTATGGCAAGACCCTTGAGAGTGGATATAGAGGATGGGTGGTACCACGTGACGGCGCGGGGGGATCATCGGCAGGTGATCTTTAATGATGAGCGTGATCACGGGCATTTTGTGGAACTGCTGGAGGAGATGAGGGAGCGGTTCCGGGTGGGGGTGATGGCGTATGTCTGCATGGGGACCCATTACCATGTGATGGTGCGTACGCCGGAGGCGAATCTCAGCCGTGCGATCCAATGGCTGAACATCAGTTACAGCGTGTGGTTCAATAAGCGTCATCAAGAATGCGGGCATGTGTTCCAGGGGCGGTTCAAGTCGGTTGTCGTGGAAGACGAGGCGTGGGGGCTTGAACTGAGCCAGTATGTTCATTTGAATCCGGTCCGGATAAAAGCATTGGGGCAGGGGAAGCGCCAGCGGGCTGCGGACCGGGCGGGAGTGTCGCGGCCGCCGACGGTGGAGGAAGTGAAGCGGCGGCTGGATAAGCTGAGACGTTACCGGTGGAGTTCTTACCGGGCGTATGCGGGGTATTGTGGAATGCCGGACTGGCTGGATTCGGAAGTCCTCCTGGCGCGTTCAGGAGGGGCGGCGAAATACCGCAAGACGGTGGAGGATAGGATTCGGCAGGGGGTGGAGGAGTCGCCCTGGGAGCAAGTGAAGTTGGGAATTGTGCTGGGGACGGCAGAGTTTGCGGAAAAGGTCCGTGCCCGGCTGAAGTCAGGTCGGGAAATGGCTGAAAAACGGGGGCTACGCAAGCAGCTTGGTTTTGAAGATGTGGTGGCGGCGGTGGAGCGGTTGACCGGGGAAAAGTGGGGCGCCTTTTGCGAGCGCCATGGTGATAGGCGTCGGGATCTGGTGCTTTGGGTGGCGCGTCGCCATACAGGGTTGACGCTGACTGAGCTGGGACGGAAGGCTGGAGGAATGGACTATGCCGCCGTGACCATGGCCGTGCGACGGTTCCCGCAGGCTTGCCGGTACGACAAGAGCCTGGCGATGCTGTCTGAGAAAATTGTCGAAACCTTTCAAATGTAATATGTTACGATGTGACCCTGATGTTTCTTAAAGATCACCTGCCGATGATCCCCCCGCGCCGTCACGTGGTACCACCCATCCTCTATATCCACTCTCAAGGGTCTTGCCGTACCCCTCACTCAATCACATCGCCCAACATCCTGCAATATGTTACTTGTTACGATGTGACCCCGCGACCTTTTACGATGTGACCCCGCGACCTTGGACTGGATAGCCTCCGTTCCACAGAAAAAGGACTGATGCACCTGGACAATCCGCCCTGCCTCACTATATTGCGCCTTCAGAATGTCTGTCCCTTGGCACCCTGCTCGCCCTGCGGGCCATCGGCCCTGCCGCCAAGGATGCCGCCCCGGTTATCGCTGGCATCCTGTTTGGCAGAACGGGTTCGCCTCCAATTCTCAGCCATGACCAGGTCTGGGTACTCTCTGCCCACGATGCCCTGTTCGCCATGGGAGAGGCCGGTGTGCCAGCCATCCTTGCTGCCCTGCCGCTGAAGGCCCACAACGAATCTTGGTCGGATTGGCGTATCCAACAATACGCCGAAAATCTTCTCTCCGACCTGGGACCAAAAGCGCCTGGGCTTGTGCCAACCCTCCTTGAAATGCTGGCCACCAATGATCACTGGATCTTCGCCGCCCAGACCCTAATCCGTATTTCCCCCGATTTGGCTCGCGACCGCGCCGTTCCCATCCTGGCCGCAAAGATCCTGGCCAACGACCCCAAAAATGTCAGCTATCATCTTTATCAAATTCGAGCCATCAACATCCTTGGCAACTATGGTCCTTTGGCGACTGCCGCCCTGCCTGCCCTTACCACCGCCAGCGAAAACCCTAATGCCGACATCAAGAAAGCCGCAATCGGGGCGATTGCCAAAGTGAAAGTTCCATAACGCTCTTGACCTTCATGACGGATATTCACATGATCCCAACCATGAACAAGACTATCAATCTCATCCTGCTGGCGAGTCTGTTCGCCAGTCTCCCCATCCTCCACGCCGGTGAAACACCCACACCGGCTATCGTTGTGCCGATCCCCACGATCCGCCTCAGTCCCCGGCCGCAAATGGTGACGGGGGTGAACGCTTCGGTGCTCGACCTCGGCGGCCCTTGGCAGCAGCGGGTGAATCCGCCGGCGGACTTTGCCAACACCGCCGTGACCGGGACGGCCGGTTGGACGGAAATCGCCATTCCCAGGCCCCAGCCCAATTCATCCGCGCGTTTCGGTTATCAACGGACTTTCCGGATTCCCGACGACTGGGCCGGCAAGCGGATCAAGTTCCGCTGCGATTCCGCCGAGGGTCTGGCCGAGGTCTGGGTCAATGGCCAGGCGGTCGGCAAGCATGATGGTTCCTGGTTGCAGTTCGAACTGGATATCACGACTGCGGTGCAAAGCGGGAAGGACAACACCCTGTCAATCCAGGTCTCGCCCTCGGCCATGGGTGGACTGGCGGGAGACATCCAGGGCGGGATCCGGCGCAAGGTCTATCTGATGGCCTTGCCGACCACGCATCTGGCTGGATTGCAGGTGGAGACCACCTTCGACGACGCGTACCGCGATGCCACGCTGACGCTGCGGCCCGAGGTGGCGAATGAATCGGCCACCCCGGCCAACCTGGCTCTGCGTTGGCGCATGTTGGATCCAGCCGGCAAGGACGTGGCACTATCTTCCAACGAAAAGTCCCTGTCGGTTCTGCCGGCGGGACAGTCATCGCCCATCGAGGTGGCCCTGCCGGTGGCGGCGCCGCTGCAATGGCATCCAGAACATCCGAATTTGTACACGTTGGAAGTGGAACTGCGCCGCGATGGGAAGACCGTCGAAACCGTCCGGCAACGGATTGGATTCCGCCAAATCAAGGTCCAGGGAGATCAACTGCTGGTGAACGGCAAACCGATCAAGCTGCGCGGGGCGATGCTGGTCTATTGGCACGATGCGACCGGCTGGGGCGGGCTGACCGATCCCCAGCGCCGGAAACTGATCGGCCTGTGGCAGGACATGAACCTGAACGCCTGTTATCCGAACCCGACCCCGGACGAGGAACTGCTGGATCTCTGCGATGAAGTGGGCCTGGCTGTCATCTGCATGGCCCGGCAGCACCAGACCAAGGCGAGGCCGGAACTGCACGTTGGGCAGGCGGCGGATCTGGTCGTCAACCATCGCCGGCATCCTTCGGTGCTGCTGTGGACCTTGGGCAATGAAACCGGTTGGAGCGCGAGTTTCGACGCCATGGCGGCGGCCTACCGCAAACTCGATCCCTCCCGGCCCTACATGATGCCCGGCAGCAACAAATATGGCAGACCGTCCAAAGAGGCACCGCCAGAGGCCCTGCCGATCGATTCGTTCCACTATCCGGGTGCCGGCAATATGGGCAAAGGTGGCGACCGTCCCATCATCCACAGCGAATACGCCCATGTCTATGGCCTGCACAATGCCGAATGCCTCCAGGATCCCGGGATTCGCGACATCTGGTATCTTGAACTGCAACCCCTGTGGGAAGCCGTGTACGCCAGCCAGCGGAGCGCCGGCGGCATGGTCTTCTGCGGCACCGATTGCGTCGGGATCACCTGGGGCTTGGTGGATGGCTGGCATCGGCCCAAACCCGAGTTCTGGCATGTGCGCAAGATCCATGCCCCGGTGCGGGTCGCCAGGCAGGCCGCGAATCCGGCGGCAGGTGCGCCGCTGCGTATCGAGGTTGAGAACCGCTATGACGTGACCGATCTGAAGAACCTGAAGATCGGGTGGTCAGCCGGTGGGCGCAGCGGCCTCGCCATCGCCGAGGTCGCACCGCGCAGCAAGGGGATGATCGAAATCCCCGCGACCGCCGGGATCTCCTCGGGCGAGTTGACGCTGAGCATCACCAATCCGCAGGGGCGCCTGGTGGATACCGTCCAGGTTGCGCTCGGCGCCGCCCCGCCGGTTTCACCACCGACCGCGAAGGTCCTGGGAAAACCCGGACTCGCCCGCAGCGATGCGGCCGTCACCGTCACCGTTGGCAACCTCATCTGGACCTTCGATGCCACAACCGGATTGATCAAGAGCGGGACCATCTCCGGCAAGCCCGCCATCACCGGTGGTCCCTTCCTGCACCTGGGTGAAACGCTGGCGGACTGGAAACCTGGCAAGGTCACTGCCACGGAAACCGCCACCGGCGCCGTGATCTTCAGCGAAGGGTCCTATGGCGATAAGAACCAAATCCCCGGTTCATTCACCACCACCATCGACCACTCGGGTGGGGTGTCCATCCGCTATGAGTTCACCAACGCCGGTGGGCACAAGCGCGTTCGCGAGATCGGCGTGGCGCTCGATGTCGACCGGGCCTGCGACACCCTCACCTGGAATCGGCGCGCACCCTGGACGGAGTATCCGGCCGACCACATCGGCCGCGCCCAGGGAACGGCCAAGGCCCTGCGCGACCCCAACGGTACCATCGACGACCCCAAGAAGGAACCCCCGTGGTCCTGGTCGCTGGATCAGACCACGGCCGGCACCGCCGACTTCCGTTCGAGCAAGTTCGACATCCTGGAGGCGTCGCTGCGCTCGGGGCAAGGGACGGCAGTGCAGGTCATCGGTGGACCCAAACAGGCGGTCAGGGCCGCGCTCAAGGGCCCTGCGATCCGGCTGCTGGTCAACGATTTCGCCGGATCGGCCACCAGCAACGGAAGATATATCAAAGCGGGTTTCGGGAACGCCGGGATCGATCCTGGGCAGAAAATCACCGGGGTCGTCAACCTGCGGCTGGCAGATGGGAAACCCTGATGTTTGACTGGAATTCAATCATCCTCACGGCTTAGCAATCCATCACCAGGAAACATCCTATGACGGTGAACCAATCCAATTCTGAACCGCCCCGCACCCTCGGCGTCGGCACCCTGAAATACACTCCTAGAACCCTGGCCGTCCTGTTCTTCTGGTTGCTATGGGGGGACTTCTGTTACATCCTGATGGAGACCATCGTTCCCCAGGTGCTGCCGTTGAAGTTCAAGGCCCTGGGCGCCTCGGACACCATGATCGCGTTGATCGTGGTCACCATTCCCAATCTGATCAACATCTTCGTCAATCCCTTCGCCAGTTTCCGCAGCGACCGCCATCGCAGCCGGCTGGGACGGCGCATCCCCTTCCTGCTCTGGACCGTCCCGCCCCTGGCGGTCTTCCTGGTCTTGATGGGCCTGAGTCCGGACTTCGGGGCGATGTTGCACAAAGCCCTTGGCGATGGGACAGGGTGGAGCGAAAACACCATCGTCCTGGTTTTGCTGGGAACATTCATGATCCTGTTCTCGGTGTTCAACTCGGTGGTGAATGCCGTGTACTGGTACTTGTTCACCGATGTCGTGCCCGAACACCTGCTGGCCCGGTTCATGTCCTTGTTCCGGGTCGTCGCCACCGGCGCGGGCGCCGTGTTCAGTTATTTTCTCCTCGCCCACAGTACCACGCACACCACTGCCATCTTTATCGGGGCGGCGGTGCTCTACACCGTTGGCTTCGGCGTCATGTGCCTGTTTGTAAAGGAGGGGAAATATCCGCCCCCGGCGCCACTGCATGGAAATGGCAAAGGCCTGGTCTGCGCCGTCCAGACCTACTTCAAGGAATGCTACTCGCTCAGCCACTACAACTACGTCTTCCTCATCGGTATCGCCTTCGGCGCGACGTATGGGTTGATGCCGTACATGAATTTCTATTATCAGGCCACCGGTCTGTCCTTGGAACAGGGTGAGGTCGGAACCATCCAGGCCATCTCGCTCATCACCCTGCTGGTGTGCATCCTGTTCTCGGGTTGGCTGGCGGATCGCTTCCATCCCATCCGGGTGGTTCTCGTCGGCCTCATCTTCCAACTCGTGGTGGCGCTGCCTGCGCAGATGCTCTGGCTGATCTGGACCCCGGATCATGCCACCACCTATTGGGTGTGGATGATCATCGCCGTCCTGGCCAGTGGTCCGGCCGGAGCGATGATCGGGATGCTCGACCCGCCACTGTTCATGCGCGTATTTCCCCATGAACGGTATGGCCAGTACTGCTCGGCCAATGCCCTGGTTCGCACCGCCGCCATCGCCCTGTTCGGTTTGGTCGGGGGCTGGTTTTTCGACCATCTCCGCATCGTGGGTTCAGAACCGGCGTCATACCAGCCCTATTTATGGATGCCGGTCTTTCTCTGGTTTCCCTATCTGCTCATGCTGGTCTTCGCCATCCTGTTGTATCGCAGTTGGAAGAGGCGGGGCGGCGACGCCGGATATCAGCCGCCGGTCATATCATGAAAGAAAGTCAGGAACCACCCATGAAATCAAAACCCCGCGCCATCATCGTCCTTGTCCTTGCGGCGATCCAGTTCTGGGCCATCGCCAACGCCGGTGAACCTGAGGCTAAACCTTCCACGGACATCGCCGTGCCTGAAGTGCTCTACCGACCCCGTCCCGAGATGACCGCCGGGGTCGCTTCGCCCGTACTCAGCCTGGATGGCATCTGGAAGCATCGTCCCGCCGGGCGAACTTTCCCGGAAAAGCCAGACGCCACCTGGAAGGACATCGACCTGCCCTGGAGCATCCTGAACCAGGACACCGATTACGCTCGCAACTTCACGGTGCCGGCGGACTGGAAGGGCCAGCGCGTCATCCTGCGCTGCGAGGCGGTGGACGGCGCCAGCCAGATCGTGGTCAATGGCAAAGAAATCGATCCGCATCCGTACATGTTCGTGCCCTTTGAACGGGATATCAGCGATGCCGTCACGGCCGGAAGCGAAGCCCAGATCGCCATCCGGGTCGCCGGGCGGCAATTCCAATCGCTCTGGCCCCATGGCGGGATCAGCAAGCATATTACCTTGCACGCCCTGCCGCCGGTCCATCTGGAGCGATTCCATGTGGCGACCACCTTCGATGCGGCGTTCAAGGACGCGACCCTGGCAGTGACGGTCAAGGTCGCCAACCGTTCGCCAACCGGAACCCGGACTGAGGTTTCCCTGGTCCTGACCGATGCCGCCGGCCAACCGGTGTCCATGGGGCCGAACAACGATCAGGACAAGGTGACGTATGCCGACTTGGCCGCCGGGGCGCGGGCAGAGCAGGTGCTGGAGGTCCCCATCGCCGCGCCCAAGCATTGGGATACGGAACATCCGTACCTTTATACCCTGACCGCGCAGGTGTCGGTGGAAGGCCGGCCGATCGAGCGGGTTTCACGTCGGGTGGGATTCCGGCAACTCGATTTCGTGGACAATGTCCTGCGCCTGAATGGCAACATCATCCGCCTGCGTGGCACCATACTCTTCCCGCACTACGGCGGGCGCGGCGGGTACACCCTGCCAGACGACAAGGCGCGGGATCTGGTCCGCCAGTTCCGCGATGCCAACTGCAATGTCCTGCGCCTGGTCCCCGCCCCGTCCCAGGCGACCATCGAGGCCTGCGATGAACTCGGCGTGCTCGGCATGCCCGGTGCGACTTTCCATCACTGGCGGCGCGGTTTCGAAAATGCACCCACCGCCTGCCTGGTGCTGAGCGAGCTGATCGAGGCGTATCGCTCGAATCCCAGCATCTTCGCCTGGGAATTGGCCAATGAATCGAATTGGTGGCCTGGTGTCGAGGCCCTGGCGAAAACCGCCCTGCGCCTGGATCCCAGTCGTCCGCGGGTCAACACCCGCGACAGTGGACCGATGGAACTGCTCGGTCTGTTCTCTGAACACTACCCCAATGGAGGGGTCAACCAGCCGGCGTTCGTTCCACCGGCAACCGTACCGGACTGGACCCGAACCCCGCCCAAGTTGGAACGGCGTCAGGTGATCTACACCGAATACGCCCACCTCATGTGCTATGACGGGGCGCAGAATCGAGCCGATCCCGGGGTGCGCGACCATTGGGGCTGGGGTTTCGTCAACAAATGGGAGCACTGCTATCGCGATCCTCGGATCCTGGGCGGCATGATTTTCTGCGGCGTGGAATACTGGGGCATCATCGATCCCTGGTTGCGCCCCAAACCGGAATACTGGCATGTCCGGAAAACTCATTCGCCGGTGCGCGTCTTCACCACCGCCCTGAAACGTCCGGAACCGGGTCAACCGCTGCGCATCGAGGTCCACAACCGCCATGACTTCAGCGACCTGTCCGAGGTTGCCATCGCCTGGAAGGCGGGCGGGAAATCCGGCAAGATCAGCGCCAAGGCTGCGCCGCACCAGGTTGGCGTGATCGAGATTTCCGACCCGGTCCTGGCCACGGCCAAGGACGTGGACCTCAGTTTCACCAGTGCACGCGGTTTCGTCCTGGATGAATACCGTCTGCCCATCGGTGATACGCCGGTCGTTGCTACCACGGTGCCAGTCGGAATGGCAACCCTGGAGCAGGATCCGTCCGTTTGGCGCGTCAAAGCCGACAAGGTGGTCTGGGAGTTCGACCAGAAGACCGGACAGATCACCCGTGGCGCGATCAATGGTGCCACCGTGGTCACCGGTGGTCCGTGGGCGGTTTGCTGGTCGGACCTGACCTCATGGAAACCCCTAACGGTCACGGCCAAGCAGGACGGCAGCGCAGTCGCGGTGACGCTTGCGGGGAATTTCAGCAATGGAAAGTCCGACAAGGATCTGGTGGCAGTGGACGGGACGATGGAATTCCGCATCGCCGGCGATGGAAGTCTGGCGGTCACCTACGACTGGATCGCAGCGACTCCGATGGGATCAAATCAGGGGGGACCCTGCCGACAGATCGGCCTGTCCTTGAATCTGGCGCATTCCAGGGATGTCTTGGCCTGGAAGCGGCGCGGCCAGTGGACGGTCTATCCCGACGATCATATCGGACGGATGGAAGGGCGGGCATCCGCGTTCCGTGACCCCAGCGGCAAGGCGGATGACCCGGCCAATAAACCTTCCTGGCCATATTTCCTCGATCAGATCGAGACCGGAACCGCAGACTTCCGCAGCACCAAGCATAACATCTTCTGGGCGAGTATGACCGACTCCAAAGGGATCGGCCTCAAGATCGAATCTGATGGAACCCGCCATGTTCGGGCAGCCGTGGCCGGCGACGCCATCCACCTGCTGGACTTGCACCACTCCGGCTCAGGGAATGAACGTTACAACAAGGAACTTGGAGATAATCCGCGCATCGAAAAAGGCGGACGGATCACCGGCAGCACCCGCTGGTCGTTGGTGAAAACCCCATGAGAAGGCAGTTCCGTGTAGTCCAGATCGGAATCCAGCCATGGCCACGCATGGTCCATCGGGATTCAGCGCGCTGCCCTCCACCGGAAACAGGCTGGAGGATCGACCATCCATGGCCATCCTCACGCTTCAGCAGTCAAGCCTGAGGATCCGTTAATGACCGCGAACCAACCCGATCCAGAACTGCACCGCACCCTGCGCGTCGGCACCCTGAAATACACTCCCAAAACCTTGGCCGTCCTGTTCTTCTGGCTCTTGTGGGGTGATTTCTGCTACATCCTGATGGAGACCATCGTCCCTCAGGTGCTGCCGTTGAAGTTCAAGGCCCTGGGCGCCTCGGACACCATGATCGCGTTGATCGTGGTCACCATCCCCAACCTGATCAACATCTTTGTCAATCCCTTTGCAAGTTTCCGCAGCGACCGCCATCGCAGCCGCTTGGGCCGGCGCATCCCGTTCCTGCTCTGGACCGTCCCGCCCCTGGCGGTCTTCCTGGTCTTGATGGGTCTAAGTCCGGACTTCGGGGCGATGTTGCACAAAGCCCTTGGCGATGGGACTGGGTGGAGCGAAAACACCATCGTCCTGGTCCTGCTGGGGACCTTCATGATCTTGTTCTCGGTGTTCAACTCGGTGGTGAATGCCGTGTACTGGTATTTGTTCACCGATGTGGTGCCAGAGCACCTGCTGGTCCGTTTCATGTCCTTGTTCCGGGTGGTCGCTACCGGTGCGGGCGCCGTGTTCAGTTATTTCCTCCTCGCCCACAGCACCTCGCACACGACGGCCATCTTCATCGGCGCTGCCGTTCTCTACACCGTGGGTTTTGGCGCGATGTGCCTGTTTGTAAAAGAGGGCAGTTATCCGTCACCGGCACCGCTGCTTGGCGATGGCAAAGGTCTGGCCTGCGCAGTCCAGACCTACTTCAAAGGTGGAGCAGGGACAGGTTAATAGTAGATTAGTACTAGACAAGTAATTAGTAATCGGTATAGTTCTGCATGAATCGGGAGGAATCCCGGAGGAGGAAG
>Ga0194063_10002602_pt1 | contig 11133 bp, 4 predicted proteins | sample SepL3720m_MetaG_FD_155459 | JGI IMG/M metagenome (GOLD analysis project Ga0194063, IMG submission 155459) | Anoxic zone freshwater microbial communities from boreal shield lake in IISD Experimental Lakes Area, Ontario, Canada - Sep2016-L373-20m | ecosystem: Environmental > Aquatic > Freshwater >... | reverse complement strand
TTGGAGCCCCTCCCCTCGCCGCCTCCGGGCACCCTGCTCTATAGCCAGGGCGACCAGCTCTGGCTCACCAGCCCGCCGCTCGGCGACGACGTGACGCCCGATTTCCTGCGCGCCAAACCCGTCCACACCGGGCCGTTTGAAGAAAAAATCCTGTTCGACAAGCCGGTCCGTCTCGCGGCCGTCCGCATCCTGCAAAAAGGCGATCCCGGCGCCGGCTTCGTGCCGGAAATCACATGGGTTGCGAAGGACGGCACCACCGGCCGGGTTCCGGTCGAAAACATCCTGCGCTGGGTGCCGACGAAATCCCGCTGGGGCAACTGGCTGCTTTTCCCCGTCGTTCCCGACCAACCCGCGCCGGAAGTGGTCGAACTGAATTTCAAACCCGCGCCCGTCTTCAAACAAGTCGAGCTCTGGACAATTGAATAAACCTGATATTATGAAAAACCATCTGCCTTTAGTGAACGGCTCACGATTAAGCCAAAGTCAGACATCCTGGCGTGCGAGGAAAGCTGGTGAGCCGATCCTTGGTAGGGATGGCTCGCCGAGCCGTCCGACTTCTCTCGACGGACGCCGCTTCTCCATCCTAACCGCACTCGTTCTGGCGGGCATGATCGCCCCGGCATTCAGCGCGGATACCGAGCCTGCCTGCGAGCGCCTGCTTCACGGGATGGATTCCACCGGGGGGCTCGGGGCGGGCGGCTGGCGGTTTGAAAAAGGAGCCGTCGAGATGAGCCCCGCCGGGATCGCTCCGAAGCTCGGCTCGGGATCCGTGCGCTTCAGCGGACAGGCGGCGATCGCCGGTGCCAAGGGCGACTTCCACCTCGCGAATGCATTGCCGGGAAATTTCCAGAAGCTCGCGATGTGGGTTTATCTTTCCGCGGACTCGAACGTCAGCGAGCTGGGGTTCCAGGTTTGGGATGCCAACGGCGAGGGCTTGACCGAGAAGATCCCGGCCGACTGGGTCGGGTGGAGGCTCGTCGAGTTCATCCCGGGAAAGAGCAACATCGTGCAGGCATGGAAACAGCCGGAGCAGAACGGCACGCTCGAACAACCGATCCGCATGCTCAACCTGGCGTGGTTCGCCAAGGAACCCGGGCCGATGTATCTCGATGTGGACGCCCTGACCGGGACATTCAGCGAAACGGAAAAACCCTTCGCCCCGTTCGATCTGAAGATCGAGCTTCCCCGATCCGTGACGGCACGGGCTCCGCTGGCCGGATCTCTTGTCCTCCACAATTCCACAGGCAAAGCCCTGCAGGCCACCGGGGAATACACGTTGATCTCGAACCCCCAGCTCGTCACCGTCCCCGTGGCCGATCCCGTGCATGGTGTGGACATCGCCGGCGGCGCGAAGGCATGGACGATCGATAAAGATGGAGAGGTTCCGGATCCGACGCTCACTGACGGGCTCGCCTTCACCAACCGGGAAATCCCATGGGACAACCGAGGTCACGGCGAAGTCTCGCAGCGCCTCGATCTCGGGGCCGCGCACAAAATCACCAAGATCGCCATCTTTCCCACCGATGCCAACTGGCTGTGGAGCGCCGAGGTCTCGGCCTCGCTCGACGGCACCAGCTACCAGGTGATTCCCGGCATGGAAAAACTCGATCTCTTCAAGCGCTGGACGGGATTGGATGCGTTTCCCACCGCCCCTGTCGAGGCCCGGTTTATCCAGGTGCGCTACTTCAAGGACGGCGAGCCGGCGAAGCGGATCAGCCTCCCGAACGAAATCAGGGTTTATGACGGCATGGACGCGGCGGACAGGGCGGTTCCGGAATTGGGAGGAGTTGTCGCAAAGGGAAAATTTTCTGTCGATGTTCCTGCGCGCAGCTTCGCGGTCCATCCGCTGAAGGAAATTTCCCTTCCTGAAGACGGTGCCTACGTGCTGCGCGTCGAGGTGTCGGCAGGCGGACAGTCCGTCCCGTCGCAAGCCGCGGTCTTTTCCACCCCGGCTCCGAACAAGCCGTCCGACGCCGCCACATCCCGGTTCGGGATCAACGCCTCCAGCTTCGATCTGGCCGACGCCTGGGGGCCGTTCGGGTTCGGATGGGTGCGCTTCGAGAACATGAAATGGCTGATGTTTTCTCCTGCGCCGGGCGAGTTCCGCTTCGACGGTTCCGTCGCCCCCTGGCAGATCCGGTTCGACGATTTCATGAAGCGCTACAACGAGTGCGGCATGAAGGTGCTGCCCTACATTTTCATGGTCCCCGAATACGCCACGTCGGCCGGGCCGGAAGCCAACAAAAAGATGCGCGCGTCGTTTCCTCCGAAAGACTCCGCCGAATACGGCGAGGCCGTCTTCCAGGTCGTCGCCCGCTACGGGTCGAACAAGGTGCCCGAAGACAAACTCAAGACCCCGGACAAACTCACCGGCCTGAACCAGATCAGCGCGGTCGAGATCTGGAACGAGCCGAACCTCAACCCGAAACCCGATGCCGGCTGGGGCGCATGGGCGGCTCCGCTCGACCAATTCTGGCCGGTGTTCCGCGCCGGTGCCGAGGCATCCAAAGCCGCGGATCCGAAGCTCCCGGTCACGAGCCCGGGCATGGCCGGACTCACGCTCGAGGTCATCGAACCGCTCCGCCTGTTCAAGTATCCGGATGGAAAATCCCCGGTGGACTTTTTCGATATCCTCAATGTCCATTACTACAGCGGACGTCAGCCGCCGGAGACCGCAACGAAGGATTCCAACGTCGTCCGCCAGGGCAACGAGCAGTCCTCGGTCACGTATCCGGACAACCTGCGCGAGCTCATCGCCTGGCGGGATCTGTATGCGCCGGGCAAGCCGATCTGGCTCACAGAAACCGGCTACGACAGCAGCGGATCGCACGGCATTGACGAGCGGCTGCAGGCGGCCCGGCTCCCGCGCGTCACGCTGCTGGCGCTGGCCGCCGGGGTGGACAAAGTCTTTATCTATCGCGAGGCGGGATCCACCCCGTCCCAGCACGCAGCCTCCGGACTTCTGCGCAACGACTCGTCTCCGAAGCCCTCGTATTTCTCGGTGGCCACCCTGCTCCGCGAGCTCGGCGGCATGTCGCAGGGCCCGTCGCCCCGGCTTGCCGATCCGGATCCGAATATCTGGATCTACGCATGGGACACGCCGAAAGGCAGGGTGCTGGCCGCATGGACGGTCGAGGGCGTTGCCACGCTCGCGCTCGGCTCCGGGGAATGTGAGGTCGTGGATTCGTTCGGCGGACGCAAAAAAGTTCCGGGCAAGGCGATCGCGCTCGGCGAGTTCCCGGTTTATATCCACGGTGCCGGCGACTGGCCGGAGGTCGGCGAGCGCATCGCAGCCGGCAAGGCCGCCGCCGCCAAGCGCGCTGCCGCCGACCAAAAGCTCGCTTCGGTGCGCGTGATCGCGTTCGACTTCGGCCCGGCCGATCAGATCGGGATCCTCCGAGGCTTCGGTGCCGCAAGAAATTTTTCCGGCGTGCCGGGAGATGCGGCGTATTCTTCCTCGAGCGGCTTTGGGTTTGAGAATGTTCCGGTTCTTTGTCAGGAGAAAAAGTGGATGAAGGATCTTCTCGAGCGGGACTCCTGCCGCTTGGACAAGAACAATGCGTTTGTCTTTGACGTGCCTCCCGGCAAATACGCGTTCATCCTCTCCGCCGGTCCGGTCGGAGCGGGCGCAACGGTCAGGGTCTCGCTCGAGGGCGCGACCAAGGCCGATGGCTCGGCGGCCGTCTTCGAATTTGCCGATAAGGCTCCGCCGCAATCCGCGGAGATCGTTGTCGCATCCCCAAAAGTTCGCGTGCTTACAGACAACTACACCGACCTGCGCTGGATGACGCTCGTGGAGTCCGCCGCAGATTCCACGGCTCCCGGTAAGCCGTAGCGCATGCTCCGATTCCCGAAAGATTTTATAGCGGGTATCGTCGCCGAACGGGCGTCCCGCCCGTTTGAAAATGCGGCATCGCCGCAAAGCTTGGAGGGCGCTGCTCCGTCAGCGCCGACTTCTCCGATCCCAAAAATCGGACGGCACGGAGGCCGTCCCTCCAAGGAAACACAGGGGACGTCCCGCCCGTTTGAAAATGCGGCATCGCCGCAAAACCTGGAGGGCGCTGCTCCGTCAGCGCCGACTTCCCCGATCCCAAAAATCGGACGGCACGGAGGCCGTCCCTCCAGGGAAACACAGGGGGCGTCCCGCCCGTTTGGAGACTCGTCGCCGCACGCGGACGCGGTGCCCCAGAATTCCTTTCCACCGGCTGCGGATCGTGCCGCGTGGGAGGGTTTGCTGCGGCATCCGCTGAACCGCCTGCGCCGGGACGAACTGATCGCCCGCGCCGGGGAGTTGCTCGGGCGCGAACAGCAAGTCCTGCCGGCAAGCGGGTTCTCCGACTTCGTCCGTTCGGGCGACCGGAAAAATTACGAGGACGCGTATTATGCGCGGCGCAGGGATCTGGCGATCCACGTTCTTTCGACCTGCTTTTCTCCGGACCCCCGCACCCTCGATGCCGCCCTGGATATCGCCTGGGCGATCTGCGAGGAAACAACTTGGGCGTTGCCCGCGCATGTGAACCGCCGCAGCCCGCAGGATAGCATGCCGGATATCCGGCGCCCGACACTGGATATTTTTGCGTGCGAGACGGCGGCCGTGCTCGCCGAGGCGCTCCATCTGCTCCGAGGCGGGTTCGATGCGCTGTCGCCCGTGATCGCCGAGCGGATCGAGGGGGAGATCGCACGGCGGATCATCGAACCATTCGAAACCCGCGACGACTTCTGGTGGCTGTCGGGAGAAAATAATTGGAACCCCTGGTGCGTGTCCGACATCCTCCTTGCCTCCACGCATGTCATCCGCGATCCGGGCCGGCTGGCCGGGATCATCTGCCGCTGCATGGAGGCGCTTGGACGGTTCATCGCGCGCTATCCGGAGGACGGCTGTTGCGACGAGGGGGCCATGTATTGGGCGGCATCGCCCGGAGCGCTGCTGGTCGCGCTGGAGGCGCTTCACGAGCTCAGCGGCGGGAGGATCAGCATTTATGGCGAGCCGAAAATCATTTCCATGGCCCAATACATCGGGCACGTCCATCTCGGGGGCGGGTATTGTTTCAACTACTCCGACTGTCCGCCCAGGCTGGGTGCCGTCGCGGCCAGAGTTTACCGGTTTGGCGAGCGGATCGGCGACGATTCGCTGAAGGATCTCGGCCTTCTCGCCCTGCGCGGATGGCAGCCCGGCGGCGAGCCCGACCACACGCTTGGCATCGGCCCCGGCACGGGCGGCGGCAACTGCGGCGCCCTGCTGCGGGCGTTGCGCGAGCTGTTCTGGATCCCTGCGGATGCCGTCCCGCGTTTTACAGGGGGAACAGGCGTCCCGCCTGTTTTGGCGCAAGGTTCCGCATCTGGACACCGTGCCCACACGGGCGGGACGCCCATGCCCTCTGAGGAGACATCCTTGCACCCAACTTGCGGAGATGTACGGCTTGGCCACTGGTATCCGGAGATGCAGGTGCAGGTGGCACGCTCCGCCGCGGAGTCTGCGCCCCCGATGGTTCTGGGCTTCAAGGGCGGAACCAACGGGGTCAATCACAACCACAACGATGTCGGATCATTCGTCATCCAGTCGTCCGGCTGCCCGGTGATCGTGGATGTCGGAAACGGCACCTACACCCGCCAGACTTTCGGGCGCGAACGCTATTCCATGTGGTGGAATGCGGGACGCGGACACAACGTCCTGCAGTTCGGCGACCACGAGCAGGCGGCGGGCGCGGAGTTCCGCGCCGAACTCATCCGGTTCGATGACGGCGGAGCCACTGTCCAACTGGAATTCGAGCTGGCCGGAGCCTATCCTCCCGGGGCGGAGGTCGAGAGCTGGCGGCGATCCTGCCTTCTCAAACGCGGCAAATCCCCACTGCTGACCGTCACCGACAGCTTCCGCCTCCGCCGTCCGATGGAAGTGAAATTCCCGCTCTTCACTCCTTGCGCTTTCGATCTCGGAGAAGGGAAGGCGGTTTTTGAAACCAACCCGCAGGAACGCCTGTTTGGATGCTGTCTATCGTCTCCGAGCGATGTGCCCCACACGGGCGGGACGCCCATGCCCCCTGGCCGGAAATTCGAAGCTTCGGGCGTGGCCATGACTTGGGATCCCCGGGCATTGCACGTGGCGTCCGCTGCGCTCGAATCCGACGCGCCGTTTCCGAATGATGCCTGGGGGACAAATTTGCGTCGGCTGATCTGCCGGATCCCGGGCGAAGTCGAGCGGGCGGAGTATCAGTTCTCGTTCGCCCCGTTCCGGCTTGAGAACCAGAACCCATGAAAACCATCATCAGCTATTTGCCATTTGAGGAAACCAACCCGATCACCCATTGGGATCGCGGAAGCTGGCCGTGCCGCTGGATCAGCCACCCGGACGCGCCACAGCCGCCGCTGGTCACGGCCTACAAAAGGGAGTTCAGCTTATCCGGGAATGCGGCGGTGCGCATCCATGTCAGTGCCGACGAGCGCTACGAGCTGTTCCTCGACGGCGAGCGCATCGGGCGCGGGCCCGAGCGGGGCGCGCCGCACTGGTGGTATTTTGAAACCTATGACCTGAACCTCGAGCAAGGCCCGCATACGATCGTCGCCCGGGTCTGGTCGCTGGGCCGGAAGTTCGCGCCGACCGCGCAGATGAGCGTGGCACCCGGATTTCTTTTGGCGCCGGAGGGAGAAGAATTTCTGAACCTTCTCGGCACGGGCGTCGCCCCGTGGGAGGTCAAGGTGTTCGACGGGTTTTCCTACACGCCGGGAATTCTCGATTTCGGAGTCGGCTACAATGTGGACATTGATGGGAGCCGGTTTCCCTGGGGGTGGGAACGCGGCGAGTGCGACGGATGGGTCGCTGCCAGGCCGGGAGAGGTGGCCAAGAGCGGATACTCTGCCAACCTCTGCAAGGACTCCCACCTGCTCTATCCCGCCACGCTTCCGGCGATGCTCGACATCCCCCGCCACATCGGCCGCGTCCGCCATGCCGGCGATGTCGCGGGCTCCGAGACCAGGCCGCTGCAGATCCTCGCCGCAGAGCACGACGCGGCCCTCGCGGATCACTGGCAAAGCCTGCTCCGCGGCCAATCCCCGCTGGTCATCCCGGCCCGGACGACCGTGCGCGCACTCGTGGATTTGGAGGATTACTATTGCGCCTATCCCCAGGTCACGACCAGCGGCGGGAAGGGGGCGCTCGTCCGCATCCACTGGGCCGAGGCGCTCTTTAATGCTCCGGACGCAAAATGCGATTATCGGAAGCCCGGCGACAGCAAGGGGAACCGGAACGAGGTCGAGGGAAAATATTTTATCGGGGTCGGGGATATTTTTCGTCCCGATGGAGGAAGCCTTCGGGCGTTCCAACCGCTTTGGTGGATGTCCGGAAGGTATGTCGAGATCTTCATCCGGACCGGTGAAGAGGCCCTGACCCTCGATGACCTCGTTTTTTTTGAAACCCGCTATCCGCTTGAGATGGGAAGCCGGTTCCAATTCGAAAAGCGCGAGATGGAAGAATGCCTGCCGATCATGGTCCGGGCGATGCAGATGTGTGCGCACGAGACCTATTTCGACTGCCCCTACTACGAGCAGCTGATGTATGTCGGCGACACGCGGCTTGAGGTGCTCAGCCACTACGCGATGCAGCACGACTCGCGCCTGCCCCGCAAGGCGATCCATCTCTTCGACATCTCGCGCGTCCCGAAGGGGCTGACCCAGTGCCGCTATCCCAGCGACAACCATTCGTTCATCCCCCCGTTTTCTCTCTGGTGGGTCGCCATGGCCCACGATCTCGCGCTCTGGCGCGGAGAGAAGGATCTGGTAAAAAAAACGATGCCCTCCTGCCGCCCGGTGCTGGATCATTTCCTCGGGCACCTCAATGCCGACGGAGTTCTCCAGGCGCCCGAGGGATGGAACTTTATGGACTGGGTGCCGTCGTGGTCGTGGGGATGTCCGCCGGACGGCGAGTGCAGCATCAACAGCGTCCAGGGGTGGCAGCTCGCTCATGTCCTTGACCTGGCCGCCCGGGTCGAGGAGTGGCTCGGCGAGCAGGCGCTGGCAGAGCGCTGGAGAGCGCGGGCGCGGGAGCTCGCCGCAAATCTCAAGAAGGTTTTCTGGGATGAGGCGCGCGGGCTGTTCGCCGACAATCCGTCGAAGTCACGCTGGTCGGAGCACGCCCAGTGCCTGGGGATCCTGAGCGGCCAGCTCGATGCCCCGACGGCGGAGCGCGTGATGGACGCGATGCTCGGGTCGAACGACCTCGAGAAAACCACGATCTACTTCACCCATTACTACTTCGAGGCCTGCCGGATGCTCGGCCGCGCGGATGCGCTGATGGCACGGCTCGGGCTCTGGTTCGATCTGGAGAAGCGCGGGTTCAAGACGACATTTGAAAAGCCGGGAGACTCGCGGTCCGACTGCCACGCGTGGGGAGCGCATCCGATCTATCACTACTACGCGACGATCCTCGGAGTCCGCCCATCGGCGATGGGCTTCGCGTCGGTCGAGGTCCGGCCGCTGCTCGGCGGGATGAAGTCGGCATCCGGAAAGCTCATCCACCCGAAGGGATTTATCGAGGTCAGCTACAAGCAGGCGGCGGAAGTTTTGGAGGCCTCCGTCACGCTGCCAGACGGCGTCACCGGGATCCTCTCCCACAGGGGGACCGAGGAAAAACTTTTTCCCGGCCTGAACCGGTTCTCACTCTGAAATGAAAAAACACACCACAGAAATTCCCATCAATAAGTTCGGCCGGTTCGACGACGGGGCGAACGAGTTTGTCATCACGACCCCCCAGACCCCGCGCCCGTGGGAGAACCGGCTCTGGAACGACCGGCTCAACATCCAGATCTCGAACCACGGCACCGGGATCGCCTACAAGCGCGACAACAGGGGGCGGTTCGTCATTTTTAATTACAAATGCCCGAACCGCTTCATCTATGTCTATGACCGGAAGGAGAAGGATCTCTGGTGCCCGAACTGGTTTCCCGTCGGTGGCGGCCTGGATTCCTACGAGGTCCGCCACGGCCTGAAATACACGGTCTTCAAGGCTGAAAAAAACGGAGTCGAGGTGACGTGGCGGGTGACCGTCCATCACAGGGACGCGGCCGAGCTCTGGCGGATCGAGGTGCGCAACAAGAGCGGAAAAGCCAAGGATCTCTTGGTTGTCCCCTTCTACCAGGTGGATCTCAGCCTGTCGGATCCTTACTTCGGCCATGTGAACCGGCACGTTTCGTTTGTCTCGCCGAAAGCCAACTGCATCTACGTGAAGAACAGCGCGTTCGTCCGCAAGGGCGAGGATGACGCGCTCTGCTTTCACGCCGACCGCCCGATCACGAAGTTTGAGATGAACATGGAGGGCTTCCTCAAGGGGTTCTCGACGCTCGCGGCTCCCCGCACTGTCCTCGCGGACGAGTGGGCGAACTCGTTCATCGACGACGATGTCCAGCCCTGCCTCGCGGCCGGATTCGACCTCGCTCTCCCCAAGAGGAAATCCGCCGCGATCAACATCGAGATCTTCACCGCCGACAACATCCGGCACGCGGAAAAACTTTGCGCCGCATACGCGAAGGAGGGTGCCTTCGACGCCTCGATGGCCAGGCATGCGGAGGACGCGTCGCGCCTTCTTTTCATGAACAACATCAAGACGGCCGATCCCACCTTCGACCGCTACGTCAACGTCTGGATCAAGCACCAGCTCTGGCACAACGCGGAATGGAACCGCGGATGGGGGCAGGGGTTCCGCGACGCGATGTCCGACTGCGATATGTTCCGCGCGTTCGATCTTCCTCTCGTCCGCAGGAGGATCCTTCAGGCCGCCGCCCACATCTATGCCGACGGCCATACCGTCCGCTCGTTCGCCCCTCCGGTCGAAAAACCGTATTTCGACGGCGGAGTCTGGTTCCAGAACGCGGTCTGCCAATACATCCGCGAGTCCGGGGACATGTCGCTGCTCGACGAGACGGCCCCCTACTTCAAGAGCGATGAGACCGGAACGATCCTCGGCCACCTCAAGCGGACGGTCGGGTTCCTCGACAAGCAGCGCGGGCCGGACAATATCTGCCGGATGGGGTTCGGCGACTGGAACGACGCCGTGGGCGGGATCGACCGAGCGGGGAAAGGCCAGTCGATCTGGATCACCATGGCCTACATCTTCGGCCTGCGGAACTCGTCGCAGCTTCTGCGCATGCTCGGCGATCCCGACGCCGCAGTTTACGAGCGGCGAGCCGACATGCTCGCCGGCATCCTCAATAAAAAGTTCTTCGAGGGCGACCGGTATATCCGGGCGGTCACCGATGCCGGACGCCTCGTCGGCTCGAAAAAAAACCGGGAGGGAAAGATGTGGATCGAGCCGCAGGGCTGGTCGCTTTTCGCCGGGGTGGCCGACGCTGCGAAGGCACGGAAAATCGTGGAGGCGATGCGCCGGGAACTTTACGTCCCCTACGGCGTGATGCTGCTCTCGCCGCCGTTCACCAAATACATGGAGGACGTGGGCCGGATCTCCAACGACATGCCGGGCATCGTGGAAAACGGCTCGAACTATGTCCAGGGGATGCTGTTCTACACCTACGGCCTGACCCAGGCGGATATGCCGGACGAGGCGTTCGACCTCCTCTGCCGGGTGCTCCCGACCAATCCAAAAAACCCGCCGGAGATTTCCCGGATCGAGCCGTTCCAGATCACCAACTCGTTCCAGGGTCCCGCTTCGAAACACCCCGGCCGGGCGATGTATGCCTGGCGGACCGGCTCGGCCGGATGGTTCCTCAAAACCGTCTGGGACGGCCTCATCGGCATCGTCCCCGGCTTCGATGGCGTGAAAATCAACGCCCGTATTCCCAAAAGCCTGGGCGACAAAATCGAGGCCACCCGGATGATCCGCGGCCGTCTCGTCCGCTTCGAGATCGCCAGGCCCGGCCGCGAATCCCCAACCGCCGCCTTCACCCTGCGCGTCAACAACGGCGATACGATCAGCTATCGGGACATCACCGACAACGCGCGCATCCTCGTTTCGCTTTAGAGCAGATTCAGACATCCTGACGTGTGGGGAATGCTGGTGAGCCGATCATTGGTAGGGATGGATCGCCGAGCCGTCCGACTTATATTGATTGGCGCGAGCCCTGCGGAAAAAAGTGGGGCGCCTGCGGCGAGACGCCCCTACCATCAGAATGCTGGCGCGTCGTCCGTGGC
>Ga0194063_10002601_pt1 | contig 11135 bp, 8 predicted proteins | sample SepL3720m_MetaG_FD_155459 | JGI IMG/M metagenome (GOLD analysis project Ga0194063, IMG submission 155459) | Anoxic zone freshwater microbial communities from boreal shield lake in IISD Experimental Lakes Area, Ontario, Canada - Sep2016-L373-20m | ecosystem: Environmental > Aquatic > Freshwater >... | reverse complement strand
TCTGTTTGGTCCTTGTTCAGCTTCTCAGTAACATCATAAGACATCAGTATAGAAATCGGTCTTGTAGAATCAAACTTGCTTAATACTATTTTTATCATACTCATAAAAGGTACTGACAGAATCATACCAACTACTCCCCACAAATATCCCCAGAAAATTAATGAGAATAAAAGCAGTAAAGGACTGAGGTTTAGTTTATCGCCGAGTACTTTTGGCTCAACTATGTTTCCGAACATACTGCCTGTAACGGTCATTATCACAAGTAGGATAACCGGTGTGAATATATTATCGTACTGAAGCATTGCAGTTAAGAACGGCAATATTGTTGATATCAGCGAACCAACTGTCGGTATGTAAGCTAAAATAAAAGTAAACAATCCCCATATAAGTGCAAAGTCGAGTCCAAAGATGTAGAATATTATCGTAATAGTAATTGCGTGAGCAAGGTTCACGAGTGTCTTACCGACTATGTATTTCCGTACGTCTGTGAGTATGTCGTTTAATGTTTCGCTGACTGTTTTTGCCTTATCAGCACTGAATGCTTTTAGAATTCTTTTTTTAATGCTGTCTAATTCCGTTATAAAAAAGATAACGTATATAAGTATGAGTATAAAATTTGTGAAGAGTCCTGCAATGCCTGAAACCAGTCCGCCCACTATTCCTGCAATCTTTTCGCCGTTAAGCATACTGCCGAAATCAATTGCTTTACTGTACTGGGGTGGTAAGTTTAACGATTGCATGAAACTCTGAGAAGATTTTACTATCATTTCACCTTTCAGAATATACTTTGGAAGCTGTTCATTAAAAGAAATGATGCTTGTGTATATAAACACGCTCGATAAGTTTGCAATAACAAGTATAGTAACAACAACTATGATTATTGCGACAGCAGATGGAATTCTCTTTGACTTCATCCATTCGTAAAAAGGTGCGAACAGGAATGCAATGATTATTGCCATAAACAACGGCAGTAATATTGCCTGCAATTCTTTCAGTATGAAGAATATAAACCCTACCAGAAAGAGTGCTGCAACAGTATTTAAGAATTTTGTGCTCTTGGTTTCCATTGCTAAAAATAGTTTATGTTGTTCTTATAAACAATCGCATCTTTTTTACCCGCCAGACGGAATCCTCTCAGACGAAGCGCACAACTGTCACACTCACCGCAGGCAACGTCTTCCCTTTTGTAACAAGACCAGGTTAGATGGATTGGCGCTTTCATTTTGTAAGAATACTCAACGATTTTCTTCTTTGAGAAATTTATAATCGGTGTCTCGATTTTAATCTTCGTAGTTGGTTTAGTGCCAAGGTTAATCATCTTTTCGTAGGATTCAAAGAATGATTTTCTGCAATCGGGATATCCGCTCGAATCTTCTTCTACAGCTCCGATAAAAATTCTTTTTGCTCCGATAACTTCAGCCCAGCTTGTTGCGATTGCGAGTATGTTAGCATTGCGGAAGGGAACGTAACTCGTAGGAATCTTCTTTGATTTGATGTCAGCCTTTGTGACCTTTAATTTTTTATCTGTTAAAGATGAGCCGCCGATTTTTTTCAGATAACCGATATCTATTATTAATTTTTCCTTTACATTATAATACTTTGCAATATCGTTGAATGCTTTGAGTTCACGTTTCTCTGTACGCTGACCATAGTTCACGTGAAGGAATGCAAGGTCATATTTTTTAAAAGCAAATGCGGCGGTAAGGGAACTATCCATACCACCGCTTACTAAAACTATTGCTTTCTCTTTCCTTACCACAGCCATTTAAATTCGCGTGCTTGCTTCTCTAGATCTTCTCTGAAGTTCGGATGTGCGATATTTATTAACAACTGAACTCTTTCTCTTAAGGTCTTGCCGTATAAATCTGCTATGCCGTATTCAGTAATGATTGTCATAACGTCCCCTCTTGATGTAACAACACCTGAGCCAAGTGAAAGTGTAGGAACAATCTTTGAAATAGTATTATTCTTTGTAGTTGACGGGAAAGCAAGTATAGATTTACCGCCTTTACTTCTCATTGCACCTCTTACGAAATCTACCTGACCGCCAAAACCTGAAAAGATTTTCGTACCCATCGAATCTGAACATACCTGTCCGCTCAAATCAACCTGAATAGCAGAGTTGATTGAAATCATATTATCGTTACGTGAAATATTCACGGGGTCATTTACGAATTTAGAAGAACGGAATTCGATTAAAGGATTGTTGTGTATGAAATCGTGAACTTTGTTGGTACCTATAACGAATGAAGAAACAACTTTGTTAGGCATAAAAGATTTCTTCTCGCCGTTAACAACTCCCATGTCGATTAAATCAATAAGTCCGTCGGAAAACATTTCTGTATGAATACCAAGGTCTTTCTTTTCTCTCAGGAAAGGGAGAACGGCATCAGGAATGGCTCCGATACCCATTTGTAATGTAGCACCGTCGTCGATTAATGACGAAATATATTCTGCAATTGTCTGATAAACTTTCTTTTCCTCTTCTGAAGCGTTTGCGTCGACCATCGGTACTTCAAGCAAAGGATGGTCAACTTCTACTATGTATTTTAATTTACTTACGTGAATAAAATTATCCCCGAGTACTCTCGGCATATTTGGATTAATCTGTGCAATAACTATTTTAGCATTTTCAGCGGCTGTTTTTGTCACTTCATTGCTTACTCCAAAAGAGCAGTATCCATGTTCATCGGGAGGTGAAAGATGGAGCATACATACGTCAATAGGTAATTTGCCAAGGTCCATTAACCATCCTATTTCTGAAAGGAAAACTGTATAGACATCTGCTCTGCCTTCATTAATAGCTTTGCGGACGTTGCCTGCGCAGAAAAGTGCCTGGTGTATAAAATGGCCTGCCATCTTAGGCTCAACGTAAGGAGCTTTATGAAAAGTTGTAAGGTGCTGGACTTTCACATTCTCAAGTTCTTTGTATCTTTCACACATTGCATTAACAAGTACATCGGGAAATGCACTGTTTGCGTGAAGATGAACGGTATTGTTAGATTTTATTACTTTTACTGCTTCTTCAGCAGAGACAACTTTACTTTTGTAATTGGGTACAGTCATATTAGAGGAAAATTTTTAAAATATTAAGGTTAATTGTTATTTTAATATACAAAAATAACTGTTTTAATCAATTTAAGAAACCCTTTTTTTAGGTATAGTGAGTGTTTTTAAAGATTTTTCTTCACTTAATAAAAAAAACGCACACTGAAAGAACTGAAGGTTTGTGATTTGCACTGATTTATAAGATTATACGAAAACAGGAGTGGGTTGCACTCCTGTTTGGCTAAAACAATGAATCATTAATATTATAGGTTGCCAACCATATTCTTTGGCACTACCCACTGGTCAAACTGCTCGCTGGTTAATAATCCGAGTTCGATTGCTGCTTCACGGAGTGTTTTGTTTTCCTTGTGAGCTTTCTTGGCTATCTTTGCTGCATTTTCGTAACCGATGTGAGTGTTTAATGCTGTTACGAGCATTAAAGAATTTTCCACATGCCTTTTTATGACAGCCATATTCGGTTCTATTCCTACTGCGCAATGTTCGTTGAAAGATTCGCAGGCATCACCCAGAAGTCTTGCCGAGTGTAACAGGTTTGTTATCATTACAGGTTTGAAGACGTTAAGTTCGAAATGTCCGTAAATACCGCCTGTTGTTATTGCTACATCATTTCCGATAACCTGTGCACAGACCATCGTCATTGCTTCTGCCTGTGTTGGATTTACTTTACCCGGCATTATCGATGAGCCAGGTTCGTTTTCAGGAATAATTAATTCGCCGATACCGCTGCGTGGACCCGAAGCAAGTAAACGTATGTCGTTTGCAATTTTCATTAAACTTACTGCTAGTGTTTTTAATCCTCCCGATGATTCTACCATTGCATCGTGTGCCGCAAGTGATTCAAACTTATTTTCTGCAGTCTTGAATGGAAGACCTGATAAATCGGAAATATATTTTGCAACTATTACGTCATAATTCTTCGGAACGTTTAAACCCGTACCAACTGCCGAACCGCCGAGTGCGAGTTCTGACAAATGTGCAAGAGTGTTTGTGATAGCTTTCAAGCCGTGACTTATCTGAGATACATAACCCGAGAATTCCTGACCGAGAGTAAGCGGAGTTGCATCCATTAAATGAGTCCTTCCGATTTTTACCACATCCATAAACTTTTCAGACTTCGCTTTCAGAGTATTCATCAGTACGGTTGCTTTCGGGATAGTGTTCTCAAAAATCATTTTGTATCCTGCTATGTGCATTGCAGTCGGGAAAGTATCATTTGATGACTGAGATTTATTTACATCATCGTTAGGATGAAGGAATTTTTTCTCGTCTGAAAGTTTACCGCCGTTGAGTACATGTCCCCTGTTAGCGATCACTTCATTCAGGTTCATATTAGACTGCGTGCCTGAACCTGTCTGCCAGACTACAAGCGGAAACTGGTCATCAAGTTTTCCTGCGAGAATTTCGTCGCATACTTTTCCTATGAGTTCCATTTTTTCCTTTGGCAGTACACCGCATTCGTGGTTTGCCATTGCCGCGGCTTTTTTAAGTACAGCAAAAGCATAGATAACTTCTTTTGGCATTAATTGAGCGCCGATGGTAAAATTCTGCTTTGACCTTTGGGTCTGAGCTCCCCAGTATTTATCCGCAGGAACTTTAACTTCTCCCATTGTGTCGTGTTCAATTCTGTATTCCATTTTTATTCTTTAAGTTATAAAATTAATTTTTCGTTTTGTCTGTTTCAATAAAACTTAATGCTTCGGGAATGCTTCCGAATAAATAATCCTCCCCTATTTTATCAATCAATCCTGACTGAACCATCGCAAAGAGCGGCTGCTTGTGCAAACCCGATAATATGAATTTAGTCTTTTGCTTTCTTAATTTCGATTCCAAATCTTCTAACGCTCTTAACCCAGTGGCATCGATTGAAAGCAGATGCTGTAATTCAAGAATTAAATACTTTGGCTTCTTTTCTACAGACCTTAATGACTCTGTGAACTGTTCTACTGCTCCGAAGAACAGAGAGCCGAACACTTCAAAGATTTCAACGCCTTCGGGCATCTTTATGTCACTCTGTTCATTTTCATACTTACCGTCGAGTTCATCCTTAATATCTTTTGTGATTGCATTCACCTGAGAAACTTCTGCCATACGGCGCATAAAGAACAAAGCTGAAAGAACTACTCCAACTTCAATAGCAACCGTTAAGTCAACAATGACAGTGAGTACAAACGTAACAAGAAGAATTATGATGTCACTCTTAGGACTCTTTAAAAGTTTTTTGAAGGAACGCCATTCGCTCATATTGTAAGAAACTATCAGAAGTATTGCAGATAGAGTTGGTATTGGAATCAATGCTGCCCATTTACCGAAGAAGAGCATTATTAATAAAAGTACGACTGCGTGAACAATACCTGCAACAGGAGTCTTTGCACCGTTCTTAACATTAGTTGCCGTTCTTGCGATTGCACCTGTTGCAGGAATACCTCCGAATATCGGAGAGAATATGTTTGCAACACCCTGAGCAACGAGTTCCATATTCGAACGGTGTCTTGAACGTATCATACCATCGGCAACAACTGCTGACAGAAGAGATTCGATTGCCCCTAACAAAGCAATTGTAATCGCAGGTGAAAACACACCCGTAATTTTTTCCCATGTAATATGCGGTAATTGCGGAGCTGGTAATGTATTCGGTACTGCGCCAAACCTGCTTTGTATAGTATCTACTTTTATATCAAAAATTTGCACAATAACGGTAACAAATATTATAACGACTAACGGAGCAGGAATTTTATGCGAAATCTTTGGCCACAAAAGTAAGATGAAAAGGGAAAGGCCTCCGACAAACATTGCATTATAATTGACGGCAGAGAAATTCTGAAAGTAAACTATCCACTTCGAAACGAAATCAGCAGGAAGTTCTGCTATCTGCAATCCGAAAATATCTTTTATCTGTGAAGTGAAAATAATAACAGCAACGCCGCTCGTGAATCCGACTATCAGAGGATAAGGAATAAACTTAAGAAGTGTGCCCAGTCTTGCAACTCCCATCAGGATAAGAATTACACCCGCCATAAAAGTGGCAATCATAAGACCGTCCATTCCGTATTTCTGAACGATGCCATATATAATAACGATGAATGCACCGGTAGGTCCGGCAATCTGCACACGGCTTCCACCAAGCAGAGAGACAATAAGCCCTGCTATTATAGAAGTGTAAAGTCCCTGTTCAGGTTTAACACCTGAAGCGATGGCAAAGGCGATTGCCAGAGGCAGCGCAACAATGCCAACTATAACACCTGCGGATAAATCCGCAAAGAATTTTTCTTTTGTATAACCTTCCTTAAAGACAGTCCAGAGTTTGGGGACAAAAGTTTTCTTCAATTACTGTTTCTTCTTTCCGTGAGTTGCAATTACAGTTGAGAAAAGTCCGCCGCGTCTGGAATATATCCCTTTCACTTCCATCCACCTTGGCTTAAGCATATACACTAAATCATCGAGTATACGGTTAGTAACGTTTTCGTAAAAGATACCTTCATTCCTGAAGGACTGCAGATAAAATTTTAATGACTTAAGTTCAACGCATTTTTTATCGGCTATGTATGAGATTACTATAGTACCAAAATCAGGCTGACCTGTTTTAGGGCAAACAGAAGTGAACTCATCCGTCTGGTGTATAATTTCATAATTCCTGCGGGGATGAGAATTCTCAAATACCTCAAGCAACGCCAGTTTTTTCTTATCTAATACAGATTTATTTTTCATTACAATATGATTTTGATTTTAATTATTTTAAACATAATACTAATTAATAAACTTTAAATTAACTTTTACGCAAAGATATAATTCGTGATTTCAAAATGGTTTACTAAAATACTATTTTTAGATTATAAAATCATTCACAAAAAGGGTTTCCATTTAAGTAATTGTCCGAATTGCGGAGAATATGCGACTCTGGAACGCTTGATGGAGAAAAGAAAGCTAAAAAGGGTCCCGAGGTTTTTTGGTTTTAAAGAATACCACTGCAGGTCCTGCAAGTGGGATGGGTATCTTCATACAAAAAGGTTTACAGAGAACCCAAAACGTGTATTCAGAAATTACATAATTGCACTCTTCTGGTTTCTGGTATTCGGAATAGTACTTTCATATTTATTAAAACATTACTACGATACACTGTAGAAGCAGTCTTTAATTTTTAATCTACGATTGCATCGAATCAAGGGGTATTTGAATATCCTGAAATTTATATTCCAAACGGGTTATTTGGTTATTTATATATGTATAAATGCACTTTTAATAATAGAATAAGTCACTTTCTCAAAATGAGAAAATTTATTCGATATAAATGATGAATGAAATGATAAGTTATTCGATTAAATAGGAATCTGCGTTTAAATCATTTAAACCAACTTTTTTGGAAATATTCTTACACGTATTTCTGTGATTACAAAGTTTAACATGAGTGCTTTACTCAAATAAAAGTCTCAAAATAAGAAAATTTGTCTCAAAATGAGACAAATTAAAATACAATACCGCTTTTTTTGTATATTTTTGGGCTTTTCGTTTGGCACGGAATTTGTAGAAATATTTCCATATATTCAGAACTTTGAAATAATTTATATTGCTTATAGTCAGGATTTTTGTAATAGGATTTTTATTAATAGCCGTTAGTCTTTCAGCACAGGAATCTGAAAACTTACGCAGTGTATTTTATTCTCAAAATTCAGGAAAGATTTTAAACCTTCCGGCAGGCAATCAACTAAAAGGAATAGATTTTCAGTTTATAAAAAATTTTTCACCTTCTTTTGACAATTCAGTTGATAATTTCACAACCATAAATTACAAAAAGGAATACACAATCTTTACTCCGGACAGCCTGTTTCTTATAGAAGTAGCAGGTAAATACAAAACAACTGTAGAAGATCCTGAACATAAAGATTCAAAACAAAGTCCTGAAGTAAAAGAAACCGGGAATCCCGAATATACATTTCAGCCTGACTATAATCCTTTTACAAGGTTCGGAAAAGATTTATGGATGCAGGCATCAGCGCCGTTTAAAATGAAAGGTACTGATTTTGTCTGGCTTGGAGCAGGAGCGATAATAACTGCAGGATTACTCGCAACAGACCAGGCTTCATATAATTTCATTCATAAAGGAACAGAGAGAACTTCACTATTCAGGAATACGAGTCCTGAGGTAACTGAATTAGGAGCAAACTACGGATTACTTTCTTTAGGTGCATTTGCAGGATACTCATTATTTTTTAATAATAAGAAGGCACAGGAAACTTCGTTCCTTGCGTTTGAAGCATTCCTTACTTCGAGTGTATGGGTGGTCAGCATTAAATGGATAGCGGGCAGACAAAGACCGAGTGCACAGGAACAATCTCAATCAGTTGCCGGAGGAAAATGGTACGGACCCGTTGCATACTTCAGGAGTAACCCGAAGAAATCAATCACAAACTTTGATGCATTCCCTTCCGGACATACGGCAACGGCATTTTCAATAGCAACAGTATTTGCGAAGCAATATAACCAGACATTAATCGTTCCGATTTTATCCTATGCGGCAGCTTCGATTGTTGGTATTACAAGGATAGGAGAAAGTACTCACTGGGCTTCAGACGTATTTGTAGGAGCAATATTAGGATATTTATCGGCAACTCAGATAGTTCACAACAACCCGTCACAGTTCACAAGAGACCACAGAGTAAGAAATAAATTTCTTTCTAAAGTGAAAACAAGTTTCACTCTTGGTATGTATGAAAGTTCACCGGCTCTGGTTTTTAAAGCTACGTTTTAGTTATTCCTGTTTAATTCTTCCCTGTATGATTCATCGTCTTCTTTGATAGACTTGCTGATATACTTAACTGAATAATCAGGGTTATAAACACGAAGGTCTCCGCTTGTATTGATTATATTAATAACTCCTTCAGGACTTACAAGAACCATATCACAGGAATCGAAAACGTACGTTCCACCTTCGGAAATATCTTTCAATACTACGTCAAAGTTATCAGTATCAGGTGTATAACGCATTATCTTCGATTTTTTATTACCGTCCGTCCCTGCAATATAAACATTCCCTTTTCCGTCTGCGTATATCTTATCACACAGTTCATCAAACTGGAAAGACGTACTCCACTCTTGCTTGCCTCTGCGTGTATATTTTGCAATGTATGCTACGCTGTATTCTAAGTTATAAATATAGATATAGTCATCCCATCCTGCAAACATTTCTACTTTGTACGATTTTACAGCACGTGGTTTGTCACCAAGTTCTTTCAGTTCTGGAATATCACCTGAATAACCCTCAGATAGGTTAATTTTGTGGTCAAAACCTGAGAAGAATGCAGAGAATAATCCTATGCTGCCTTTATCCGCCGGGTCACCCCAGAGTGATGCACGTGTGCCGTCTGTATTAAACCTCACAAATAAGTCGTTTATTACAGCAAGAATTGTATCATCCGAATCATTTATTAACGTCTCACAGTCTTTTACGGTAAAAGGGTAATGATTATCTTTTGATTGCTCACTTCCGTTAATCTTTCTTAACAGAGCACCGTCTTTGCAGGACAAAACTGATATTGAATGTTTGGTTGAATCCCATAAGTATAACTCGCCCTTCTTCGTTACTGCAAGATGTGCATGCACATCTTCAACATTAAGATTATTTACAGACCACCTTTTCTTAAAATCAGGCGAAAAGGACCAGACAGTTACATCTTTATCGAACACATCAAGTGTACCTGCTACGTATATGTTTCCTTCCCTGTCAATTGCTGCATCATAAAGTTTGCACCATTCTGGCAGCTGTTCTGATAATAACTTACTGTCAAATGTGATATACCATCTTTCTTTTGAAACAACGGGATGAAGTGAAAACCACAGGTCATCGGGAAGGTATACTTTCGACTTACAGAAATTACATTCAACTATTCTTTCCTTGCCGTCTATCTCAAGGTTTCCTGCACACGAAGGACATGTAAATAAAACAGGTTTATCGGAATTCTTTTCAACAGGTTTTTCCGGAGTACCCTTTAGCATGTTTTCGTCTTCGCTGACAATGTATTTCGATGACGGGAATATAGACTTCATTAAGTCAGTTGCAGGTCGGACAAAAACATCGGCTCTGCATTTCTTGCACTTATAATTACCGCCTTCAGTAAACTTGTTCAGTTCATCATCGGGTATATTAGTCTTGCATTTATTACACCGTGCCTGCTTTCTTCCGTACATCATATCAAAGTTATACTGTCCCGTCATAACTTTTGACGGCCTGCCCTCGTCATCTTTAAAACCAAGTATATCATCCGGTAACTCTTCAAGAAGCGATTTCCAGAGTTCTGCATTAAGCACATTGTCTTTATTGCATTTATCGCAGAATATTTTATCCACGAATGCATTGATTGGAAGAGGATTCCCGCAGAAATTACAGTCAGTTTTTAATTCGAGTAACAATGAAAACATAAGGCACCCTTTTAATTATTAAATGTTGTTTTATTTACAGGTGGAATAATAAGCAAAATAGTATAAAGATTAAACAGATAATAAAACGGGTTTTGCATACCTGCAAAACCCGCAATTATAAATATTTTATTGTATGATTTACTGTCTCACATTTAGCGAGAAATTTTTTGTAAAAGCCGGTATAGTTGTTTCTGTTATCAGCGTGAAAACTGCAGTAACATCTTTTGCACCTTTTACATTTGTAAATTGCCTGAAATTCTCATTAGTGCACAGAATACTTAGTGTGGTAGTTTTCCCAATGCCTATATTACTAATACCAGTTGTAAAATCTATTTCATTACCACCAAGATTTTCACCGTTATGAGTTATAACTGCTTTTACAGTTACTTTGTCGCCTGTTGAAATAGCATTACTAATGTTTTTAATCTTAACCTTAAACGTAAGATCTTTTGCATTTAGTTTACAGGATGTCGGGCAGATAACTGACTTTATTTCCCATTTATCCTGAGCATTAGTCTCTTTCGAAAGGAAAGAAGAAGCTAATATTAAGGTTAAAACTATGATTAGTACTTTCACTTTTTTCATTCTCGTTCTCCTTATTTTGAATATTGAATGGATTAAATTAAATAATAAATTTAAAATATTCAATACACCAT
>Ga0194063_10002600_pt1 | contig 11135 bp, 11 predicted proteins | sample SepL3720m_MetaG_FD_155459 | JGI IMG/M metagenome (GOLD analysis project Ga0194063, IMG submission 155459) | Anoxic zone freshwater microbial communities from boreal shield lake in IISD Experimental Lakes Area, Ontario, Canada - Sep2016-L373-20m | ecosystem: Environmental > Aquatic > Freshwater... | reverse complement strand
TCGTGACTACGAAAATCCAGCCGTTCGCGCCCATGCGGATGCGGCGCTGGACTTGCTTTTCACTTGGATTCTCGACCACGGCGGAGCGATCACGGGCGAGCACGGTGTCGGCCTGGCCAAGAAGCCATGGATTCGCAAAGCCCTCGGCGAGGTTTCCTTCGCCACCCACCGTGCCCTCAAGGCGGCTCTCGACCCGAACGGGATTCTTAATCCTGGCAAATTTCTGGATTGAGTCAGCGGGGCATTACTTTTCGCGGAATGTGCGAAGGAACACAGGGCTTGCAGCTCACGAACTGGAGGTGAGCGGAGAGTATTCCGTGCCGGCATTCTCGCCTATGGGTCTCTAGCATGAATCGCTGCCCTGCGGTTCAGCTTTACGGCATCGCGAAGGTGAGGTCGATGCCTTTGCGGTGCCAAGCTTTGGCGATGTCTTCTTGGAGTTTTTCAAAGCTGCGACCATCCAATAGTAAGGCGAGTGATTGTTCGGCATCTTGGCCATCGTGCAGCGCCTTGAGGTAGGATTTGATCCGCTTGGCATCTCCCTCACCATCCATGTGGAAGAAGTAGTTAGTGATGAGGAGGCTACCGCCGTAGTTGAGCTGGGTCGATTGTCCGAGAAAGCCTGAGTAGTCCTGAAGCATAAAGCTTTTGAGGTCGGGGAGATGAATTTTAGTGCCCAATGCCCTGCCGCCGCGATCCTTGGTGCCATAGCCAGTGGTGAAATCGAAGATCTCCTTTTGATTTCCACGCACATTGAAGGTGCCGCTGCGGTAGGGAGTGGTCGCGACGTATTCGGCGATGCCTTCAGACAGCCAGCCGAGTGAGCCCTTTTTGAAGTACGTTTCGGGGGTCAATTGGTGGGTGAGCTCGTGAGGCAGGGTGCTGTTGTTTTTGGCTCGGTCGAGCATATAGCTGCTGCCAACGGGTTTGACGCCGAGACTGGCAAGCGGAACGATGACCACGCCCTGGCCGCTTATAAAGACTCCAGCACTGTTGGGCGGACCGCCTGCTTTGACGTAGTTGTCGAATTGTTCGAAGAGTAGGATCTGCAGCTTGCCCGCTACTTTGATGCCGCCATTGATAGCCAGTGGCAGGCTACGGCAGTAATGTTGGGTGGCCTCGAACAGGACGGCGAAGCCCTTGACGACAGACTGGGTGAGGCGTACGTCGCAGACATAACGATAATTGGCGCTTTCATAAACGTAGCGTTTGGTGTCGCTGTTTTCCTCGACGGTGAGGATTTTCGGATCCTCACCGAACTTGACCCGCTCGGGCCACGGGCCGTCGAAGTTGAGGATTGAGGCCGGCTCGCTGGCATTTTCTAGCGCGAGTTGGGCGCGGTAATTTTCGACGTACTGGCAGTCGTTGGGCGAAAGCTTAGCCAGTGGGTAAGGAATTTTGCGGCCATCCTTGAGCCGGAGGGTCACGTTTTGGTCTTCGACCCCCACGAGGGTCGCCGCGATTTTTCGGTCTTGCTGATCTGTCCACAGGCGACTTTCCGCAGCGTTGGAAAAGGCTGCGAGAAAATAGAGAAGGGGAAGGAGTCTCACGCGTTAAGCAGGGTGATTCGATAGGCTAACTCAAATCTTCGGCATGTCGAGCTGGACGGTGTGCGGGGGAAAGTACGGGGCTGAAAAGTCGCTGCTTGGAAATGTCGAAATCGGAGCCATGATCCGGCCACACTCATGGACGAATCTGAAAAGAATCAAAAAACGCCGGTGGACGAGTCGGTCTCGCTGCCGGGATTGCGGCAAGACCTGATGGTACTGATGAAGGTTCGGCTGAATTTTTTCGTCCTAGTGACTACGTTTTTTGGGTTCCTGCTTTATTCGCGCGGGCTGGACCTGAATTGGGCCAAGCTCGTGCACACGATTCTCGGCACGGCTGCGGCGGCGTTTGGCTCGGCGGCATTCAATCAGTTAATGGAGGTGGACCTGGATGCGCGAATGAAGCGCACGGCCGATCGCCCGCTACCCTCTCGGCGGATGGATCCTCTCGTCGCGTTCGGCATCGGTTGGGTCTTGTCGGCAATCGGGATCATTCACTTGGCCGTGCAAGTGGGGCATCTCGCGGCCTATCTCACGGCAGCGACCGTGGCCATTTACGTTTTTGTTTACACACCACTGAAGCGAGTGAGTTCGGCCAATACCTTGGTCGGCGCGATTCCTGGTGCGATCCCGCCAATGATTGGCTGGGTCGGGGCGGGCGGCTCGCTGGGCTGGGAGGCGTGGTTTTTATTCGGGCTGTTGTTTTTTTGGCAGTTGCCGCATTTCATTGCCATCAACTGGCTGTGCCGGGACGAGTATGAATCTGTTGGCTACAAGATGTGGTCTAATGGAGATCTAACGGGCAAGAAGAGCGGATATCTATCGGCTATGTTTGCTGTGGCCCTAGCGGCGTTTTCGCTGCTGCCATCGTTCTTTGGATTTGCCGATCTGCTTTGGGGAATCGCCGGACCGCTGCTTGCCTTGTTGATGGCGGCGTTGGCGCTGAAATTTTCCCGCGATGGAGAACGGGCCTCAGCGCGCCGCTTGTTTCTTTTCACGTTGCTGTACCTGCCTATTGCTCTGTTGGTATTGGTGGCATCTTGGAAACATTGATGGGCCATGAACGAGTTGATTGCCTCCGCCCAACGCCTAGCCACTGCTCTGAGGCCGCTCGAATTTTCGCCGCCAGTGGCCTATGTCTATCGGACTTTGGATTACGCATGGGAAGCGCATCGAATTTACTTGGAGCGTTTCGGCAAAGGCAGAAAGCGTGTTTTGTTTCTCGGGATGAACCCTGGCCCCTTTGGAATGGCGCAGACAGGTGTGCCGTTTGGCGAGGTGGCCGCCGTACGGGATTGGTTGGGGATCGATGTGCCGATCGGTAAGCCTGTGCCCGAACATCCGAAGCGGCCGATCGATGGCTTCGATTGCAAACGCTCCGAAGTGAGCGGTCGCCGACTTTGGGGTTTGTTTGCAGATCGCTTTGAAAGTGCGCAGGCCCTTGCGAAGGATCACTTCGTGCTCAATTATTGTCCTTTGGTTTGGATGAGCGCGACGGGGGCTAATCTAACGCCTGACAAACTTCCCGCCGCAGAGATGGCGCCTGTAGAAAAGGCCTGTATGAAGCATCTTGAGGAGGTGATTGGGGTGTTGCGGCCTTCCTATCTAATCGGGATCGGCGGATTCGCCGAGGAACGCCTACGTCGCGCCGGCCTTGCTGCGGGAAGCCCCGTGACAATTGGTCGCATCCTGCATCCCTCGCCCGCGTCGCCTGCGGCGAACCGCGGATGGGCAGAAACCGCAAGCCGTCAATTGGCAGAGCTGGGTATCTGGTGAAGGCTCACTCCAAGGTAGTCACCAGCTCCTTGATCAAAAGGACATCGTTGGATCGTCGGGCCTCTTTAAAGGCATGACAAAGATTGCCCAACAGTCGCAGTAGAATCGCGCCGGGCGTGGCTGTCTGACTGAGAAGATTCTTGTGGCTGCGGCTGAGCTCCGGACTATCCAGTAGGACCGATTGAGGATGGACAGCCCCTCGCTCAAAGCAATCGACGATGAGCGCATCGCCATCCTCGAAAATCCGGCAAATGAAATGTCCTGGGAAGTTGACTCCCTCGATCTCGAGATCGAGGCGTCGCCCGACGAGGATGAAAATCAAACAAAGACCGAGCGGATTGGAGCGGCCCTCGGCGATTGACCAAGCGAGGTCAGAATTCCGCGGGTCGCTATACTCCTTGTGATTGCCCACGAGTCGATCCCCTTCGAAAAGAAAGGTTCGCAGTTCATCGGCGGTGGAGACGCCTTGCTCGGCGGCTTCTTCGGCGAGTAGGTCGAGAGCATCGGATAGAGGTTGGCGCAGTGAGATGCCGTCGTGGAGAAAATCCGATAGTGTGCGGAGCAGCGCTTCAAAAGATTCCCAGTCCTCCTGCAAGGCGGCCGCGCCTCCCGTGGGGGCAATCCAGTCGCGGACTAGGTTTTCACGGCGGGCGGGGTGAAGCATCGCTGAGAGAAGTTTGCGCTCATGAGGATTTAATGGTTTTGATCGGGTCGCAAGCCACTCGCTCAGATCTCCTCCACTACGTGCGATGCGCTCTGCAACACGTTCCCGCACGCTTGGAGTTTCGTCGTCAAGCAGCCGGAGGAGAGCATCAAGCTCTTGAAGCGTCGGTGGCGCTGCGGGGGTCGCAGGTGTCAACATGTGACCGAAGGCGTTAAAGAAAAAATGGTGCGCGATACTGGGTTCGAACCAGTGACCCCCTCCGTGTCAGGGAGGTGCTCTACCACTGAGCTAACCGCGCATGGGTAATGCCCTTTCGGGGCGGGCGAAAATAGGATGGGTATCCCGTTGGATGCAATCTCTTTTTTCAGGTAAAAAACGAGACGGGAGATCCGCAGATCTCCCGTCGTTGACTAACCTTGGATCATGCGCACTCAGGATGATTGCCCGAAGGCACTTCGCCCAGCGCTCAAGCCAAAGCGTTTAGATTACTTCTTTGCAGCCTTCTTCGCAGGAGCGGCCTTCTTCGCAGGAGCGGCCTTCTTCGCAGGAGCGGCCTTCTTCGCAGGAGCGGCCTTCTTCGCAGGAGCTGCCTTCTTAGCAGGAGCGGCCTTCTTAGCAGGAGCGGCCTTCTTAGCAGGAGCGGCCTTCTTAGCAGGAGCGGCCTTCTTAGCAGGAGCAGCCTTCTTAGCAGGAGCGGCCTTCTTAGCAGGAGCGGCCTTCTTAGCAGGAGCAGCCTTCTTAGCAGGAGGAGCTTTCTTCACGACTTTCTTAGCAGTTTTTTTTGCAGCCATATTTTTGTTTCTTTGGAGTTCGCGTTCGATGTTTGTTGTCTCTTCCGGCGTTAATGTACCAGTGGAGAGGATAGCGAGGACAGCCTCACTGAGGCGCCCTCCAAAAGTGTTGGTGAGAAAGTTTTGAGCAGCGCGCTGCACGATCGCTTCCTGAGCTTGGGCTGCCGTGTAAACGTGTGCGCGACCACTGCGCGCACGCTTCACAAGCTTCTTGCGTTCGAGGCTCTGCATGACGGAGAGCACCGTGGTGTATGCGCGGTCTTTACCGTCGGGCAGCGCTTCATGTACTGCGGAAACCGTAGATGGACCATCATGCCACAAAACCGAAAGGGCTTGTAGTTCAAGATTTGATGGATGGATCGGCCGCGCCATGAATAATTCCTAGTTGCTTGAAACGACAAAACGAATAGTTCGACCATCCGTCAAGTTGAAAGATGCTGATTTTCAACTAAGCCGAAATATTTTTTGAAGGCGGCTTTTTAAAACTACTATAGATGCCATAATTGGCCGTAGTTGATCACTCAGTGACTTTAGCGGCTTGTGGGCGGATGATGAGCGGGTCGATCTTCTTTAATGCCTCCCACAGTCCATCCTCGGTCGGGTCACCGTTGAAAAGGATGCGTCCTTCGCCAGTGATGAGCACGAAGGTGGGCAGCGTTTGGATACGGAGATCTTGGGCGAAGGATTTTTCTTTTCGATCCATGAGCCAGGCACCGGGAAAGTTCGGGTCAAGCGGCTGGATCATCTTCCGAGCGTTTGTGAGAATTTCGGGAGAGTCGGAGGAAAGAATCGAAACCATAGCGATCCCCTTTTCATCGAGCTCTTTCGCCGTAACGGCATAGTCAGGAAGGCTTGATTCGCACTCGCGGCTGGCAGGTGACCAGAAGTGGAAGAGCATGGCCTTTTTGCCGACCATGAGTTTGTGGAGAGTGACGGTTTCATTGCCGACGAGGGGGAGAAGAGTGGTTCCGAAGTCGATGGCGACTTGGCGCATGCTTTCTTCAAGCCGCATGCGATCAATGTGCGGTGCAAATGCGGATGCTTGGCGGGGACTCAGCCAGAATGCTTCGGTGATGTGATTTTTGAAGCCTGCCTTGTCGCCCTTTTTGAGCGAGGCAATCGCTTGAACGTATTCGATCACGGCGAGCCAGTCTTCCTTGATGCTGAAAATGGCGGAGTCCTCGATTTTGAAAACTTCGCGCTGTTTCAAAAATTCGGGAAGCATCGCAGCGATGGCGTCATCCTCGTGGCGATCGATGTGATAGAGGAAGCGTGCCTCAAGAACTGCTTGCTCGCTGATGTGATTTTTTCTCGCAGCATCGACTGCGGCATCGAGCGCTTGGCTCGAGTCGCGGACGGAGAGCAGGCGGTCCATGGCGCTCTCTCGCGATTGGCCATCGGGATTTTTGAAATCCACTGGAGGCGCCGTGATGTCGCCCATCGCAGCAGTGAAGGCAGATAACCACAGGATGGGCGTGAGCAAGCGCATGAGAAAAAACCAGCCACTGGGTGCGAGCGTGCGCCCAGCTACTCGGTGGGATTAGTGAACGGGAGGAATGACCATCTTTTTGCCGAGCACGACAATATCGTTGGTCATGTGGTTGGCTTGCTTGATGGCCACAACAGGAACTTTGTATTTCGAACTGATCCGAGAAAGCGTGTCACCCGCGACCACTGTGTGAATGATGGCAGCTCCATTGGACGGAGCTTTGGGAGCCGTGGCCACCGGGCCGGCGGATTGGGCGAGGGCCGTTGGAGTTGTCACCTCGGGTGCAGGAGTGGTGGCGCTGCTCTCTTCGTAAGCGGCTGGGGTGTCGTAAATGGGATTGGCGGGCTCAGTGGCTGGGGCACTGGCTGGGCCGGCGCTTGCGGTGGTGTATGGATCTGCCTTTTGCGAAGCGCAGGAGACGAATGCGAGAGCAGCGAGTGATGGGGCGAGGATGCGGATGGAAGTCATGGCGTGAGGTCAGGAATTGGAGTGGTAAACGACGTGACGGATGATGTTCTGGGTCACAGATAAAACGTTACTACCTAGACTTTTTATTCAAATGGAATTTTGACGGAGGCGAAAAAATCTTTCGGCGGTTTGGGTGCTGTGCTGGGCTAGGGTGTCGAGCGATTCGCTGCGCAATGCGGCAAGTTGTTCGGCCGTTTTGCGAATGAATGAGGGCTCGTTGCGTTTTCCTCGGTAGGGCTCGGGTGCCAGATAGGGCGCGTCGGTTTCGATCATAAATGATCCTGCTAGACATTGTCGCGCGGTTTCGCGGACTTGATGCGCAGACTTGAAGGTCGCCACCCCGCCGAAAGAAACCAGCCCGCCGAGATCCTGAACGCGCCTGGCATTTTCCCAAGGGCCGATGAAACAATGGAAAACGGCACGCACCGAGTCGTGGTATTCCTGATAGATCGCAAGCGCGTCTTCGAAAGAATCCGAGCCTTCCTGATCACGCGTGTGGATGACGATGTTGAGATTTGCCGCGGCGGCGAGGTCGAAATGCTGGCGGAGAAATTGCCGCTGTCGGTCGCGGTACTTTTCCTCGCTCCAGCCTTCGGGGCCGGGGTGATAGTAATCGAGCCCCGTTTCTCCGATGGCGCAAACGCGTGGGTCAGCCGTAAACGTGGCCAGTTGCGTACAGGCATCATCGGGTGCCTGATGAACATCGCAGGGATGGATGCCAATGCAGGTATGCACCGCGGGATCCTGGGCGATGGCAAGATTGGCGTGGAGGTCCTCCAGTCGCGTCACCAAAGTGATCACTCGGGTGACACCAGCCTCGCGGGCGCGGTTGAGGATTTCTGGAATTTCCTCGGTAGAAAATCGGTGGGAGGCGAGGTGGCAGTGGGAATCGGTTAGCATATCGATCAGCGATGCAGGGCGGCGAGAAACGCGCGGACTTTTTCAAAGTCTTTGATGCCGGGTGAAATTTCCGCGCCCGATGCGATGTCCAACGCCGCAGGCTGGACAGACAGTGCGGCGAGTCCTGCGTTTGCTGGGACGATGCCGCCCGCCAGAAGGATGGGTAACTGAGGATTCTGCCTGCGAAAATCGGATGCCACGGCCCAATCAAACACCTCACCCGTGCCGCCATAGATGCCTAGCGCATGCGCATCCAGCAGGATCGCGCGGGCTCCGTATTCGCTGGCGCGCTCAAGGTCTTTCAGCGTCTTCACACCGATCGCCTTGATGAATGGAACATCCGCGTCGCGCAGTGCGGCGGCGTCCTCCGGAGTTTCATCTCCGTGCAGCTGCACGACGTCGAGATAACCTTCACCGATCAGGCGCAACGGAAGCTCAGCGGGTTCATTGACGAAGACGCCCACGCGTAAGATTTCCCCTGCGAGATCGCGCAACCACTCCGCACGTTCAGGTGCGAGATAGCGTTTCGACTGCGGCCAGAAATTCACTCCCAGCGCATCCACCCCCATGGCGACGAGTTGATCCGCATCCTCACGAGTCGTCACCCCGCAGATTTTAAGCGAGACAGTCGATGGATCAAAAAAGCGTTCGCGCAGCGGCATGCTGAGACGGTAACGAAAATTTGTTAATCCGCAACATTCTCAGTAGCCGAGGAGTTAGCCGCGACCCCCAACGCCTCAGCTTGCCCGTGGTGACCGGATCAAAAGCGTTAGAAGTGCGGCGAAGCCCAGCAATGCACCCGCCGCGACGAAGGAGGATTGGAAACTTCCCCCGCTGCTTGCGGTGAGCATTTGTTGGACCTTGGGGAAGACGAACCCACCAACACCCCAAGCGGTGAATAACACGCCGTAGTTCACGCCGAAGTTTTTAAGTCCCCAGAAATCTTTGGCAAAGGAAGGGAACAGGGTCAGGTTCGCGCCATAGTTGAAGCCGATAAACGTCGCCAGCAAGACGATGACAAGTGGCAACGTCTCCTTGCTTGCAGTGATAGGAATGGCGATAAACATCAGTGCCGCCTGAATCAATAGCACAAGCATCAGCGTCCAGCGCCTACCGATTTTGTCTGAGAGCAGCCCCGCGAAGATTCGGCCACTCGCATTACCGATCGCCATCACGGCGACAGCAATGAATGCATGTTCCCCCATGCTTTTTTTTGCCATGCCGCTAACACTACCGATGACCATGAGGCCAGAACCCGCACCGATCGCGTATATCACCCACAATAGATAAAACACCGGGCTACGGAGCATGTCGCCTGCGGTGGAGTGGTTCGCTGGGGGTTGGGCCGTATTCGCAGAAACTGGCGCAGAGATCCATCCTTGGGGTGGATTTTTTAAAAGTTGTGCAAGACCACAGACGATCAAGGCAAAAGCAACACCGAAGATAAGCATCGATTGTTGTAGGCCGAAGTGGGCGAGTAAATATTGCGAAGTCGGGGCAAGATAAACGGGCGCAAGGCCAAAGCCTGCGACGACGATTCCAGCAATCAGGCCCGTTTTTGCAGGTGGAAACCATTTGAGCGCAGGCGGCGTAGCCGATGAATAGCCAAAACCAATACCCAGCCCTACGAGTCCCCCAAAGCCGATCAGCCAGACGGCGTAGCTGCTGGAAGTGGAAATCAAAAACATCCCGGCACCGACGAGAATTCCGCCGATCGACGCGGTAACGCGGGGGCCGAATTTATCCTGACAGCGTCCTGCCGGGATCATCGCAAAGGCAAAAATGAGGCAGCAGAGCGCGTAAGGGTCATTAAGCTGGCTTCCCTTCCAGCCAAACTCTCTTTCGATGGCCTGCTTAAACAGGCTCCACGTGTAGAGCACGCCGAGGGCGAGGTTGATGCCAAGGCCAGAGTAGGTGACAAGCCAGCCGCGATTTTTTGGGGTTTTTTCGGAGTTTTTCATTTGGGATGTTCCGACCATAGTGACGATCTAATTCCCTGACAACAGCACAATTATTCCCCGAGCGGAGCTGGCGGCCAATGACGATGCCTTCGTAGAACCAGTTCCCCGCAATCCAGACTGGGGCGGCTGCGTCTTGCTCCTTCGACGTGTTTCGGGATTGGCGGCTGAGGCTCAGTATCGTGCGAATTCGGGTCATTTTCCATGAGACAACGCGCAGATTGAAGGAATCTTCACAGAAGGCTTGCCAAGGCGCGATGAAAGCAGAAAATGGGCGCCACCAATTTTGGTTCCCCATTTTATGAAGTTCCGCATTTCCAAGGAAGCCTTGCTCGATGGCCTGCAAAAGGTCCAACACGTCGTCAGCTCGCGCACCACGCTACCTATTCTTTCCAACGTGCTGCTGGTCGCCAAGGATGGTCGTATCCAGTTCACCACCACGGATTTGGATGTGGGGATCACTGGCTCGGTGGAAGCCCAGATCGAGAAAGAGGGAGCCACCACGCTGCCCGCCAAGCGCTTGGTGAGCATCATTCGCGAGCTGCCAGCCAGCGAAGTGGAAGTAACGGTCAATGCCAAGAACCAAGCGGAGATCCGCAGCGGTCCATCATTCTTCAAAATCATCGGCCTCAGTGAGTCCGAATTCCCGCCGCTTCCTGACTTCGAAGGCGCGAAGGTTTTCAAAATTCCGCAGGCGACTCTGCGCGACGGCCTGAAAAAGACCTCCTATGCCATCTCCACCGATGAGACGCGCTACGTGCTCAATGGTATTTTCGCCTCGTTCCGCGATGGGAAAATGACCCTCGTCGCCACCGATGGCCGCCGTCTTGCCATGGTGGATGCGGATCTTGAATTTCCGGCATCCCACGAAACCGACGTCATCATTCCGACCAAGGCGGTGCAAGAACTCCAGCGCCTGTTGGGCGATGCTGGCGATGTGATCGTCAAGCTAAGCGACAGCCAAATTTCCTTCACCATCGGCGACAGCCTGCTGATCAGCAAGCTGATCGAGGGCAACTACCCGAACTACCGCCAAGTCATCCCCGGCGACAGCAATGAGCGCGTGGTCATTTCCCGCGAAGCTCTGTTGGAAACCGTGCGCCGCGTTTCGTTGCTTTCTTCCGACAAGTCGAACTCGGTGAAACTCGTCTTTAGCGAAAACCGCATCGAGGTGACCGCCAACTCACCCGACGTCGGCGAGGCACAAGAATCGATGGATGTAATCTATCAGGGGCCGCCAATGCAGATCGCCTTCAACCCCGAGTTCCTCCAAGCCCCGCTGCGCGCCTTGGACACCGACGATGTATACCTCGACTTGATCGATGAAATGAGCCCAGGCGTCCTTCGCATCGAAGGGAACTTCCTCTACGTCCTGATGCCGATGCGCGTCACGAACTGAGCCACCCTTTCCAAGGGCAACCAGAACGCCTTCCGAGTCGTCTCGGACAGTGTCCAATCCGATTTGGAGGCTGTCCGCAGCCGTTCGGAGGCTTTCCAATCCTTCGCGGACACTGTCCGAGACGACTCGGAAGGCGTTCTGGT
>Ga0194063_10002599_pt1 | contig 11140 bp, 10 predicted proteins | sample SepL3720m_MetaG_FD_155459 | JGI IMG/M metagenome (GOLD analysis project Ga0194063, IMG submission 155459) | Anoxic zone freshwater microbial communities from boreal shield lake in IISD Experimental Lakes Area, Ontario, Canada - Sep2016-L373-20m | ecosystem: Environmental > Aquatic > Freshwater... | reverse complement strand
ACCACTCAGACAATGAATGTGCTACGATTATGGAGAGAGAAAAGCAGAAATTATTTGAAAAAATACGGTTGAAACCTATTGATTTCTAAAACCCGATTTCATGCTCATTATTCAATGAGAAAATACTGAAGGAGATTATTTGGTGTTATGTTTTTTTCTCCTACTCATCCATAGAGCAAGAAAAAGGAGCGCGAGCAAGATCCAAATCCACCATCTGTTATCTGTATTTATTTTTTTATATTGTGTAGTGGGTGCTTGTATATTAATGGGCAATACAGTCGGAGATGAGATGGTATAAGAACCAAGCACTTCTTGTTCGGCAAGGGATGTATATATTTTGAGAAACGTATTTGTAGACACCTCATTACTGCTTTTGCTTTGATTGGTTGCTCCATCTATCGCCTGTATGATAAAGTACCAATTGCCCGTTCCCAGGCTATTAACTGTATAGTTGTCACTATCTCCAACCATCACATTATAGGGATACTGTCCTGCGCTTTGGCCATACCAAATGAGATAACTCGTTGCTCCAACTACCTTGAACCAAGTAAGAGACGCGGACCCGTTCGTTTTCTCTGCAAGAAAAAGAGTGGGAGCTGAAGGATTTGTGTTATCCACTGTCAAATCTACAGAGGCACTCTTATTATTCTCGCTTGCATCAAATGCAGTTATCTTTATTTCCCATATTCCTTCTGTCAGAGAGTCAACTGTGTACTTCCTCACCCCGTTTCCTACACGCACGGTATATAATTTATCTCCGCCCCTGAGATGCCATTGAACTTCATATCTATCAATTCCAATAGTATCGGATGTAGCTGCATCCCATTTCACAAGAGATGTAGATTTATTTGTTGGATTAGGAGAGGTGGTAATGTTTAAAGGTCCATTTTTTAGATCTGTTTTATTCCACTTAAGCGAAAATGAATGAGTTTCTGAATAATTGCCTGCCAAATCAAGAGCGCGATAGTATAAGACATGTGTCGTTTCATTTGGAGGAGTAAAAGGTGCTGAATATACAGTCCATGGACCTGTCTGGGCATCCCACTGATACTCTGCTCTATCAATATGAGTATCGGATGGAATAAGTGTCGCTGTAGGAGCTGTTTTATACCACTGGTTAAGCCCATCGGGCATTGTTGGGCTGAGAGAAAGAGCCACTGTTGGACTGATGGGGTCGATAATGAGAGTGAGAGTGGCTACTCCTTCGTTCATAAAAACATCTGTGGCGTAGGAGGTTATGATATAGTCATCTTCAACAGGATCGAGAACAGAAAAGCTCCACGGCGAAATATCGCTCATGTCTTGTTTAGCATCATCCTCAGTTGAGTCAATCCAGCTACATATGTCTTCACAAACATAATATGTATTATCAGATACCCTTTTTATAGTAATACGTACCAACTCTACTACGCTCCCTGTGTCTGAAGCGGTGCCCTCAATAAATCCATTCCAACTTTTTACTACCTTTATACTCCCTGATCCTGTATTTGAAGGAGTGGTAATGCGAACGATTGGTGCTGATTTATCAATAGAGATGCGTATTTCTTTTGTTGGTTTATCGTCTTCCCTATTTCCATCATTATCGACTGAAAAATATCTCAAAGAATAACTTCCATCTCCATCCAATATAATCGAATTCCCAGATGGAGATGTGATATCTGGTAATGAACCGTCCACTGTATAGAATGTATGGGCACAGGGAAGGCCTAAAGCATCTTGACAATCAAAATTTACTGTTACTGAGGTGTTATAGATATAGGAGTTGTATGCGTCATATTCTATAGGGTCAACAAGAGGGCTAAAAGAGACAGTGGTAGTAGGTTTGCTGCTGCCCGCAAGAATATCCTGGTGAATAATGCTGAATGCAGATACAACCACAAAGAAAGATATTAATATATACTTTTTATTCATAAAATGTGGGAATGGATGATTAGGAGAGCCCGCTTTCATCGGATACAATCTTACTATAAGTTATGTCTGTTGTCAAACTTACAGCTTTCCACCCCACTCTACAACCGTAAATCCATGCCTTGTATATTTTTCCAAATGCTGAGGCATAGGCTCGGATAATGGTTTGCTTTCTAATGCATTCCAATCAAGAAACACCCTCAAAACAGAATCCGGTTGTGGCACTATGTTCATAGGGACAAACGCATTCATATCATGAGTTTGAAAAAAGCTTAGTCTGTAAAAAGGCGCTTGCTTGAGCTTCATTTGAGGTACCCAATAAGAGATCATGTCGCCGGACTCTTTACTGTTTAATCCTATTTCATTAAGCTTGGACTGCATAAATGGTTTTAAATTCCCCTGTGAAACTATCCATCCACCTTGATCTTGAGGATACTCTTTCTCTGAGCTTTTTCCTGTCCAATAAATATATGGATACGCATTATTCTTACATGAAGTTAACGCATACTCAGAGCCAAATTTTGCCCCTTCAAAATCTGTACAGTTGGTATATTGAGGTTGTAAATCTGTAAGTGATCCATCAGGCTTGGCACTTACCAACCACCCATTGTGATAGGTGGGAATTTGTGTGTCAAGCACCACAGGAGAGTTAAAGGACAAACGTACCGTCGTCTGTTTCTCGGGATACAGATATACCACAGGCTTACCGCACCCTCCCATAAGTTTTAAATCAAACTCCCCCATCACGGCCCATCTGCCCCATGCATCTTTAAAGAAGATAAGGGGATGTGAAGCCACATATGTTTCGTATGTGGGAATTGATTTACCCTCATTCACTCCTTTGAAGGACTCTTCTCCTTGACTTGTCTTGACGCTATATGCCAATTTATTAAGAGGATGATTACTATCCTTTAACACATAGATCGGGTAATCAATAGATGATGAAACCGATTGCAAATCTGCATTGGTGACGGAGTCAACGAGGAATGTGCTTTGAGATCCTCCACAAGCTCCAGGAAAGGCTGACTCATAGGTCAAGAAATAATCACCAGAAAGCCCAGCTGCCGCCTTTTTAAGGCGCATTCCAGGAAATACCGCATACTCTGGAGAAGTGGGATATTCTTTCAATTTACCTTCATTATAAAGAGCGACTTGTTTCTTATATTCGATATTTTGCTGTTCTAATGCTACAACTTTACCTTCGTACTGAGCAATGTCTTTTTCCGTAGAAATGATATATGAGTAGGTTAATCCTGTTGAATCGGAAGCGTGCACTGATGTTGTTTTGTTTAAATATTTTTTTCTTATCGCTAACATCGCTTTCTCTTGGGAACTATATCCTTCTCTTGTCCCCCAGTTTGTACCTCCTGTATAGAGAGAAAGTTGTGCCTGTGTCGAAGATAACAAGTCGGATAACTGAAATTCCGTTATAGGCGTCTCGCTATATACATCGTTTCCATTGGGATCCTTTTTAGATGCCTTTTTAAATTCCGTCAATATTGAACTTTCTCTCATAAGCTTAAATGGCTTCTCTCCTTCAATGGTCATTGGATGATCGCTTTCAAGAAAAACTGTTTTACTTATCTTCGCTTTATTGATATAAAGATAGGGATTATCCCAATCTGATTCTGGATAACTACTTGTCTTATGAGTTGGATCATCCAAGAGATAGGAATTAAAGTCCTTGGTCGCAAGAAGAAACTGCATACTAGGCCCCATTCCTTCAGACGGGCGAATTGCTAGGATTCTAGTGTATCCGGTAAATTCTCCCCTAAGATAAGTGCCCGCTTCATAGTAGACGATTGAATCTGGCACTCCATTTTCTTTGTCCATATCAGAGATTTTAAAAAGCCCTAAATCGTTCATGATTTTTTTTATCTTTCCAGAAAAGAGGGGTTGAGCTACTGGGGGTTGACTTGGGGATACTGACATTTGAGGAGGAGGAGGGATTGCCGCTCCCTGACTTGCACTAGGAGAAAAATACCTCGCTCCTAAATAGAAAGCTCCTCCTATCATTAATAGAACAACAATAACAAAGAGAGTGGGTTCAAGAATGCTTACTTCCTTTTTCATAATAAAGGCAAAATAACTATTAGTAATTAATCCGTATTCTTATATTACCCTTTATCAACACAAAAGAATAGTGCGTTATTCAATTCTTGTAGGAACGTAGCTCCCCTTTTTCTTTTCTACTCTATCTCCTACTGTAAAGAATTCATAATCCTCCTTAAAAATTCCTATTGTAATATTTTTTCCTGCATCAGTCTTACATACAAGCTTAAACTGTTCATCGGTGCCCCCCTCATCACTAACCTTTGCCTTCTCATATTCTTTATCGATAATTACACCTTTCCAACTTGATTGCTGTTGAAGGTAGCTAAAGAGTGTGAGAAGTGCCGTAAACACTATGAAAACAACTCCCGTGAGAATGATAGTTTCTGTATTCATATTGTAATATTTTTTTGAATTTACCCTGAGCTTGCTGAAGGGTGAATCCGACAGGACTCGGACCTGTGACCTTTGCCCGCACAAACTTTCTATATAATTTGAAAGTTTGATCGGGTGAACTAACTGAACTCTAACTATTTTTTAGTGGACCCGAGAGGACTCGAACCTCTGACCTTTGCAATGTGAATGCAACGTTCTAACCAACTGAACTACGGGTCCTGATTCCAATAATTTGTTAATGTACGTTTCAAATAATTTCTTCCCCATTGCGTTTTCAGATACTTTTCTCGAGCTGTAGCATCTTGTTGATTTCTATATGCTTCGTAATAGATTAATTCGAATGGCCTTCTATGTTTAGATATATCTACTTTTCCCTTATTATGTTCTTCAAATCTATCTTTCAAATTTGAGCTATACCCTGTATACGAATTATTATCTTTCGCGCTTTGTAATACGTAAACGTAATACATAGTATTAAAAATTCTCCAACCTCTTTCTTATTCTACTTTCCTACCTTGCTTTTTACAACTCAATTGACTACTATTACATTATATGGACATTGACTTTCTTGAAGTGGGAAAAAGTATTATTAACTTCGTCATGGATATTCTGGAAACAATTGTTTTCGTTGGATCATTATTTATCGTTGTTTATCTTTTTGTTGCACAGCCTAATCAGGTAAAGGGCGCTTCAATGGATCCCACCTTTGGAAGTGGCGATTATATCTTCACTAGTAAAATTACCTATAAAATGCGCTCCTTTCACCGCGGAGATGTTATTGTATTTAAGTCTCCCAGTAATCCGGATATAGAATATATCAAGCGGATTATAGGCGTTCCTGGAGATGTAGTGATGGTAAAAGATCATGAAGTGTTTGTGAACGGAAGACAGCTTCAAGAAAACTACATAGCAGCAAAAACAAATTTATGGGAAGGTGGATATTCCAAAGAGGCTGAAGGAACAAAAGTTGCTGAAGGCATGCTCTTTGTTATGGGAGACAATAGACCTCGATCCTCAGACTCACGGGAATTTGGCCCTATCACGCAGGAAAGCGTTATCGGACAGGTGTTTTATCGTTATTTTCCGCCCAGCAAGACAGGCGCTATTCCGAATCCTTTTCCCTCAGATTTTCAATCATACGGAAAAATCGCTCCACATCTTGCTTTCGACTCCCCCGCGATCCTTTCCATTCAATAAGAAGTTTTGTCTTTGTTCGTGTCTGAGTCGTCTTTATATCTGCATTAAATTTCTCCTTCGTTATATTTTTCAACTTTTCAATTTTCCCTTCCTGAATATACTCACCTTCCGATGTAACGCCGTGTAGCTTGCCCCGCACGAGCTCTTCTGTTTGAAGAACAGTAAGATTATCCCTGAGCACTTGTTCGTAAATATCTATTATGTCTGTTTGCGTGTGAAGAAGAGAGATGACAAAAAGATGACTCATAGAGATGAGTTTTGAATAGTACCCATCCATTACTATTTCAGATAGTTTATTTAATCGCATAATATGACACAGATAGGATGGCTTTAGGCCAAGTGCTGCTGCAAGGTCTTTAACCTTGATACTTTTTTGATGGATAAGAAAATGAATGAGTTTAGTTTTTCCAAAATAATCCGTCTCCCTTTTTATTTGTTCAATATATTCGACAACATCCTGTTCCATCGAATAATTTTATCATACGAAGCCTCCTCTTACACGACGCAGATATAGGTTTTTCCTAGATTTTTTACAAACTCTACTTTTCCTGGCTTAAGTGCCATGATGGTGAAGTCGTTTGTAAGCATTGTTCCTTCGCCTGCAAAAAATCTTGTTCCTTTTTGTCTCATGATGATATTTCCGGCAATTACTTGCTCTCCACCGTATTTCTTTACTCCAAGTCTTCGTGCATGTGAATCTCGATTTCCTTTTACTGCGCGTTGCGCTTTTGTATGGGCCATATGTTTTTTGTAGCTTTTGACTTTAAGCTGTGAGCTTTAAGCTGTAAGCTGTTAAATACTTAATATCTGAACTTTTGTATATTTTGGTCTGAATCCAGTCACTTTTCTATAGCGTGCCTTAGCCTTAAATCGAGCAATTCTCACTTTGTCGCCAAGTACATGATCGACTACTTTTGCTTTTACTTTAGTATCAAGAAGAGGGAATCCTACTTCCACATCACCTTCTGGATCAAATGTTGCTACAGCTTCAAATTCACATTCTCCATCTTTTTCTGTTTTCAATAAGTCTACGATTAATATATCGTTTTCCTTGGCTATATACTGCTTTCCCCCAGTTTTAATGACTGCAATTTTACTCATAAGAAGTAAGTATACCCTACTCCCCCTTCATTTTCAAATGTGATTTTATGACTTAAGGAGCGCAAACCCTATACATAACGCAACAAAAAATGAGCCCCCATAGGAAATAAAGGGAAGCGCTATGCCTGCAATAGGAAGAATTCCTACATTCATTCCTATATTAACCCCTGTTTGAATAAGGAGTAAAAATGCAAGTCCAAGGCTGAATAGATATTTAAATCGGGTATCAGAATCGGTGCCGCCAATAAACTTGAATGCCCGAACAAATAGCATTGCGATAAGGAGAAACTCGAGTAAAAGAACAAAAAAACCGCCAACAAAGCCAAACTGCTCAACGAGCGAGGAGAATGCAAAGTCGGTGTTATTCTCTGGTAGAAAAAAAAGACGGGATTGAGTACCTAAGCCAAGACCCTTTCCAAAAAATTGCCCCGATCCTACAGTGATGATAGCTTGAATCATATTGTATGCATCTCCCTGTGAGTCAGAATGAGGTTGAATAAAGCTAATAATCCGAGCTTGTTGATAGTCATGAAGAAAGAACCAACTAAATGGCAGAATACAAAATAAAACAAGGCCAGAGATAAGAAGATATTTTTTCGGCATATCGGATGCTAAAAGCATAAAGATAAGCACGCCGATAAATACAGCGGCGTTTCCTAAATCGGGTTGTCGAAGAACTATGAGTGCGGGGATCAAGGTGATAAAAAGAATAGAAAAATAAAAGGTGGGCGTCATCTCGTATTTGCTTCTTCCACTCAAGAGTTTCGCAATATACATGATGTAAAATATTTTGAGAAATTCTGATGCTTGAAAATTTACAATGCCTAAATCTATCCAACGTCTTGAACCTTTTATCTCCAATCCAATAATGAAGGTGAGGATAAGAAGAGCAAAAAAAGACCAAAATAGCGCTTGCGCATTGGCGACAAAAAAACGACGACCAATTTTTTTAATAATAACAAAGGCAACTAAGCCCGCGATAATATATCCCAACTGAGATACTCCAAAACGAGTTTTAATACCAAACTGATTAAAAAGGGAGAATATCCAGAGAAAAAGGGAGGGAATGAGTAGGGAGTTCATAAAGACGTAAAGTTATAAAGTAAAAAAATATATTTATAATAATAAAATATGCGTGTGTGGAGGGAACAAATTATTCGTGAATTCCCATCTCACCCTCAGTTATTTCGCTTGCCAATACTCTTTTTGCAATATATTCCTTCCACTGCATAAACTCGGCGGGAATCGTCAGCTTTATTTTTTTATCTTGCTTTACCTGTTTTAGTTTTCGTTGCTCTTGAATGCTGCGAACCAAGTCTCGCATCTTTCCTTCTCTCGTAAGCTCATCCGTAAGAACTGTGTCGAAAGCAACTTCATGCTGTTCCGTCTTCCCCTTTGTAAGAATCACTTTCCTTACATTAAGTTCAGATTTGAGGATGTTTACCAGTGATTCGCTTTCTTCAAATATAGTATCCTTTGCAAGTGTTATCGTGACGGCGCTAAGCGGCTGACGAACCTTAAGCTTATTTTCTTTTCTTACGCGATGTCCTGCCTCAGCAAGAGATCGTACTACTGTCATATTTTGGATTATGTTCATATTTTTTGGTGTCTCCATATCAATCCAATACGACAGATGAACTGACTTCTCTCCGGTGAGATTTGTATATATTTCATCAGTAATAAATGGCATGATGGGTGACACACTAACCGCAAATACAACGAGCACCGCATGAAGCGTTTCATAAAATGACTGTTTATCTGCTTGATTATCAGAATTCACCCACACTCTATCACGGCTTCTACGAATAAACCATGTGGATACATCATTCATCAAAGCCTCACCTGTTTGCGCAACTGCTTGGACATCGTATTCGGTATACGACTTCTTTGCCTCTGATACAAAGGTGCTGAGTCTACTCATGATCCATTCATCCAAAACGTTGGATTTCTGTAACGAAAGGTTTGGTTTTCCTTTTAGATCTACTTTCTCCATTGTTGCGTAGTCAACAAAAAACTTGTAGACATTCCATATCATTAAATAAAACTGTCTCCGTACCTCATCTGCCCGTTTATAGCCGAATAAAAGATTATCTGCGGGATTTTGTCGTGCATACATCCATCTCATTACGTCAACACCGATTTTTTCTGCTCCCTCATTAAACTCAATCGCGTTTCCCCAACTCTTATGCATGGGACGCCCATCCTCTCCTGTGCATGTTGCAAATCCAAGTACTGTCTTGAATGCGGGTCTATCTTCCATCACAGTAGACATTGCAATGAGGGAATAGAACCAGTTCTTAAATTGACCGGGAAAAGATTCAGTGATAAAGCTTGCAGGAAACCATTCCTCCCATTGTTTTTTATCAAGATTGTAGAGAGGCTCTCCTTTGTTATTTTTTCTAATGGTTGAGTATGCTACGATTCCCGCATCAAGCCAAGGGTTTCCTACATCCTCGATACGATGAAGCTCTTTTTTGCAGATACTGCAGGCGACGGTAACCTCATCAATATAAGGTTTATGGGGAGATTTACCTTTAACCGCATTTAATCCAGAAACCGCCCGTTTTTCCAAATCTTCTTGAGACGCAACCACTTCAAATGTTTTACACACATCACATTCATAGATAGGAAGAGCTAATCCCCAATATCTATTTTTTTTACTTATCAACCAATCATGCATGTTTTTAAGCCAATCAAGCTCCCGCTCAAGTCCAAACCCCGGAATCCATTTTATCTGATTTGCGACAGCAATCATTCTCTCTCTCAATGTTTCGTTTTTAGCTTTTGGCTTTAAGCTTTTAGCTGGCACATCCATCGCGATATACCATTCATCAGCGACCTTCCATACCAACTCCGCCTTACACCTCCAACATGCAGGATATCTATGTTTATAGCGCAATGTGTTAAAGAAAAACTCACCTTCTTGATAAGATTTTAGAAAGTCAATGATTAATTCTGGGTGTTTCTTCGCGTTTTTACCTGAAAGTTCTCCAAAGCCCTCCATATAACTTGCATCATCGTTGATGACGGGAATCATAGGGAGTCCAAGCTTTCTTCCCAGCATAAAATCCTCAGTTCCTGCGCTCACTGCTGTATGAACAAGGCCCGTACCTTCAGTTGTGGTGATGGGCATGATCATTTTATCAGTTGCTACGACTGTATGAAATTTTTTATGCTTACTCTTCACTTCTGCGACGGCCGGTAGATGGTCAAATGGTCCGGTGTATTTTAAGCCTACAAGTTCCTTTCCAAGCGCCGTTTTTACTATTTCATAGCTTTTAGCATTTAGTTTTGAGCTTTCAGCTTTTTTGTCTTCGAATACAGACTCTACTAAATCTTTCGCTATCCAAAATAACTTTCCTGTAGTCCCTTTTACCAAGGCATATTCTATTTTTTCGTCCACTGCTACAGCGATGTTTGCCGGAATAGTCCATGGGGTGGTTGTCCAGACTAATAAATATTCTCCTTTTTTTCCTATCACAGGAAATTCTAGAAAAATAGATTCATGAACGACTTCTTTATAATCTTCAGTTAACATTTCATGTTGAGAGATTGCCGTTTCACAGCGAGGACACCAAGGTACAGATTCATGCCCTTTATATATCCATCCATTTTTGTGACAAATACTCAAAAATTTCCAAATCATGTAATTGTTTTCGTCACTCATGGTAAAGTATGAGTTGTCCCAATCCATAAAGTATCCTAAGCGCTTTGATTGCTCTGTTTGTACCGCAGAAAATTTGTGCACGCGGTCTTTACAGAGCTGCACAAATTTTGCAATAGATGCTTTCCGGTCCCCGAGGACCAAATTTTCTATGTCTTTTTTTGTATGTAGCTTGAGTTCTTTTTCAACTTCTACTTCAACCCATAAGCCTTGGCAGTCAAAACCGCTTTGAAATCGTTGTCTATATCCGAGAAGATTGTGGAACTTTTGCCAAAGATCCTTATATGTTCTTCCCCACGCATGATGTACTCCCATGGGGTTATTTGCAGTTATGGGGCCATCAAGGAATGAAAATGTCTTTTTTTCTCCGTCGTTTTTATGAAGGTATCCATCAATAATTCCTGTTGAGTACCATTTATCAAGAAGAGCACGTTCCATTTCTGGAAATTGTTGGATGGCGGAAACGGGGGTAAACATGAACAATAGTATAGCACTATTTTTTCCTCAAAAAAGCCGGGATGTCAAAGGAGTCTTAACTTCATAATAATGTTCGCCCTCTAAAAAACTTCATTAGTTATAAGGTAGCACAGGTAATAACTGTTGTCAATACCATGTCGCACCTTAAAGAGCATAGGAACAAGCAAATCCTCCTTCTCTATTCTTCTGGGAAAAAATCTACTTACCAACTAGCCCGACAGTTCAAAATGTCACAACCACGTGTATTAAAAATCATTAAACGCGGCTACTAACACTATGGATATCAAACTTGCGATTCCTGTTTCGGGTGTTTTTACAAAAACATTTCTCTTTGGTGAAGATCCT
>Ga0194063_10002598_pt1 | contig 11143 bp, 9 predicted proteins | sample SepL3720m_MetaG_FD_155459 | JGI IMG/M metagenome (GOLD analysis project Ga0194063, IMG submission 155459) | Anoxic zone freshwater microbial communities from boreal shield lake in IISD Experimental Lakes Area, Ontario, Canada - Sep2016-L373-20m | ecosystem: Environmental > Aquatic > Freshwater >... | reverse complement strand
GGACCCACTGATTGACGGAGCCATGCACCGGCGCTTTGGTGCAACGCTGGAAGCGGCCTCCCGCTGCGAGCTGTTTGGCTGGCGTGGAACTGCCCAGGGGCGACTGGCCGAGATACTGGTTCTGGACCAGTTCTCGCGCAACATTTTTCGTGACACGGCGCGCGCCTTTGCGCAGGACCGGCTGGCGCTGATGTTGGCGCAAGAATTGGTCGCCAGTGGCCAGGACCGTAGCCTGTCACCGGAGCGCCGTGTCTTTGTCTATATGCCGTACATGCACAGCGAATCCCTGGTGATTCACGAGCAAGCTGTTGCGCTCTTCACCCAGCCGGGGATGGAGTCCAACCTGGATTTCGAGATGCGGCACAAGGACATCATTGAACGCTTTGGTCGCTTTCCGCATCGCAACCAGTTGCTGCAACGGGCATCGAGCGCGCCCGAGATCGCCTTCTTGAGCGAACCAGGCTCGTCGTTCTAGCGGGTATTGAGCTCCCACGATGGTGTCAGTGTGCGCGTCAGCGGAATTGTGTGCCAGTACAGAACTTTCTCGCTGGCTTCCAGTAACCTGCCCTTCACGGCCGTCGGGTTACGCTGCGATGCGGGTCCACAACTTTCTCTAGACCCGACGTTCAATTTTGGCGGTCGGCCTCCGGGAAAAGTGGTTGACTCCACGAGACACAAAACGGTAGCAGTCAGTTAGAAATTGATCGCTACAAAGCGTTCAGTGACGTCCAAAGGTACTCAGGCGGCGGGAGTGCATTGGATTAGTATCCATCTGCAAGCGAAGGACGGTACGCCCCCCAAATTGCTGGACACCCCGTATGCGGTGGCCTAACAGTGCTATGTCGTGCAGCAAACCATGCCGCCGCCGCCAGTGACGCCCCGGTTTCTTGTTGCTGCCCGGGATTTCATCGACACAGCTCCGAGACCGTTCAGGTCCGCAGGACATCGCCCTTGAACGAATAGAGAATCGCCACCACCTCGTTGACCTCTGTCTGGCCGACCCCCTGGGCCTGCAACGCCGCGACAAAGTCGTCGATCGCTGCAATCAGCTCCTGTTCATTGGCATTCATGCCGGCATGCGTGGTGTGCATGTCACGGCCCTCGTACTTCTGGGGACCGCCGGAGCCTGCACAAAAGAACTGGGTGCCCAGCATTTTCAGGCGGGGCAAGTCTTTGCCGCGAAAACGTGGTGCCAGCAGCGGATTCACCGCATGGCGATCGAGCGCGTCGTCGACCACTGCTGCAATGCGCTCAGCGCCGCCGAGCCGTTGGTAAAGTGAATCAGCCATGAAATTTCCTTGGTGAAGTGGTTGAGTGCATGTTGGCCGCCCAGGATTCGAATTCGAGATCGCCCGGGTCAGGTTGGTCTGCGCGAAGTTCCCGGCGCAACTTGAAGAGCAGGTTGTCCAACCCGCATTCAAGCCGACCGATCACATCGAGGGTCAGGGGTTCCGCCAGGGTCAGCATGGCTGATCCACAGTCGGGCAGTGAGAGTTGTCGCGTCGGCATGGGGACTCCTTTTTCAATTTGCAGGCGGGAAATCTGCCTGCTGGGGGAGAGCATCTCGATGCGGTGTTCCTGAAACGTTCCTGGCTGCACACCCGGTTGCGCGAACGCAGAGGTGGTAGCACACTGCAAATCCTATGAACACCCAACACACCATCACCGACCCGAACCCGACGATGCGCCTGGATGTGCACCTGCTGGGTCGCTTTGCTGTGCTAGTCGACCACGCTGAAATCCCGGCGCAGCGCTGGCCCAGTTTGCGTGCCGGCCAACTGGTGCAACTGCTGAGTCTGGCGCCGCGGCACCGGCTGACACGCGAGCAGGCGATTGACGCACTCTGGCCTGAACTTGCACCCGAAGCGGGTGCCGCCAACCTGCGCAAAGCGGCCCATCACGCGCGCCAGGCGTTGGGCCGGCACGACGGTGTTTTGATGCAGGGCGGCGAGCTAAGGCTGTGGCCCGACGGACCGGTAGCCATTGACTCAGAAGACTTTGAGCTGCAGGCGCGGGCCGCACTCGCATCGCGCGAGCCACAGAAGTGCAGAGAAGTCGCCGACATGTATGCCGGTGATTTGTTGCCCAGTGCCCGCTACGAGGTTTGGGCCGAACCAGCACGCGAACGGCTACACGTTTGCTTCACTGACTTGCTGCGCGCCAGCTCGCAGTGGGAACGACTGGCGCAGGTGGAGCCTGGTGATGAACCTGCGCACAGGGAGTTGATGACTGCGGAGCTTGCATCCGGCAACCGCGCCGCGGCGATTCGCTGGTATGCGCATCTTCGTGAGGCGCTCCAGCGCGATTTCGGCGTTCTGCCGGATCAGCAGACCGAAGCGGTGTACCAACGCTGTGTCGCCGGCCTTCAGCCTGCCAGGGCGGCTTTCATTGGACGCGCGATGTTGCTGGCGCAAGCTCAGGCGTGGCTGGGGATGACCGCCATCGATCGACCCGGCGCCATCGTGCTGCGCGGGCCTGCGGGCATTGGCAAGACCGCGCTGTGCCGCGAACTCGAAGTGCAGGCCAACGGGCGCGGGTGGAGCGTAGTGCGTGCGGACGCCGCTCAGCACGGCCGGGCCTATGCCGTGATTTCGGCTCTGGTTGAGCGCATTTTGCTGGCTGACCGTGGTGCCGTGGATCGGGTGGGTACCCAAGCGCGCGCGGTGCTGACCTTGCTCACCCAACTTGCAGGCCCGGCTTCCACCTTACCGGGACCCCTCAGCCGTCATCAGGTGATCGGTGCGTTTCGCCGGCTGTTGCTGGCCATGTCACATGATGGGGACATACTAGTGCAGGTGGACGACGCGCACCTGATCGAAGATGCTGATGCGGACGTCCTCATGCACCTCGCCAGTGCTGGTGCGCCGGTGTGCGTGTTGCTGGCCATGCGCTCGCCTGCGCCGGCGTCGGAGCTTGGTCGGGGCCTGTTGCGCCTGGCGGGCAGCAACGTCGTGCGAACGCTCGAGCTGGAGCCTTTGGCTGATGAGGAAATTCGCCGGCTCATCCATCAATGCGTTCCAACGGGCCTACCCGAAGAAACCGTTGCCCGGATCGCAAGCGATGCGCAGGGGAGCCCCTTTGCGGCCATTGAGCTCGCGCGTGGTGCGGGCATCGGGAGTGACCAGCGCTTGCAGCGCACGGCGGCCGGGGCCATCGCGGCCCGGCTCTGTGACGTGCCCGAGGCCACGCTTGACGCACTCAAGTGGATGGCGTTGGCGGGTGACGCCTTTGACGCCCAGACAGCGGCGGCCGTTCTGCCGGGCGTCGAAACGCACGCCGATGCCGTGCTGGACGCCGCACTGGCTGCGGGCGTGCTGGTGCTGGTCGGCACCCAATACCGGTTTCGGCATGACCTGGTGCGCCAGGCGCTGGTCGACCAGATTGCACCCCACCGGCGGCTGAAGATTCATCGCCAGGCCGCGCAACGCCTGGCTGAGCTGGACGCCCCGCCAGCCCTGATCGCACAGCACTGGATCGATGGCGGCAGCCTGCGCGAATCGGTTCCCTGGCTGCTGGCTGCGGCAGGCGATGCCATCCGGCTGGCGGCCTTCAGCGATGCATTGCGCCATCTGGAGCCGCTGCTGCGCTTCCAGCCGGCCCATGCCGATGCACTGCGCCTGCGCGCAGAGGCGCTGGACGCGATGGGTCATCCGGCCGCCGTGGCGGCATACCGGCTTGCGGCCGACGTGGCAGGCGAGCCCGGCGCCCAGAACCTGCGCGCCAAGGGAGCCCTTGCGCAGATCAAGCAGGGAGATCCCAAGGGGGCACTGCAATCGCTCGAGGGCGTGCGCCCGACCAGCGTGGAGGGCCGACTGTGCGAGGCTCTGACCTACAGTGGCGCCGCGGCGCTCGGTGCAATCGACCCCGCCTTAGGCACCCAAAAATCGGCCGAGGCGCGTCGTCTTGCACTGGATTCAGGCGATATGGCAACCATCGTGGTGGCCTCTTGGGCGCAGGCGGCCGCGGCCCACGCACGCGGCGAACTGCACCGCAGCATCTGGGCCGACTTGCAGGAAACGGCGCATGTGCCGCACCTCGCCATGCGCGTGTTTGATGGGCAGCTTTGCATTGCACAGCGCTTTCTCTACGGCGCGCGGCCCTACGCCGAAGTCATTGACTTCGCCAAGTCGCTGGCTGCCGAGGCGCAGCGCATCGGCGCCGCACGGGGTTATGCATTTGGCATCACGATTCGCGGCGAAGCCGAACTGCTGTCGGGCGACCTCCCTGCGGCCGAAGAGCACCTCAGGCAGGGCGCAAGACTGCACCGCGCCATTGGCGGCGCCACCGGAGAAGCCTTCTCGCTGCAGCGGCTCTCGGAAGTGGCGATGCACCGTGGTCGACCGCATGACGCCCGTGCACTTCTCGACGAAGCGCTGGATGTTGCACGCCAGACGGACGTCGGTTTTCATCTGCTGGATCGCATCTACGGTACCTACCTGCAGCTTGCCGACAGTCCGGCCACAGCAAAGCGCGCACTCGAAGAGGCACGCGAAGCGGTGCATGGCCCGCTGGAAACTTGCCCCGGATGCCGCATTACCTTCACCGTGCCGGCGGCGATTGCAGCCGCTCGGGCCGGGCGGCTTGATCTGGCAGAGGACTATGCGTCCCAGACCGCCTATCTTGCCAATGTGGTCATGCGTCTGCCGGCCTGGCACGCCGCCCACGATGAAGTACGCGGGCACATCGGGCTGGCCGGCGGTGAAGACGCAGTGGCGGTTCATTCGAAGTTTTCCGCAGCGGCAGCGCGCTTTCGATCCGCAGGACATCCGCTTGACGCCGCGCGCTGCGATCAGTTGGCAGCGAATGCAGTTGCCGGTGGGTAATTAGACCTCTGCGATAACTGCAATGGAGATTCGCAAGCCCGGAATGCGGACAGGCAGTTTTGTGGCCTGGCGCACCGGCGGATCACTGGGAAACCACTTGACCCACTTTTCATTCGTCCCAGCGAAATCCGGTTCCTCCAGAAGAATAACGGTGGCACTAACGACCTCTACCAGCGAACTGCTCGCAGCAGCAAGGACCGCAGAGATGTTCTTCAGGCACTGACGGGTTTGCTCTTGCACCGTGCTGCCAACGCTTGCGCCGGTCATAGCGTGTTTCCCTTATGGGTGATGGGGCACATGTGCCCCATATCGTCAACCGCTAGCTTGCTCACACGAACGGCGGGTGACACGCAACCGAAATCATGCAATTGGGCGGCCATATAACGGGCATTGGTGGGCGACTCCTTTCGCTGCACTGTCGGTCTAGGATTTTCTCCATTGTTGACCTTTAGACTTCCTCCCAGTTCATCAAAAATCGCGTTCTATCACCATTTTTCCCGCTGTTAAACCACCGCGAACGGCGCTGGCAGTGCAATGGCCACTACCTCAGTTCGAGGTCATCCACAAGCGCGTCACAGGTCATAGTCATAGTCAATGGTTAGCGGCGCATGGTCACTGAACCGTGCGGCTTTGTAAATGGAGGCAACTCGGGCGGACTTGGCCACGCTCGGGGTAGCAATCTGATAGTCCAGCCTCCATCCAACGTTCTTGGCGTAGGCTTGGCCGCGGTTGCTCCACCAGGTGTAGCAGTCATCCGTCGCCCCAGGGTGCAACCGGCGGTAAACATCGACGAGTCCAGCCTGATCGAAGAGCTTGGTCATCCAGGCCCGCTCTTCGGGCAGGAAGCCGGAGTTCTTGCGATTGCTCCTCCAGTTTTTCAAGTCGGCCTCTTTGTGCGCGATGTTGATGTCTCCGACAAGAATGAACTCACGTTCCGCTTCGAGTGCCAAGAGGTGGGGGTACATCACGTCCAAAAAACGAAACTTGACTTCTTGGCGCTCTTCACTTGACGAACCACTCGGGAAGTAGCAGCTAATTAGGCTGAATTTTCGGCCTGGGCGGTCAAAGCGCGTTTCAATCCACCGGCCTTCGTCATCGAACGCTTGATTACCAATGCCGGTGACAACGTCACTCGGCGTTAGGCATGTGTACATCCCCACGCCAGAGTAGCCCTTCTTGATCGCATAATGAAAATATCCCTTGAGTGAACCCGCGCTGCAGAACTGGCCATCGACGTGTTCGTGCTGCGCCTTGACCTCTTGCACCCCGACCGCGGTTGCTTGCTGCTCGTTGAGCCACTGGAAGAACCCCTTACTTGATGCCGACCTAATGCCATTCAAATTGGCGGTAATTACTCGCAACATGGAAGCCCCAATCTACGCCGCTTTCGCGACAGTGCCAGAAATAGGCCACGATTGTCCATGGAAGTCGCCGCGAGCACATATTGTGTCAATCTGGCGCGGCCACACAAGGGATGGGGGATGGGTAGCATAGGGCCACCGGAAATCGCTATTAGCAGCATTGTGCAAATAGCGAACCCAGGCGGGGTCGGCCCTAAAGGCCGCCGGGTGCCGCAGCAAGTTTTGCGCTGCGACGAATAAAGTATTTGAGACAGTGCCGACCGGCTCCGCTCTAACTCAATTTGTTACCAAAAATTGATGGACTCGAAACTGTATAGCGACGTCTCGAACGATACGGTGGCCAGGATTTGACTCTCCTGCCATTTCCGCAAAATCAGGTCGTTCAACAGCTTCGCACGAAATGCCGGGGTGCAAATGAACACCACGTCCAGCCGAGCCACACCCTGGCAGATTGGGACTGTCGGAGTGGCCGTGGCGCCGCGAAGGATGTGACACAGCCAAGCAATCAGCGCGGCGTAGTCCCTGGCGTTTCGGCGGCTTCTCTCGACCTCAACCCACCACCAGCGTTGCCCATCTCGAACCAGCACGTCGGGCTTCTTGCCAGCTATTCCAGCGTCACCGCCGATCCACCGTCCGCGTGAAATCTCTCGCTCTGTCGATGCGCGAAAACCCTGCACGATGCAGCTCACAGCAACTTCATTTGAGATACAGCGATGCCGGAAATGACCAAGACTGAAGGTCCGTACCTGGTCTTTGCCCGTCCGCGCAGGAACGCCAATGTCTTGCAGCACCCGGGCACCAGCCTCGGCCAGGGCGTACATCTGGCAGCCATCGGGCCCTGTGGCACTCAACACCAGTCTGGCCACCTTCATGCGCCGCAAGGTGCGCTGTGCCATGCGCTGCGCGCTGGTGGCGGCCTGCGACGGCGCGAGGTTCGGTAAGCCCATGACCTTTCGGGACCAGGGCTGAAACGCAAGCACCGAAAGGTCGCGGGTCCGCAACCATCCGAATCTGTGCAAAGCCCGCAGCACGCGCAACTCGTTTTCGCGTGCTGTCACCCGTCCGTCCGTATTCATGTGATAACTCCTTTGTCGTTTTCACATGTATAGCCACGACCCCCTGTTCGATCACCCGTTCCACGGGGGGCGAACAGGGGCTGAACAGCCGCCAGGCGGCTGTGGTCACCGCGATCTCTACCCTCCTGGACGTCGGGCCGATCACTTGCGCGGCTGGACGCCGCTTATGCCCCTTTTGAATGCCGGCGCCCCACGCTAAACGCGCGGGAAACGGCTCACCCCCCGACGCTGGACGCATCGCGGGCTGTCGGTCTGCGCGTTGCTCGACGCGAGCCGTTTCCCGCGCCTTCGGCTTGGGTCGCGAGGCTGCCGCCTCCCACGGCGACACCAGCACTCTTGGGAGTGCTTATTGCTCGACGACGACCTGCGGTCTGTCGGCAATTGTCTTGCGGCTCCCACCGTCCTCGCTTGGGCGGCTGGGGCCGTCCGCGCGCTCGGAGGCTTAGCTGGCGCCGCGCCCCACGCTTCGCGCGGCTCCCGTGGCCGCTGCGCCAACAAGGTTGGCACAGCTACCACCCAAACCGCCAGAAGGCGGATTGCGCAACCACCGCTCGGACTGGCTTATGCCAGACCGTGGTTGGGCCTGGCGCAGGACGACCGGCGCAGCCTGTCGGTTTCCATGTTCGTAGCCCTGATTACGACCGTAGCCCCAAGGCGTAAAGGCAGCAAGCGGCATGCCCGTCGGGTGGCCCTGCGCCCGGTCCCGTCGAGCTGCGGCCTTGGCTCCACCACTTGCCTCCTATCCTGCACCCTTGGGGCTGGCCCCGTCGCAGGCGACGAACTCGGAAAACACGGCAGCAAAGACCAGGACCGGATCGGCGCCAGTCCTGTAGTCCAACAAACAGGCTCGAAATCTTGAAATCCGGCTACCCGTAAAAGTAGCAAGGCCTTCAAACAACAAATCAAGGAGAAATACGGTGTCGATAATGCAATGGCTTTGGGGCGACTGGGCTTTGGGTGGAGGCCATGAGGGTGACACGGTCGCCGACATGGAGATGCTCGCCATCAATCCGGCCAGTGGGCTGCCAATGGCTGGAGGGGATATCGGGGGTGTGGATGTGGGTGGTAGCCCGTGGGGCATGGACATTCACCAAGCCTTATGGGAGCCTGCTACGACGGACTTCTCGATAGGTGGGGGTCTTGACCTCGACTGACAAAGGAACAGGGCCAATGGCCCTGTTCTAACGACGGTGCGAAGCGTCTGCTAAAGGGCGTCGACGACTGTCACGACTGGCACTTTGCCAGGCTGCTGTTCGATTGTCACAAGCCCGGCTTGCATGAGTCTAGTCAGGGCGTCGTACTTAGCGTCGCGCGACACGCCCATCGCAGTCAGAGGTTTTGCGGTCAAACGTACAGTGTTCGTTTTCTGCAATCCGACCAGGTACCAAAGCGTCAACGCGACGTGCAAAGTCTTGCCGGGCAATGCTGCCGCTTGTTGCACCCAGGTCAGTGGCAGCGGTCCCTTGATAAAGCCAACGGTTTGAGCCCGGGTCGGCTGGGCGACATAGCCACCGCTTGAGGGCGCCCACGTCAGGCGCTTTTCCGCAATGCTGCCAGTGTCTTGCGCGGGCTTCATCCTTGCACCTCGGATGCTGGCCGAATTTCTTGAAGCAGCTCCTGGACAGTGTTCCACATCATCGAGCCACGCTCGTCACAAAACCGCGCAGGCGCGCGGATCATTTTTGCGTCCGAGCGCAATTCGAACCCATCCAACACCATGACGCTTGCCTGGCGCATGAACTCTTGCATTTGTGCCGTCGCGGCGTCCAGCGACTCCAGTGGAGCTTCAATGAGTACAGCATCGTGAACGGGTGCCACCACCTTAATGCCCGCCTCTGTCGCCAAACAGCAAGCCAGGCGCAGCATTTCCGCGCCGTTGGCCTGCATTAGAAAATTTTGCAACGACCGGCTGTTCGAGCCGGGACCAACATGCAGCGTCCACCCAAACACCGTCCACAGCTTGCGATTGGTCAGAGCGTAGTCAACGACCCCGTCAGACCAGTCCCAGAACGTCTTGTACGTGCGACGGTGGGCCTTCAGAAGCTCCCTGGCGTAAATCGGCGGCTGTTGAATACGTTTGGCCAGGGAGTCCTCCTGCATGCCGTATTGCGTGGCCAACACGCATGCTTTGTACAGCTCGCGCATCTGAGGATGAGTGGCCTTTGTCGCATCGGCGGGCACCGCTCCAGCTTGCTTGGCAAACTCAAGATAAGGGTCGCCCGAACGATACGCCGCCTGCATCCTTGCATCGCCCGAAAGCGCGGCGGCAATACCAAATTCCTGCTGCGACCAATCTACGTAAGAAAGTCCAATGCCAGGCGCGGGTTTGATGAGTCCACGCAACCAAGCGGATAGCCCAAAGGCAAACTTACTTGTGGATGGCTGATTGCGCCCTGTCTTCGAACGGAACATCGACAGCATCGCGCGGTTGCGCCGATCCCGCCCAACGGCGAGCTCGCTCAAGCGAAGCTGGCCAAGCGCCTGACGCAGCTCTTTTAACGGTCGCAGCGCTGGAAATGCTTTGCATTGCTCACTGAATGTGTCGTCGTCGAGCTGCAAACGGCCAGACGGCAGCGTGGGCCAGGGTATGTCGCAGCGGCTCAAATACGCAGCAAACCGAGCGAGCTTGAACACACGCCCGTCGTAGACGGCATACTGCTGGTCAACCCGAGCAATCAGTTTGTCTTGGATGGCGGTCCAATGGGTGCGCAGTTGAGTCAACAGGGGGCCATCAATGGGAATGCCATCGAACTCGATGTGCGCCACGGCTTTCGAATAGCGGCCACGCTGCAAGGCATGGGCCATGCGCATGTCAGCCCCGAAAAGTCCGGCCATTGCCGACAACAGCTTTGTGGTTGCATCAACATCAGACTGACAGTAATCCAAAATGTCATGCCGCTCGGCCGCCGTGTACTCACCCCCGCGCAGGACGAGCGTGCGCATCGCCTCTTTCTCGATTGAGCTGATGCCAGCATGGCCGTAATACTCCAAAGCACCCAACAGCCCGTTGCCCATTGGCAGCACCATCCCATTGGTTTGAACACGGAATTCAGCATAGAGGTCCAGCACATTGAGGGGCAGGGGCCATCCCAGAGCGAGGTGGCAGGACATTTCTGCGGCTGCATAGTACGCTATGACCAACGAGTCCGGACCGGTGCTGTATGGGCATTCCTGGCCATTGAATTGGTCATGCCACAGCCTCACTGTGCGCTTTGACCGAACCTCGTGGGCGACGACACAAACGACTTCGGGCTGCTCACCAGTAGCAGCCCGAAATTCGAAGTCGACGACCCACAGCTCTGTGTAGGCGTCGAGTGTCATCAGATATCCCCGCGAAGGCGTCGGACGATGGGGTGGTCCATCGAGGTGATGAGGCGGTCGCGGAATGCGAGGGCCAGTATCTCTTTGAACGACAACTCCGGCCAGACCGGTTCGTCAGCGAGGTTTGCTGCTTCCATCACGTCGTACGCGCCTACGGTTCTGTTGGCTACCAGCCGCACCCAGCTGCGCTGGCCAATTTGAGCAGCACTGTGCGCGGACTGCGACCAGCTGTCGAGCCTACCGTCGTCGCCGGGCAAATTCACGGGCCAAAGCCCGACGTTGCCGTCGCGCGTGACGTAGGTGTAAAGCACCTTGGGCTTGGCTTCCTGAGCGAGTTCGGCGTACAGCTCAGGCATCACGAAATAGCACTCGCCATCTTCCTTGAGCTGGAGAATAAACGAGGGCAGTTGCCACTCCTCGCCCGGTCGCACTCGGATGTAGGTTTGGTTCCCGGGCTTGCGCACAGGGATAGTGGTGATGATTTTCTTTACGCCGGATGTATTGCCGAAAGCCTGTGGCAGCCGGAACGCGGTCAGGTCCAGGACGGCGGCTGCTACTGCAG
>Ga0194063_10002597_pt1 | contig 11146 bp, 7 predicted proteins | sample SepL3720m_MetaG_FD_155459 | JGI IMG/M metagenome (GOLD analysis project Ga0194063, IMG submission 155459) | Anoxic zone freshwater microbial communities from boreal shield lake in IISD Experimental Lakes Area, Ontario, Canada - Sep2016-L373-20m | ecosystem: Environmental > Aquatic > Freshwater >... | reverse complement strand
CAAGCGATTTACCCAAGCCGATGTAGGCGCCAGGATCGCTGTTCTTCGCAAGAAATGGCGCCAGGAAATCGCGGTCCCAATCCACCGCCAGCAGGTTGTTCTGCCAGGTCAGTTCGATCCGGCGCCCCATCAGTCCGCCCACTTTCACATCGCAGGCGGCGATCATCTTCAACGGGTTGTCGTTCATCTGTATCTCCCCAACTCGCTTGCGGCCTTCCGCATGGCCTCCAGCCAGTTTTCTTTCGCGCTCAGCATGGGGTTCCCTTTCTCGTCTGCCTCTTCTTCATGGCGGCGCCGTGTCGTTGCATTACGGTGTTCCCAGGCACCACAGGAAATCATAGGCGCGCACATACAGGCGGTCTTTCCAGGCGAAGGGCGTTGCGGCCCCAAGCCAGCGCCATGTTTCGCCGATCGCCTGTTCTTGTTTGATGGTCAGTGGCAATCCATCGCTTGGGTTGACAGGCAACTTGCCTTCGCCGACCTTGAGGCCGGTGGCTAGGTCACGCCATAAAAATTTCCCGTTATAGAAATCCCAACTGAGGTAGTACCCGCCTGCCAGCATGCCGCCGGCACCGCAGTATCCTGGGTTGAGTGCTGGAAGTTTGACCGCGACGTTTGTTCCGGTGGTGAAATCGACCACTGTTCCCCCGTTGTAGAGCCGACCACCCCGCCAGGCTGAGCGGCTCAGATGGATCGGTGAACGCCCTTCGACACACCAGACTCTTTCCACCATCACGGTACCGGACTGTTCGCGTAGGCGGTGGGCGGTCAGGTTCATGGCGTCACTGTCACCTGCGACCTTCCCTATATTGATGACCAGATCGCCATCGATGATTGGGCCGTTGTTGACACCTTTCCTGTGCGTTTCACCCGGCAGGATTCCCATCACTTTGCCGTCTGATAGACGATAGATGTCACCATTGATGCCGATGATGTATTGCTGTCCAGCGAGGTTCATCGCCATTGGCACTGCCATATTCTGATCAATTTTTCGAGTCAGCGGATGTTCCCACAGAATCTTGCCGTTTGCCACATCCAGGCAGCGGGTGAAATCACCAGCGCAACTGATGAGCTTCCCATCGACCAAAATTGGTGAAGTGCTGAATCCACCTTGTCCTGGGCCATATATGCCTGCCGGTGGTATGCGCACTTGCCACAATATTTTTCCATCAAGATCATGACAGGTGTACAGGTTGTGCATGGTGACGGTCCAGACTCTCGTCCCATCACTAACCGGAGTCGGATACGCCGCACCATCCCAGGTGCCCTGCATTTCCCAACTGCTTCCCATCAATCCAAGTTTGTTCAACTGGGCATGATCCTGCTGGATGGAATTCTTTTTGATGCAGAACATGGATGGGGATCCCCAGGCGTTGTGAATACCGATAAACAGAAAACTCTGCTCATCGCCTCGCTTCAGGAGCGGTTCCAGTTCTGGCGGTAGTTTTTTGCGTCCTTCATCCGTGACGCCATCATCCTTCCGTTTCAATTCTGGTCTGGCATCCCAGTCGGCCTTTGAGGCCTGATAGAGTTTCCAGGCCTCGACGTTCAGTTTCTTGAGTGCACGGTTTCTGGCCCAGCACTTCTTCGCCAGCGCCCGGGCTTCTGCCTGCTGCTCCTGGGGCAGGCAGGGCACCGCATCCAATTCGCACTGCCACAATTCCTTGCCGGTATCGCCATCAAAACACAGCAAAAGAGGCGAATAGTCCAACGGCTCGGCGACACAGAAGACCCGAAGGCCCGCCGCCGTCTGGATGACAATGGGGGAGGAGTTCGACCAGTTGGGCAACTTGGCTTTCCACCGCACGCCAAGGCCTTTTTCGCCGTCAAAGTTCAAGGGTGGCCGACAATCAGCGCCGAAATCCCCAGTACCGTTGTTGTTCCAGCCCACCACCGCAGCGGGCAGATTCGCGATCAGACTCAGACAGAACAGGACACTGACAAAGAAAACGTGTTTCATGGTGCTTTTCCCATCTTGGCAAGATCAGCAAGAAATTCCTGGTGAACGTCCCAGGCGACTTCTTGGATGGCTTTGGCTTCCAGCGGTTCCAGGACGAGGGTGGTGAGCAGGGTAGAGGTTTTCTTGGGGTCGTTTGGGGATGGCGTCATGGTTTTATCATACCATATCGTTGGTATTGCGGTGCCGACTGGTGATTTTCCGGTGGTGGCGGCATAAAGGCTGCATGCAAACAAGTAGCCGTGTTTGGGACCGTAATGACTCGACCCATCAGCACCCGAGGGAAGATCCAGGTTGATCTCTTTGCGGCTGCGGGCTGCCATGGCAGCGCGGTAGATCGGTGCGACGCTTACCGCATATTTCACCGCCAAGGGCAGATAGACCGCATCCAAACGCTGACGAATCTTGTGAAAATCCCCTGGATTTCTCTCTGGGTTGAGGCCTGCCCCCGACAGTGCTGTGGCCCATAGCACCGGTTTGGCTTTCACCTGGGCCGTCAAACCCAGGAAGGATTCCAAAGCCGCAGGCAAGGTGGCAGCATCAAAACCACTACCACTGGAGAAAATCACGACCTCAGGCGCTTGCCCCTGGACCCGGAACTTTGCCAAATTTCTCGGGAGATTGACCCAGTATTCACTGAATGCTCTACTTGCCTTGCGGTCGCCAGGATCACTCAGCGGCGCTGGGGCTGGCTGAGCCATTTTTGCAAGCACCTCGGCGATCGCCTTGGCCTCTGGCACGGGCATCGTGCCAAGAATCCAGCGGGCCGAACCGTTTTGCTCGTTGTCGCGGACTTTCCATTCGCTGGCAAGGTCGGAATGAACCCCACCGACTTTCATCACGGCAGCCGGACGTGCAGGCGTGTTCAACATGGCTTCCAGCAAGGCGGGCGTGTTATGCTTCACGCCCATTCCTGCATGGTAATCACCAACAATCAGGACCCGGAAGGGACCGGTTTCGGTTTCGGTGGTCAGAGGTTTTTCCAGCGGCGGAGTATCGGCTGCAATCAGGGTGAAGGATGCGCCGAGGAGACTCGCAAGGAGAAAACTTTGGATGGTCATAGGTCACTGTTTGGGTGAAAAGGGGAATCGGGATGAAACATCATCGTCTTCTATTTGGTATCTTGTTCGATATTAAATCGGTTGATGTCCGGCGCGGTTTTGACTCGCGGACGGGGAGTCCAGCCGGGATCTGACGGGTCGGGCATCTGGCTGATTTCTTCCAGTCCGTTATACACGGTGTTGCAATCCTCCCAGGCGATCAACTGGGCCAGATCTATTCCGGTTACTTTGACCTCATGGTGTTTGCCGCTGGTGGCGATTTCGATGAGCCGGCTTCGGGGTGAAAAACAGGTGTAGGGCGGTACTGTTCTATCGCCATATTTCGCTGCCGTCGTCATGAGATTGCCCGTCAGGCCCAATCCGCCCTTCTCGACATTTTTGGGAAAGACGAGGGTTGGATAGGGTTCCTTGAAGTGCCGGCGATTGCCTTGTGTTTTTTCGGTTTCAGGCCAAACCCGCAAGGTGAGATCAAGTTTTTCTCGGCCCTTGCCCTCGCCCTGGTGGCATTTGCCGCAATATTTGTTCAACACCGGTTGAACAAAACGCTCGTAACCGATCGTCGCATCTGCCCATGGGGGCGGCGTGATGCGGTCGGGTTGACGCATCGCTTTGGTTCCAATCGAGGGAACATACGAGGTGCGGTCATGGCAACCTGTACAACCTCTGATCTCGCCGGGCATGGCGCCGGTAAAGGAGCGCATGGTGTGGACAGCCATTCCCCGCTCGTCGAGCAGTTGGAAATACAGTGCTTTTCCAGGCGGAACCTCAAAGCAGACTGATCCGTCCGCCGTGACTGGTACCGTGCCCAGGATGCGCTTTATGCTATCGACTGATACACCCGAGATGACTGGGCCCTGAGTGCCCCCATAGAAACCGTCCTGGCGCATCGTGGAGTAGGTCTTGTAGTGCTGCTCGATCACCCGCAGGTGTTTAACCGTTCCCCTTGGCAGACCTGGTACACCTTCATAGACGTCGGCGCTAAACAGAATGCCTGGCTTCAGCGCAGGCTGGTTTTTGCCAAGAACTGGCCATGCAACCTGGTCTGGGAGTTTGGGAAAGGATCGAGGACGAACCGGCATAGCATGCCAGAGGTGTTCCTTTCCTCGCCAAAGCAGTTCACGGTTGCCGTGGATATCCATCAGATAGAGGTCGAATGGTATGGTCCATTGTTGTTTCGCTGCGCGCCTCGCAGACACCAGGAATAATTCCTGTGATATCGGAAATGGAGTATGGTACGACGCAAACTTTCCCATGGCCCGATACTCGGGCGAGTACGGCGTTGCGAGTCCGCCCGATTCGCCCCATTGCACGTCCCTGGTCACCGAGTACAGGCCGCGTGGTTCATTGAAACCACCGGCATTGGGATCGACCACGCCGACGCTGCCTTGGAACCAATCATGGTGACCGACGCCACTGAACATTACCTTCGTGGTACCCGGGATGGGTTGCACCATGGCGAATGTATTTGGACGGATGGTCTGGTTGCCATAGTACACCTGTTCACCGGTACCATCCTGGTTGATCGTCCAAAGACCTTGCAAATCAAAGATGTTTTTATCGGTGTACTCCCAGCGTGAATATATCACCCGTCCATCCGGCAGGAGGGCCGGCAGCCAATCGTTCTCAGAGTTTCTGCTGATGATATACATATTCTTGCCATCGGCATCACAGCGAGCCAGCACGGAGGAAGGAAACTGTGGACCGCATCGCACATAGGTATTCCCGCGTGTGGTGCAGAACATGATACGGCCATCGGGCAGGTAGATGGGATCGGTGTCATCATAGTCGTTACTGCGGGTCAATTGTTTCCGGTTGCCACCATTGAGATCGATCTCATAAAGATGAAAAGTCTTTTCGGTTTTCAGTTTCATGCAAAACAGCACGCGCTGGGTGTCAAAGGACAGATCGGGACGCCAGAACGCGGCCTCCTCACCCTCTGCCGGGGCGAGAGACCGGACCTTCACCTCGGAGTCCAGTCCTTCCAGGACCAGCAAACGACCACCGTGTTGTTGGTTATTTCGTCCCAGGCGGTGCGCTGATTGATGGCCATCACTATTGTATTTTGACTCAATCAGCAGAATTTGCTTGAAATCAATGGCTGGGTGCCGCAACATGATCTGACGCTTGGCGCGCCGCACGTCGAGGTACAGACGCATTGGATCGGTGCCGGCGACGGCCGCCTGTTGTTCTAAGCGACCCAGAACCGACACCTCTTTGGAAACCACCTCGTTGGGACGTATTTGAAGAATCTGTTGCGCCATTTTCCGGGTGGCTGCGATTTCTGCCACCAATACCTTCATGGGATCCTGGTCGCCGAGTTGGTACAACCAGTCCTCCTCGACCGCCGATAAAGCCGCTGCGGTGGCAGTCGCTCCGCCTGCCGCAGTGGGGACCGCAGTTGGTTTGACAGCGGGTGGAACCGGCGGCGGAGTGTCTGCCGCCATCAGGGAAAAGGATGCACTGGCGAGACTCGCCAACAGGAAAAGAGAATACACGGTTTTCATGTCAGTTTTCCTTGGTGAGAGGCGGATTCTTGGGGATCGTATCTTCAAACCTCTTTGACGCCAACACACCACAATTCGTCATTACTGCGGATAAAAGATGCTATCTTCATGGATCATAAAGGGGCAACTATAACTGAACCAGCGCCATGGCCACTGCCATAATGATGCCTGCGATTTGTCGTTTCAGAATTCGTATCCGATTCTTATTGGTGGTGGGATGTTTTTTTCATTTCGTGGCTTCGAGCAATTCTGCGGCCGCTTGACTTTCGTTGCTGAATGGGTTGGAGGGTATTTTCGCCAAACGTTCGCGAATGGCCGGAACCCGGGCCATCGGCGTAAGCGCCTGCACGAGGCCGGCCTCATTATTGACACTGAACGCTGGTATGATTGCATCCAGTTCCGCGCACAACAACGGGACGGCGGATTCGCCTTGATAACTTGCCACCAGCATTCGGGTTTGCCAGTACCCGCCACCGCCAGCCCAAACGCCAGGGCCGAAACGCCCTTTCTTGCCAACTTCCACATTCGTCTGGGAACACAGCGGCAAGAGTTTTTCCGGATCGGCGGGAATGCCGCCGGTTTCAGCCAGGTGCCGTAGCGCGCCCATGGCACTGGCCACAGAGAGCAGTTTTTTCGAGTCCCCTTTGCCGATGGGGCCTAACAATTCCAGTAAGGCCGCCACGACTTTTGTTTTGCCCCCGCCAATCCGGGCCAGCGCATGCGCCGCATCGCGCACGACCCGTTCGTTGGTGCTGGCCAACAAGGGCAGGACGGTGTCCACCATTCCGCTGCCGGCCTTGCCGGTGAGTTCCAGGGCTTTCAGCGCCAGCCGAGACTGCTTGGGGTCATTGAGTCGCGCCGCGATGGCCGGTTCCAAAGCCTTGATCAAGGCCGGACTGTCCACCGCCAGCGCGATAGGAAGGAACAATTCGATGCCGTCCTCATCGTTACCGGCAAGGGCTTGCACTGCCAGCGTGCGCACCGCTTCGGTATGACTGCCCAGGGCGGCCGTGGATGCGGCCAAGACCTGCGCTGCCGCCTGGCGGACGAGATGATCCTGATGTCCAGCCAGGGCGATGAGTTCCGGCAAGGGCCGCTGGGCGACTGGCAGGGCGATCACTTTCGCCACTGCCGCGTCGCGTTCGTCGCGATAACGGCTGGCCAGTTGGCGGAGCGTTTCCGGCAGTTTCGCCGCCCATTCCGGCAAGGGCAATGGGGCAGGCGCTTCCTTGGGCGGGTTTTTACGCAGGTCAACAGCGTTAATGCGCCCAAGGGATTTGGTGCGCATGAACATGATTCCGTCCACGTACGGATACTCCATTTGGACTTCATATCCGCCCGTGGGTGCATCCAAACCGGGCAGCGACGACACTGGGCCCAGCATCGCAAACTTGCCTGGGTCCGGGTTGTAAAAACCGACCGGTCCCAGACTGCTGTGGGCGGTATCACCCAAGTTGATATAGCGATCTTCAAGGAAATAGGCGGCGGAGGCCAGGTGCACATTGGCTGAGCGACTCATGAGTACTTCGCCGCTGGCAATCCGATGAACGGTTACATAGGTGGTTTTCTTGCCGTCGGGAGTGTACGCGCTGAGGGCATGCTTGTACAACAGTCCATCGCGAACCATAACTTCCCGCCACGGACCGACATCCATGTGGTTTTCCGACGACGCAGAAATATCGTTCGGTTCCTCCCAGACTTTTTTCGCGCCCTGCAGGCTGATCTCATAACAGGCATAATGGGCCAGTTCCTCAGTAGGATTGGGCCATTTCTCGTTAGGCGTTGTCGTCTTCAACACGAAGGCGTACTTGCCGCTGGCGATGACCGGTTTCCACATCGGTGCGATCGGTTCGCTCCACAGCACCTTGCCGGTGCCGGGATCGATCATGCGGAATACCCCGGTTTTCCCCGAACCCCGACTGGCGGTGAGCAGGTATTGCCGACCTCCCTGCCCTGAGCCTGCCGAAGGGTCGTGGGTCCACACCGTCGGCGCCGCGTAGCGACTCTGCACACCTTCGGTGATCTCCCAGAGCACCGCGCCCGTGGCCGGGTCGAACCCGATCAAACCGGAATCACCGCTATCATAACGCGGCATCACCACCACCGCGCGATCCGTGCTGCCGGCAGGGAAAGCCGCCACCGCCGCTGAGGCGAACCCACCTGAACCGGGCAGGTTTCGGCCTTCCAGCGCCCGCTGTTTGTTGAACTCTTCATTGTCATGCGCCGGCCCCAGGTCAGCCTCCCAGAGTTTGCGACCCGTGGCGGCGTCATAGGCATAGGCCCGCAGGGTCGTGCCGATGCCGAACAATTTGCCATCAAACCAGACCGGAGTGTTGTGGAAACCGCTGCGTTTGGACTGGCCACGATGCACGCCCTGGTTGATCTCGTTCACCTGCCAGACCGTGCGGCCGGTGCGCTGGTCATAGGCCACGAAGAGGTCGTCGGCCTCGACCGACCACAGAGACAGGATCTGTTCCAGTCTCTCGCCCTTTGCCGCTCGGGCCTCGTCCTTGAGACTGCGACCCTCAAAGGGCAATGGTCGTCCATTGGCGCGCGGCGCGAAACCGTTGCCCATGACCAGGCCCTGGGCCACCAGCACGCCACTGGCCGTGCCGGGCGGCATGTTACCGGCACCGCCGCCCTTGCGGAACATCTTGGCCATACCCAGCACGCCGGTGTCGCTTTTCCACAACACGCGCGCCTGACTGAAACTATCCACCAAGGTGCAGCCATACTGCCTCGGATTGAAATTGCCGTAGGGACCGCTGACCATCGGCCAACCCGGCATGTCCGCCGTAGTCTTGGCGAAGGCGGGCGCAGGATCAGACTTCGACACCGTGCCAGTCGCCGGTTCCGCCGCAACAAGTGATGGAATCAAAACGAACCAGCCCGCTACCGCGCAGAGACTGCGCAGAAGTGCTGGACTGAGAGTGTGCTGGTGATGCATGGATAGCTCCTTGGGGTTTGTATGGATGTGGGGGTGAAACATGGATGAAGAACTCATTTCTGACCAATACACCACAGCTCGTCATTGCTGCGGATGAAGATGGTATCATTATGGATCATGAAGGGGCAACTATAACTGAACCAGCGCCAGGCGACGATGCTGCGGTCGGACTTATCGCCGGGACCATATACCATTTTATTTTGGGCGTTGATCTGGTCGCGCTTTTCGCCTTCGACCTTGGCGGATGGAACCCGGTTGGTGGCCACTGATTTGCCATCCAGGGAATAGACTTCCATCTTGCCGTTTGTACCATCGCTGGTGAGTCCATAGATCAGACCGTTAGCGATCTGCTGATGATTTCCCTGGGCCGAAGCACCCGGGTTTCTTCCCGGTTTGCCGGCCAGGATTTTCCCGGTATTGGCATCCAAGAGATAGCCAGTGACATGCAATTTTCCATCATGGTACAGGATTCCGCTGTGCGCTTTGCTCATGCCGCCGCCCTCGATCCCGGACCAGAGCACCGTGGCGTTCAGCGTGTCGTCTGACAAGGCAAACTTCACCGCTGCGGGCGGAGGAATCACGCCAGGAAGCGGCGTCTTACCGCCAGCCTTCTTTTCCCAACCGCCATGCTCGCCGCCGCCGATGAAGAAGACCGTATCCTTGGCGTCATACTTCACCAGCATGCTCCCGCCTGGATTCTGCCAGCCTTTGACCGGGATGGCCTTGCCATCGGGCAGGCGGAAGGCGAATATTTCCGACAATCCACCAAGGTCATCCCTGCCCGCACACAGCACGATGTCGGTGTCCGCCACGCGGATGATCACCGGCGAGGTGTACAGGCCATAGCCGCCTTTGTTGGTCGGGGCCATGAAAAGCACTTTGCCGTTGGTTTTGTCGATGAAGCGAATCCGGTCGCCAAGATCGGAAATCATCAGGTTCTTATACAGTATCGGCGACTTGCCACGATGGCAGAAATCTCCCGACGGACTACCTGGCGATGGCGTACCCCAAATCATTTTCCCCTCCAGATCAAAACACCAGAAGGTGTCATAGCCGGTGGCGATATAGATTTTTTCTCCATCAGTCACCGGGGTTGGAAAGGTGTAGCCGACACACATCAGGCCACTGGCGTAACCAGCGGTATGCCAGGATTCGGCATGCCAACCGATCTTCCCCAGTTTCCCCCATCGTTTTCCAGCCGCATCAGCTTTTTCCGAATAACCGGGCATTTTCATCGCTTCGGCAAAGGTATTGGGTGCCTGCGCGTCGGCTGGCAGCAGTTCGAGCTCTGCCAGAAGTTTCATGCCCTTGGTGCGCCCCTCTGGCGTCTGCAACCCAAATTCGAAATGCGCCGTGTACCACTTCCGGTTGAATTCATGGTAGCCAGCCAGGATGGTCTTCAATTCCGCCTTCTCTGTCGCCGCCAGATCTGGATAAATATCAAAGGAATTCAACTCCTTTTCCCAAGCCAATTTTCCTGTCGCGGTGTCAAAACATTGCAACAGCGGCCAGTCGTGCTTCCAGCCAGGATCGCTCATCACGAAGACCTTGCCCTTGAGCACGACGGGTTGGCCCAACCCCCAGTTGGCCAGGGGCGCCTTCCAGCGGATGTTCTGGCCCGTGGCCCCATCCCAGGTGCTGGGCGGCTTGGCCGTCGGCCAGACGCCGGTGCCTTCGGATCCACGAAAGCCGATCCAAGACGGCGCGGGTGGTTCCGCCTTCGCCGAGGTTACGGCGGACAGGTCGGCGGCAAACAAAGTTCCAGTCAATGCCAGCATTGCGGTGAGAGTGATGGTATGCATCGTTGTGATTTCCTATATGTTCGACGGTGGTAACTACTTAGGCAGCCCCACCATAGAGCCGCCATTGGTTTGAGATGTTTGCAGTTCCACCCATCGAACGCAATCGAAAATAGGTGAAAATCAGGGTTTCCCAACGCTTTCTACATCACCCAAAAATTGCCGGACGGTTTCCTTACCGTCTGGGCCGGTGATGGTGACTTTGCCGTACAGGATGTTGCCCAGGCGTTTGCCGTTCAGTTGCAGGCGGTATTTGCCGGTGATGACGGGTTTAGAATCGGTCTGGTAGATCAGTTTCCCGTCTGCGGAGAAATCTCCGGTTCCGGGTTTGAGGAATCGGCAGTACAGGGAAACTTCGCCCTTACCGCCGACACGGCGGTTACTACAGAAGACAGGGAAACTCATTCGTGACATCCTGCCCTTTTCCAGACTACGCAAGTCGCTCTGCACCAGCACGCTGTCGTGGCGAAGCCACGCACCCCACGCTGGATCACCTGGATCATAAAAGCTATTGCGTATATTTCTGATATGCATTATATATGATGCGTATCGGAAATATTATTGACATGAACTGGACGGAATTCAGAAACAAACTCATCGATCTTGGATGCTTCAGCATCCATCAGGTTTATGCATGGCAACCTGAATTTGACCGGAATAACTTTGTCCGCTGGACCCGGAAGGGATATCTGTTGCGTCTGCGGCAGGGATTATACGCCTTCCCGGAATACAAGGGCAAGCCGGACATGGCGGCTTATTTCGCGGGAAAGATCTACAGTCCGTCATACATCAGCCTGCATTCGGCGCTCTCATTTTACGGGCTGATCCCTGAATCCATTATCCAGATCACGAGTGTGACCTCCCTGAAGACAGCCTTG
>Ga0194063_10002596_pt1 | contig 11146 bp, 9 predicted proteins | sample SepL3720m_MetaG_FD_155459 | JGI IMG/M metagenome (GOLD analysis project Ga0194063, IMG submission 155459) | Anoxic zone freshwater microbial communities from boreal shield lake in IISD Experimental Lakes Area, Ontario, Canada - Sep2016-L373-20m | ecosystem: Environmental > Aquatic > Freshwater >... | reverse complement strand
CGCCACCAGGCCGAGGATCAGACCCACCACCGCCGGGACCGCGCAGGCGAAACCGAGAAGGGCGAAGACCAGGGCCGAGAAGGCGATCCCCGGAGTTCGCCCGCCGCCCCTTGGCGTGCTCATTCGGGCACCACGTCGAGGCCGAGGCCCTGGGCGAGCGTCACGGCCTGCTCCCAGGTGATGCGCGCTCCGCGAACGTCCACTGTTCGCGGGTCTATCGCTGAGAGGTCAGAGCCGCGAAGGTCGGAGCCGGCGAAGTTGGCGCCCACCACGTATGCACCCGAGAGGTCCACGCCCGTGAATGTCGCCCCGTCGGCTCGGACGTTTCCCATCTCCGCTTCGCGCATCCGCACGTCGGTGAACGTCACGCTGCGCAGGTCGGCTTCAGACAGCACGCAGAAGGACCAGTCGCCACCGGTCACTCGCAGTGACGTGAACGTGCAGCGCTCGAAGACGCCACCGATCACCTTGCATGCCTCGAAGGTCGTATCGAAGAAGGAGCACTGCACGAACCGGCAGTTGACGAACGCCGATCCGGTGAGTGTCGCGGTGTTGAAGCGGACCCGCCGGAACGAGCAGTCCGTGAACGCGCAGCCGTCCAGTCGCGCATCCGTCATGTCCACGGCGCTCAACAACGTCCCGGCGTACTCCAGCCCCGATAGCTCACGGCCGTCCCAGTCCTCGTCGCGCACCTCGGCCTCGAAGGAAGCAGCCGCACTGCTCCTGCTGCTCATGCCCCGACGCTACCGGCCCGAGGTGGCGGAATGAAGCAGTCAGCCGACGGCGACGACATTGGGCTGGTCGCCGACGGGGAAGTAGCCGGTCACCTGCACCACAAGGTCAGTCGCGCCGGCCGACGTGGAGAAGCCGACCGTGCCGTCGGCTTCTACGGGGATGACTGCGATCCCGCTGCCCCTGCCGTTCATCTTCACCTTGATCAATGGCGTTCGGGTCTCCTCACCCGGAGACCAAATACTCACGGTGGCCGGTGCGGTCGAGCCGAGGGCGCTGACCGAGACGGCCACGGCAGCTACACCGGTCGCCGGGATCTCGCCAAGGCCGGTGACCTTGGTGAGCACGCCCGGATGGTCACCGCGCCAGCCGGTCTCGTGCAGCCGGCATGGAGCGGCCGGTGCCGCCGGTTGGGGCTGAGCTGCGGGATCGGGCTGGGCTGCGGGATCGGGCTGGGCTCCTGGATCGGGCTGGGCTCCTGGATCGGGCTGAGCTGCGGGATCGGGCTGAACTGCTGGGTCGGGCTGAGCTGGCGGATCGATCGGATCCTCCCGGAACGCGCCGTCGAACCCACCCGGCCACGACTCCCCGCCCCCACTCGCGGCGATGCCCTGGCCCAGTCGGGTGTTCAGCACCGTGACCGGCGCCATCGGCACTGCGGCCGCCGCGCGCGCGGGAGCCGCCACTGGCGCCTCAGCCCACGGCGACGGGCAGTAGCCGGTCAGCACCGTTCCGTCCCACAGCGACGTCCGCCCACTGGCGCCGTCCCACGACAACGAGATGTGGATGTGGTTGCGATGGCAGGTCGTGTCATCACCACCGCGAGTGAGGCAGCCCTTGAGCTCGGCCCAGCCGCGGTCCTTCGCGTACGCGGCCCAGTAGCGGTTGTTCCATCCGATGTACATGACGCCGAGCCGCGTGGCGTTCCCGAACGGCACGCCTGCCTGGTCCGGGCCGAGCAACCACTTCAGGAAGGCCCGCGCGTTGGCGAAGCCGCGCTTGCTCCGAATGCTCGTCATCCAGTCGAGGGCTCGTCCCTCCTTGTGCTCGCTGGTTCCGCCGATCCCGCAACCGCGCGAGATCCCGATGACCTGCGCCCGGCCGTAGGTCTTGCGGATGAGGCTGGCCAGCGCCCTTGTGCCGGGCTTGGGCTTGGGGTCGCAGATCGCCTGCGCCTCATAGGCCGCCTCAGGGTCGTAGATCGCCGGCATGGCCTGTCCGATCGCCGGCACCGCGGCCGCCGGCGTCAGAGCCCCCCGACCCGGAGCCGAGACCGCCGCAGCGGGTGGCGACGTCACGACGAGGGCGAGGACACCCACCAGAAAGAGAGCAGCAAGCCGAGGCACACCGTGGTTATCGACCGTCAGGGGGGCCAAGAGTAGGACCGGGGCCACAATCGCTCGTGACCCCGGTCTCAATCCCCTTCGGATTCCCCCTATCCGAGCACCCCAAGCTTCATCTTGGCCAGCGCGGCCTTGGCGGAGGCGCTGCCCGAGTGCATGCTGTTGAACGAGGCAGTTCCATCGACTCCGCACATTCCGGTGATGACGCCAGCGCCACCCGGGTGCTTGCCGACCCATGCGGTGAGGTCGTAGACCGAGCCGCTCACTGCGGACCAGCAGCTGTCCGAGGCTGCGTGCTTGGCTACATCGGCGAGCGTGTACTTCGTGGTCACGGCCGGGGCCACAGTCACGGCCGGAGTGGCCGCACCGAACTTGCCGACCATGAAACGCTTGAGCGACTTGGTCGCCTTCGCGACGCCGCCCGGAGCCTTCGCGTAGAACTTGGTGGCGTTGCGGCCGCACAGCTGCGCGATGGTCGACTGGCGATCGGCGTGCTTCTTGGTCCACGCCGAGAGGTTGTAGACGTTGCCGTCGATGACGGTCCAGCAGTTGGCCGCCGTGTTGTGGCGTCGGATCCGCTTGGCGTCGAACACTCCTGCCACCTTCGTGGCACCGGTCGCCGAGGCGTCATCTCGCGAAGAGCCGGCGAAGGCACCGACCTTCATGCCATCCAGGACTCCGAGCGCCGAGGTGCTCGAGCCATGCTTGCCGCTGTACATCGCGGTGCCGTCGATGCCGCACATCGCCTTGATGGCGTCAGCGCCGCCCGGGTGCTTGGCGATCCACGAGGTCAGGTCGTAGACGGTCCCGTTGACGATGGACCAGCAGTCGGTGCCTGAGTTGTGCTTGGTCACGTCGGCGAGCGTGAAGCTGGCGACGGCTGTCGTCGTCGCGGCCTTGCCGGCGACGAGCACGCCGAGCTTGATCTTGCCCAGGATGGCTCCAGCAGAGCCACTGCCAGCGTGCTTGCCGCTGTACATCCCGCTGCCGTCGACGCCGCACATCGCGGCAACCACCGCGGAGCCGCCCGGGTGCACCGGGATCCACGTGCTGAGCCCGTAGACGCCGCCGAAGATGACGGTCCAGCAGTCCGCCGCCGTGCTGTGCGCCTGGACCTCCTCCATGGTGTACTCGCCGCCGCCGACGACGGCGTCGACCGTCGCAGTTGGGGCCTGGGACGGCAGAGCAGTGGCGACGTAGTTGGCGAGGGCGCCCTTGAGGTAGGACGAGAGGAAGCCGAGCTTGCCACTGGCCGATGAACCATGCTTGCCGTAGAAGGTGTTCGTGGCGTCGCCGCCGCAGGCCGGGCTGATGGCGGCGGAGCCGCCACTGTGGGTCCCGAGGAAGGCCGTCAAGTCGTAGACGTTGCCGGCGATCGAGACCCAGCAGTTGCCAGCGGTGGCGTGAAGCGCGACCGTGGCGGCGGCGAAGCTGCCGGCCGGCACGGCGGCCGACGGAGTCACGCTGAGTGCGGCGGAGGCTGCCGACGTGCCGACCGCGTTGACGGCCTTCACCGTGAACGAGTAGGCGGTGCCGTTGGCCAGGCCCGTGGCCGTGTAGGAAGCCGTTGCCGAGGTGCCGGCGAGCGCGGCGTCCTTGTAGATCTCGTAGGAGGTAGCGCCGGTCGGCGCGGTCCACGTGAGAGCGACCTTCGCGTCACTGCCGGTGCCGGCGAGGGCGCTCGGAGCGGCGGGCGCCACGGCCGGTGCCACCGGAGTCGCGCTGGCTGCGGAGGATGCCGCTGAGGTTCCCACCGCGTTGACGGCCTTCACCGTGAACGAGTACGCGGTGCCGTTGCTAAGGCCAGTGGCGGTGTACGCCGGCGTCGCCGACGTCCCGATCTGGGTGCCGCCGCGGAGGATCTGGTACGACGTGGCGCCTGCGGTGGCGGTCCATGTCAGAGCGACCTGCGCGTTGCCCGCGACAGCCGAAAGGCCCGTCGGGGCGGAGGGTGCGACGGCCGCTGCCACCGGGGTGGCGGTCGCTGCGGCGGAGGCGGCGGAGGTGCCCGCGCTGTTCACGGCCTTGACAGTGAACGAGTACGAGGTCCCGTTGGCCAGTCCGGTGACGACCTGGCTGTTCGTGCTCGGGGTGGCGACCTGCGTCGCGCCCTGGAGCACCACGTACGAGGTCGCCCCCGAAGTAGCCGTCCACGACAGCGTCACCTGAGCGCTGCCGGCGGTGGCGAGGAGGCCGGTCGGCGTTGCCGGGATGACGACGGGAGCCACCGGGGTGGCGGCGGCGGCGGCGGACGCCGCGGAGGTCCCGCCCGCATTCACGGCCTGGACCGTGAAGGAATACGAGGTGCCGTTGGTCAGGCCTGTTGCCGTGTAGGAATTGGTGGCCGAGGTGCCGATCGATGCGCCGCCCCGCAGCACGTTGTACGACGTTGCGCCAGAGGTCGCCGTCCATGCGAGAGCGACCTGTGCGTTGCCAGCCGTAGCGACGAGCCCGGTCGGAGCCGACGGAACTGCCGGAGCCGCGGCCAGTGCGCCGAGCATGTACTTGGCAAGAGTGCTGAGGTGGGAGGTACTGGAGCTGGAGCCGGCGCTGCCGTGCTGGCCGCTGAACGTATTCGAGCCGTCCTTGCCGCACTGGCCGGTGATCCTGCTTGCTCCACCGGAGTGGAGGCTCTCGAACGCAGTCAGGTCGTAGACGTTGTTGCTGATGACGACCCAGCAGTTCGCCGCGACGTTGTGCGTGGCCACGTCGGCCAGCGTGTAGGTGACTGCGGCCGGGACGACGACGAGCGCGGGCGCGGCGGCCGGTGCCACACGGACGGCGTGCACGACAGCGGTGCGAGCCGCACGCACCGGAGCAGCCTGGGCCGCTGGCGCGTAGGCCATGGCTACTGCCGCCGCGGTCAGGATCGCCACCGACGCTGCTACTCGTGACGCTGCTCGCTTGGTCTTCGTCATCGTCCGCCTACTTCCATCGGCACCACGTGCGTGGCGCTACGTATGCATGGGTCTCGGCCCGGTGAACGTTCAACTGATGGCTATCGCCTGGCTATATCCACGGGGATTCGCCAGCATCAGGACCTAGGTCCCCGTTCGCGATGGGGGCGCAGGTCCCGACGGCGGCTGGTTACGTCCCCCGCGGCGGCGCCATCCGACAGGTGGCCGTCACAACCGGCTCTTGGCCCGCCCCCGGCATCACGAGGTACAGTCCGGACATTCAGGGCACATCGCGGCCATGGACTGCAGTCGTGAGGGGTGACGATGCGCATCCGGTTTGGGACCTTCGTCGCCGCAGGCATCGCCAGCGCGCTGGCTGTTGGGGCAGCGAGCCCGGGCCTTGCGGCGTTCACCGGCGCGGCACCCGCGGTGCGGGGAGCCGGCCCCTTGGAGTCGTTCTACGCCCAGCGGGCCACCTGGATTCCCTGCCCCGACGCCGACGGCTCGGAATGCGCCACCGTCACCGTCCCGCTCGACTACCGCAAGCCACGCGGCGTCACCATCACGATCGGCCTGCTCCGCAAGCCGCCGACCGCTCCCGATGCCCCGTCCCTCGTCTTCAACCCCGGCGGCCCCGGAGTGTCGGCAACCGCATGGGTGGACGCAGCGGGCAGCCTCCTGGTGAACCCCGCCAGTCCGGACATCACCGCCAAGTACTCCCTGGTCGGCATGGACCCCCGCGGGGTGGGACGCAGCACCCAACTCGTCTGCCTCAGCGAGGCAGCACTCAAGGCGCTGACCCTGGGCCTGCCCGACACCGCGGCTGAGCAGCTCGCCTACGCCGCGGACGCCACACTCAACGAGGTGTGCGACCGCACCAACAAGGGCCTGACCTCGAATATCGGCACCGACTCAGCGGCCCGTGACCTCGACATCGTGCGGGCAGCTCTGGGCGAGGACCACCTCAACTTCTACGGAGCGTCCTACGGCTCGTACCTCGGGATGATGTACGCGCACACATTCCCCGAGCGAGTCGGACGCATGGTGCTCGACGGCATCAACGGGCCCCTCGACAACATGATCGGGCTCGCGCAGGCGCAGGCTCGCGGCTCGGAGGAGTCGCTCACGGGCTGGGCCGCCAACTGCTCGGCCCGGGGTGCCACCTGTCCCGCCGGGTCCGCCGGGTCCGCCGGGTCCGTCGGGTCCGTCGGGTCCGTCGGGTCCGTCGGTGGGACCAAAGACGTCCTTGCGTGGCTGCGCAACCTCCTGAACGTCCTTCATCGGCATCCGATCCGGCCGTCCGTCGGCGATCCGATCACCGACCGGTCGATCCTGGAGATCGCGCTGGGGATGCTGTCCGACGGGCAGGGCGCGGGCTTTGCCAACCTTGACGAGCTTCTCGCAGCCGCCGCGACAGCCGTGGGCGGTGGGGAGAACGCCGCTGACGCAGCCGACACCGTCAACGCCGACCGCGTCGCCTACACCCTGGCCTCCCCGAACTTCCTGTCGGTCAACCAGGCGGTGAACTGCTACGACCGCCCGACCACGGGCACTCGGGCCACAACCCGGCGCAACACCGTCCAGTGGCGCAAGCTCGCCCCCTTCTTCAGTGCGCTGTTCGTGCCCATCCCGGCCTCGTGCTTCCACTGGCCGGTCCGAAAAGCGCAGGGCAATCTCCCCGTCACGCCGACCACCGAGGCCCCCGTCCTCCTCATCAACGGCCTGCACGATCCCAAGACCCCGGTGCGGATGGCCCGCCAGTCGATCCGGCTGTTCCCCAACGCCAGCCTGCTCCTGTGGAACGGCTTCGGCCACGTCAGCGGCACTCGCGGCAACGCCTGCATCAACGACGCGGTGGCCACGTATCTGATCGATGGGACTCTGCCCTCAGCAGGCATCATCTGCCCGTCCTGACGGACAATCGTGGCGAACCACACCACCTGACTGGCAAGGAGAACGGCGCATGCCCCCTCTCCGGTCAACGTCCACGGAGCCGCTGATCGACGCGTTGGTGGCCGACCCCGAACGGGCCTACCGGTTCCTGGTCGAGGAATCCAGTGACATCCTCGCGATCCACCAGCCCGACGGGACGCTGCGATGGATCTCGCCGGCGGTGGAGCGCGTGCTCGGCTGGACGGCGGAGGAACGCCTGAGCCTCAACCTCCAGCTCATCCATCAGGACGACCTGCCTGCGGTGGTGGAGGCGCGACATCGCCTGCTGGAAGGCGCGCCCTCGGTCACTGTCCGTCTACGACTCAAGCACGTGGACGGCTCGTTCCGTTGGGCCGACTCCACGGCACGGGCGGTGCGCGCCCCGGACGGCAGCATTGACGCCCTCACGATCATCACCCGCGACGTCAACGAGCAGGTGGAAGCCGAGGAGGCCCTGGAGTCAAGCCTGTCGTTCTACCGGCTGCTGGCCGACCACGCTTCGGACGTCATCCTTGTCGTCGGTCCACAGGGCGCTCTCGAATGGGTCTCGCCGGCCGCCACCCGGACATTCGGCTGGGACCCCGGCGCGGTCGCCGGGGCGCGGGACGCCGACTTCATCCACCCCGACGATCGTGAGCAATTCGAAGAGGAGGTTCAACGCCAGGAGGTTGCGCACTCCGCGGGCGTGCTGAACGTGCGAGTCCTCTGCGGAGACGGGTCCTACAGGTGGACTGAGGTGGCGTGGCGGGTCACGGTGACCACATCCGATGCCAAGCGCACACGGGTCGTGCGGCTTCGCGACATCCAGGCCGAGATGGAGGCCCGCGAGGCCCTCACGCGCAGCGAGGAGCGCTTCCGGACCGCGATGGACTCCGCTCCCACCGGGATGGCCGTCGTCAGCCTCGATCGCGGGTTCCTCGAGGTCAACCCCGCGCTGTGCCAGATGCTTGATCGTGACGACGAATGGCTGCTGTCGCGCCGGATTGTTGACGTCATCGATGCAGCGGACGACGCCCTCGACCTTCGAACGCGAGCGGCCATCCTCTCCGGTCACGAAGACGCCCTCACTCATGAGCAGCGCCTGATCCGGGCGGACGGCAGCATCGTGTGGGTCGATCACTCGATCGGCCTCCTGCGCGACGACGACGGGATTCCTCGCGGCTACGTCTCGCAGTTCGTCAACGTGACCGAGGCACGTGAGGCTCGTGAGGAACTGCGATTCATGGCCACTCACGACTCGCTTACCCGACTCGTCAATCGCCCGGAACTACTGGCGCAGATGGACCGATTGCTCGCGCGATCCCCGCGCACCGGCTTGAATATCGCCGCCTTGTTCGTCGACCTCGATCGACTCAAGGCGATCAACGACGCCTACGGCCATGCGGTCGGCGACTCGGTGATCATCGAGGTCGCCGCTCGCCTGCGTTCGCAAGTGCGGTCGGGGGACCTCGTGGCCCGCTTGGGTGGGGACGAGTTCGTCGTCCTGCTACCAGCGATCCACAGCATCGAGGACGCCGATGCGATCGCCGGGAAGATACACGCGGTGGTTGCAAGCCCGATGAGCGTCGGTGACGAGACCTTGACGGTCACCGTCAGCATCGGCGTCGCGCTGGCCGAGGCAGGGCAACGGGCCGAGCGCATCCTCGAACTTGCCGACCGGGCGCTCTATGAAGCAAAGCGCTCCGGGCGCGCACGGACAGTGCGTTTCAGCCCCTCCGCGCCCTGAGGTCAGCGACGATCGATCACGACGCCCTCGACGACATCTGCCGGTGAGTCGCCCGCTTCCGTAGGCGTGCGGTAGTCCCGGTCGAGCCAGTCCTCGGCCGAGCCGAGGAGGGCCGTCACCGCGAGGGCGGCGATCGCCAGGTCATCGCCAAGGCCGAACGGGCCCAGGAACACCTCGGGCATCAGGTCGAGCGGGGAGATCACGTACACGATGCCGGCCAGCCCCGCCAACAGTTTGAAGCGCGGAGCGTCGACCCATCGCCCCGTGAACGCGTCGCGCAACATCGGCAGGACCGCGCCGATGCGCTGCCCCAGCGGATGCCGACCCCGACTGGCCCGCACGGCAGCACCGACCGTCGTCGCTCGACCCATGACTCCCATGCCGTCCTCCTCCAGCGTGCCAGCCGCCCGGCCGACCACAGTTGGACGCGACGCGGATTCGCGACGTTCCAACACCTTGAGAACACCCTGGCCCCGAGATCTGTTCCGGGGCTAGCCTTCGCGGCATGTGCCGAAGCATCAAGACCCTCAGGCCGCCGTTCACCGACGAGCCCGGGCCGGCCGACATCGAGGCGGCCGCCCTGCAGTACGTGCGCAAGGTCAGCGGCTTCCGTGAGCCGGCCGACCACAACCGGGCCGCCTTCGAGCGAGCCGTCCGGGAGATAGCCAGGTCCACCCAGGACCTCATGGACAGCCTTGTGGTGAAGGGAACATCGCGCGGGTGAGCGTTCACGTTCTCGTCAGTAGCGGTGCAAAGTTACCCTTGGGAGTATGAACGGGGCCTGGTCGCTGATCGTCGGGCGGCGGCGTCCAGTGCTGGCCATCGCGGTGGCCGTGGGCCTCGGCCTGGTGACGCTCGGCACGGCAGTCCCTGCATCAGCACATCCCAACCTGATCTCCACCAGCCCCAAGGATGGATCGGCGCTCGGCTCGGCACCGAGTTCGGTCGTGATCGCGTTCGACGAGGCCGTGAAGATGGCGCCTCAGGGCGCCCGCATCATCGATGGCAGTGGCAAGATCGTCCCCTCCACGAACAAGCTCAGCAACAAGAACAAGACGCTGACCATCACCCCGACGAAGCGACTCGGCAGGGGCATGTATGCGGCCGCGTACAACCTCTACTCGGTCGAGGGACACTTCGTCCCTGGGGCGCTGGCCTTCACCGTCGCAACGCCCATCGCCAAGGGGAGCCCGGTCAAGGTCAAGCCGATGCCCAACGTCCCGACCACGATTGACGGCAACCGCACCGGCGTCCGGACGATCACCATCGCGACGTCGCTCAAGAGCGCTGAGGTAGCGTGGCGCGGTCCGGGGGTCGGGGAGCCGATTACCTGGAAGCTGCACGGCAATGGGAAGAAGGCCTCCGCCACCGGCGTTCTGCCCACCAAAGGAACCTGGACGTTCGAGGCCAATCTCTCGAGCGCAGACTCCGTGATGATCCCGAAGGGCCAGGTGACGTTGAGGTGAGTGCTGACCGAGCGCGCACACGAGTTGCACGGGGGTTGGCCGCACTTGTCGTGGTCGCGGCCATGGCGGGCCTCGGCGCTTCGCCGGCCAGCGCGCATTCGCAACTGACGTCCACCTCTCCTGTCGACGGAGCGGTACTCGAGGTGCCCCCGTCGGAAGTCCGCCTGACCTTCGACTCCCCGCTCCTCAACGACACCGACACCATCTCGATCAATGACGAGTACGGCAACGTGATCAAAAGCATCCACCCGGCGGTCGAGGGCAACTCCGTGGCCATCCCGTGGCCCGCTGAGGCGCGACCGGGCACGTACCAGGTTGCCTATCGCGTGGTGTGTGGCGACGGACATCCGGTGGTCGGGTCGCTCACGCTGACGGTCAACAGCAGCGCGGCTGCCAGTACTGCGGGCTCTGCGCCCGCTCCCACTGCATCGGGTCCGTTCGTACCCTCGCCCCAGGCTGTCGCCGCTCCGGCAGGGGACCCGGCCTCGTCCACCGACGGCACGACCACGTCCATGATGCCGCTCTTCGTCGGGGCCGCGATCCTCCTGGCCGGCCTGGTCGCCCTGGTCACCGCGATCGTGTTCCGGCGTCGCAGTAACGCTCCGCCCACGACCCCCTGACCTTTTGCCCGGCATTCCCCCGCCCCGCTAAGGTCCGCCTGTGCCTCGTCACCACTTCTCCGGGACCGCTCGCGCCATGCGCGGTGGAGCGCTCGGCGTCGCGCTCTTCGTCCTGACCGCAGGCGCGCACACGGCCGTTGACGGGCAGGCTGCCCACCTGATCGGCGTCCTCTGGCTGCTACCCGCGATGATCGGCCTGAGCGCCGTGCTTGCCGACCGGCGGCGCAGCATCGCCTGGCTGGCGGCCTACCTCCTCGGGGCCGAGGCGCTCTGCCACGTCGTGCTGTCCTTGTCGCTGGGCCACGACGGTCATGCCGTCTCGATGGCCCCGACGTCAGGCATGGTGCTTGGCCACATCGGAGCAGCCTGCATTGCAGCGGTGCTTCTCCATCATTCAGACACGTTGCTCGACCGATGGCTCAGATTCCTG
>Ga0194063_10002594_pt1 | contig 11149 bp, 12 predicted proteins | sample SepL3720m_MetaG_FD_155459 | JGI IMG/M metagenome (GOLD analysis project Ga0194063, IMG submission 155459) | Anoxic zone freshwater microbial communities from boreal shield lake in IISD Experimental Lakes Area, Ontario, Canada - Sep2016-L373-20m | ecosystem: Environmental > Aquatic > Freshwater... | reverse complement strand
ATTTTGAGTACCTCGGCATTCGAGAAGATTGGCTTGCGGGAGCTTTTTTCGAAGACCGACTTACAAAACTCCGAAGCGGACCCCGACTTTTCGGCTCTGGGATTGGGATTTTAATTGGGAACGAGTGATTGAAAATATCAAAACGATACAACGAATGCGCGAAACTAACATCGTCCTCCCAGGTGTACACTTCCGTGGAAACTCTCCCATGCCTCCCGCAAGCGATCTTCCGACAGACGAAGACCTGTGTCTCCAGCATCTCGCCGGGGATGAACGTGCGTTTCGACTGCTCGTGGAACGGTATTCCACTCCGCTCTACCGCCACGCATTTCGCTTCACGAATGATCAGCACGACGCCGAGGATATTGCCCAAGAAACCTTCATCCGCCTGGACCGGACTCTCCCGCGCCTCGATCTCTCGCGCCCCATCCGGCCCTGGCTCTACCGCGTCTGCACCAACCTCTGCCGCAATCTCGCGGAGAAGAAGAAATCCATCCTCTTCTCCGATCTGGAGCGTAATGACGCCGATGAATCCGCCGATCGCCTCACCGATAATTTCCCTTCCTCCGACGACGGACCGGATCTCGCACTGGCGCGGGAAGACGACATCCGCATCGTGCGGGAATCCCTCAAAACTCTGCCCGAAAAATATCGTACGGTGCTCGCGCTCTACTACTTCGACGGTCTCTCCTACGAGGAAATCGCCGAAGCTCTCGCACTCCCGATCAATACCATCCGCACACACCTGAGACGTGCAAAAGACACTCTCAAAACCGCAATCGAGCGGCACTACCCTTCACTTCCATGACAACTTTCCAAGATCTCCTCCATTGCGCAGACGAAAGGGTGTCCCCCACGCCGGGATTCGTCGGACGCGTGTTCGGGAGAATCGCCCTCCTGCGGGAACAACGAAAATTGAAGGGGTTTCTGATGTCTTCGATCGCCGCAGGAATCCTCATTCTCGTCCTGGCGCATTTCCTCTCCCTCCTCATCGTCAACATCAGTGCCGGGACAGGACGCGACATCATCGCAGCCTGTCTGGAGGATCCGATGATGCTCTTGAACGCCGAAACGTGGGGGGCGCTCTGGGACAATGCACTCATCGCCAATGTTCTCTTCTCTCTTCTGACCATCTGCCTGCTCTCCTTCTTCGTCTGGAAGAGCAGGCAGATATGGCATTCTTCTCCCCCATCCCATGCGCATTGAGCTCTATCGCAAAGTGATCTCCCTGACGGCCTTCACCTTCCTCGGAATCTGCATCCTCCTGGGGACTCTCCTCCTAGGAATACGCTTTGGAAGAGAGAACGCGCTCGACACGATCTCTCATGTCCTCGAGGGGGAAGGCACCGTGGAAGACCTCAATGCACAGCGACTAGCCGTGGATACAACGGAGCACTCATTCACCGCGCAGGGAATCATTCTCTCCCATGACTCCGGGTCCTTCATCATCCAGACCGGATCCGGCTCAGAGCGCACCGTACTCCTCACTCCCAATACACGAATCCGCGTGAAAGGCATCCTGCGAGGCCCGAAGGATATCGAAACCGGTGGGACGGTGTACGTCGTCGGGCAACCCCTTCCCAACGGAGAGCTGAAGGCGAAGACCGTGCGGGTGCTGAAGAAGTAAGGTAGGATTCTCCCGATGTTTTACGCTCTGCAATTTCTCTTCGGGGGCTTGAGTGTAATCGGGATCACTCTCCTCGCGAAGTTTGTCGATCCCCGATACACAGGAATTGTCTACGCTCTGCCCATCGTGCTCATTACGGCGATGATCTTCATTTACCTAGATCAAGGAATCGACATCGTGAGACAGAGCTTGTGGTCAACGTTCGCCTATGAATTCACGCTGCTGGCTTTCCCGCTCGTCTTTGTGCTTCTCCTCTCCAGATTCGCTTTCTGGTGGTCTTTGACATTCGCCCTCCTCATCTGGTTACTATCAGCGTTATCCGTCTACGTACTGACCAAAACATTCTCACATTAAATAATCACTGAAACTATTCATATTCACCTCGGTGATAGTCATTGCATCGATAACCCGGTGTCATTTATTTCTTCTCTCCCCTCCTATGCGTACTTCTCTCCTCCACAAGACTCTCGCCCTTACACTCATCGGCAGCGTCCTCGTTCCCGCCATCGCCTTCGCTGCTGACGATGGATACACACGCCCACCCTCAGGCTCGACGACAAGTGTCGAGGCGACACAGGTCAAAGCCCCGAAAGTGAAAAAAGACGCTCTCACCGCAGACCAGTTGGCCAAAGTTCAAGCCGCTGTCGCAGCCCGCGAACAGGCACTCCAAACTGCCGCCTCTGCGTTCGGCACCAGCGTCACCGCCGCCTTCCAGAAGCGCGGTACAGCCCTCACCGCAGCATGGTTGCTCACCGATGCCACTCAGCGCAAAGCGGCGATCAAGACTGCATCCGATACCTTCCGCGCTGATATGAAGGCAGCGAAGACCGCCTACAGAACAGCCAAGGAATCCGCCTGGAGCACCTTCAAGACTGCTGTGAAGTCCATCAAGGGCGTCGAATCTGAAGACAGTATGAAAGCTGGCGAGAACATTCAGTAATCTCTGCTTCTTCAAGATGAAAGGGGCCGCTGGTGCGGCTCTTTTTTTAAAGGTTGAAAAAGGAGAGGAAAAGGTTAGAAAAGCCAGAAAGGTTTTCAGCAATAGAACCTTTCCAACGTTTCTCACCTCTTCCAAACCTCTCAAACCTCGTCATTCCCCTCTCCTCAAACACTCCCAAATCTGCTATAATAACCCGATGCTCCGAATCGAGATCTCCATCCCGCGCCCCGTGGAAACCGCTCTCATCGTTCTGGCATTTCTGGCCGGAGCGCTGTGGGTTCGGTGGGAGATGATCCCATCACGATCCGTCGACGAACTGCATGCGGCACCTGCATCTGCAGACACCGAGAATTCCCTGATTCCTCTGCGCTCCGGTCAGGCTCTGCGCGATCTCGCATTTCCCCCCAATCCCTCCTCTCCTCCCGATGGCGGGAGTGGCGGCCCCGATGCTGCGACGCAGGGCATGCAACTTCAGGATGCCGTGGAGAACGCACGACGCATACGGAGTGAACAGGCCGTGCTGGAACGACGGGAAGAAATTCTCCGTTACCAATTGAATACCCTGCGCGAAGAAGGACGCCTTTCTGGAGCGCTCGGATCACCGACACAAATCCTCGAAGAGAAGACTGCCGAAGATGCTCTCCTCGGCCTGATGCAGAACCGGCAGGAAGCCGAACAGCGCTTCCGCGAAACACTGCAGCAGATGTGGGAAGCTGAAGGAATTTCCGCAACACTGGCGGTGGGCAGTCCTGGAAATATCAGTATGCTCACGTGGCCGGTGGAACCGCTCCGGGGCCTCAGTGCGACGTTTCTCGATCCCACCTATGAAGCGCGTTTCGGGATCCAGCATTTCGCGATCGACATCCCCACAGACCAGCACACGGTGATCCGCGCTCCAGCAGACGGCATCGTGGAAAAGGTCGCAGATAATGGCATGGGCTACAGCTACTTAATGATTCGTCATCCTTCGGCAAGCTCAGGACAAAGTGCTGGATATGTCACTGTGTACGGCCACGTGAGCGCCTTCCTCGTGAAAGAAGGGGAGCACATCACGCAGGGCGATCCCATCGCACTCTCCGGCGGACGTCCGGGCTCCCGCGGTGCCGGCGCTCTCACTACCGGTCCGCATCTGCACTTCGAAGTGCTGGTGAATGGGAAGCATGTGGATCCGATGACGGTGCTGCCGAAAAAATCCATGTAGGACAGAAACGTTTCTGTCCTACATGGATTTTTTCTCCGCAAACGCATCCGTCATCCCCGCCACGTAGTCCTTCACGGCTTCGGGAAGGGTTGATCCTGTTTTCGTCTGCAGTGCTGTAATCTTTGCGAGGGGCGATTTTTCAAACTGATCACAGAGCGCAAGGATGATCTGCTGACCTTCGTCATTCTTCGTCTGGACCTGTGGATGGAGGTAGAGGTGCTTCCAGAGGAATGTTCGAAGTTCACCGATAGATTTCTTCATTGCGGAAGAAAAACAGATGAGCGATGTGGAGTTGCACTGGACATCTGCAAAAGTCGCAATGTTGCCCGTTTGAATCGCCTCGTCGCTCGCGCTGTACAAATCCGAAACGAGCAGATGGATGAGCGCACCACGCAGCGATGTCTTGCGCTCTTCAGCATTCTTGAGCGCCAAACTGGCGAGAGGCACTTCGCGAATCTGCTCAAGCGAAAAGAGCTTGGCCTTCATCCCGTCATCGCAATCGTGACCGGTGTAGGCGATCTCGTCGGCGAGGTTTACGAGCTGCGCTTCCAATGAGTGCATCGGGGGAAGTTTGCCGGGGGGAATGTCGAAAGGAGTCGTATGTTTCTGAAGACCATCAAGAATTTCACGATTGAGATTGAGCCCTTCTGCAAGCGGAGAATGCTCTTCTAGTACGGTGACAATCCTGAGCGACTGTTCGTTATGTTCGAAGTGCCCGCCGTGCTTCGTCATCCACACATTCAGCGCCTGCTCACCTGCGTGACCGAACGGCGGATGACCGAGATCGTGAGCAAGAGCAATCGCTTCGGCCAGATCTTCATTCAAGCGAAGAGTGCGGGCGATATCGCGACTGATCTGCGCCACCTCCATGGTATGGGTGAGGCGCGTGCGGACGTGGTCGTATTCCCCCACGACGAAGACCTGCGTCTTGCCCTGGAGCCTGCGGAACGCCTGCGTGTGGATGATCCGGTCACGGTCCCGCTGGAAGGGGAATCGCGTTTCGTCATCCGCCTCAACAATCACCCGTCCTGCTACCCCCTGATGCGGAACGGCGTAGGGCGCGAGGAGGGTATTGGCCTGGAGAATTCGCTGAGAAAGTGATTGCATCGTAAGAATAGTATTCTACCCTTGCGCCTTTTATTCGTACATTCAGACTTTTATGGTCGATGCAGTAGAAGCTCCAAAACAGGATAGCCCTCCAGAAAGATCCAAAGCATTCGCTGAGGCCTTAGGCAAATATTTCGGTTCCAATCCAAGTATTTTGGCGTTACTTGCCACAAATAATGAGTGCAAAGAAGTACCAACGCATCAACCGTCTCCCCAGCGCGACACTGATGAACATTCGAGCGAAACCTGACACGAAGTATCTTCCAAAAATACATGTCTATATATTCTCATCCAAACGACCGTCGAGCGGGGACGCTATGCTCCTGGGGATCCAGGTGGGTGGCCGTATCCCCCGACCACGGTCGGAGGAGAATTGGCCTCCCATACAGCACTTGAGGAGAAACGTCCCGACTACTAACGCGCCGTTCAGACGGGGTAATACTACGCCATTTTTAGTAATACGTTCAAAAATTTTTTCGCAGTTCGACACGGTTTACTGTGACAAAATTTTTATGACCTCAGTCCACATACCACCATATTCACCGCCCCCGCCTTCACCGCTTCTTTATCCCCTCCGCGGTACGTCCAGTACTTCTCCGGCTGACAGCAGGTGCACCCGAAAGGTCGTTCAATATGCGCAACTCCCAAGGAAGAAAACTCGGCATCCGCCGCTCCCATCAGATCCACCTGATTCCCATGGATGAACTTGGTATCGATTACCGCCAATTCATTGGTGGGATCGGAGAAATGCGCGCATTCGGTGCCGAGCGATGGTCCGGCGCAGACGATGGTTTCCTTCCCTGTAATCTCAAACTCCTGCTGGAGAACATGGAAAAATTCCGTGATGGCTCCGGCAAGCATGCCCCGCCAGCCAACATGCAGCACTCCCAATATTTTCTTTGAAGGAGCGTAAATGACGAAGGGCTGACAATCCGCAGCGCGGCTGATCAGCGCCAATCCCGGCTGATCGGTAATCATACCATCCGCTTGCTCAGTGCGATCGGAAGCCTTGCGCAGGACGATGGTGCGGTTGCCGTGAACCTGATGGAGGGTTGCGAAAGAAGAAGCTCCGACTTCCTGCGCGCAATCAACGAAGGAAGGCTGTGAAATTTCTTTGCCCACAAGAGCGACGTGGATGTGAGAAGAGAAAGGCCGGAGGGAAACGAAGGGAGAAAGAAGCACAGGTGAAATGGAGCACTGAAATATTAATTTTCCACTTTCCACTTTGCACTTTCCATTTCGATCCCGTTCAATAATCCCGGGATCTCCCCGATGACCCTGCGCGTACCGAAGGCGTAGCCATAGTCCGGCAAGAGATTCTCTGCCGCACGCTTGAGGATCATTCCGGCACTGATGGTGGCGGTGAAAGGCTCCATCCCCTGCGCGAGCAATCCGGCGATCAGACCCGCAAGCGCATCTCCCGTTCCCCCGACGGTCAATCCGGCATTGCCTCCGGCCAATCGTACTTCCGCTCCATCTCTGCCGAATACCGCGTCTTCCGGACCTTTGAGGATCATCGTCACACCGTGCTCCTGCGCGAGATCCGGGCAATCATCGATGGCCATTCCCATCCGCTCCAGCTCTGCCATGTGCGGCGTCACGACCACTGTATTGCCCTTCACCAAAGACAGTGTCTGCGGCTGCAGCGCAGCGGCATCCAGAACGAGTGCGCAGGGTGCTTCGGCGATAATATCCATCAGCGCTGTGATGCTTCGTGCGTTTCCGTGCGCGACACCTGGACCCAGAACCGCGCTATCCATAGTCGCCAGCAATTCAAGAATGGGCACGACGTCGTACGGTGAGAGATCATCACCCGCAAAGGCATGGATCTGCACATTCAACGATGTCGCTTTCGCCACTTCGGCGTGACACTGCGGCAGACAGACGTAGACGAGATCGACGCCGCTGGCTTCGGCAGCCAAAGCGGAGAAAAGCGGCGCACCGTGCATCGTCCGTGATCCGCCGATAATCGCGACTTTACCGTTTTCGCCTTTGTGGGAAGTGGGGTCTCGCTGCATGATTGTATGGTAGGGAGAATATCTTTTTCCGAGCATTGATAAATTGTTACATTGTTTAATGGTTACATTGTTATCCCTACAAAAATATCCCTGATCGCTTGCGAACAATGGAACCATGAAACAATTGAACAATTTCTCACCATCAGCGCATCCCTTCGCGGGTGCAGTCTTCTGATGAACTCATTTCTCCTGTTTCCTTTCAATTGACCTGTAATAAATCATAGTTTATCATTACAACATGAATATGATTCAAAATCAAGAAGTCGATTCTTGCGACGATTGTGAGGCAGCCTGTTGCAGAAAGTTGGGACATATACCTTTCAAATATGATTCGAAAGAAATGGTAACTTTGCCCCCCGAACTTTGTGCAGAGGTACGGAGAAACTTTGAGGAAAATCGAACGAATGTATTGGGACCATGTATTTGGCTTAAAGAAAATAGATGTATGCACCACGAGCTGAGACCAGGACTGTGTCGAGACTTTCCCGTTGGCGGTGAACTCTGTCGAACAATACGAGAAGAGTGGTCCTCGCTCGTAAAGTAGAGAGAGAGTGAGATTATTTCTGAAGACTCTTTTTTCTTGAGCAGCGCGGCACTTCACGGCCTCACCATCAGCGCACCATTTCTTACCTTGAGCGCACCCCTTCGCGGGTGCATTCGGAGAAATAAGCCAATCAGCAGGCTGCACCCTCGAAGGGGTGCGCTCTGAAAAAAAGAATGCGCTAAACAACAGAATGATTTGAGGAAGCCTCCGAAACTACATTCAGAATCTCCCGTCGAAACCGCTCCACCGAAAATTGCCGCGCATGTTCCCGGATACCTTCGGCGTCGAAGGTGACATTGTTGAACTGTTCGATGGCGACCTGAAGGGATGGCAGCGTCTGCTCATCGAAGAACAATCCCGTTTTCCCTTCGATCACCGTCTCCGTCGCTCCTCCTTTGCGCAGCGCAATCACCGGAGTCCCGCAGGCCTGCGCTTCTTCCAAGACTACTCCAGCATCCTCGATTTGCGGGAACAGAAGCGCTTTTGCCGATCCATAGATCCTAGGGAGAGCATCATCTTCAACGCGACCGAGGAATGTCACCGTCGGTCCTGCGAGGGCTTTCAACCGATGGACATCTCTGCCGGCCCCCACGATCGTCAGCGGAAATTTCAGGAGATTCGCCGCCTCGATCAGCAAATCGAAACGCTTGTAGGGAACGAGACGACCGATCGCGAGGAAGCCCTGTCGCTGTGCCGATGGTAGCAATAGGGAATGGAAGAACCGATCATCCACCGGAGGACGGATCACCGTGCTCTCCCGACCGTAGATACGTGCGATCCTCTCTTGCGTGGTCGCGGAATTGGCGACGAAGACATCGACACGTTTGGCGGTACGGAGATCCCACCGGCGCATCGCACTGAGAAACCGCTTCACACGTTTCCGGAGAAAAGCGGGGATGCCGAAATCGCGGATGTACTCCTCCTCCATTTCCCAGGCATAGCGCATGGGAGTGTGGCAGTAGCAGACGTGCACCGCGGAGCTTGGAGGAACGATCCCCTTCGCGACCGCATGGGAAGAGCTGAGAATGACGTCGTACTCCTGCAGATCGATGCGCTCGATTACCCGGGGCATCCAAGGAAGGAGAATCTCATGACGGTGGAATATCCGGTAGAAGAACTGGAGCTTGCTCATGCGAATATCCGCCTGATCCAGCGGCCCAAGGGCGCCCCGGCGCGCAACCGTGGTGAAGATCGGTGCAGTGGGCCAGAGCGCGTGGAACTCCGCAAGAACGTGTTCTGCTCCTCCGAATGTAGGAAGCCAGTCGGCGATCAAGGCTAATTTCACAAGCTCGAGCATAGAGCATCGAACGAGGGTATTGGTACATTGTTTCATGGTTAAATTGTTTCATTGTTCGCAAGCGAATCTTGAGTCTTCCCTCGCAAAGATTTCAAACAGCCCTAAGGAACCTTTGATAAACTGCCAATTTGTCATAGTGAGCCGTGTCGAACTATGACAAATTGACTCGTAGCATGGTTCGATGCTTCGACGTGGCTCTGCACAGGCGCGGCTCACCATGACATGCTCGAGAGTTTTTCAGAAGTTCCCTAACAATGTAACAATGTACCAATGTAACAATGCTCCCCGTCCCCGGCTTCCGTTAGGATACCCGCCGTGCCACTTCGTCCCGCCCATCGGCTCCCACGGAAATTCAACCGGCCGATCAGTAGCGTCACGCGGCGCGTCCTAGATCGTCGGTTGCGTCACAGTATCCGCGGACGTATCGCGACACTGTGGAAACGGAGCGCGCGCTCGTTTCAGCGGAACAGGGAGGGCTGGAGAATCAGCATGATCCGCTGGTCCATCGTCACCGTCGTTGCCCTGGTCCTGCTCACCTTCGGCATCGTGCTCTTCTCGCCCATCGGACGCATCGAAGAAATCCACGTGCCACGGACGGATACCCGTCTCGATATCGAAGGAGTGATCGAATCGCTCTCCCCGCTCTTCGGGCGCTACCTCATCTCCATCACAGGTCGCGAAGTTTCCGATCTCATCGTCCAGAAAATTCCGGATGTGCAGAACATCACCGTGAGCAAACGCTATCCCTCACAACTCACAGTCCGGGTGGAGCTCGAAACACTCGTCGCACGCATCCGGGTCCTCGATCCAGACAGAGGCGATCGCCCTGTTTCCGGCTCCGGTGGCACCATCCACGCGGTAACGCGTAGCGGCATCCTCACCGCCTACGCACCATCCACCTCCTCCGGCGCTCTCCCGCTCATCGATCTCGTAGACTGGGGCGTGCAACCAGAAAACGGCGTCCCGATCCTTACGCCCGAAATCCTGACGAGGATCGTGGAAACGGAACAGGCTCTCACCATACAATTCGGGTATAAAGTTTCGCGGAGAGTGCTCTACTTGCGCGCGCAGGAATACCACCTCACCGTCGGAGGAATCCGCCTGTGGTTCGATATCCGCAGCACCGTCGAGGAACAGCTCCAGAGGCTTCGCACCTATCTCCATGTCCTCGGACCGGGAGTTGCGAAGCAGTACATCGATCTCCGGCTGGGGGATAAGGTGATTTATCAATAGTGCGTAGTGCGTAGTTGGTAGTGGGTAGAACGACACAAATTCAATACTCAGATTTCCTGCAAACTACTCACTACGCACTACCAACTTTTCAAAGCCATCTCATCCCACTGCAACTTCCACATAAACGTCTACCGCTATCCCTTGCATTTCGCCAAGACCCTCCTCAGTGATCTTTCGGCAAGTTCTTCCACAAATTTCCCTCTCACGGTATGCTACGGGAGATGATTGTGAGTTCGGTTCTCTCCGCGCTCCTCTTGGGACTGTTTCCCGTCTCATTGGAGTCTCCTTTTGCTTCGGTCGATCCGCTCGCGCTGATCGATGTGGCCCCACCAGCGGCGCAGATCGATATCGCCCATCGGCTCTCCGCTTCCGGTGCCATCGTCATTGATCTCAAGACCGGTCAGACCCTCTTTTCTTTGCAGGGGAATGTGGAGCGTCCCATGGCGAGCCTCACGAAATTGATGACGGCTCTGCTCATCGTGGAGCATCACGATCTGGATACGTGGGTGCCCGTGCCCCAAACGATCGCCCAGACGAAGGGCAGCCTGGCCTACCTCGCTCCGGGAGAAGAGTACCGCGCGGGAGATCTCCTCTCCGCACTCCTCATCCCATCCGCGAATGATGCCGCCGTTACCCTCGCACGATTTCATAGCGGCACGGAGAGTACATTCGTCGAAGAAATGAATGCCCGCGCCAAAGCCCTGGGCCTCACCAGCACGCAGTATGCTAATCCTTCGGGACTCGATGACCCCCGGCAGTGGTCCACCCCACGTGATATTGCCCTGCTCTCCGCCTACGTCCAGCGCTTCCCGGAAATCTCCACCCGCATGGGCCGCAGATCCCAGATCATCATGAGCCGGCAGGGTCATGCTCTCACGCTCACACACACGCATGCTCTGGTGCTGCGGAGAGACCCCGCCATCCTCGCAGGCAAGACCGGGACGACGACTGCCGCGGAGCAATGTCTCGTTTCCATCGTCCAAAAGGGCAAGACGGAATACGCCGTCGTCCTCCTCCACTCGATGCAACGGTACCGTGATATGCAGACGATCCTCGGGAGCCTCCTCGGACCCGACGCCACGACCATCACACCGGTGCAGGAAACGGAATGCACATTGGGGGCAGGGGCGGGCGGGGGCTGTAGAGCGGAAGAAGCAAAAACCACTACCGATATTGATCAGC
>Ga0194063_10002593_pt1 | contig 11152 bp, 17 predicted proteins | sample SepL3720m_MetaG_FD_155459 | JGI IMG/M metagenome (GOLD analysis project Ga0194063, IMG submission 155459) | Anoxic zone freshwater microbial communities from boreal shield lake in IISD Experimental Lakes Area, Ontario, Canada - Sep2016-L373-20m | ecosystem: Environmental > Aquatic > Freshwater... | reverse complement strand
CAAATACTACAACGAAACTACTATGGAGATTTTGTAACTGCGTCAATAGACTATTACATGGACATTCTTAGTATTTTTATAAAACTGACTTCGTATTTGAGCGATAATTAAAACAAATCCAATTACCTTTTATTAGAGAGAAATATAAATTCAAATACTTTTTTTTTAATAACTTAATGTTATTTCAATAACTTAATTTAAACACTTGTTATTTAGATTAATTAATAATATAAAAAATGACCGACACAACGAATAAACCAACGGAAGAGTTTAGCAAGGTTGTAATTGACTTTGTAAATGACATCAAGGTTAGTTTCCCTGAGGTAACTCCTTTAATAAACCGATGGTTCAAAGGCGATTCTGAATTTGATTATATTGACGAAATAGAAGAGAGAAACAAGACCATTTTAGAACATCGGAAAACTACGGTGGAATTTTTGTTTACTTTTTGTCAGAAAAAATTTCCTCCGCGTTTTTTTGACATTCTCTACCAAAACCCCGAGATGTTTGACGACGACTCGGTATTAGACACGGAATTTTTACCACATATCCACTTTAAAACCCTGTGGAAACTAGATATTACTCCCAAGACTAGAGAGACCATATGGAAATACCTTCAACTCATTTTATTTTCTATTATTAGTACAGTGGATAACCGAGAGGCTTTTGGTGACTCGGCAAAGTTATTTGACAACATTAATGAGGACGATTTTAAAGATAAGTTACAAGAGGCGTTGAACAAAATGCAAGACTTGTTTGAGAAGAATGAAACCCCCGGAGACGCGAACAGTGTTCCTTCTTCTTCTTCTTCTTCTTCAAAACCCAATATTCCCAAGGCAGATGATATTCACGAACATTTAAATCACATGTTGGACGGTAAAATCGGAAAACTTGCGAAAGAGATTGCGGAAGAAACCGCCGCTGAATTGAATCTAGACGGTGAAAATATATCAGATATGCAGGACGTGTTTGGACAACTTATGAAGAACCCCACCAAGTTAATGAGTTTGGTGAAAAATGTGGGAACTAAGTTGGACTCTAGAATTAAATCCGGTGAACTAAAGGAAAGCGAATTAATCGCCGAGGCAACCGATATTATGAATAATATGAAAAATATGCCTGGGATGGATAACATTCAATCGATGTTAAGCAAAATGGGAATGTCTGGTTTGGGTGGCAAGGGTGCGAAAATGAACATGGGAGCAATGGAAGCTCAAATGGAACGTCAAATGAAATCGGCCCAAATGCGAGAACGCATGAAATCCAAAGTCGGGGCTAAAACATCCCCTGCACCACCATCCCAGACAACGTCTTCCGCATTAACAGAAGAACAATTAGTTCAAGTATTTAGTACTGGAGAAAAGGTAGAGAGAACCCCCAAAGGTCAACAACCAACACAACCTGTAGCTCCCAATTCTAACAATAAGAAAAAGGGGAAGAAGAAATAAATTTGACGGGTAGTTGATTTATTGTTTATGTTTGTATAAAATCTTTTTTTTTAAAAGACTTTATATATATAAAAATGTCAACTGTATTTTGGTTCAATGATCCTACGATTTTACTAAAGAAAGAATATATATTCGAACTATGGCCAACAATAAACCTGAGTTATGAACAAAAGTCCAACGCCATCGCAAGACTCATTATTCTTTTGTCCGTTTTAGGATACATTTTAACCTCGTCCCCGAAAATTTTAATCACCGGGTGTATTACTCTGGTTGTGATTTTTGCGGTGTTTAAATCCAATAAACAAAAGATTACCAAAGAAATGATGAATGAAGCGTTTACGGTAAAAGGAAATGAAGTGACTGGATTGTTTGTAAATAAAGGCTCTGCCACTACTACAAACCCGGCCACACTAGAAACCGTGTTAAAGTCCGAGTTTAAGGCGGGAACAAAGAAGAATCCTTTTAGCAACGTTTTGTTAACAGAAATCATGGATGATCCAGATAGAAAAGCCGCACAACCAAGCTTTAACCCTGATGTAGATGAACAAATTACGAAAGATGTGAAACGGTCCGTTCAATTTATGAATCCAGATATTAAGAATACAAGCAAACAATTGTTTGGCGATTTATATGAAGATTTTAATTTAGACCAATCCAATCGTGTGTTTTTTAGTACGGCGAATACTCGTGTCAACTCGGACCAGTCTGCCTTTGGGAAGTTCTTGTATGGAGATATGCCCAGTGCGAAAGAATCAAATGCCGCCGGAAACTTACAGAGAGAAAAGGATTCTTTTCGATATACTTTGTACTAAAATTTTTAAAAATAGTTCCTTTAGAAAATTTTTTTTTGTTTCATATACATATATATATAAATGGCTAACGTTTCTTCTTTTACATTTGAAAATATGTCCCGAATTGGAAATGACAACTGTTATTTGGACCAAACCACTATTCAAAATATGAGTCAGGCAAATTATATGCTTCAAAACTATTTCGCGTCCGATTGTAGTATGAAAACCCCAATTGAATTAGCCACTACTCAACCAGGGGTGTTTTACAGTGGAGGACATAGCATGGGTTCCGGCGGATGCAATGTTGATGATTCTTCTCGGCTACAAATTGGTACCATTCAAACCCACCCAAAGTGTCGTATTGATTTATTTCATCGTCCTTTTGCAACCGTTCCTTTTCTAGGAAGAGGTTCTGTGAACCCTGCGATGGAAGCACAAATCCAACAAGGCGAATCCCTTGTCAACAAACGAAGTGTTAACAACTTGAGCGAGAAGAGCTACGTAAAATACTCCCAAACTCCCTTGCTACCTAGCGTAAAAGAACAAATGTCTAACCCCGCAAACTTTGTGGAAGGTGCCGCTTCCCAAGGGTGGGTACGTGGTGGGGTGCCTTCACGAGAGTTGACTCGCGATAAGGATTATTTTAAACAACACACCGGGTCTCAATATGTTTAATAAGTATTTGAATTTAAATATAAAATGGGTTGGTTATGTAGAAAATCTCACTCATGATCACGAATAATAATAGTTTATACAATACAACCTATGATTGCCAATATATGAACCCCAGCGTATTTAAAGATTGGGAATTGGAAATACTTAGCGAAGAAGAACAATTGTTTGTTCGCAACTTACTTTATAAGCAAGATATGATGTTTATTTTTCATCAAGAAGAATCCGAGTTTTACGCAAACGAGCCCATACAAGAAGCGGTAGGTAAACTTTTTGCGGTTGTTGCCAATGCGTGTATACCAGAATTAAACTCTTGTATGGCCAAATTAGCGAGCAGGGTATTGAGTAGTCAATTAGAATTGGGGTTTATGATGTTGTACTCGTATGATTACTTGGATTTAGTACACCCATGTATTTGCGAGTTATTAGAGACGGGCAACATTTTAAAACATAAGCGGTTGTTAAACGACTTGATGAACATAATCTAATCTAATAATTAATAGGTTTTAATAAATTTGTTATAATTAAATAATATATTATACTTAATTATATTATTATACTTAAGTATAAAAGAAATATAAACCATGGCCTCTACTAGAAATAAAAATACTACCGGAAACTATAACCTAAAACAGAGAGAATACTCTGATTCTAGCGGATACACGTTGTATCCCAACTCACAGTACGGCGATGCTTACGATACTCGTATGGCCGGGAATGGGCTTAACCCCGCACAAATCCCGTGGAACAAATTATCCTCTAATGCTCCCGATGTAGAGTCCTTTCTTTTCGGAATTAACTCTACTAATTTAGTTAATCCGGCTGCGATTTTTGTCCCAGAATTAACTAGAAACAAGTACGTTAATATTTATGAAAAGTCGACGATTCTAATTCCAGAACCCCTAACGATTGAGAAAAGTCAAAGACCATTGCCAATACCTTAAATATATATCAATTTACACTTCACTGACAAAAAATGAAATACTTAAATTATATTTAATTTTTAAATTTAATTAATCAATCTCACACATATTTAATAAATATTTTGACATTAGGGCGTCATAATTGTTGTACTGTACTACTTTACACAATTTATGGTTTACATATTCGGAACTCCTCAATTCTTTATCCACAGACACCGCACGCATAGCATACAAATAATTTGACATTTGCGTGTCATAATTGTCGTACTGTACTTCATACAATTTATGGTTTACATATTCGGACATCCTTAATTTTTTATCCACATACACCGCATACAAATAATTTGTCATTCGCAAATCGTAATTGCCAAACTGTACTTCACACACTTTGTGGCAAACGTATTCGGATACAATCATTTCTTTATCCGGCGAGGCATCTTTTTTCTTTGTCTCTTTTTTTAACTTATAACACAAATTGGTCTCATGCCCAGGTCTGTAACAAGTTAAACAATATTGAAATGGGGGTTTAAGTTTTTTAATATTTGGCTCCATTTTAGAAAATAATGGTGTTTTAAGTTTTTTAATATTTGGCTCCATTTTAGAAAATAATGGTGTTTTAAGTTTTTTAATATTTGGCTCCATTTTAGAAAATAATGTTTTTTCTTTTATTTTTATTTTTTCTCTCTTTGAACAAAAATAAAAAACGGCGGTTAGGAATTTTCCAAGAAATTTTGTTTAATAAAATATTTTAAATTAAATTACATTATTAAAAATAGGAAAACAAGAAACTCATAAAATATATTCTATTTAGTATTGAGGGGCCCACTTAGAAAATAACACCCCATCCCTGGCTCGGCTTTCATTAATGCCTTTTATTGCGTTTGTAACCACGGCCGCATTCTGGTTCTCACAATTTGTCTGCCAAATCTTTAAAATACAGAATCCTCTTTTGGGAGCAAGACTAGCCCCATTAACGCAATTCATAAAGGACTTTTGAGTACTTATACAATTCCCAACTAACGCATACACAACCTCTCTCCAAGTTAAAGGAACGTCCGCGTTGGGAATCTTATAAGAGATGAATCCGCCATTTCTATTTTTAGGATCTTCCCAAATTGGCATAATTCCTTTCCTCATAATAAACAAGGAAGAATTAATAATCAGTTTTACTGGAAGAGATTCTAGGGTTACAATAGTCTGTTCGACAGACTTTAGACACCCTATTTGAACATAACTTCCAAGACTCCAGTCGGTGATTGGAGGATGGTACCACAAAATCCACTCATCCGACAATTGGTGAAACCCAGACGAGTGTGTTCGTTGCGGATCATCAGAGGTTGCCATTTTATCTTTTAAAAAGTAGATATATATTTAAACTGTTTTATTGCGAAATATAAAATAATGATTTTTATATTTTACTAATATATATATAAAATGATTTATAAAACAAACGGAATTAAACAAACCAGAAAATATGGTCGAAAATCTAAACGAAATATGCGTGGAGGGGCCAGCACCGGAGACATTATTGTCTTTGGGTCAAGTGGACTTATCATATTGGCAGGTATTGTATTACTTATATTAACACTTGTTGGAATAAATGTTTTTGGTAAAAGCCGTGGTGGAAATCCCTCATATTAAAATATTATTATTGTAGTACCATGTGTGCGTATCCATTTTTTTCAACTACTAGAGTTTGTTTCTCATTGAACTCCTGAATCATGACATTTGAATCCATTATCTTTAGGCCATATTTATTGATTTCATCTAACGTAATATTATGTTTCCCTAGAAAATCTCCATAATGTTTATTTAAAAAGTACTTGATAAATTGGTTGTTAAAAATGTTCCCAACGACAAAATAATTGTACTCGTCGGTAGAGAACTTGACGGATATGGTGACGTCCTTCACGGTTAATTCCACCATGATAAATTTCTCATTGGAAAGTTCGTATTTCAATTTCTCTCCTTTAAGTAAAGGGATTTGTTTAATAATTTTAACAACTGGATAATTGTTATTCAAAACATCCGAGTAAACTATAAAGTCATAAGAGGTAATGGAACCAACTCTAACAACTCCTCCATCAATAACGTATTCACACTCTATGGCGCGCGGGGAGGTATTGTTATGAAACGCATCTGTTAAAAATTTGTATTTGGGTTTCGCATACATTTCTACCTTGGTATAGCAATAAATCACATAGTACGAAACATTAATTAATAATATATATCCAAAATTAGTTATTATACTTAAAAACTCGCTAAAACAATTCATTTTAATATTATTAAAGGTGAATTGTTTAAATACTTTCTAACGACGCTTTTTTCTTATTTGTCGTCTTTTTTTTCCGCCGCCAGACAAAATGTCACCATCAGAAAACAGATGACCTACAGTAAAAAAAGCAAATAATATCACCAACATAATAACAATCCCAATAACCCAACCAACCAGAGAATATGGTAAATAATTATTGGTCATATTTTCTTTATATTATAAAACAATAATATTTTATTTTAAATTTCATGTAGGTGATTTTTTTATTATAAACGACGCTTTTTTTTCATTAGGCGTGGGCGTTTTCTTCGTCCAGCTGTTTGGGTATTGTTTGTTTTAAATATATGATTCCAATTGACTTTACTTAACAAAACAATAATTGCAATACTAGCCACGACTATCCCGACGATCCAAAATTCTTGTGTTTTAACTAACCCCATTTGTTTTATTATTATAAAACAATATTTTATTTTTAATTAACTTTTATTTTACACAAAACCGTAAGGAAGCTATTTTTACCGTTTTTTTGTTTTACGTTTTTTGTTCTTTGTTAAATGACGTTTTGATTTTGAGCGTCTGTTCTTTTTTGTTCTCATTTTCTTACGTTTTAAAGTTCGCTTACCTCCCTTAGCGGCTGCCGGGTCTGGTATAAGTTCCGGAATGTTTGGTAAGTTCTTTTCCTGAAGAGTTAGTAAAACAGCCTTGTAGTAATTTTGTTTTATAAGCTCTAGGGCATCGAGGTCCGCTTCACGTATATTTTGTTCTAGATAATCGTCTAACGCTTCGTTCACACGAAAGCCATCACCAACAGTGTTAAACAATAAGTATACAAACTCGTTTCCACGTGTTGGAATACCGAAGTAGGCCAACCAATCTTCTAAACGACCTGACTCCTCTGCTGCTGGGTAATCTTCATAATTTATGTCAAACATTGGGTCGTTTCTGTAATTAGTTCTAATCCGGGTTGCTAAATCATCCGAGCTACCCTCATTAGCTGCCAAATCTGCCGCTAAACTTGATTGTAATTGTTGTCTAATTCCTGCGATTACTTCATTACGACCAATTCTATACTGGGTGAGTAAAGGTTGAGGTGCTGGTAAAGTGCTATCAGGCATCCTTAAATCAATTTTGTCCATACCTTTGCTTGTTGTTGCCAACTTTGCTCCCATTGCTTGATTCCCAGAACTAAAATATGCTTTTAACGATTGTTCTATAGCACTATCTTTTAAATAATTTGTACCGTCTGGGGGAGGACGCGAGTACTTTTTTTCCTCTGGTTTATCATCGAAATCTCTTTCTTGTCGTTTTTTCATTATATTTTATATATACTAAAGATAAAATAATATTTGTTTAAATTTAACTTTTATATGCGGGGTCACTGGACCAAACGGACGGGGGCTGCGGCAGTGTTTCGGGTTTTGGAACGATAATATTGGGGTAGCGGTAATAAACCGGACGTTGGTTCGCATCATAATTAGGGTCATACACAATTATGTTACCAGTCGAATCAACGGTTACGTTACTCACCTCTTTTGTTTCGGTAGAGGAACACGTGTTAAATGTGCCGGTGGCGGCGTTTAGCCCAAAGACGTATAACACCATACTCACAATAACGGTCATAAATATAAAAGGAATAAAAACAATGATCCATGCGATTACACTTAATCCACTTTGACACAAAATGTGTAATAACAAGGTTAACATTATCATCACCACAAATTTTATAAACGCGGTATTATATAATCCTTGAAATGTATCAATAAGTATTTGAGTCATTGAAAATATTAAATAGAGAATTGCGGGTCCGCATAAAGAAGGCATTTTTTATATTAAGTTTTTATTATATTTAGGCGTTGGTATTTTTTCATAAATTAATCAAAAATCGTCGATTCGCCTAAACCATTTGGATCCTCATTCACATCGGCTTCGTCGTCGCTAAATTGAACATCTTCATCCTCCTCTTCGCTAGCATCTTGTTCCTCGTCGTCATTCTCTTCTTGTTCGTCATCTTCAAGATAAAATCTCTTGTCTTGACTCGGTATTTTGGTATATAACGGTGAGCTAAAATGTTCGCAATAAAGTTCCCCCTCGTCGCTGTTTTCTTCCATGTTAAGCACAATATTTTCACAGCATGAGGTACGCTTAGATAATAACAGACACAAGTTCTGCATCAGTACAGTAATATCTGCCGCATCTTTTTTGAGACTGTTGATGTCCTCGGTCACTTTTTCTAGCCCAAGATTTAAAATAGATAATCTGCTAAAAACTTGAAAGGTCTTACTACTTATGTCATCCGCGTCGCACTCGCCATCATCACTTACACTAATCAAGTCTGGTAAGTCGGAAAAATCAGTTTCCTTTTTGTTATCCAAAGAATCTAATTCGAATTCTAATAATTCTCCTTTCTGCATTTTTTGTTTGTTATATATATAATGAAATTCATTTAATATGATTTAAATAATAATACTTTATAATAATTATTAATTTGATTTTTAAGAAAAAATATGGCATCTGAACAAGAATTAAGTAATAAAATTAGTACTATTATGAGACAAACAAATTATACGGAAATAGAAGCTCAAACTCAACTACAACTTTGTGACCTTGACCATATTTTAGTGATTAAAACATTTCTTGGTATTAGTGACAAGCCCAAACTCGTAAAACCCATGTCACTAAATCAAGAAACTTATCGACAAATTCGGTTACAATTAGATTCTGGGGTTCGTGAATTTAATCAAAGACTTCTTCTAAAAAAAGAATAAGAGAGAGAGAAATCACAAATTATATTTTCAAAAATAATATGTAAACATAAAATAGTAGTGCTTATATATTATATGACTGACATTCCCTCGGCTACTAGACAAATTACAATTCAAGTGTTCTCAGACTTACATTTGAATCTGCTAAATCCCAAAGATACCATTCCAAACATAACTCCAGAAGCAAAATATTTATTTTTGGCAGGAAATATATGTACATTAAGTCATTCCACGTTTTTTCCTTTTTTGGATTATTGTTCCAAGAGTTGGGAAAAAACCTTCCTCGTTCCTGGCAATCAAGATTTCTATTCTTTTAAAAAAAATCATGGCACATTGGACTTTGAATATAAATTAAAGATAGGGGAGAGATATAAAAACATATTTTATCTTAACAATAGCAAAGCCTCTTTGAACGATACGATTGATGTATACGGGAGTACTCTGTGGAGCAAACCGCGGTTCAGCCGATATGAAGTTAAATATTTTATCGATTTTTTAAATATTCAACAATTTTCCGAGAAAAAAAAACAAAATACTTTAATTGATTACAATTTTGTACAGAATTTATCCAATAAAGACACGAATTACTTGGCAGAATCCATTAATGAAAATACAAATAAAAAAATAATAGTATTAACCCATTTTCCTCCAACCCAAGAAGGTACAATAGACCCCTCAAAGATTTTACACGAAGACTTTGGAAATTTACTGGATAAAGTAAACCTTTGTAATGTTCCATTATGGATAAGCGGGCATACACACTGGTCTTATGATATCACAATTCCTTCTGTACGTTTAATATCAAATCAATTGGGATTTAAATTTGAATCCACTAGGTACTCAACCACCGGGTTATTTCTGGTTGATTATTAGCGACGCCTAATCTTTTTATGAGATTTATGTGCTTTTATTTTTTTATTATTTGTAGGTGGCGAAAATGTTATCATATTGTGATGATTTATTTGACTAACCGTTTTAATAATGACAATTACCATTATGAACAAAAACAGGTGCTTCAAAGTAAGGTGATCCAACAAGTAGTTCATTTTATTACAATTATATATAATATACAATGAAAAAATAAAAATATATAAAGTTATTTTATTTGTTTATACGTTATTTTGTTGAAATATATTATTGGCGTTATTATTTTTTTTACCCAGTTTTCGTTTCACTTGATACGTATTCGATGGTATAATCTTATTATTAATGATAAACTCGTCATTGTCATCATGTAATTCTGGTAAAATTCTAGTTAGTGGTTTGTCCACTATTAAAAAAAGACGTTCATTTTTAAACAATGCTCTGTAATCCTGAATAGACAAATTTCCATAAAATTTATCCAACATATAATATGGGTTCGGGGAAGGTTTGACATTTTTCTGATAACCATATATCTTTCCATAAATGTAATTAATTAAATGATACCTTTCGAATTTGGTGGAGGTATCTAAATTCTCTTTCATTAAATACGCGGTGGCACACTCTGGACTGCAAAAACATCCGTACACGTGGTACATACCTTTCATTAAATGTTTTGGAATGTACACTGGCGGATTATCAAACTCATACGTACACCAAAAACACGCAGATTTTTTGTCTCGAATATTATTATGGTGTAGGTTATGCTCTAATTGTTTCAACTTTTTCCAAATGTCTTTCATTTCGTGAGTTTTTATCGTATCTTCGTCGGACTCGGAAGATGTTTGACTATCGAGTGTGTTTGTGATGGTAATGCGTTCAGAAGACTGGCGATTAGCAATATTGTTTTTATCATACCCCTCGATAATACAACTATTATGTTTATGATTATGCGTAGGAGGACTATTAATAATCTCATAGGATAAATCCCCCGAATCAAAATTATAACTCTCTAAGGTGGACGAGTTTAATGTATCGGCCTGTAAATCTTTCAACGAACATTTTAAATGCAGAATAATATTTGGTTTGGCCTCCTTTACTAAACTCAACGGAACTATTTGTTCAATGATTTTACCACCTTTGGGTTTTCTGCCGCGTTTCTTGGCCACTGGTGGTTCCGCCGAAACAATCGTATTTACCACATGGTCAGTATTAGTGTCCTCCATAGTATCATCATTCTCGCAATCTGAACTGGATAAGGTTAGTGAGGGTTGATTCATTTTCAATTGTTCTTTTTGTTGTTGTTGTTGTTGTTGTTGTAAAAATAATTTGCTTTTGCGACCTCTTTTTTGCTTGGTAATAGGATTTTGATTGGTTTCATTATTAGAATTCATGTTTTATTTACAAGATATAGTTTAAT
>Ga0194063_10002592_pt1 | contig 11158 bp, 12 predicted proteins | sample SepL3720m_MetaG_FD_155459 | JGI IMG/M metagenome (GOLD analysis project Ga0194063, IMG submission 155459) | Anoxic zone freshwater microbial communities from boreal shield lake in IISD Experimental Lakes Area, Ontario, Canada - Sep2016-L373-20m | ecosystem: Environmental > Aquatic > Freshwater... | reverse complement strand
GGAGACTCGAGACGTGGGAATCCGCGCGGACCCGCTCTATTACGGCCGATCTTCCTACGAACGCTACGTCCCACACTATTATGTGTTGTTCAAGTCCCTGTTCTGCGCCTTCAAGAACCTGAATTCTGCGCGGAATTATTACCGGGGGTATCGGCAGGCGGAGCGGGAAGGCAGGCGGGCACCGATCTCCCAAGAAGTGCAGACCTATTTCAAATTGCTTCCGTTCCATTACTGCAAAGAATGCGTGGTGGTTCTCGCGAATCGGCTGCGATTGAGCCAGCACCGGGGACAGTGAACAACCGGAAGCGGAACCAGTCGCCCTAACGGAGCGCGCACATACGGAACATGCCCATAACTGCTACCGGGCTGCTCTTTGTCCTGATCATGGGCGTGATTTGCTTCACTGCCCCGAGGCGGTATGCCGTGCTACCGTTATTTGCTTCCGTGCTCTGGATGCCCGTCGGGCAATCTATCGACATCCTCGGATTTCACTTCTACGCTTTCCGATTCATCGCGCTGTTGAGCCTGATCCGCGTTCTTATTCGCCGGGAGTTCCCCATCGGTAGCTGGACCGTTCTGGATAAAACCGTGCTGGTATGGATGGCTATTTTTGTCGCCACCAGTACACTGCACAAGCCGCAGGTATTCTCGACCCGCTTGGGGATGATCTACAATTTCGCCGCGCCATACGTTATTTTCCGCTGCCTGGTCACCGATTTTCAGTCCTTCAAGACTGCGGCCCTCATCGCTATCATGGTTTTTCTGCCGATGACGGTTCTGCTTGTCGTAGAAAGGCAGACCGGGAAGAACTGGTTCTATCTACTCGGCGGGGTTGAGGAAACCTCCGCTGCCAGGGATGAACAAGTCAGAGCGCAAGGACCATTTGCTCACCCCATCAATGCGGGTTTAGCCGGGGCCATGACAGTCGGATTGGCTCTCCTCCTGTGGCAGGAGAGGAGAAAGACGGCCCTGTTGGGAATCTGCGTCGGGTTGGCCGCGATCTATGCGTGCTCATCCAGCGGACCCGTCATGGCTGGCGGGATCATTCTCGGAGCGGCTTGCTGTTACCGCTGGCGCGCCCATTCCAAGCAGGCCACGCGGTGGGGCTTTGTCGGGCTCATAGCTCTGCAGTTGGCCATGAACGCCCCAGTTTGGTACCTGATCGCCCGGGTGAAAGTCTTCGGAGGCAGCACAGCCTGGCACCGTGCTGAACTGATCAACTCCTCCTTCAAGTATTTCAACGAATGGTGGTTGGCGGGAACTGACGTTACCCGGCACTGGATGCCGGGGGGCCTGGACGGGGTGAACGAAGACTTCGCGGACATCACCAGCGAGTACGTCTGGATGATGGTTGCGGGCGGATTGGGTCTTTTCCTGACCTTTGTCGTCCTGCTGGTCCATGCTTTCCGTTGCGTGGGGAAGATGAGGGCGTGGAGCGAAAATGGCGGCACTCCCGGCGCTCATCCCTTTGAAGCCTGGGCGATTACGGGCATGTTGCTGGCGTTCAGTATTACTTTTCTGACCATTTCCTATTTCGATCAGGTAAAGACTTATTGGTGTTTCATCACTGCCGCGGTCAGCAGTTGGTGGGCCTCAACTGCGTTGCAGAAGGCCGGCGCGTCGGACACCAGTCTCAGTCTCTTGCCCAGGAACCTGGAACCTCAGGAGCCCGTGCCCGATCCCGCCGCATGGCAGGGAGATCAAATGGAACAGTTGAAATAACACCATGTTGTTCAACACGCTGCCATTCCTGATCTTCGCGCCGATCTTCTTCCTCGTGTATTTCCAGTTGCACGGAAGGGTGCGGCTCGTGTGGATTCTCATCGCCAGTTACTTCTTTTACGGGTGGTGGGATTGGCGTTTTACCGGCCTTCTGCTCGGAGCGACCGGCCTCGGCTATTTCTGCGGCTGCCGGATTGCAGACAGCGAAACGCAACGCGACAGATTGGGGTGGCTGTGGGTCACGATTGCGATTCACATCTCGGTTCTGGGCTACTTCAAGTACACCAACTTCGCGGCCGGTTCCATCTCAACGCTGTTGCGCGGCCTGGGATTGGACGTGCCGACGCCGCACTGGAACATCATCCTGCCGGTTGGAATCTCGTTCTACACTTTTACCACTTTAAGCTACACCATCGACATCTATCACGGGAAGATTCGCAAAGACCAAATGGATCTGCTGCGGTTTGCGACCTATACCTGCCTGTTTCCACACCTGGTCGCCGGCCCCGTCCTGCGCGCACGGTTGTTTTTGCCCCAACTCGAGTCGGATCAGAGGGTGGACTGGGAGCGCATTGGGATCGGGGTGACCTGGATTATTTGGGGATTCTTTCTGAAGATCTGCGTGGCGGATAATGCCGCCAGCTTTGTGAATACTCGGTTCGATCGTCCGGAATTATTCAACTCCCAAGCGCTGGTCTTGGCGGTGATCCTGTTCGCATTCCAGATTTATGCCGATTTCTCCGGCTACTCTCTAATTGCCATCGGCCTCGCCAAAATGATGGGTTTCGATTTTGGGATTAACTTCAACCGACCGTACTTTGCGGTGAACTTCTCTGATTTTTGGCAGCGCTGGCACATCTCGCTCTCAACGTGGATCCGGGAATACATCTACATACCGCTGGGGGGCAATAAGGGCGGCACGCCACGCACGCTCTTCAACCTGACGGCGACCATGTTCTTGGCCGGCTTATGGCATGGAGCGGGCTGGACGTTTGCCATCTGGGGTCTCCTTCACGGGCTTTACCTGGTCTTGCAGCGGGTGGTGTCAAAACCCTTCGCCCAGGCTTGCGGCTGGCTGCGGTTGCCAGTGAGCGCCCAGAGCGTCATCGCCATGGCGACGGTCTTTACGCTCACCTGTGTTGGCTGGGTGTTTTTCCGCGCCAAAGGCCTGGACCAGGCCATGGAGATTCTGACGGCCTGCGTGTCCTGGAGGACGAGAGAGCATCTCACCTTTGGCGGGGGCAAGTATCAGTTGGTGCGCACGGTCCTGGCGATTGCGGTTGTGTTGTTGGTGGATTTGGCAGGCGAAGCGGGTGGCCTGCGGCAGTGGTATGCGGCCCGGAGCCGCTGCCAGCTCGTGGGGAGCGCGGCAGTGGTGGTGCTGATATTGTTTCTGGGTTCCTTCACCGCGAACTCATTCATCTATTTCCAGTTTTAAGCGATGCTCAAAGCGGTCTTCTACAGTCTGGCCTTTTGTGCCCTGGTTCTGGCGGGGGACCGGTGCGTGAACTTTGCGGCAGGCCGGTTGATGGCGCGTAGCCGGAACAGCTTCGTGCAGATGTACGAAGGCAAGTGCCGGGCGGACGCGTTGTTGCTCGGGAACTCACGGATGGACCGCAACTGCGATGCAAAAGAACTCGAACGGAGAACGGGCCAGAGAGCGTTGAATCTTGGCTTGGGCGGCAACCATACCCGCATCTGCGAGGCGCTGTTCCTGGACTATATAGATAGGTACGGCCCGCCCCAGTTGTTGGTTCTGGAACTGACGCAGTGTGTGGACAGCCCGGATTCGATGGGTGAAATGATGATATTCACAAGGTATTCGTCGAGGATGCGTTCCTTGGCGCAGGAGCTTGATCCGAAGTTCATGACCTTCCAGTCCATTTTCAAGTCCCTGCGATACAATAACGACACTTTCTGGCGTCTGGCGAGCGAGGCGGTGAAGCCGCCCTCGCCAAGGCAACTGGCGAAGGTGATGCCCCGAGAGGAGATGGAGCGGTGGAAGCAGGCGAGGCCGAGTGCATGGCCCGCTGTTCCCGAGAACATTAAGGCCCTCAATCGTTTGTTAAAAGCCGCCAAAGACAGTGGAGTCGAGGTGCGGCTCATTATCGCGCCGATGTGGTGCGGCTATAAAGCCAAGATCGAGAATTTTGACACTTGGAAGACCGAGATGGCAAAGCACATTGGGGAGCAAAGAATTTGGGATTACAGCGACCTGTTTGCAGATGAGGTCGCATGTTTCAATGACGGAAACCATCTGAATGCCCTTGGCGCAAAGCGGTTCAGCGAGGTCTTGATTGCGGACGGCGTTATCAGAGGGGCGACTACCGCGGCGCACGCACTGCCATCAGGAAAACCAGTTCACGGAGGCATGCCATAAGGCCCACTCTGGAAGTAAACGTTTGCCAGTTGGGCCGCTTGCCCACCACTGTATTCCGTCGACAGCGGCCGCCCGGCGAATAGGCGCACATAGTCGACTCTGACAGGTATAGTATAATGCCCTTGCCCATCCTCATAAGACCTCGCGTGTCGAAACTCCACATTCAATGGTTGTCATCCAGAGAGGCATTGAGGCAACTTCTGCCGAGAATCCTCGTCGGAGCGTCTTGCGTCTAGGAAATGCTAAAAAGCATACTATATCTTGCCTCCAGTACAGCAATCGGCCAAGGGACAGGTGTCCTGCGGTCGTTCGCGCTGGTACAATTTCTGAAGCCAGGCGATTATGGCGTTTTGGTAGTGGCTCAAACAATACTCTACCTGAGTCCTCTGTTATCCTTGGGGACCGGAGAAACGCTCGTTAAAAACATTCCATATTATCTAGGAACAAAAGAGTCGCAGAAACGAAGAAACCTAGAGGCGACCGTCCTCGGGAGCAACTTCCTCGTGGCTCTCACGGCGATCGCAGTTGCCCTCTGCTGTGGAGCACTTGGGTCGTTTGAATGGGTTCGCGCGAATAGCGTATTCATCCGTATAACGCTGCTCAGTGTTGCGCTATACTTTGTATCTGGATATTACGCCATACGTTGCGCAGCTTACGCAGATTTTAAGACTGTTAGCGTCATCGATGGAGTCCGAGCTGTATCAAGCACGGCCTGCCTGCTTTGGGGCGCATGGCAATGGGGGCTGGTGGGCGCGTTTTGGGGATCACTGGCAAGCGAAGGGATCGTTTGCGTCGCTGCGGTGGCTCTATGCACGGCGAAGCACGGATTTGTGTCTCCATCATTCCACTGCAAACCCTTGTTCCGTGCCATCGCCGTTGGATTTCCAATTAGCATTACATGGTGGATCTACATGCTACAGGCGAGCGTCGGGCGATTGAGTGCCGCCTCCCTTTTGGGCCGGGCAGCGACTGGTTTCTACGGCTTTGGTTTCTCGATTGCTTCCGCTTTTTCAACCATACCAAACTCGGTCGGACGGGTACTATATCCGAAGGTAAGCGCGAGCTTGGGTGCAGGGGACGAAGGTTATATTGTAAAGGATGCTGTACTTGGACCTACTATGATTCTTAGCACTGTTTTACCGTTCTTTCAAATGGTCGTAATCCTCGCACTGCCGGTTCTCTATGCTGAAATGGTTCCGAAGTACTCTCCTGGCCTTGAATCGGCTCAGATACTGATCCTAAGTTGTTATTGGATCGCACTGTTCAGAACAGGAGCAAATTATCTTATAGCAATAAATGAACAATCATTTGTACTGCTTTGCGTCGTTGTGAGTGTACTGGCGAACGCAATGTTCAGCCTTAGCCTTGTTCTCTTGGGATTTGGCATTTGTGGTCTTGCCTTTGGTACGTTTTTCGCCACCTTGGTGTTGGGCGTGTTGGTGTGGATGCGAGTTCTGCGGAGGCTTGAACCAGATGAGCACACTCGCCGGTGGATATTTATAGGGTTGTGCGTGCCTTTCATGGTAGCGGTTTGTGAAATGTTGTTCCTTTATTTGATGGGCGCTAGGTATGCCCGAAAGGATGTTGGAATCTACGCCATTTACGCAGCCGGTACAGTCGCGTTTCTCGTCGCCGTGAATCTCATTGTCCCGTCGACACGCGTAGAGCTTAAGAAGATGCTTGCGTTTGCGGGGCGGGTACGGCTACGTGCGAACCTTTCCAGTGGCTCGTCGCTCAAGGGGCACTGAAATGTACAGTGACGGAATTGACTCAGTCGCGAGGCTAAGAAGGAAGAGAACTTCTCCGCTGAGAAACCTCTTCGGCTCTCGTGGCATATAGAATGAATTGAACTTTATGAGAGATTGGTCGATTGTGGTTGCGGTCTATAATGACGAGGCAGTACTTTCAAGTAATCTCCTCCGTTCGCCTGTGGTCCGTAGTGGGCATCGGGTTCATGTGCAGAAAATAGGAGGCAAAGGGGCCTTTCCGACGGTAGCGACAGCATATAATGCGGTTCTGAAGCAACCGCAGGAGGATTTGCTCGTGTTCGTTCATCCCGATGTTTATCTTCCTCCGAATTGGAGCGACTGCTTCGACAGGGCCTTGGATTGGCTAGACCATAACGATCCAGAATGGGGTGTGCTGGGTTTGGTTGGAGTGCGGGCGGATGGTACTAAGTGCGGCTTCGCATATGATGTTGGGCAGTGCAGGTTCGTCGGGGATAGGCCGCTCCATCATCCCACCCAGGTCCGCACCTTGGATGAGTTTGTTTTCGTGTTACGACGTAGTCGTTCTCTAGCTTGCGATGAGACGTTTCCCGGCCAGCAAAACCACTTTTCGACAGTGGATCTCTGTCTTCAAGCCGAGTCCCGTGCACTAAAGTCATATGCGTTACCTTGTTTTGCAGTTCACAATAGCAATTATTGGCGATACTACCCTCTGAGCTTTTGGAAGTGTTACTTGCACTTGCGGAAGAAGTGGCATAATTCGCTTCCGATTATTGCGCCGTGCGCAGGAGTAACTGCAGGGTGCCTGCCGTTGATGAAGCGGGTACTACAAGATGTACCTCGTCGGAGGTTCAGAGATCCACGCGTTATGAAAAGGGTCTCAGATCCAGAGGCATTGTACCATGATTTGCAGAACGGCATGGCTAGCAACTTTGGGCCAGCCTAATTGTTGCACAGACGGTGCGCCTAGCGGCGGTTTCCGCGTTGTTGCGACCATGCAGTTCGTGGGAGCCTGTAGCAAATGGGGTGCTCGCGAGAGGTTTGGCCCTACTGCGGTTCCGTGTACCATATTGTGGCCCACGTGTGGCGAATCGACCGCTACCTTATTTCTTTGGCTGTTCGGTCTTTAAACGCCAGATACAGACTTTCGGAGTCAATCACAAAGGTCCATTCTGTTGGGCTCGCTCGTGTGCAGCGGCAAGCCGGTCTTGGGTCACTATTGAGATCTAAATGGCTAGCCGTCGAAGAGTAAGACACAAATGGCTTATGTCGAAGACAACTTCGGAGTTTCTGTGTAGGCGTGAGCAGATTCCTTGCCGATGTCAGTTTGCAACAGCATCTTGCATTGAAAGGTTTAACACCCTGTTTTATGTCCCAGCAGAATGTTTCAGCAGTGGTCGTGAATTGGAACACGAAGAAGTTTCTGTTGCAGTGCGTGGAGTCGCTTATCGAGCACAGCCGGGCGGAGCCGGTGGAGATAGTAGTGGTGGATAACGGTTCCAGCGATGGCTCGCAACAGGCGCTGCGGGACCGGTTTCCAAGCGTGCAACTGATCGCAGCCGGCGCCAATCTGGGCTTCGCGCGCGGGACAAACCTGGGAGCAAAGGCAAGCGCGGGGCGCTACGTGATGTTTGTCAATTCAGACACCAAGGCCTTCCCCTGCTGCATCGGCACGCTCGTCCATTACATGGAGTCCCATCCGGATGTCGGGATGATCACTCCGCGCATCATCGGTGCGGATGGGAAGAGTCAGCACGTGGTCGGGCGTCTGCTCAGCCTCTCTGGGAGTCTGTCTGCTGCCTTTGGCATCTACCGCGAAAACTGCCCGTGCTGCCGCCAGTTGAGAGGCAGAGGTGCGGCTTCGCCCGGAGGGGAGGAAGTGGATTTGCTCATGCTCTGCTTTGCCATGTTACGGCGGGAGGCGATGGATCAAGTGGGTTTGTTGGACGAAGACTTCTTCTTCTACGGCGAAGACGTGGACTACAGCAAGCGGTTCCGCGACAAGGGTTGGAAATTGGTCTATCTGCCCTCGGCTTCGACGTTCCATTACGGAGGCGGCAGCTCGGAGCGCGCTCCGGTGCGATTCTACATCGAACTGCTGCGGGCGCGGCTACAATACTTCCGCAAGCATCACGGGGTTTGGGGGTCGTGGCTATGCCGGGGAATCCTGTTGCTGCACATGGCGATACGGCTTGGGGCGTATGCCCCGAAAGGGCTGTTGAGAGGGGCGACGTCCCGGGAATCGGCCCGCATCAAGGTGGCGCGGAGCTGGGCGGCTATCCGCTGGCTGCTGACGGGCAAGCAGCCGGCCGTAACCTGACCGCGCGGGCTGGCTGAGCTTACTAAATGTTCCCTCACGTGTTTAGCGGGATTCGCAATCTGCCACGGCACTGGAATGCTAAGTGTCGGGCCCGAAGAATGCAATCCATGCAGAATCGAGAGCCCTTGATCTCCTTTTCGTTCGATGATTTTCCGAGTTCCGCTTGGACTCATGGCGGCGAAATCCTGGGGCGCTATGAGGTGATGGCGACCTATTTCATCTCATTGGGCCTGCTCGGCAGGAAAGATTCATCCGTTGGGCCTCTTTGCACCAGGGAGGAGCTGCAGGCGGTGACGGCTGCGGGTCACGAGGCTGGGTGCCACACCTTCGACCACTCCGATGCCTGGATTTGCCGGGCTGGGGCCTATGAGGAGTCCGTTTGTCGAAATGCCGCTGGTCTTTCGGATCTCATTCCAGGCCGGTGTTTCAGCAGTTTTGCCTACCCCAAAGGGCGGGCGACCCCGCCCGTCAAGAGAGCCGTTGGCCGGCACTTCGCTTGCTGCCGCGGCAACTACCCGGGGCTGAACCAAGGGAACATCGACCTCAATCTGCTCCGCGCGGTCGCTGTCTATGGGGATGGGGAGTCGCTCGATGGCCTCCGGAAAATGATCTTGGCCAATCGGGAGGCAAGCGGCTGGCTCATCTTCTACACGCATGATGTGTCCGAAGAACCTTCGCCGTTTGGTTGCACGAGGAAACTTTTCGAGCAGGTGGTCAAGACTGCCGTTGAATCCGGGGCCAGGGTTTTACCAGTCGCCCAAGCATTGAACCTGGTTACTGCGGGGCCACCACATCTCGGCGAGTGAACACGGTATTGGAAACAGCACCGACCAACTGCCCGGTTTGCGGCGGGGCGGGGTCTGAATTGTATGGCGGCTTGCGGGACAAACTTTTCGGAGCGGGCGGGACGTGGAACATGTTTCGGTGTGCCCGGGCGGATTGTGGTATGCACTGGCTCAACCCAATACCAGACGTGGAAGAACTGGCCCGCGCCTACCAGCACTACTACACTCATGAAGACACTTCTGCTGCCTCCCTGCGGACGGGAATTGCCCGGGAGGTCTATGCGGACATCGTCGCCGGCTACTTGGAAGCACGCCTTGGCTATGCCCTCCCCACTGAGCGCCGCCGATATTCGAAGTTATGGCCCCTGCTTTATCTCCTCCCATTGCGGAGGCAGCGCGAGGAACGCGCTGTCATGTACTTGCCGTTGCTCAAAAACCAACTCTTGCTGGACGTTGGTTGCGGATCGGGAGATCGCCTGGCCCGGCTGACAGGGTTGGGATGGAAGACATGGGGTCTCGATTTCGATCCGCAGGCCGTGGAAGTGGCGCGTAACAGAGGCTGCGAAGTGCGGTGCGGCAGCTTGGAGGAAGCAGCCTACCCCGCGGAAACCTTTGATGTGGTGATGATGAGTCATGTCATTGAGCATGTCCCGGCTCCGCTGGGGACGCTCAAGGAGTGCTTTCGGATCCTCAAGCCAGGAGGAAGACTGGTGCTCGCCACACCAAACATCCAGAGTTTGGGTCATGCGGTTTTCGGCGTGAATTGGCGGGGGTTGGAACCGCCTCGTCACTTGCATTTGTTTAACCGGCAGGCGCTTCAGGCAAGCCTGGCGCAGGTTGGCTTCGTGCATGTCGAGGTTCGTTCCTACGTAGCACTGAGTGTGATCGAGGAGAGTCTGCGGTTGCGGCTGGGCTGCAGTCGCACAGGTGGGCGACGAATGCTGCGGAAGTGCCTGCGGATGAGCGCGCTGGCGGCGAGCTTGGTTGCACTCGTGTTGTTAGAGGTTCTCCCGGCAAAAGGCGAATGCCTCTTTGCCCAGGCAGAGAAGCCATCGCCGGGTGTCCCTTTGGAGAGGGATAGTGGGAGCCGCCGGTAGCATTTCAGCGGCTAGCTGCTGCCTCAGGAGAGCAGGCGACTTGACAATCTCTTCAAGCAGCAACTCACTCCCAGCAGGCTACTCGGGCGTTCGCGGAGAGCTTCACCGTCGAGATGCCGGAGGGGGGAAGCACTGCTCTACAGTGTCATCAGGGACTCCTCGCGGCAAGGCCGTGCATTGGCCCTGTGCTCGCATGAACTTCACATGGCGAATTTTCGAGCGCCGGACTCTGTGGTGGCCGACACGCCTCGGGTGGACCTGCCTCCTGTTGCCCCCACTGGCACTTTTGCTCGGCTGGTGTTTCTACGGTGAAGCGTTCCTCTCGCCAACAAGTCGTGTGCCCTCAAACGTGCTGGTCGTGGAGGGCTGGGCAGGCCGGGACAGCATGGCGGCCGCCGCGCGCGAATTCCAGGGGAGTGGTTATCGCCTGCTGGTCGCCGCCGGCGGCCCGACCGGTGACAGTTGGGCTGCCCGAAATTGGAATTACGCCGAGCTGGCTGCTGAGGAACTCGTACGTCATGGCCTGCCGAAGGATCAATTGCTCGTCGCACCAACAAATGAATCGGAAAACCAGCGAACCTACCACGCCGCGCTCGCCGTCCGACGCGCCTTGGAGGCGCGCGGCCCACTTCCCGCCGCCATCAATGTCTGGACCCGCAGCACCCACGCCCGGCGCAGCCGTCTTGTATTCGCCAAAGTCTTTGGATCCAAGACGCACGTCGGCGTGATTGCCTGGTCACGCACAGGCTCGTTGGCCAAGCCTTGGTGGCGTTCGAGCGAGCGTTCCCGGGACTTCCTCGAAGAAACGGTCGGCTATTTCTTTGAACGCCTGCTCAACTCAGGCCGCTGGAGCAGTGGCGTTTCGCTCCCAGCTCGTTGATCATAGCTTCTAGTGGCGTGAGCGCCGCTATACCTCCGGCGACAGTGCACAGCGAGTCCTCACCGAAATCTGGTCGCTACGAGAACCGTCTAAGAACATGAATCGCCTCAGCCTTTTTTCTCGGAGGCAGTGCTGGGTGCCGACTCTTCGTGGGTGCCTTCTTTTGGCTGGGGTGTTGCTAGTGGGGGCGTTGGTTTTTGTTCGGTGTGTTTATGCTTTCCTCTCTCCGAATGCGCCTCTGCCATCA
>Ga0194063_10002591_pt1 | contig 11162 bp, 12 predicted proteins | sample SepL3720m_MetaG_FD_155459 | JGI IMG/M metagenome (GOLD analysis project Ga0194063, IMG submission 155459) | Anoxic zone freshwater microbial communities from boreal shield lake in IISD Experimental Lakes Area, Ontario, Canada - Sep2016-L373-20m | ecosystem: Environmental > Aquatic > Freshwater... | reverse complement strand
AGCGGAAGGGCAGAGCGGAAGGGCAAAAAGGGCGATTTTAGCATAAACGAGGGCAATCGCTAAGTTCATGTATAAACTTTGATTAAGATTGCCCCCTGAAATCGAGAAAATCGCCTTCGACACAGAGAAAAACACAAGAAAAAGGTGTTTTCGCACGGCGAAAACAGTCAAAGTTCAACAAAGACCAACGACAAGAAGGAATCATGTATAACTATTTTGTCAAAAGTTATACATGATGAAGTCATTTTGCTCGATTTAGCCTATAAATGATAAAAATGAGAATTCGAGCACAAGTTAGATGGCATAAAAGAGGCATCTAATTAACGGGGTTTACCTTGACATGTGCAATGCCGTTTGGTAATATATGCTTTGCACGGCTCCATAGCCAAGTGGTAAGGCAGAGGACTGCAAATCCTTTACCCCCAGTTCAAATCTGGGTGGAGCCTCCAAAGAAAGACGCAAATCTTGATACAATGCTAAAGTCCTATTGCCTAGGGCTTTTCGTTGTTATTAGGGCAAAATTTAACGAGAAAAATTGAGCAAATTGCAAAAGAAATATCCAATATATAGAAAATGACCTCGAGGGTGTTTCAAAGGGTGTTCAACAATTTGGCGATATTATTTGAGGGACGATTGTGGTAGAATTTAATTAAGAAAAAAGGGGCACAAGAAAATGAAGCTTAATAAACCAGAGTTGGAGCAATTGTTTTATTCTTCAATTGAAAATGCTCAGTCATTGTTGGATGTTGCAATTAATAATTTGCAAAGTCATATAAGTCTTGGAATCAGTGAAATTGCATTGGAGGAACTTGGAAAGTCGTTTTCATGTTTAGCTCAATATGGAAAGACAGAAAATGATGGAACTTGGAGTGCTTTTTGGAAGGAGTTTAAAAACCATAAATTAAAAGCACATCGTGGTTTTTTTTATGAGTTTTTTTCACCATTTAGATTTGAAATAGAAAACAATCCAAAAAATAATGTATCTAATCGACAATCTATACCTGGGGAAAAAGAAGTAAGTTTTTATGTTGATTTTGATAAAACAAAAAGAGTCCCCATTATACCCAATATTGAAGTTGAATTCTCCGAAATAGCGAATAGGGTCTTTTCGATTTTGGGACCTCTTAATACAGCTTTAACAATTAAAGAGATGTTTTTAGATAATTCAGATTCTTACAAACAAGCGTTTTCTGATTTTGCAAGATTTACTTTAGAGGTAAATGTGTTCCAGCAGGATGTACCTAAAATATTAGAAAGTTTAGGAAGAAGTAATATTATTTCAGTAGTAGATGAAAGTAAAGCCAGTATTGAAAATGCAAAACAATATGATCAAGCTTTAAGTGATATTTACAAGGTTTTTACTACTAAGATAAAACCAACAGTTGAAAATTAAGAAGATCGATATTTGGAAGGTTTAAGCACTATAACTACTGGATTGCGGTGGTTTTATATCAGAGACTAATGCAGTAATATACATATGAATAGAATTGATATAGGAGGAAGCCAAAATGGAAAATAGGAATGAACTTATTAAGGCAATGATGGACGTTGAATATTGTCCTCCCGCTGAACTTGTAAAAATGAATATTGATATGATTGAAACACAAAAGTTCCCTATCGAGAAAGTAGCTGCATTGGGAGTAGCATTCCAACCCTTAACACAGCTTATAAGCTATGCATTGGGTGGCGCAGGACAAAGCGGTATGTATTTTGTTAATACGGCGGGAAAGACTATGTTTCAAAGTGGTGGTCAGTTTATTGGTAATCTTAAAGCCGTCAATGGAGGTGTTGGTGGGGGTCTTGCTAGAATGACACAGATACCACTTGATCCAACTATGCTTTGTATGGCAGTAGCCATAATGGTGATTGAAAAAAAACTAGACGCTATTCATGAAACGCAAAAAGAGATACTTGCCTTCTTAGAATTGAAAGAAGAAGCAAAGCTCAAGGGTAATCTAAATGCGTTAGCTGATGTTTTAAACAACTATAAATTTAACTGGGACAACGATAAATATAAAGCTCACAAGCACATTTTAGTTCAAGATATTAAGCGAGAGGCGGAGCAAAGCATTATCCTTTATCGCGAGCAACTTACAAAGGCGCTCAATAAAAAAGCTAGATTTCATAGCAGCCAGGAAGTCAAAGCTACATTAAGCAAGACTATAGCCCGCTTAAACGATTATCAATTGTCACTGTACACATTTTCCTTCTCGTCATTCATGGAGGTTATGCTTCTTGAGAATTTCGATTCAAACTACTTAAACAGTATCGCAAGTAAGATTCAGGAATATTCTGGTGACTACACTTCCTTATATGAAAAGTGCGCTGAGAAAATCGAAAAGGACTCCAAGACTTCGCTTGAAGGGTATGCATTAAAGGGTCTGTCAAAACTAAGCAGTGGTGCCGGAAAGATAGTAAATAAAATTCCTGTAATCAGTAAGTCACAACTGGACGAAAACCTTCTCCAAGTCGGTGGCATTCTTCAGGAAGTAGATACTAACAGAACTCAGAACGTAGTCCAGATACTTGCGGATAGCCAAACCAATTATATTAGTTCATTCATTGAAAACATCCGTACAATAGATAATTTATACAATCGGTCAATGCAATTAATGTTTGATTCTGAAAATATCTACATTGCAAAAGTTACTACTGCATATGAAGGAGAATAAAATGACAACAGTTGAAAGAGCACTCAATTCGATAGGTAAATCAAATGTACTTTGAATTAATTCAAAAGGTTAAAATTTCGCTCCGACACATACCAACTCTTGTATGTTTCCGTCGCTGAAGCAGAGTCGATTAGAGCTTGTTTTATATCCTTATCCATCCCTTTTTCATCGCTCCATTTGTCCCACTGTTTGAAATGGGGTTTCCAGCGGATTGTGAAGCGAATGTATGTTTTGTTAATGTAATCGGGCATATTTGGGTCGAAAAGAAGTCCATGATTGTCGGGTGTATCCATCGTGGTCATCCAAACGACAGGAAACATTCCCATTCGCTCAAGGCTAAAGTTGCTTTCTGTTAGGTTCAGGTACATGTCCTGCAATATTTCGTTAAGATTGAACCGACAAGTAAAGTGGTAAAGGACTTTAGGGTTGAGATCTCTAATAGTTGTATTTCTCATTTCTTCTAGCCTTTCTTTATTCTAGTTAGGCAGTAATTCAGTGGATTTCATTCTATTATTAAAGGTTGAGCAAGTCAATATTGAAAAATGTTATAATTCCCTAATGCCGTTATCTTTAGATGGCGGCTACCCCGCGGGCTAAAATCATCTGATTGTAGCTGGAAGGGGGTGAAAAAGACGAAAAGAAAAATTGAGATAGGGAATATAAAGAGTTGGCAGAAAACGTCTAAGGCAGACGAAGAGCGCCAGTCAAAGAAAGAGCGGATTCGTGAAGCCTACAAAAATGGCACCACTGTTGAGGTCATTCCTGCAAAAGCTGATGTAGTTGTTGAAAACAAAGCGGCACTGCGAGTGGCTGCCTATTGCAGGGTAAGCACCGACGAGGATGCTCAATCAAGTAGTTATGAGTTGCAGCTTCAGCATTACAGAGAGATGATAGACAACAATCCAGATTGGGTGTTGGTGGATATTTATGCCGATGAAGGAATTTCCGGAACTTCGGTGAAAAAGCGTATCAGCTTTCTGAAGATGATTGAGGACTGCAAGCAGGGCAAAATTGATATGATCATCACGAAAAGCGTCAGCAGGTTTGCGAGAAACACTTTGGACTGTTTGGAGAATGTGCGAAATCTAAAAGCACTGAATCCGCCAGTCGGGGTGTTTTTTGAAACTGAAGGGCTAAACACGCTTGAAAGCAAGAACGAATTCACACTTGGTATTATGAGCCTGGTGGCACAAGGTGAGTCTGAGCAAAAAAGCGCGAGTATCAGATGGTCTATCATTCAGCGCTTCAAAAAAGGTATACCGATGATTCCAACTCATAGCCTTCTTGGCTATGACAAAGATCGCTTTGGAAATCTGTTTATTGTTTTAGAAGAAGCCGAAGTAGTGAAGTACATTTATGCAAGTTATTCAGATGGATTAAATGCCCGCGAAATCGCAAGCGCATTAACGGAAGCGGGAATCCCGACAGTAAAGGGTCGTGAGGTGTGGACGTCAGCTGGTGTTCTTGGCATCCTGCGCAATGAGAAGTATTGCGGAGATGTCCTGATGCAAAAGACCTACACCATTGACTGTTTCAATCACAAAGCTGTGAAGAACACAGGACAAGTGCCGCAGTACCGCCTAAAGGATCACCATCCGGCAATTGTGACACGTGACGACTGGCTTGAAGTTCAGGAGAACCTGAAGCACCGGCGCCATTCATCGCGCAACAAAGAAATTGTTATTGAGAAGAAGCTTTATGTCCATCGCTTGAAGGGTGGACTGCTTCGAGGCTTTGTGGTTATTAACCCGAAGTGGAACAAGAAAGAAACAGTGCTGTTTCTTAAGAAAATGAGAGGGGTAGTTAAAAATGTTTAAGAATTTTAATGAGTTTAGTTTTAATGTTATTGATGTAGTTCCAAGAGGTATGGCTGATATGCTTATCAGCAAGAACGGTCTTACAGTCAGCAGAGGTGCGGTAGATGAAATGGGGTATCCTGCGTATGTGCGTATGTTGGTTGATGGAGAGAATAAGGTTTTTGCCATTCAAACATGCAAGATTGGCGACGAGAACGCAGTCAGGTTTTCAAGTCCAAAAGCAGAGCAGACGAAGCCAGTGTATTGCATGGTCAGAAACATTAGAACGATTATTTTTGGAATCATGGCCGATCAGTGGAAAGAAGAAGAATCCTACAGGATTAAGGGGGTCTATTTTAAGGAATCCAACGCAATGGTTTTCAACCTGAAAAGTGCTGTTTTGAGGTCGAAGAAGTAAGAGATTAGTTTGATGCTGCAGCCGTCTGGAATTTGTTTCAGGCGGCTGTTTTCAAAAAAACTCAATAATTAATTTATTAATTGAGTCGGAATTTGACATATTTGTGTGTTAATATAGTATTCAAAGTTCGTAGTGTTGAAGGGAGCATTTATTTGAAAGAGATATTGAAGCCATTATTCGATTGGTATGTTGGAAATTTTAATTTTTCAGATAATTTAATTGCGAATTCGATAGTTACAAGTGTTATTGGATTATTCGCTTTTGTTTTAGCATATCGTTTCGTTGGGTGGATTTATCAAAATGGGTTTATTGAAAGCAGAAATGGCGGGTCAATCATTCACTGGATTGTAAGGGTGATTATTTTTGTTATTCTATATTATGTAGCTAAGTTTACAGCTTTCGTGGGTAATTTCATTTTGTCCATTCCATACTGGGGTTGGGTCAGTGTTCTTATTTTATGCGTAGCATACGCAATGATATATTTTTTGAAGAGGTTAATTCAAAAACACCAAGTCAGGCATTCATAGTAAGAATGTGGTAGATTTGTTATGTTTTAATTAAAGATTATGTGGCAAGGGGGTATGGTATGCTAGACATTATCAAACCATTAAACGAATTAAGTAAAACTAGAAAGATATTTCATTCGGAAGCAGATTTTCAGTTTGCTTTAGCGTGGGAGATACACAAGATGTATCCAAGCGCAAAAGTAAGAATGGAATATTGTCCTGCTGAAATAGATGCTTCAATACACATTGATATCTTAGTTGTTATTGATGGAAACTGGTATCCGATTGAACTAAAGTACAAGTCCTTGAAGTGTGATAAAGTTTTCAATGATGAAAAGTTTATGCTAAAAAACCATGGGGCACAGGATCTCGGACGCTATGATTACATAAAGGACGTTAGCCGAATTGAGAGGCTTAGTAAAGGATTGTCAAACTTCAAAAAGGGCTTTGCTGTTTTATTAACGAACGACCCTTCATATTGGAATAACACTGACAGTTCCAAAACGGTATATTTTGATTTTAGATTGAGTGAAAGATTAATAGAATCAGGGATTTTAAAATGGGCCGTTCATGCTGGAAAAGGAACTACCAAAGGGAGGGAAAAACCAATAGCTCTAGAAGGTGAATACCAAATTCAGTGGGAGCAGTTTAGCAAACTTGACAGTGACCGTTCAGGGACATTCAAGTATTTAGTTATTACTAAGGAGATAAACTGATGGGTGAATTGCAAATTTTAAACTGAATAGGATAAAGGTTAGTCAATGTGGAAATTCATAAATGAAGCTAGAGAATTTATTAGCGTACAAACATCATTTAGTTATAGATGATACACACCCTGAAATCTCTAGAATTTATTAATAAATGATCCAATAATATATCTCGGATTTTTATATTTTCTTTACTTCTAGCGTATTTTAAGGTATACTCCCACTACAAAGAAAGAAATATGGGAGCGTTAAAAATGAGCTTGAAAAAAGATTGTTTTACACAGATTAGTCTGTTTACAGAAGATTCAAAGGAACCAGAAAAATTAGATAAAATTGATTTAACACATCGTAGAAGTAGATATAATAAAGTTAAAATCGATGTCGATAAAAACATGACTTCTAACTGGGTTGAAGTAGATACCAAAAATATTTCGAATGAGCAAAGTAACTTTAATTTTGTTGATTTATTCGCCGGTTGTGGAGGATTATCTTTAGGGATTAAGCAGGCAGGGTTTAATAAACTTGCAGATGTAGAAATTTTACCATTTGCAGTAGAAACTTTAAAATATAATTTTCCCGAAACCAAACACTTTAGCGGCGATATTGCTGAATTTGATGTTAAAGAATATACTGATGGGAAAAAAGTTCATTTAGTAGTCGGAGGGCCTCCGTGTCAAGGATTTTCTGTTGCAGGAAAAAGAAATCCAGACGATGAGCGGAATTTTTTGTTTGAACAGTATCACAGAGTTGTAGAAGAACTCAAACCGTGGTTTTTTATTTTGGAAAATGTTCCAGGTATATTGACTTTGAAGGATGGACACTTTTATCAAGAAATAATTAAAGGGTTCAATGATTTGGGATATGAGGTTTCAGTTAGAATACTTGAAAGTGCTGATTATGGAGCACCTCAACTTAGAACAAGAGCAATTTTTATTGGGAATAGGTTCGGTCTAAAAAATCCTTATCCAAAAACCATTTTTAATCCTGAGCAATATAAATCTATTGATGACGCAATTTCAGACTTAGAAGATATGCCAAGAAATTCTGAAATTAATCATGATTGGACTAAGCATAGTCCTGAATTTGAGGAGAGAATTTCTAAAGTTCCTCCTGGGGGTTCGTTATACGAAACTTTTAGGGACGCATTCAAAAGGCAAAGGAAAGGGCAACCAAGCATGACAATAAAAGAAAATCACGGGGGTACGCATATTCATTATACGTTGAATAGATGCATATCCACAAGAGAAATGGCGAGACTGCAAACATTTCCGGATGATTTTATATTTAAAGGAACATACAAGGAAGGCTTTAAACAAGTCGGAAATGCGGTTCCACCGATTTTAGCAAAACATATTGCACTTGCAATTATGGAAAGCATTAAGCAAATAAGTCAATCAAAAGAGATTGTTGATAAATGATTATTAAAGAAAAGAGGCATATTAATTGTCATTTGTAGTTTGGGTATTGATTATCTTGTTAAGTTCTTCTCTCCATTTGGCTAAATCATACCATCCACAACCAATACAACCATCTTCGGCATTGCTTCCCTTCTTAGGGATTGAAGTTTCCCAATTTTCGGTACCTTTATAATAAAATTTAATTCCAAAAGGATAACTGCGTTTATTTGATTGAAAACAAGCCCTGCATACCTCTCTTTTCTGTTGGTTTCTTTGATTAGATAACAATTGGAATTTTTGACGTATTTGCGTATCATCCATAGTATCTAGATTCACTGATTTAGTAGATTCATCCCATCGAATTTCCGAAAATTTGTGATCAGGTAAGGTATGAAGGTTTTTTCTGTTTTCATAAACATCTATTGCGCCCAAGGCTTTAATAATTTTAATTCTTAGTTTTGGAGAAAAAGTTTCGTATCCATTGCCGTCAGAAATTCCACGAGGGATAGGTAAAAGCAATATATGGGTTTTTTTCGCTTTGCAATTTGGGCAGTATCGATTGGTGTCGGTTGCCAACGTATATCCAAACTCTTTTAAATCTTGAATTCTTCGAGCAAAATTTGGATTTTTGGGCAAAGTACAAGCTACACATTGCCACTCACCCTTAACAAGACTATCAAAAAACGGCTTTGTAATCTTTGCTTTTTTTATACCCCAAAATTCTTTTTGGGCATTCATCCACTGTTCGAAATTAGCAGGATTCATTTGATCATAAACATATTGCAGCAACGTCTCTAATTCCTCTTCTGTTTTTATACTCACGCCAGTTCTTCTATACTCAGTCGGAACCCAACCTTCCCATGTTTTGTTGGGATAGGTGAATTTAACATGAATGTATTCCTCAGACGCTTTTAAATGTTTCTTCTTACTGTTATCCAGTATTTCAATATTTTCGTTTAATACTATTTTCATTAATAACACCCACTAATATAGATTTGCAAAACGAAGCAACGAATTCTTTTGCAGGTAGCTATAGTATCACAGTTGGCTAGAAATGGATATAAATTATTAATTGGTTTGCAAACTGAAATTGAAAAAAATATTTAGAAAGTGAAAACTTCTTCTTACGTCAGAGTCGAGTAAAAAGGTGGCTAGAGTTTTACTTTTTAGAAACCTGAGCACTTTCTCGTTGGCTGATGCATAAATTGGCAATGCCTTATGGTATAATGCCTTAAATGATTTGAAATCTCAAAAAACAAGGAATTAACTTGATATTATTCGCAAGTGCGTATATAATGAATTTTAATTGAAAGGAGATAATATGGAATTTATATCTGCAAAAGAAGCTTCTGAAAAATGGAATATTTCAGTTAGACGTGTCCAGGTTTTATGTGAACAGGAGAGAATTAGCGGCGCAATGAAGGTGGGAATAGTGTATATTATCCCTAGCAACGCTGAAAAGCCCAATGATATGAGAAAAGTTACGAGAGAGACATTTGACGAAAGCGAGAAGAAAAAATATGTATAGAACGATTGATTTATTTGCAGGTATTGGCGGAATACGGCAAGGATACGAAATGACTGGAAAGTTCAAAAATGTTCTTTCAGCTGAAATTGATAAATATGCTTGCATTACATATGCTCATTTATTTGGTGAGAATCCAAATAATGATGTTACGTCAGAAGAATTTAAAAAAAAGGTTGAAAACACTAAATATGATACTCTTTTGGCTGGCTTTCCTTGTCAGGCATTTAGTCGAGCAGGTAGGCAAGAAGGGTTTTTAGACAGTACTCGAGGAACTTTGTTTTTTGATGTCGCAGATATTATAAAAAGGACTAGGCCAAAAACATTCATGTTGGAAAACGTAGATAATTTGTTGAGCCATGAAAAAGGGAAAACATTTAGAATAATTCTTGAGGTTCTAGTCAACGAATTGGGATACAAGATTATTGGGGTAGAGAGGCTTATAGATGGAACGCTAAAATATGAAAATAGTAGCTTTATGAGGAATTCTAGGAATTTCGGAATACCTCAAAATAGACCTAGAGTTTATATCATGGGCTTTGATAGAGAATATTTTGGTGATAGGGTTGAAGATTTATCTCAAAGAACTCTACCGATGAAAAGAGCTGGGAAACAACTTTACAATGATTTTAATGATCTTTTGGAGTTTAATGCATCACAAGAGTACTATGTTGCACAAGGATATTTAGACACATTAAAGAGGCACAGAAACCGGCATGAAGGCAAAGGCAATGGATTCGGATATATGGTTGTAAATGCGACAAATATTTCAAAGCCATTTTCAAACGCAATTTTAGCAACGGGCGGTTCTGGAAAAGAGAGAAATTTAGTTTTTGATCCTCAAGAAGGTATTGCAGGGAGAATTATTAGCGGAAAGCAGACACCCCTAAATTGTGAACACATTAGACACATGACGCCTATTGAATGGGGTAAATTGCAAGGATTTGTAGGGTAACAGAATATGTATGTGCAGAGGTGGTTGGGAATAAGTTGTATACACCTCTTTCTAATATTGATCTTCCTATTCCACTAGACAGAGCATATAATCCAAGAGAAAAATTGATTGACATTATTGGCAAGCCAATTTGGATGCCTAATGGAGTAGGTACATCCGTTAAGGAAGCAACAGAAACTTTAATTCCTGACATTAAATATGTTGGGAGAATTAGTGGTGAATATCACTTTGTAATTTTTGATGCAAAATATTATAACATTCAGTTGGAAGAAGATAAGCAACTACGTTCCTATCCAGGGGTAGGTGATGTAACCAAACAATATCTTTATCAGTTGGCGTTTAAAGATTTTTTTGAAAAACACAATATCAACTTTTTAAATAACTTCTTTTTAATGCCTACTGAAAAAACTGGGTATATTTATAAAGGGAAAGTCAAATTGGAAATGCTCAAAAATTTGGGACTACAAGATATTGAAGTTTGGCAATTATCTGCTACTGAAATGTATTCCAATTTTTTATCTCATAGGATTATTGACATGCATTTATTAAACCTCTAGAGGGTTCTGGTCTATACGATTGAATTTGAAAATTCTTGAACATAAAACGCTAGAACTACAATTGTGGAATAATTATCCTTGTGATATACTTGTTACTATTACAAATTGCGAAGGGGAGAAATGCTTGATGAATGCAAAAGAAAGTTACATTTACAGGCTTTTAGACGGTGCAGATAAGAAATTTATTATCCCTGTATACCAGCGTTCGTATAATTGGAGAATGCAAGATTGTAAATCCTTGTTTGATGATTTGATGAATGTTTTATAATAACTATAAGAAGAATAAATAATGACAATTCCATTTAATAAAGAAACTATCAATGAAAGGAGCGTAAAATAAATAAGTTCTTCCGATAAGTTTGAAAAAAAATAATAATATTGTTGCTTTAAATAATTAAAAATTTTTATTTCGCATATCTTACAAGGGGGTTGAAGAATGGATTTACTAAACGCAAAGATTACACAAATACCACAGAATTATGAAAAACAAGTTGACTGGGTATTTAAAGCCTATGAAGATTGAGACAGGTACGGTATATGAGACACAATTCTGTGAGAGTGGTATAATTTGACACAGAAAGGTGTGAAGGGAAAATGGCAGGAAACAGAGGACGCGGAGTTAAGTATCC
>Ga0194063_10002590_pt1 | contig 11166 bp, 6 predicted proteins | sample SepL3720m_MetaG_FD_155459 | JGI IMG/M metagenome (GOLD analysis project Ga0194063, IMG submission 155459) | Anoxic zone freshwater microbial communities from boreal shield lake in IISD Experimental Lakes Area, Ontario, Canada - Sep2016-L373-20m | ecosystem: Environmental > Aquatic > Freshwater >... | reverse complement strand
ATCTCGAACAACTCCTCTCCCTAATGTAGGGACCCTGATTGGAGGGATTTTCAATCTGACTATGGACCCACCATTTCGACTTCGTTAGGCTAGAATCCTTGGGTTTTGAGGTTTGTATCAACATCGGACGACTAAAGGTCGGTTCAGAATGTGCGATTCTTCGACCTTTGACTTTCAGACCTTCGACTTTTAGACACTCTTCTTCTGTGGCCAATGGGCTTTCGCTTTCGTTCCTGCATCATTCTTCAAAAATGATTCTGCTGTCCATGATTCTGCCTTAAATCTTCCATGCTAAAGAAATGAGAAACCGGTCAATGAATCGGTTCGGAGATCCCTTCAATTGACCCGCTCCGTTTCCTCCTGTTCCAAGAAAGAATTTTTTCACAGGAGGAAACGGAGAGGTGAGAAATGGAGGGGCTTTGCGCTGAGCTTTCGCTTTCGTTCCTGCATCATTCTTCAAAAATGATTCTGCCTTAAATCTTCCATGCTAAAGAAATGAGAAACCGGTCAATGAATCAGCTCGGAGATCCCTCCAATTGACCCGCTCCGTTTCCTCCTGTTCAAAATTCTTATCGCCTGAGCGCGAAATGCAGAGGGAAAGTAAATGCTTCGCGCTTTGGGCTTCGCATGATCAAGCCCCCGCATTCGCACCGCCATTCGGCGGAGAAGTGGGCGCGCCCGGCGGTCACGCCCTACCGTTTGCTCCTGTTCAATTTTCTTCCCTTCGCGCCTTCGCGTCTTCGCGTGAGAAAAAAGGTCATCGGTCAACCGTCATCGGTCATCGGGAAGATGAAGAAATTGTCAATCGTGCTTGGATGCGCGGAATGTGTTGCGTTCAAACCCCCAATTTCCCTTTCAGGATTGAGTTTCCCTGCCTTTTCGTGATTTTCGTGGTTTTCATCTTCCTTTCCTGGGCCAGGCATCGGTTTTTGTGTTTATTGAGATTCTTGAGCCTGATAACCTCACTCTCCATCGCGCGAGTCAATTCGAGAAGTTGGTAGAATGCGTCAATATAAGGCAACTGCTCGGATTGCACCTTGTAGACAAGGTTGTCGGTCTTTGGAGTTTCGATGGTGATACGCTTGGCGGATGTTTTTTTCGGGGATTTCATCGATTCTGGCGCGTGTATTTCGGTCTCATGGAGTCATGAAAAATCAGGCGGATTAGATGCGCTGGCAGGATGATGGGCGAATTATTTTTTTCTTGCATCTGTTACCCATTCGGTATCAAACATCCCGCATGAAACCTTTTCGAGCCCTGTCTGCGGTTGAACAATTGGCGGACCATCTGCGTCAGGAAATCCAGAGTGGCGCGTTGGATGGACAAATGCCGGGCGTGGCACAATTGGTCCGGCGCCTGGGGGTGGGCACCAAGACGGCGGTGGCGGCCTTGGACAGCCTGAAGCACGAGGGCGTGATCACCGCGCATGGCGAGCGCAAGCGCAGCCAGATCGTGGCGGATGATACCGGGAACAAGGCCGGATTGCAGATCCGCATCCTGCTGTATGAGGAAAGCGACGCGCACAATGAGCACATCGTGCAGTTAGGCTATCGACTTGAGCAACGTGGCCACCATGTCACCCATGCGGCGAAGACTTTGTCGGGTTTGAATTTCGATGTGAAACGGGTGGCCCGCATGGTGGAAAAGGACGATGGCGATGCCTGGGTGATCCAGGCAGGGTCGCGACCGGTATTGGAATGGTTTTCCGCGCGATCTGTGCCTGCGTTCGCCATGTTCGGTAGACAGACTCAACTGCCGATTGCGAGTCTCGCCACCGTGAAATCAACGGCCGCGGCGGAAGCCTTGCGTCGCTTGGTGGATCTGGGTCATCGCCGCATCGTGATGCTAACGCGTGAGGAGCGCCGCAAACCCACTCCGGGCATGCTTGAACGGCGGTTTCTCGAAGCTCTTGAGCGCCTCGGGATCGGAACAGGCACCTACAACCTGCCGGATTGGGAGGACGACGCACGGGGCTTCCACCGGTGCTTGGATTCGCTCTTCCGTCACACGCCGCCTACCGCGCTGTTTTTCAGCGAACCCGCTTTGTTTTTCGCAGCGCAGCAGTATCTGTTAGCCAAGGGGATTATTGTGCCGCGCGATGTTTCGCTGGTCACGCTCGACACAAATCCCGCCTTTGCATGGTTCGAACCTCAGGTTTCCCACGTCAGGACCGAGACCCGGCGTTGGGTGCCCCGGATCCTGCAATGGGTGGACCATGTGGCAAAAGGCAAGGAGGATCGCCGCGAGACGCTCATCCACGGGGAATTCGTCGAGGGTGGCACGATCGGACCGGCACCGGGGACGTGAGGGTTTTTTGATACCCAATGGGTAACAGCAACTTCGAGTAAAACATTCGCTGAAGTGGGTGCGGAGCGACAGATCAATGTCGCGCCCCCCGTTAACGACAGCATCCCTCGACGTCCGATCATGCGAATCACCCTACCCATCCTATCCTCGCTGCTCCTGCTCGGCGTTTCCGCGCATGGCCAAAATGCGTCGTTCTACAAGGAACTCCCGCTATTTTCCACCGCACCCGATCCGAAGAAGTCGATGGAGACCCTCGCGCGCTGCGGGCCGGTCGGCATGTCCGTCGAGTTGCATCAACCGGATTTCACGATGCAGGTCGGTGCCATCGAGCCGGGATCCCCTGCTGAAGCCGCTGGATTGAAAAAGGGGCAAATCATCGGATCGATCAACGGACAGACGCTCAAGGACATCGATCCCCGCATCCAGATCGGTCGAATCATCGAGGCCGCCGAAGCCAGCGATGGCATCCTGAAATTCGCCATCAAGGATCTGCCCGCTCCGGTTGAGGTAAAACTCCCGGTCCTTGGTGCCTACAGCAAGACCTGGCCGCTCAACTGCCCGAAGTCGGACAAAATCGTCCGCAATTTCGCCGAATACCTGAAGCAACCGAAATCCAACAAGGGCTTCGCCGACATCGGCATGCTCTTCCTGCTTTCCACAGGCGATGACAACGACCTGCCCGCCGTCCGCGACTGGGTGCATGGACTGAAGAACAAGAGCTCTAACGGAATCGCGTGGCACATCGGTTATGGCGGTCTGGCGCTGTGCGAATACTACCTGCGCACCGGTGATGCGGAAGCCCTGCCTGTGATCCAGAACTGGGTGGATGTCGCGACGAGGACCGAATATCTGGACGCTTGGGCAGGACGCGGCGGCGTGACAAACCTGGGCTACGGCCACGGCCATCTCAACGCCGGCGGCACCCACGTGCTCACCTTCCTGCTGCTCGCCAAACAATGCGGCGCGAATGTAAACGACAGCCTGCTCCAACGCACCTTGGTGCATTTCTACCGCTTCGCCGGACGCGGCAACAATCCCTATGGCGATCACCGCCCGGAAACCTCCTTCGTCGATAACGGCAAGACCGGCAATCTCGCCTTTGCCATGGCCGCCGCCGCATCGCTCACGCCTGAGGGTGAAAAATCCATCTATGCCAAAGCCCGCGACATTTGTGCGATGACGGGTTTCTACACCACCACCTTCATGCTGCACGGCCACACCGGCGGTGGCGTCGGCGAAATCTGGCGTAGCACCGCCATGAGCCTGCTGACGGATAAAAAACCGCTGCAATACCGCGACTTCATGGATCAACGGAAATGGCATTATGATCTATCAAGGCGCTTCACCGGCACATTCGGCATCCTCGGCGGTGAGAGATACGACGCCGAGGAGTGGGGCACCGCATACGCCCTAACATACACCGCGCCCCGCAAGACACTGCGCATCACCGGCGCACCGCCATCCAAATTTTCCAAGCCCTATCAACTTCCCAAAAGCCCGTGGGGAACCGCGACGGACGAACTCTTCGTTTCCTCCGATCCGGTTCCCGGTTCCGACATCGACATGTCAAAGGAAACGCTCGTCAAGGATTCCTCGCTGCCACTCATCCGGCGGCTCAATGAAAAGGAACTCACCGACGACGAAATCCGCCACTACCTGCATCACCCGGAATACCTGATCCGCAACATGGTCTCACTCAACGCGGCCGGTCTCAGTTGTGACTACATGAATCCCAAGCCTGGCAAACGGGTGCGACCCGAACTGCTGGAGGAACTCTGCAAGCACAACGACCCGCGAGTCCGCAACGCCGGCATCCGCGCCGCCGTCAAAGCCTTCGATCCAGCAACCGACTGGTCGAAACGTCTTTTCGATTTCGCCATCGACCGCCTCAAGGACGACAACGAGGCCTGGTGGGTCAAGGATGCCTGCCTCGCCCTCGTCGGGCGCGGCACACCGGACATGATCGTCCCGCACGTCGATCTCCTCCTTTCCTATCTCAAGCACCCCGAGCAATGGCTGCAACATGGCGCGCTGATGGCGCTCGTCAACGTCGCCATTGACGAACGTTGTTATGAGAAGGTCCTTCCGCAGATGGGCGACCTGTTTGCAAGAACCCCTCGGCAAAGCATCACCTCGCCCCCCTTGTTTGCGCTGCGCACGAAATTGCCGGATGCCTCCGGAAAAATCCGTGATGTCGCCCTCAAGGCGATGGGCGGATCCTATCAGAACTACAGCGGCACCAACACCTGGGTCGGCGGACAAAACATGACGGGGCACCGCAATCAAACCCTCGGCCTTCTCGCAGGCTCCCTCGTCGGCATCCCCGGCGGATACGACCTGTTATATGAAATTTCCAAAAAGCAATTTCCCGGCGAGCCACTGCCACATGACGAGATCTTCCTCGCCGCCGATCCGGAGAAATTCGGACCCGAATTGAAGAATGCCATCAAACCCCTGATCCGCGAAAAACTCATCTATCAGTATATCGGCGAGAAGCGCGGAGCCATTTTAAACGACATCAAATCACCCACGCAGCGCGGCGTGGTCACCAATTCCATCGATGGACTGATCGATCTCTATCAGAAGGTGGGCGTCCACGATTACGATTGGAAGGCTTTCGGCCCGGACTTCATCAACGCGAAATGGCACTACCTCACCTTCGATCCTCCCGAGAAGCAGAAGTATGACATTTCCCCATGGCGCTACCGCCCGGTGACCTATCCCGCAGGCATGGAGAATTGGTTCGCCCCGGACTTCGACCCCGCCAAGGCCGGTTGGAAAACGGGGCAGTTCTCCATCGGGCAGTTCAACGGTGAACTCATCACCAACGGTGGCCGCAACCCGTGGAATGAAACCCCGCGCACCCTTTGGGAAAAAGAGGTTCTGTTAGTGCGCGGCACATTCGACCTGCCCGCCCTCAAGCCCGATCATCTCTACCGCTTGCGTGTCCAGACCGGTCAGGGCGTTGGCGCGGGTGACGGCTTCAAGATCTTCATCAACGGCAAGCCGCTTGTTGAAATCAAAGAAGGCCTCAACCGCCGCGAGGGCGACACCATCCGCGGCGTGTGGATCACCCCGGAAATCGCCAAGGACTTCGCCAAAGGCCCGGTCACCTTCGCCGCTACCTCATTTCTCCGCTACGGCGACCGCGCCATCGTCCAGATGCCGCCTGTGCCGCAAGGCATCTTCAGCATGTGGCTGGAAGAGCGGAAACTCCCGCCGCTCGACAAAGACGTGATCACCAAGGCCGCCTCATTCCTGCCCATGCTCTGCACCGAGTGGCAGATTCAAAATGACCCGGCGAACGGCAAGACCCCATCCACGGAAGACGCCTTCCGCTACGACGGAAAGTTCACCGCCAACCCGAAAGTCATCGGCACATGGACCGCGGTCGCCCAGGTCAATGCCATCGCGGACTTCGATCCGAAGGCCAAGCCCGCCCCGGACCGTTGCCCATTGAAGAAGATCGTTTTCCAGGACCAAGGTCACACCGACTCGCCGGACTTGATCTGGTCCGGTGACATGCTGATGGACCTGAACGGTTCCCAGGCACTCAGGATCACCCCGCAATCCATTGAAGGCACCGACTATCTGTTCATCGAATCCGGCGGTTTCAACAAAAAGAACCCATCAGGCTGGCAGAGCCCGCTCATGGTGATGAAACGCGGTTAAGTGGATTTCCACGATCAACATTTCATCCTTATCAACCCCACCATTTTTCTCAACGCCCTCTGATCCTCTCATGAACTTTATCAGCAGCAACTTTTGTCAGGAGGCTACGGGCAGGATGCCCGTGCCACGTGGCGCGGGCATCCTGCCCGTAGCCTGCAACATCCTTTTCTTCGTCATCCTGCTCGTCTCTAACGGATACGGTGCGGAGATGAAAATTCCGGATTTCACCAAGGGTGAGAAACTTGTGCAGACAGGCAAGGAACCTCTCCGGACACGGATGCTCGGCCCTACCGGCCTTTGGGCGGATTTTCACTCTCAAGGAATGGATCATGGAGCCACGCGACTCACGCGGCAGTTTCTTGTTTCCAAGGTGGATACCGGCAGTCCGGCCGATGGCAAGATCAAGCCGGGTGATGTCATTCTCGGAGTGGATCGAAAACCCTTCGACTCCGATGCCCGCAAGGTGTTGAGTGCGGCGATCGAAAAAGCCGAAGGCGGCGATGGCAGCTTATCCCTCCAGATCTGGAGGGCCGGCAAGACGGCGGATCTAACAATCAATCTCAAGGCATTCGGAGTCATGCACAGCGCGACATGTCCCTACTCCTGTCAGAAGTGCGAGGCCTTGATCGATGTGCTTGCCGAGCAGGCAAAGAAGGCCGCGTTGCCGCCGAAGAAACCCGGAAAAGATCAAGGCGGATTGATGGTTCCTGGAATGTATGCGTTGGGGATGCTGGCGAGCGGACGTGAAGACCTGATGCCAGACGTGAAAGCATACGCGCATGATTTGTGCGTGGATTCCAAAACGGGAAAGCCCTTCAAATTCGTGGTGTCGGATGATGGCAGGAGAGTGTGGCACTCCGGTTATAATCTCATCTTCCTGGCTGAATACTACATGGCCACACATGATGACTCTGTTTTACCGACCATCAAAGAGTTGGCGATTGGTGCCTCACAGGGACAAAGCGGGGTTGGAAGCTATGGCCACCGGTTTTCGAGCCGGAATCCTGACGGGAGTTTCCACGGTCCGCTTTTGGGTTACGGTGAAATCAACAATGCGGCCCTGACCATGGATATCGGGATCATCCTGGCACGGAAGTGCGGTGTGGTGGATGAAGAGGTCACGCGCGCCATCAAAATGGCAAAGCGTTTCTTCGACTTCTATGTCGAGCACGGCACGATTCCTTATGGTGATCACTGGCCCAGTTATGAATGGTTGGACGACAACGGCAAAAACGCGCAGGCGGCCATCATGTATCAACTGCTCGACGATGACACGGGGCAGCGCTTTTTCTCGTCGATCACGGTCGCATCCGGCCCCACCGGTTGCGAAGAAGGGCATCAAGGGTCCTATTGGTCGCATCTCTGGGGCGGATTGGGATCAGTTAGATCCGGCGGAGAGGGCGCGCAAGCCTTCTTCCAGGAGCAGCGCCATATCCGCACACTCGAGCGGAGTTGGACTGGCCAGGTGCTGGACCCGGGCAGCATCGGAACGGGGCGGCATTCCAGCATGGTCCGCGGCGATGTGACGGGTGAGCGCCTGCTGTTCCATTCGCTTGGCAGGAAAAAACTCTGCATCACAGGCAAGGATCTCAAGGTAAACAGACCTCTAACTGGAAAAGCGTTGGCAGATGCCCTCGAAGGCGGCCGCCTCATCTACAACCCGGAGCTCTTGAAAACGCTTCCGGAAGCATCGATCTTCAATTTTCTTTCCAATGAGTTGACACCGCTGCGTTTCATGGCGGCCAGAATGCTTCAGGAGCGGAAGCTGAACCGGGTTGACCAATTGATCGCCATGCTCGATAGCGACAACCGTTATGCCCGTTACGGCGCATGCAACGGCATGGCCATGGCCGGATTCAAATCGCCAAAAGCCGTTGAAGCCATCATGAAAAGGTTGGAAAAAGATGAAGACATCTTGTTCCGCTACTTTGCGGTGGATGCCTTGGCCTCGAAAAGCCAGCCATGGGGACAGAAGGAGGAATTCGGATTGAACGCAGCTGCGGGACCTGCGGTTCCTTTGCTTTTGAAGCTGGCGAGCAAGCCCGTGCCTAACGATCCTCGCCAGCATCTGCACTGGTGGATCTCCGAGGCGCTTTTCTACCACGCAAAAGACCTTTTCAAGCAGTATGTGTCGTCAGGCAAAACGGATGACGCCCTGCTGGTTGCCGCAATCAATAGCTTCCTGAATAATGAAAACGGCCGGGCACGATCGATGGTTGCCTTTGGCAAGCTGAGCGATACACAGCTTGAGCCATTGTGGGGAACCATCCTGAAATCGGTGCGCGAGGGAGCTCCGAGCGGGATCATGTTCTCATTTGGAGTCCGCACCGACGGCTTGAAAACACTGGCCAAACATCGGATCAAGGAAGGTCTTGATCTCTGCATGGAGTTGGCGGTCGAAGAACGGGATAAATCCAACGGTTGGGTGCCATGGTTTGCAGCGGCGATGATAGAATCTCTGCCAGACTACGGCAAGGACGCCGAACCCGTGGTGAAAGTCATCGAAAGCTGGCCCGTTCTCAAGGGACGCGGAGCGACCGAGGTTGCCCCGAAACTGCCGGAGCTTAAGAAAAAAATTGAGGCCGCTCAGAAATTGCCGATGAAGAGCATCGGGAAATAGCATGCGGAGAGAAGAGTTCCGGCTGGCCAAACCGCACCACCATTTCAGAACACCACAAACAACAGAACATCATGAAACACATCGCCGCAATTCTAACGACAGCGATTCTCGCCTCCGCCGGCGCGGAAGCGAAACCTATCAAAGTTTTCATCCTCGCCGGACAATCCAACATGGAGGGGCCGGCGAACATCAGCACCTTCGACTACATTGGCGACGATCCAACCACCGCGCCCATGCTCAAAATGATGCGCGGCGCCGATGGGAAACCCGCCACCTGCAAGGGCGTGTGGATTTCCTATCTCACGGGTGCAGGTGAGAATAACTTCACCCTCAATGGAAATCTCACCGCGGGCTACGGCTCGATGTGGGGGGCGGATCCCACCAAGCCCGGCGACAAGATCGGCCCGGAATTCACCTTCGGCCTCACCATGGATAAGGCCTTCGATGAACCGGTGCTCATCATCAAGGCAGCCTGGGGCGGCAAGAGCCTGCACACCGATTTCCGCCCGCCCAGCGCCGGGCCTTATCTGATACCAAAGGAAACCCAGGAACTTTGGGACAAGCATCCCCAGGGAGCGCACGGAATTCCCAAGGCCGAGGATCGGCCGAAATGGAATGCCGAAAAAACCGCGGCCACGGGGGTCTATTACCGTTTGATGATAGAGCATGTGAAAAAAATTCTATCCAATCCAAAACAAGTGATGCCGGATTACAATGCCACACAAGGATATGAAATCGCCGGCTTCGCGTGGCTTCAAGGTTTCAACGACATGGTCGACGGCCAGGTCTATCCGAATTTCGAAAAACCGGATCGTTTCGCCATGTATTCGGATCTACTCGCCAAGTTCATCCGCGATGTTCGCAAAGACCTGAAAGCCCCGAAAATGCCATTCGTCATCGGCGTCATGGGTGTGGGTGGACTCAAGGACCAATCCACCAGCATGGTGGCATTCCGCCAAGCCATGGCAGCACCTGCGGAAATGCCCGAGTTCAAGGGCAATGTCATCGCCGTACAGACCGCACCATTCTGGTCCGATGAACTGGGTGCCATTGATGCAAAACGCGCCCAGATCAGCCAGATGAGCTACTTCCTCGACTCAAAGCACAAAGACCATGCCAATGCCGACGGAAAAATGACTCCGGAGCAAAAAAAGGAATACCTCAAGAAATTTGAAGCCGACCTCATCAGCCCCGCCGAACTTGCCTTATGGAATCGCGGCGCGTCCAATGCCGGTTACCACTATCTCGGCTGCGCCAAGACCTTCGCATTGATGGGGAAGAACTTCGCCGACGCCAACCTCAAGATGATGAAGAAGCCATAGGAAGCGATCCCACTAACCCAATAACCGCCATGACATCAAAATACCCCATCACTATTCTATCCCTCTTCGTCTCTGCATCCCTGCTCATGGCAGCGGGAGGGGAAGGAACAATAGCCATCCCGGATTTCACCAAAGGTGGAACGATTCCCGAGCAGGCCAAACAAGACTGGAATCTCGGCGCCACCGGCATGCGTGGTTGGATGTTCATCGACAAGCTCGAAACCTCGCAGGCCCGCCAGATCGCGGTCACGCGAGTGGCTCCAAAATCACCCGCCGATGGCAACCTCGTGGTGGGCGACGTGATCCTCGGCGTGGCCGGCCAGCGCTTTTCCCATGACCCGCGCGTCGAGTTCGGCAAAGCACTCACCGCCGCTGAAACAAATGCCGGAAATGGAAAACTCACTCTAACACGCTGTCGCGCTGGCAAAGAGGAAGAAGTGGTATTGAAAATCCCGGTGCTCGGCTCGTATGGCCGGAGAGCACCATACGACTGCCCGAAATCCGCCCTCATCCTGAAAGAAGGATGCAAGGCGCTCGCCGCACGCATGAAGGAGGAGGACTACCCGAATACACAAAACCCCATCACCCGTTCGCTCAACGCGCTCGCCCTTCTCGCCAGTGGTGAACGAAAATACCTGCCCTTGATCCGCCGCGAAGTCGAATGGGCAAACCAATACCCTTCGAGCAAATCCCAGACATGGAACAACGGCTATCTCATCATGCTGCTTGCGGAATACAAAATCGCCACGGAGGATAAAGCATACACCGAAGGCCTACAGCGCCTCGCTCTCGAAGCGGCCAAAGGCCAAAGCGCGGTCGGTTCATGGGGACACGGTTATGCCTTGCCAAGTGGCATTTTGGGAGGATACGGCATGATGAACGCCCCCGGCGTCCCGCTGACCATCGCCCTCATCATGTCACGCAAGGCCGGCATCAAGGACCCCGCCGTCGATCTCGCCATTTCACGCAGTGCCAAACTGCTCCGCTTCTACATCGGCAAAGGTTCCGTGCCCTATGGCGACCATCATCCGTGGACACAAAACCACGATGACAATGGCAAGAACGGCATGGCGGGCGTCATGTTCAACATGCTCGGCGAAAAAGACGGCGCGGAATTTTTCTCCCGCATGAGCGTGGCCTGCCATGGACCAGAGCGCGATTGCGGGCACTGCGGCAATTTCACCAACATGCTGTGGGCGATGCCGGGAGTCGCTCTATCAGGTCCCGAAGCCACCGGCGCATGGA
>Ga0194063_10002589_pt1 | contig 11167 bp, 6 predicted proteins | sample SepL3720m_MetaG_FD_155459 | JGI IMG/M metagenome (GOLD analysis project Ga0194063, IMG submission 155459) | Anoxic zone freshwater microbial communities from boreal shield lake in IISD Experimental Lakes Area, Ontario, Canada - Sep2016-L373-20m | ecosystem: Environmental > Aquatic > Freshwater >... | reverse complement strand
AATTTCAAAAACCGAGACGAATCCAAGGTTTCAATTCCTTCTGAGACTCAGGCGATGGTTGCAGGATTTAGTGTAGATGCAATCAAACACATGCTCGGAGGTAAGTACAGAGCCTCTTTCCGCCCCCTAAACGATGCCATTATCTCTGGCAGAATCCATGGAGTTGTCGGAATTGTAGGATGTAACAATCCTAAGCAGAAGGCTGATGACTACACAAATATTTTGACGAAAGAACTGATTAAGCGAAATGTCCTCGTACTCAAGACTGGCTGTGCAGCAATCGCGTCTGCAAAAGCAGGCATGTTAAAGCCTGAAATTGGCATTGAAATGGCGGGGGACGGGCTTAGAGAGATTTGCGAGACCGTAGGAATTCCACCTGTCCTTCACATGGGTAGTTGCGTGGACAACTGCAGAATTCTTGAAGCAGCCACCGAGCTTGTATTTGAAGGCGGTCTAGGTGATGATTTAGCCGGTCTTCCTGCAGTCGGGGTTGCACCTGAATGGATGAGCGAAAAGGCGATTGCAATAGGCTGCTACTTTGTGGCGTCGGGTGTAGATGTAATACTTGGGCATCCGTTTTACACTGCTGGTTCTGAAAATGTCACTAAGTTTCTAAACGAAGACACAAAAGATATTTTCGGTGGCTCTTTCCACTATATCGCTGAGCCTATGGCAGCTGTAGAAAGAATTATGGAACTACTTGATGACGCTCGCGAAAAACTTGGAATCAACAAAAAGACGGAACGTAAACTCTACGACATGAAGGATAGGAGGGACATGAATGTCTAAACTAATATGCACAAGCGCAATTGACGGAGCTGTTGAGTGGCTTTTAAAGGCAGAAAAATATGTAGCCGATGCAATCAAAGAAAAAGGTGAAAGTTGTCCAGTTGGATTTCCTGACACAAATTATTATCTACCGGTGATTTACTCTTTTACCGGCAAGAAAATGGAGACTTTGGCTGATTTGAAGGAAATCCTTGTTGAAGCTAGGGACCTTATTCCAAAGCGTCCTTCCGAAAACGTATGGCTACCATATCTCGGAAACGCCCTCGACGCAGGAGTGGCGACACTTTTTGCGTGTGAAGTAATTGAAGCCTGCAAGTATATTATCGGACCAAATCCTATTAACGGTATTTGGCTTGGCGCTGCAAACGACATCATCATGAGGGAGCGCGGAATTGAATTTGTAGACGGTACTGCTCCTGGTTTTGCGGCTATTACTGGCGCAGCTCCAGACAACGCGACCGCCGTGAAAATTGCAAAAGAACTCCAACAGAAGAATCTATATGTGTTTATGGCTGGGAAGACGAACGGTAAGCAGTTTGCTGAGCAACTTGCTGAAGAAGGTGTTCAGCTTGGATGGGAAACCAGACTTGTTCCATTTGGGGAGGACGTTTCAGCACTGATATATGCGCTGGGATTTGCAAACCGCGCAGCACTTTCGTTTGGAGGGGTAAAGCCTGGGGACTTTGCACGAAATCTGCAGTATAACAAAAATAGAATTTTTGCATTTGTGCTTGCACTCGGTGAAGTATCAGCCGAAAAATATGCTGCAGCTGCGGGAGCCATTAACTACGGATTTCCTGTCATTTCGGATACTGATATACCTGAAATTTTGCCAACCGGAATTTGCACATACGAACACGTCGTTTCAAACGTACCATACGACAAGATGGTTGAGAAGGCGCTCGAAGTTCGGGGCTGCAAAATCAAAATTGTGGATGTGCCAATCCCTGTTGCATACGGGGCTGCGTTTGAAGGTGAAAGAATAAGAAAAGAAAACACACACGCAGAATTTGGAGGCAACAAATCCAGTGCATTCGAATTTGTAACCAGTGTTGACAATGACCAGTTAGTTGATGGAGAAATCGAAGTAATCGGCAAAGATATTGATGAAGTAGAACCAGGAACGGTGCTTCCACTTGCAATTTGGGTAGAGGTATCGGGACGTAAGATGCAGACCGACTTTGAGCCGATTCTAGAGCGCCAGATTCACCACATGGTAAACGGTGCCGAGGGCATATGGCATATGGGCCAGCGTGATATTGTATGGACACGTGTTTCAATTGAAGGATTTGCTAAAGGCTTAAGACTCAAGGACTACGGGGAAATTATTCATGCCAAATTCTTAGCTGATTATCCAGCCATCGTCGACAAAGTCAAAGTTACTTTGATTACCGATGCTGACGAAGTGGAAAAACGCCTTAAAATTGCACGAAAAGTATACGACGAACGAAACCGCAGACTTGAAGCAATGACAGACGAATCTGTAGACATATTTTACTCGTGCCTGCTCTGCCAGTCTTTTGCACCAAACCACGTCTGCATGATCACTCCTGAGAGACTTGGACTTTGTGGCGCGTACAACTGGTTAGATGGAAAAGCTGCTTATGAGATTGACGAAACTGGTCCGAATCAGCCGGTCAAAAAAGGCGAGTTACTTGACAAAGAAAAGGGCATATGGGAAGGCGTCAATGAATATGTGTATACAAATAGCCACAAGACTATAACTGCGTTTAGTGCATATTCGATTATGGACAGGCCCATGACAAGTTGCGGGTGTTTTGAGGCTATAGTCGCTTACGTACCTGAGTGCAACGGAGTTATGATTGTCAGCCGTGAATTTTTAGGGGATACTCCTGCGGGCATGACTTTCTCAACTTTAGCTGGAAGTGTGGGAGGAGGTCAGCAGACTCCTGGATTTATTGGGGTTGGCAAGGTATTTCTTACTTCCCGCAAATTCCTTTCGGCGGAAGGTGGCTTTAAGCGAATTGTCTGGATGCCTAGTGAACTGAAAAATTTATTAAAAGACGATCTTATGAAACGTTTTGAAGAGCAGGGAGCGCCTGAATTGTTTGACATGATAGCTGATGAGTTTACAGCTACAAGTGCTGATGAAGTTAGGGCAAGAATGGAACAAATAGGACATCCGGCGCTTAAAATGGAAGATATGAGTTTGTATGTGCAGTCTGAACAGGATTCAAGCCCTGCTGTTAAGCCAGAGCTTAAAGCGGAAGCCAAACTCGAAGTACAACCTGAACTCAAGCCTGACGTTGGAACCGAAAACGTTCTCGAAGAGAAGAAAACGATTTCGTCAATTGATTTGGAAGCGCTCAAGCAGCAGCTTACCGCCGAAATTCGCGCAAGCCTAACGAAAGAAGTGGTAGGGAGTATTATTGAAGTACTGGCAACAAAGTTTCTCGGAGAAGCCCCAAGTCAGAAAAACGCATTTAATCAAGAGTTGAAAGCCGAGACCGAAAAGCCTCAAAAAATAATTCAGCATATAAGCGCGTCAGAAAAAATTGCAAAAATCAAATCGTTCCCGATTCATAGTGAGAAAACTGAAAACTCAGTAATTTCAGTTAAACTGGGCAATACAAAAGCTGAGGGAGGAACCCGTGGACGATCGTACACAATAGGCGGAGCTACCTGCATGCCATTCCATTTATGGGAAGGCGAGATGCCAAACAGACCACTTATTGCGATGGAAGTGTTTGATACAGTGAATCCGAAATACCCGGATGTTTTGAAAGAATACTTCAAAGATGTGCTTGATAAGCCGGCTGAAATGGCAAAACTTTGTGTCGAGAAATACGGGGCAGATTTGATTAGCGTAAGACTCGAAGGCACTCACCCAGAAAAGGGCAACCTGAGCGCACAGAGCGCTGTAGACCTCGTGAAGTCGGTGCTTGCGGCGGTTGATGTACCAATTATCGTAACCGGGCACAACAGCTTTGAAAAGAACAACGAGGTGCTGAAAGCAGTGGCACAGGCGTGCGAAGGTGAAAACCTGCTTCTCAATTTTGTAGAACAAGACAACTACCGGACCATTGCAGGCGCTGCTCTAGCATACGGTCACACGCTTGTAGCCCAGTCGCCGATCGACGTAAATATCGCCAAGCAAATCAACATTCTCCTTGGAAACATGGACCTTAAGACAGATAAGATAATCATAGACCCTATGACTGGAGCGATTGGATATGGAATCGAGTATACATATTCGGTTATGGAGAGAATCAGAATGACTGGCCTGAACGGGGACAAGATGCTCTGCTCGCCAATGATAGTAACCCCAGGGTATGAAAGTGCCAAGGTCAAGGAGTATAAGGCTTCGGAGGAGAGTTTCCCGACATGGGGAGAGCTTTCAAAGAGAGCAGCTTTGTGGGAATTGACAACTGCGGTATCACTTCTTCAGGCAGGCGCAGACATTCTTGTTATGTACCATCCTGAAGCAGCAATGGAAACAAAGAAGACGATATTCAGAATGCTTGATAAAGCAGCTGACGTATAGAAAGGCGGAGGGAAAATGGCTTTAAATGGACTTCAAATTCAGAAAATATTACCTAAGACTAACTGCAAGGAATGCGGTTCCAACACTTGCCTCGCGTTTGCGATGAAATTGGCCGCTAAGAAGGCTAATCTTTCGGAATGCCCTTATGCGTCCGAGGAGGCTAAGGCGCTTCTAGGGGCTGACAGCGAGCCACCAGTGGTTGGCGTGAGAATAGGGACAACCGGTGTCAAAATTGGCGAGGAAACTGTGCTTTACAGACATGAAAAGACGTTTGTGAATCAGACAGTTATCGCAGTGAACATAAACGCCTCGACTGAAAACTGTCTTGACGTCTTGAATGACATCAAGAACTATAGGCTCGAAAGAGTTGGCGAAGTGCTGACAATTGGCGCGGTTTCTGTGACACAGAGCGGCGCTGAACTTGAAAAATTCGTTGAAATCGTGTCAAACGCACACAAAGTTACCGGTCTGCCTGTGATAATACATTCAGGAAACGTGGAAGCTCTAGAAAAAGCTGCTTGGGCAGTTAAAGGAAGCAACAGCATAATTGCACCAGAGGGTAATGTTGATTACAGTCAAATCGTCAAGATCGCTTCTGAAAACGACCACTCGCTAGTAATTTCGGGAGTGGAATTTGACGAAATTTACGCCCTGACCGAAAAGATCAAACTCGAAGGCTTTAACAATCTAATTATTAACTTCAATGCACAAAGCCTAGCCGAATCTTTCCAGGTTAATTCAATTGCCCGTCGTGCTGCGTTAAAAGACGGTGTGAAAGCATTGGGGTATCCAACATTGAAATTCATTGATTCAGGAAACGAAATGATGGACACAGTTGACGCGATTAGTGAAATAAACAAATACGGTGGAATAGTTGTACTGCCTTCTTTTGATCCAGCACAGCTAGTTGTGCTTATGACTTTACGACTCAACATTTATACCGATCCACAAAAGCCTATCCAGGTTGAACCGAAGGTTTACCAGATAGGTGAGCCCGACCGCAATTCGCCTGTGTTTGTAACAACAAACTTCTCACTGACGTATTTCATTGTATCTGGTGAAATCGAAAACAGTGGAATTAGCGCATGGCTAGTAATACCCGAATGCGAAGGCATGAGCGTACTCACGGCGTGGGCTGCAGGGAAATTCAACGGTAGCCACATTGCAAAATTTATAAAGGAAATTGACTTAAATAGCATGGTTGATACCCGAATGATTACTATTCCAGGTTATGTAGCTCAAATCAGTGGGGAATTAGAAGAAAACCTCCCAGGATGGACTGTTTCTGTCGGACCACAGGAAGCAGCTGACCTAGAAAGCTATATTAATACCGTTTTACGGAAAAAATAAAAAACGTTTCACGAATGGGGTGGGCATATGCCTAAAATTACTTTTTTACCAGGTCGTATTACGCAGATTGTAGAGGAAGGCTCGGACATTCTCGAAGCTGCAAAGCTTGCAGGAATGTCGGTGGAAGCACCTTGCGGAGGTCGTGGAATTTGTGGAAAGTGCCTTGTGAAGATTGAATCGGGGAAGGTTGATTTCGACAACTCCGGCATTATTCCTGAAGGTATAATTGAAGACGGCTATGTGCTAATTTGCCGATCAAAGGCGACTTCTGAAGACACAGAGATTCAAATCTTGTCTTCACTTGACGATGAAGCAGGCAGTTTTTCTGATGCTAAAGAAGACATTTTTAACATAGACAAAACTCTACTTCCTATTGATGCTGATTTTATGCCTCTAGTAAACAAACTATTTCTTAAAGTCTCTCAACCTGAAGCGGGAGATGGTCTTTCAGATTTGGATCGTCTTCGGAAAGCTATAGACTTCAAAAAAGAAATCGATATTTCAGTAGGAGCACTTCGGAAACTCCCCGAAATGTTACGAGAACATGGTGGGGATATAACGATCACATATCATTCAAAATGCGATTCGGTCAAGATTATCGATGTGGAATCCTCTGATACTTCCAGTGAAAACTACGGCGTGGCTATTGATATCGGAACCACGACTGTCGCTGTGCAGCTAGTAAACCTGGTTTCAGGGCACATTATAGCCTCAAAGACAGACTACAACCAGCAAATTGAATGCGGACTCGACGTAATTAGTAGAATAAATTATGCTACTAAACCTTCGAATCTTGAAGAACTTAGGCAAAAGGTGCTATTGACTATCAACAAATCGATTGCGGAGTTGTCAGAAGGTGCAGGAATTACTCATATATTAAACGCTTCCATCGCCGGGAATACTACGATGGTACATCTGCTTCTTGGAATTGCACCTGAACACATAAGGCTTGAGCCATATACCCCGGCAGTTTACAATGTGCCTAACTTGAGCGCTTCCGAAATTGGGATTTCTATATTTGCTGATTCGGAGTGTTTTATAGCACCATCTGTGGGTAGTTACGTTGGTGGTGATATCACCTCCGGATTGCTTTGCACCAACATTCCTAATCAGACTGAACAAATCAGTCTACTCATTGATATTGGCACCAACGGCGAGCTCATTCTGGGAAACGCTGACTTTATGATAGGGTGTGCTTGCTCCGCAGGGCCAGCGTTTGAGGGCGGAGGGATTCAATACGGAATGCGTGCCTCGCACGGCGCTATTGAAAGGGTGGAGGTTGACCCAGTCAATGCTTCTGCTACCGTATATACTATCGGAAACGATGTACCTAAAGGCATCTGTGGCTCTGGTATGATTTCATTGATTGCTGAACTCTTCTCAAAAGGTTGGATTGATGCTGCTGGCAAACTCGACAGAACTCGAAAAAGCCCAAATATCGAAGTTGTCGGCAGAGTTGCAAGGTATAAGTTTTTCCCTGATTCAAATTCTGAAATGTATATCGATGAAACAGACATTGACAACATTATACGCGCTAAGGCTGCAATATTTTCGGCCTGCAGAATTATGTTGCAAAAGGTGCACATGGATTTTGATTCGCTTTCAAAAGTTTATATCGCTGGAGGATTCGGGAGGTATATTGATATTGACAATGCTGTCACCATTGGACTTTTGCCCAAACTTCCGAAGGATAGGTTCGTGTTTATCGGTAATTCTTCAATCATTGGAGCATATATGACGCTGATATCGCAAAAACACCGCGAGAAAGAGATTGAAATTTCAAAAACGATTACATATATTGACTTGAGCACAGAACTTGAATATATGGATCAATATATGGCTGCGCTGTTTATTCCACATACTGATGTGGAATTGTTTAAGGACATGTAATTTTGGACAAGAAAAACTCGCAGCAAAGTTTAAACGATGCTGCGGTTTGTTTTTTTCGATAGTATTTAGTGCGAGATGGTTACATCGACTCCAGATGCTGTTACAGTAACAACGTACGCAACACCAGTCTTTGGAACCGGAAAGACACCGCTGGCCAAATATGGACCAATCTCAGCTACAGTTAAAACGGTCCCGACCGCAGGGGTAGGACTCTTTGTCTGAACATAAACTGCTCCGACAGTCTTAAGAGTGGTGATGTTTGCGTTGTCATAACCAACATTTGCCCTATCAGACATGCCACCAAAAACGGGAAGAGCAATGGCTGTAAGGACCGCAATAATACCGATAACCACTACGAGTTCAATTAATGTGAACCCTTTCTTGCTTTTTACCTTTTTCATATCTACTCATCTCTTTCATCAAAACAAATTTTATTTTGTCTTGTACGAACTAAGCTAAGTAAAGAATAATACTTTTTTGAGATAAAGTCAAATAAAATTTGTTTTTACTTTAAATTTATAGAGGATTGAGCATTAATATTGTCTAAATTTTAAGGATATGTTGTTTATACTTCAAAACCGTGTATAATATATGGGGGCAAAAAACTGTTTTTGCCTTCGCTAAAAATTTTGGAGGTTTTATTTTGATTAGAAAAGATTTGAGAAACATTGCTATAATTGCGCACGTTGACCACGGGAAGACAACACTAGTAGACGAATTACTAAGGCAAAGCGGAACATTCCGTGAAAATGAGCAAGTAAATGATAGAGTTATGGACTCCAACGATCTCGAAAGAGAAAGAGGGATTACAATTCTTGCTAAAAACACTGCGATAGTTTATAAGGATGTAAAGATCAACATCGTTGATACACCTGGGCATGCAGACTTTGGTGGAGAAGTTGAGCGAGTGTTGAAGATGGTTGATGCTGTACTTCTACTTGTAGATGCATTTGAGGGTACAATGCCACAGACACGTTTCGTGTTAAGCAAGGCGCTTCAACTTGGATTGAAATGTATTGTCGTAATTAATAAAATCGACCGTGCCGAGGCAAGACCATATGAAGTAATTGACAATGTGCTAGATTTATTTATTGAATTGGGGGCAGACGAGGAGCAGCTTGAGTTCCCAGTCATTTTTACGTCCGCAAAAGAAGGATATGCGATTACTGAATTAGATGACGAGAAAAAGGGCATGGAGCCGCTTTATGAAACTATCCTTCATGAAGTACCTGAAGCTGTAGGAGAGCCGGAGGAGCCGCTTCAACTACTGATTTCGAGTATTGACTATGATGATTATATTGGTAGGATTGGAATTGGAAGAGTTGAAAGAGGCACGGTTGTAGTTAACCAGCAGTCTGTAATCTGCAATCTAAAAGAACAAACCACTAGGAATGTTAAAGTAAGCAGGCTTTACGGCTTTAAAGGTTTAAGACGCGTTGAAATTGAGACCGCGACAGTTGGTGATATTGTTTGCGTTTCTGGACTCGGACAAATAAACATCGGAGATACAGTCTGCTCGGTTGATGATGTGACGCCATTACCTTTTGTTGAAATCGACGAACCAACTATTACAATGAATTTTCTTGTAAACAACAGTCCGTTTGCGGGGCGTGAGGGAGATTTTGTGACTTCGCGACATCTTCGTGACAGACTATTTAAAGAACTTGATACTAACGTGAGCTTAAAGGTTGAAGAGACCGATTCTCCTGATACATATAAGGTATCGGGGCGTGGAGAACTTCATCTTTCAATTCTAATCGAGACTATGAGGCGTCAGGGCTATGAATTTCAAGTCTCAAAACCAGCTGTAATCACAAAGAAAATCGATGGCGTGGAATATGAGCCTATCGAGAATCTCATAATTGACGTACCTGAAGAATTTATGGGAGTGGTTATGGAAAAATTAGGGCCACGTAAGGCCGAACTTGTAAATATGCGTTCTGGGGAGCAAGGTTTTACCCGCCTGGAGTTTAAGATACCTGCACGCGGTTTGATTGGGTATAGATCGGATTTTATGACTGATACAAAAGGAAATGGAATATTAAATCATATTTTCCATGGCTTTGAGCCTACAAAAGGCGTGATTTCGACAAGAAATCATGGTACAATAGTCGCGTGGGAAGATGGAGAGTCTGTTACTTACGGTCTTTTCAATGCTCAAGACAGGGGAGCGCTGTTCATTGGAGCAGGTGTTAAAGTATACGAAGGAATGATTGTAGGTGAGACTCCAAGGGACGAAGACGTCACAATCAATGTATGCAAACGCAAGCAAGTTACAAATATGCGTGCTTCTGGAACAGATGAAGCGTTAAGGCTGGTTCCGCCGGTACAAATGAGTTTAGAGCAATCTATTGAGTTTATTACCGATGATGAGTTGGTTGAAATTACACCAAAATCTATCAGAATTAGAAAGAAAATTTTAAATACGGATTTACGAGCGAAATCAGATGCGCGAGCTAGAAGACAGTTGTAATTCAAATAATTTATTTTTGGAGGGGACTTTATGTGGTATACAGTTAAAAAGATTTTGAAGGTTTTGGCCGTACTTATCACTGTTGCAATTATTGTAGCGGTCGTTTTGGCTGGGTATTTGCTTGTCAATGTTGATTCTTTCGGAAAAAATTCTCATCAAAATGTCATCAAATCTGTGATGATAAAAATTCCTAAGGGTTCTAGTACATCTAAAGTCGCAGAGATTTTGAAGTCTAATAAAATAATCGACAACACATTAATCTTCCAACTTATTTCAAAAATTAAGGGATATGACGGTAAATACCTTAAGGGAACTTATAATATCGACTGGAATAAATCGTATTATGAAGTAATGTATATTTTGACACACCCTCAAGCATTGACAAAATTTATGATTCCTGAGTACATGAATATCTATCAACTTCAGGACAGACTTATAAATGCAGATTTTTTAAACGCAAAGAGTTTTATTGATAAATCAAATAAAGTAAAGTGTAATTTCAGATTTGCTAAAGGCATTCCTTCTGACCGAAAACCTCGTTATGAAGGTTATCTTTTCCCGGCTACATACAACTTTCCAAAGTATTATACAATGGAAGAAATCACAAAAATATTGCTTGAGACCTTTAACAAAAGGTATACGCCATTTATGTATGCAAAGGCTAAAAAAATAGGATTGTCGACTGACGAGGTCGTCACTCTTGCTTCAATCGTTGAGAGGGAGACTGGAAACCCAATTGAATACAGAAAAATTGCTGGCGTGTTTATGAACCGTTTGAAGGTAAAAATGAAACTACAATCGGATGCTACAATAAATTATTACCTTGACACTTTGAAGGAGCTGAAAAGAAATATAATTCTGAAAAAGATTTCAAAAAAAGAGTTGGGTTTTACGGCGATTCATACTCCTTACAACACTTATCTACATTCAGCATTGCCACCCGGACCTATTTGTTCTCCAAGTATTGCAGCAATAATTGCGGTACTTAATTATGAAAAACATGATTTCTACTATTTTTATGCAAAAAGGAATGCTGCTAAGACATCTGCTTTTTCAAAGACTTATTACGACCATCAGCAAGCAATCAAACAATTTCAAAGATGATTAGCGGTGCAAAATGGACCCATTGATTGTTGGAAAGCTCACTCAAGATTATATTC
>Ga0194063_10002588_pt1 | contig 11172 bp, 6 predicted proteins | sample SepL3720m_MetaG_FD_155459 | JGI IMG/M metagenome (GOLD analysis project Ga0194063, IMG submission 155459) | Anoxic zone freshwater microbial communities from boreal shield lake in IISD Experimental Lakes Area, Ontario, Canada - Sep2016-L373-20m | ecosystem: Environmental > Aquatic > Freshwater >... | reverse complement strand
ACCAAGCACCCGTTCGACCACTTTGGTAGACCCGACTGGCACAGTTGATTTGTTGACGACCACAGCGTGAGCAGGAAGTACCGATGCAATCTCGGCGGCCGCCTGTTGCAGATAGGTGAGGTCGGCAGCGCCATCGTCGCCCTGCGGGGTCTGCACGCACAGGTAAGCGAACTCACAGTCTTTTGCCGCTTCTGCAGCGCCCACGACGAAGCGAAGGTGACCGCTGGCGATGCCCGCCTCGACGATCTCTTGCAGGCCTGGCTCGTAGATCGGCAAGATGCCGCTGCTGAGCCGTTCGATGCGGGCTGGGTCGATGTCGGCGCACACCACATGGTGTCCAAGGTGGGCAAAGCACGCACCGGTCGTGAGACCGACGTAGCCCGTGCCGATGATTGCGATTCGTGAACCCATGTGCCCTTCACCCTGTTGAAAAAGCCCTCCCGAGGGCTGCGTCAGTCTAGAGGTGAGCGCAGACCCGAGTGAGCCACCGACGGCCTACTAGTGTGAGGTCTCAATGGCCCCGAGACGACACAGAGCATCCTTCGCTGAGGCCGATCTCGCCCTTGAGCAAACGCTTGAGGAGCTCGATGAGCACGTACCCAATTACAACGAGTGGCTGCGCTCGCTGGTTGAGCGAGCATCCCATGGACGAGTGCTCGAAGTAGGGGCCGGTGTGGGCACGTTCACCTTGGCGCTGTTGCAGACCGCCGATCATGTGATTGCGGTTGAACCGTCCGATCGCGGCAGCGCCGCAATCGCGCAAACCACTCGTGGCGACCACCGCGTCACGGTCGTGCACGGATACGCCACCGATGCCGCGGCGCATGGTCCGTTTGATGGGGCTGTGTTATCCAACGTGTTAGAGCACATTGAAGACGACGAAGCAACGTTGCGAGAGCTCTGTGCATTTGTGCGCCCCGGTGGTTTCGTTGCGGTCTATAGCCCGGCGTTTCAACTGTTGATGAGCGACTTCGATCGGTCGATCGGTCACGTGCGTCGCTATCGCAAACGAGAGTTGAGCGATCGTTTCACTGCTGCTGGCTTCGAGGTTGTTGAGGCCCGCTACGTAAACGTGCCGGGGTTCTTTGCGTGGCTGCTGGTGGCGCGTCTGCTGCGCAAGCGTCCAACGCATTCGGCGCTCAGCGGCATTTACGATCGCTTCGTGGTGCCACCAACCCGCTGGCTCGAATCGCATGTGCGACCACCGTTTGGCCAATCGGTCTTGGTGATCGGTCGCGTGCCGCAGCCCTAAGGGGTTGCATCGACCTCTACGTGATCCCAGTGCAACAGCGTGAGAGGGTCCCACGTTCCCTGCTCGGTGTGCTGCATCACAGTGATTGCGTTGTTGCGATCCGTGACTTTGGCAGCGTGCTTCGCCGAGTCAGAGCTCCAGGGCAGATCGAGGGCAATACATAAATCGGCTAGGGCCTGCACGGGATTGTCGACGAGTAGTTCATACCGCTGTTCGAAGGCGCCGAGTTCGGTCCATCGGCGTTGGTTGGCAATGTTCTCGCGCCATTCGACGGACGCGTCAAGCGTGTCGTCGGTGTATCCAAACTTGCGGCACATTGAGCGGCGCGTGCCCTGTATGTCGCGAACCGTAGAGATTGGGCGTGCCCTTCGCTCGAGAACCTCGATCTCCCATGCGTTGGGACGCTCAAACTGGCGGAAGCCCTCGACCACATGATGGCTCTTGGCGACGCCGATGCCGTCCGAAGGTGTCCACTGCTGCTCGCCGACTGCCTGGAGTTCATCGGGATCTACGAGTCCGATCCGACCTCCTAGCTCGGCAGCTTCGAGGTACACGCCGAGCAAGTTGTACTGCAGCGTGGAACCGCTGCGATAGCCACCTGCAGCGACGATCCACCGCAGGGATTGAGGGATGCTCAAAACAAAAACCTTCCGACTTTACGGGAGTGAGCCCCGCCTTGGGCCCTCCGCTAGAGAGATCGAAAAGTACACTGAATTGAACCCAGAGGCGGGTATGTGCGACCAGTAATCTTTGGCGACGGCTTGGTTGAAGATTGGCGCACACCGATTTTGTCGATGCTCCAGAGGAAGTCGTGCTGACCCGATCGGCGTATTCGGGCGACCTCGTGAGCGACCTCAACGGGTCGCTCTCCGCACAGGAGCGACGGCTCGTCACTCATCGATATCGTGCAGTCGAACGATGCTTATCTGTCGCTTGCGATACTTCTGACCTCCCTGTGGTCGAGCCGCGAGGACCAAACTGGCGAGTGCTTGCTGCGGTCGCTCGCAATTGATGCCGCCGACCTGCAAGTGTCATGGGGCTGGTTGCACGCCAGCTACGTGCAGATCGCAGCCTTGAACACTGAACTGACCGCAGCTCAGGCCGATACTTCCACGCTGCGATGGCGCTGAGAGGCCGACCGCGACTTTTGGCAAACAGCGCGCCACGAAGCTGACTCGGCAATTGAGAAGCGGGGCGAAATGATCGCATCGCTGCAGGCTGACCGTGACGTCATCAGCCAAATGGTCAGCTGGTCATTGATGAGCTTGCGGCGACAAAGTTGACGTTGAGTTGGCGAGTAACGGTTTTGGAGGCTGGGCGAACCGAGGGGTTGCCATGTGTCGGAACTCGTTCAATCATTTCGCGATACTGTTCGACGATCGAACTGCAAGCCTCGACACCCGAACTCTCTGCCGGCGCCAGCCGCGGTTTATTTGCAGTGAGTGCAACTGTCGTTGCCCTGGCAGGACTCATGATTCGTCTCTGGATTCATACGGCGCCGGTTGGCAGGGTGAACTCCGATGAGGCGATCGCCGGGCTGATGGCACGGCATCTCGCTCGCGGAGAGTGGACCACCTTTTATTGGGGTCAAAGTTACGCTGGTTCTCTTGAAACGGTAGTTATGGGCGCACTAATGAAGGTCACTGGCTCCGATGCCTTCGCTTTCTACGCAGTGCCATTCATGGAATCGGTGCTGGTTGCTTTACTGACGTTCCTCATTGCTCGTAACCACGTCGGAAGGGATCGGGCCGTCTTTGCTGGGCTCTTTGTTTGGGTCTTCCCGGCGGCGTGGGTGTTGCTGAGCACCAAGGCAATGCTGTTTTATCAGCCCACCCTCATCTTCGGATTGACCGCGATCTTGGCTGCCGATTTGTTGATCCAGCGGGATCGGCCGCGATTTTCCGTGTGGTTTGGCTTTGGTTTGGTACTCGGACTTGGATGGTGGTGTTCCCTCCAAATCCTATTTTTCGCAGTGCCAGTGGTGGTGTGGCTGCTGGGACGCCGTGGTAATAGGTTCGTTGAGTGGCTCGTAGCACTGGTGGGGGCTCTGATCGGGGCTGCGCCATGGCTTGGTTACTACTTCAAATATGACGGGTTACCTCTGAAACAGCTTGCGGGGGGCCAAGGTGGTTATGTCGATCACCTCAGCGGGATTGTGACCGCTGGTCTCCCGATGGTTGTTGGCGCTCGTCAGCCGTACACGGAGCGGTGGTTCACGCTCGGGGCGGGTCCGTTGGTGCCAATCTTGATTCTGGCTTCGCTAGCTATCGCTGCGGTGGCCTGCTGGCGACGAAGAGTACTTTGGCACCCGTTGTTTCTCGTTCCGTTCGTGTTCGTACCCTTGCATGCGCTCGCACCGGGCTCCTATTACGTTGGCTCTGGCCGGTACTTCATCTTCTTGGTGCCGACCGTGGCCTTTTGCCTTGTCAGTTGCACCCGAAGGTTGTCGATACTCGCTGGCTTATCGATCTTCGCTGTATTGGTGAGCGGCGCGACGATTTGGGGTGTTCGAGATGCTTACGTCGCGCCCCCTTCGACTGCGGCGGTTGAGCAATTGTTGGAGAGTCGCCAGATCAATCATGCCTACGCGAGTTATTGGGTGGCGTATAAGTTGACGTGGGAGTCGCACGAGTCTGTGCTCGCCGCATCTGACTTTGTTCGTTACCCGTTGTGGAACGTCGAGGCCCGAAACGCCGCGAGCGCCGCCTATGTGATGTATCTCCCGTTTGCCCTAGACCAGCGACGTTATGAGGCAGTCGTCGCCGGGTTGCAGGCCCAATCGGTCGAGTATGAGGAGTACAGTCTGGGCTCTTATGTCGTTATAATCCCTGAGCGAAATGTCGCTCCTGAGGAAGTATCAATATCTGGATGACTTGATGCTGCGAGGCTGCAATTTTCTTGCAGGAGGTGTTCATCGCTGGTGAGACTCGTTGCTTTGAATTGAGAGCGCGGTCCTCGAATAATTAGACGTCTTGCCGGTCGCGCTCTTGCACTAATGTGGCCTAATGCCTGACGTGACAACGCGAGTTCACGACAAGCGCGTCTTGTCAGTTGTGATGCCCGCCTACAACGAAGAAGACACGATCGCAGAGATCGTCGGTCTTGTCCTGAAGTCCCCCTACACCGCCGAGCTGCTGATTGTCGACGATGCTTCGTCTGATCGAACCGCCGAAGTTGTTAGAGCTATCGATGATCCGCGAGTGCGCTTGCTCCAACAGACCCTAAACCGGGGCAAGGGGGCGGCCATCCGGCGCGGCTTTGCGGAAGCCTCCTTTCCGTTTGTGATTGTGCAGGACGCCGATCTTGAGTATGACCCGAGCGACTACCAGCAGTTGATGGCGCCGTTGCTCGATGGTCGGGCTGACGTGGTGTTTGGCTCGCGCTTCTTGGGTGGTCATGCCCATAGGGTTCTGTATTTTTGGCACTCCGTTGGCAACAAATTTTTGACCATGCTCTCCAACATGTTCACGAATTTGAATCTCAGCGACATGGAGACTTGCTACAAGGCATTTCGCCGGGAAGTTCTCGAGTCGTTCTCACTTGAGGAGGACCGTTTCGGTATCGAACCCGAGATGACTGCCAAGATCGCGATGGGTAACTGGAAGGTGTACGAGGTCGGAATCTCGTATTCGGCACGTACCTATGCAGAGGGCAAGAAGATCGGTTGGCGCGACGGCGTACGTGCCCTGTACTGCATTCTTCTCTACTCGCCAGCTTGTAAGCGTTTACCGCTTCGACGGGTAGAGCCTGGTGTGCGTTGGATCACGAAGTCGAGGGCGTGACAGTTGCGAGCGGCTGAAGATCGTGGCGCATTCAGCTGACTCGAAGTGAGGCAGTCGTACAGCGCTACCCGTGATCGACGGTGCCTGAGCCACCTCATCAACCTGTCATCGTGACCTGGTGTTAATCGGCCGACTCGAGCGTACTGATTAGCCTTCTGCCTCTGCTGCGGGGAGCTGACAAGCGGCTTGGTCGTGGGGCCCCGTCAAAGCGAGATTGCGACCTCGGTGATTCTTGGCGCGGCCGCTGACGTGAACGTGTTAGCTGATCAGCATTAGTTTAAGGATCCTGCGTTCGACTAAGTACTCAGAGCGGTGCCGCCGGCGGCCGTCAAAACTTCAGTGCGCGTCTTTACGACTGTAGGTTTCTAGGTACTCAGTGTAAGCCCAAGGACCTGGAGCAGGTTGTTTGTAGAGTCGCTCCATGACACCTGTTTGAGGCTGAGTGAGGCAGGTGCAAGTCCGATTTTGTGTAGCTCAATCCATGCTGAAATGTCGCCCGCAAGGTCTGCGGGAGTCTCGCTGGTGAAGTAGAAGGCGTTGTCCTCAGCTACCTCTCGAAACGGCTCAATGTCTCGCGCAATGATTGGGAGTCCGTGTCTTGCCGCCTCGACCAATGGCAGGCCGAAGCCCTCCGCCTCTGAAGCAGCTAGCAGGCATGTGCTCTGCCGATAAAAGACTCGCAATTCGTTGTCCGTGACGGAATACGACCAGATTAAGCGATCCCCAAACTCTGGGTGCTGCTCTATTCTGCCGACGAGATGTTCCACCATCCAGCCGTGTTTACCGACGATGTGAAGTATCACGTCTTGTCCGGAGGCCCACAGGAGCTCAAAAGCGTCGAGCACAAGTTGGTGGCATTTTCTTGGTTCGAGCGTCCCGACCATCAAGAAAGTGAGCCGACTCGGTGATTCAACTTGGGCGGCGACCGCCATACCGCCCTCCGGAGATAAATCAGATTCGGCGTCACGTGTGAAATCGCTACCAAGTTGAAACGGGCTGATACTGAACCTTTCGGAGGAAGTGCCATGCGCACTAGTCCATCGTTGCAGGTCGTTGGCGACTGCTTGGGAGATAGTGAGAGCTCCATCGGCCTCAAGCACAGTTGCAAGCCACGGTTCATAGGTTTCAGATGCACCAGGCAGGAATGCATGTGGAAGTAGTAGAGGCAGAAGATCGTAAACGACGAAAAAAACCTGTACTCCGTTTCGTCTCAGTTCCTGAAAGAACTCGCGGTTGGCTGACACGACCTGAGGTTGGAGATCGAGACCTAGAAAGATTTCGTCATGGTGATACTCCACGAGTTCATCCGCGAGCGGAGCAGCTGTTGAACCGAACCATCTGCTTGTAAAGGACCGTGCGTACCTATACGACCCGTCGACGGTGGCGTACACGGGCTCGACGCGGAACCCTTCGGGCGGTGACTCAAGCAAACAACGCATAATGTTTGCTGTGACCCTTTGGATACCTGTCTTTGAGTCGCGGTTGACGAATTCGGAGATGTCAACGAAGAGCTGTTTGCCGCTCGGAAGAGCCGGTGTAGCGCGAGCAATCGCTCGTGCCGCGTCTAAAATTAATACCTCATCCTCTGGTGGATCTGGAATAGTGGCAAGCTTGGCTATTAGGGTTGCTTGCCGGTCGAGTGGGCGCCGCCAGTACGCCTCTATGTGATCAAATATTTGGATGGAGCACCTATCCGGACTGTGTTGATCTCGGACCAGGCCCGCACCGTTGGCGCCAAGAGTTCGGCGGCTCGTATAAGAGTCACGTAGGGAGGAGATCGCTATCTCTAGATCTGCATCAGCGAAGTTTGCGTCAAGCCTTAACACGCAGTCAGCGGCAATCTCAGAAAGAGAGCCGACCGCGTTGACAATTGTTGCGACCCCGTAGTTCATGCAGTCAAGCACTGCCGCCGAAGTTTCGCCCTGGGTAAAAGACCGCAATTGAATCGCCAAATCGGCAGCCTGCAAGTACAACCGATATTGCTCCTCAGACACCCTCCCAGTGATTGTTGCGCGGCCGGCGAAGGCCGGTTCGTCTAGCTTGGCGGCAAGGTCCGCACCATACTCTCCGGGAAGGTTTTCGCCGACAAACACGAGGCGTGTGCTCGGATCATTCAGAACGGCAGATGATGACATCACGTCCACTATGCGTTGGCTGAGCTTTGACGGTCCGGCAATCCCGAAACTGCAGACCAGAAAAGTGCCGGGCGTGATCCCAAGCGATAGACGTGCGGCATCCCGATTAGCCTCGACTGGTGCCCTGCGTAACAGGGGCACGACCGCCCAACTGTCGGCCGCAGAAGGCCCGTACCATGATCGGGCCAAGTCCCTGGAGGTGTGTGAGTGCACAATTACACCTCGGGCCGCCTGGAGGACGGAGAAGTTCGCCGGATACTTCCAGACCACCGATGAAGTGTCGGCTGCCTGAAAGCGCTCAATCATCGCGGCGTATCCGTGAGACTTGTATAGCTCTGTAGCCCATTTCCCCGAGTTGTTTTCGACTTGTATGTCCATGTGGGCGATGATCCCTGACAGATAGAAGTCATGAAGAATGATTACGCCTGGAATCGCCTCAAGAAGGGCAAACATATGGGAATGGAACACTGAGTTGCCGAAATTGTAGACGACGCGGTCAAACAGGGAGTGGTGTGATTGGAACCAGTCGGTGTCGCGAATAGGCAGATTGGCTTGGATCCACGGGTCAGAAACCACGGGCTGATTGACGATTACATCAATCTCATAGAACCTGCTCAGTTCAGGAAGAAGTTCAGCGCTGTAGTCACTGATTCCGCTTCGCTCCGGTGGTAAGGGTGAAACGTATGCGAGCCTCGGTTTTTGCTCTCTCATCCTGATCGACGTCGTGATGGCGGGGCCGCTCAGCAGAAGTTTCTCGATCGCGTCAATTGCCGCACGGGCACTCTTAGCCCATGAGAAGTGATCTGCTCGTTGCAGACCGTGCTGCGCGAGGCGGGTCTGAAATGCGCGGTCGGTTAGCGATTCAGCAATCTTACTGGCGATGGATTCCGCATCGAACGGGTCGAATAGGGCTACTTCGAGATCCACGATCTCGGGGAGGCTGGAGGTGTTGGACGCAATTACCGGTCGGCCGCATGCCATTGCTTCAAGCACGGGTAGCCCAAAGCCTTCGTGAATGGAAGGAAAAACAAATAAGTGACAAAGGTTATAGAGCGAGACGAGTTCAGTCTCCGTGACATGGCCGGTAAGCACAAGGTCTCCTTGGCTGAGCCCGCATTCCGTCGCGAGGTCCTGCAAGGCGATTTTGCTTGTCGAATCAGCATCGCAAACTACCGTTAACTGGAACTGGCTTCTGAGTTCGGCATCTAGGCTCGAGAACGCGTAGATAAGGCGCTCAAGGTTCTTGCGTTTGTCGATTCCGCCGGTGCACATCAAAAAGGGGCGCGTCAGGCCGAATTTCAGTCGGATATCAGATTCCAGTTGCGAGTTGATGACAGCAGGCCGAAAGTGTGGGCCGATTGCGCCTGAGATGTTGACTACCGAACTCCCCGATAGCCCGAGGTGGACAATTGCCTCCTGGCGCGATGATTCAGAAATGGCCAGGAGCAGCTCAGACTGGCGCAACTCGTCAATCTTTGCGTGATACCAAGACCGCATGCGCTCGTCGCCAAGATAATCCTCGTGTCGAATTAGCGGAATGAGGTCAAACAGGATCACAGCGGTTCTGTACGTTGCGTCGCTTCCGGCCACGCTGGTGACAGCGGAATCGTTAAAACCTTCGAACAGGCTGCCGACAAGGACAACATCGGGTTTGAGGCTTTCGAGCCACTCTTCGCGAATGGCTTTTGCGGCTGCTCGCTGCCAAGTGGTCGCTGTCTGCCAATTCGAAGCCATCGGTGGAGCCGGCCATACGCTAACGGTGACGCTGCTAGCGATTTTTTCGAACGTTGTTCGAAGTTCCATTACCGATTCAGGGAAAGCCCCATTTAACAGAATGACGAAGTCATGGGCTGGGGCGTCTCGGATCATCGCCTCGGCAAGCGCAATCGAGTACCGTCCAATTCCCCGATTCTTGTTTGATGCCTGAGCCGCCTGAAGATCGATGACAATACGCATGGCTACGAACGGGTGGACCTTTCGAGAAGTGCGCTCCTCAGCTGTTCCTGAGCTCGACGCGTGGCGAATGTTTCGGCCGGGGGCTTAGCAGCGACAACAGGTTCGACCGAGATGAATCCACGAACAAGCCCGAAGTGATGGATTCGGCTCCGAGTCCTTGGGAACGAGGCCAGTGCAATCCGCGCAGCATTCGCAACGTGGCGATGCTGCAAAGTGTAGACCATCATCCAGGTCAAGATAGGCCGCGCTGCCGGCAGCAGCGTGCGCCGAACTATTCGCTTAGCCCCGCAGCGCAACCACCTGATCAACTCTGTCAATGACCGGAGCGGTGCAGTGACTCTCCAAGATCGGCTCGTAAACATCTCGTGAATCTGCCGTTGAAGATCGTCGATGTGCTGAGAGCTTGCGGCTTTACTGAGCGTGAGGTCCGTTTGGAGTTGCAGCACTTGCAGCGTCTTTGTGGCGAGTTCGGCTCTCGAACGCTCGTCTCTCGAGCGGAGAGCGTCCTGACCCTGTGTTGAGCGCGAGAGTGTTGCGAGAACCAGTTTGCTCTCGAGTTCTAATCGGGCATGCTCCGAGTTTGATTCGACCAGTGCCAGGCGAGAGCCAAAGCCAATCTGGCACTTAACCAGTTCTTGGCGTACGTGCTCTGCTTCGCGAAGGGCGACAACCAATTCGTTCTCCAACCACTCGTTTCGCCTGGCTGCCAGCTCCTCGCTGTGAACCTTGCGTCGGAGGTCATCTAGCGCATGGACCAATCGAACCTCAGTGGCGACCGCGCGTTTCTCTGATTCGACTTCCGATAGTCGGACAAAACCATCAAAGATGTTAGGAGGGTATTTGAATAGAGAACGCAGTTCTGATCGCTCATTTGCAACATAGAACCGGTTTATCCCGTCGGCGTAGGCGAATTCGTACCCTGCGCCAGTAACTACCGTCTCCCACTCATCGTGGACCTCAACTTGTGACGTCGGAACTGTTGCCTCAACGACAACAATCCAAGGTCTATTCTTCGACCAGTTCATGCCTAGCAAAACTGACCGCTCAAATCCTTCTACATCGATCTTCAAGAAATGTACTTCTTGGCCGTCAGGAACGTGTTTTGCCCATAGAGCTGCGAGAGTTGAGATCTGCACCTCAAGCTCGACGACCTTATGTCCAGAGGCGCTGTGGGCTTGAGCGATGTCAGGGTCAAGCGTGGAAAGACCGCTGTCCTCGATGACATGAATGATCATCGAGGATTCGCTGTCCGACAACGCGACTTGGAGGTTCGTATCTCGTGTCCGCTCGGTCTCAAGCTCCAAAAACAGGATGGGATTTGGCTCCACATTGATGCCATGCCATTGTCGATCGTAAAAGAGCTTGGTAACAGAATCTTTGGTCGGCCAGGCGGCACCGACATCAATATAAAACCCGGTCTCCAAAGAATTTAATGCTCGCCACAACATAACATCTTCGAAGTTTTGTGCGTATGACACAAGCATCACAATGCCCTAATTTCCGTGCGATCGAAAGCCAAGAGTAGTTGAATCAACGAATTGCTTAGGCAAGGTGCCACTGAGGTCGCATCGTCACGAGTCCGCCAGTTTCATACGGCTTGCCCGACATGACATCGAAACGCAAGGCCAAATGCACGTTGTCGTATTCGTGCTGTCGATTGAAGTCGGTGACGGTGGTGTGAATGTCGTAGGTGCCAGGAAGCAGACCAACAGCATCCATCACGATGTCTACGTGCCCTTCGCCCGAAACCATTTCGGGAATCAGGCCAACGTCGCGTGTGCATGGCGCCGTGACGGTTGCGCCGCCGAGGCTCTCGATCTCGAACCCAAAGATGGGCTTCGGAACTGGCTTGGCGGCGGTGTAGTTGAGTCGCAAGCGAATGTTGTCCGATGTGCGGAAACGCTTGACGGGTTCGGGGTTGTCGCCCACGAACAGTTCTACCGACGAGATCTGCAGCTCGCCTGATCCACGGCGCACGCTGCCATCAACATTGCGGTTTCGGTTGCCTAGCATCATCTCGGTATAGGCGTCGACCAGATCTGATGGG
>Ga0194063_10002587_pt1 | contig 11173 bp, 6 predicted proteins | sample SepL3720m_MetaG_FD_155459 | JGI IMG/M metagenome (GOLD analysis project Ga0194063, IMG submission 155459) | Anoxic zone freshwater microbial communities from boreal shield lake in IISD Experimental Lakes Area, Ontario, Canada - Sep2016-L373-20m | ecosystem: Environmental > Aquatic > Freshwater >... | reverse complement strand
TTACATTTTTTGTAATATATTTCGTATGCTCTTTTTATAGATTCTTTGAATTCTTCTTCATTATAATTACACACATTAAGTGTTTTATTTTTTTCCATTTTATAATTTTTTTACAATTTAAAAATATTTTTTATTTTTTTAATTTTTATTTATTTTGTTTTTATTTTTATTTATTTTGTTTTTATTTTAATGATGTGCTTATAATTATATAATCTATTATAAATATTGACAAATCTGTGATAAGATATTTTTTTAGCTAATGGTCATTGCCACCAGCTTTTAATATATAGCTATTTTACGTTATGATTGCCAAATTTTAGCAGGAATTTTTTATTGTTTGCTTGTTTGCACATTAAGGAAATACTTCTTAGGTAGGTTTTAAATTTATTAATTTTTTCTGGACGACCCTCTTTGAATATGAACATAAAAACATGTATATATGGAAAGATATTCTATTTTATTCTACCACCAAATCATAGACCGAATTACATGTTTTTAGTTTTCAATCGGCATATCTCCATACGTTTCCATTCATAATTATATTGCCCTTGACTATTAAATTTCATGTATTAATTCTATTTTTTATGTCTTGTTCAAGTTCTCTTGAAGTCCTATAAAGAAGTAAGTTTCATCATATATATTTTAATTTTTCAATACCAGCTATAGTTGATATATAAAAACCATTTGGTTCATCTAGATTACGAAAATCTCAATGAACAGATTCTAAATTCCCCATATTTGGCATTGTTCGTGATCAATCTCCGTTATGCTTAAGATAAAATTTTATATCTCATCACGCTTCTTTTAAATTTTTAAAATTAACATCACCTGCAGTATGTATGTTTCATGTAATTACTTCCGCTTCTACATCCTTATGATTATCTGAGAAACAACAGATACTTCAAGGAATTCTTGATAGCCCTAATCAATAGTGAGCAAATTGGACATCTCAAGTTACCTTCAGTTTACCATTATTTATTCTGTTTGCTACTTCTATCGCTTGTTTTTCTGCCTGTTCTTGCCTATCTTCTAAGCAGTAAAATGATAATCCTCAATTTATATATTCCAATGCATTAAAGTCTTTATCAAAGATGGCCTTACCGCCAAAATACATCTCCTCTGACCAGTATCTTCATTTGATATTCTTTATACTCAGCTGATTTAATATATGTATTATTTTTATTTGATCCTCCGCTGGGATAAAAAACTCCGCATTTGATGTTCCCTTAAAATTAATAGACAATCATACCACTTCACCTACAACATTCCGTCTAGGATTAATATCGCTTCGATCAAAAGTAAACTGAGGTAGATTTCATGATTTTACATCAATTTTTCAACTATAATCACCAATCCTTTTAAAATTTTCATTACACAAAGTATTTAATATAGTATAATCGCTTTGTGATAAATTTTTCTCATAAAATCACTTTGGATCCGCATCATACTCTTTTTGTTTTTCAGACGTGACCACATTGGGTTTATCAAAAGCTTTGGCTATCTGTCGAGACATACTCTCCAGCCTATTCTTATATTCTTCTCACACTTTTGGTGCTTGATCTAAATCGTTTGATAGGATTTTGGTTTTGTTTCCCATTCCATTACATGTTATAATATAAAGATACCATATGATTATAAATATAATTTTTTATTTGTCAAATATTTGTCAAATAGCCTAAAAAGCTTCCCCCACTTCTTCATACACCACCTTATGCAATATAACCGCTCTAAATCTACTATTTTCAAGCATTGCCGTAAATCATTTATTTTTTATGAGATCTTTGGCCAAAATTTCTTTTTTTGGTAATCTGTATTCTTGTATAAATTCCTCTGTTCAAGGCTTACAATTTCCTGTAGCATAAGAGTCCTCTACGGTTATCTTGGTTTCTGGGTTATTGATAAGATATTCTTGTATTTTTTGTTTCTGTTCTTGTTCGCTCCGATTTTGTGTATTTTTTCGTTCGTTCGTAGCTTTTTCGAATAACTTTTTGTGCATATACTCTTCTCGATAAGAAATATCACTTGCTTGGAATACGCCATTAGGAATCTTTAGTTCATATTCCATATATTCCTTGTCTAAGCTAGCAAAACGTCCACTAAGATCAGTGAGTTTTTTCTCATATATCAGATGATATTGATTTTTACAATTTATCGTACCTCCCACCTCGAATCACTCACATATATCTGTTGGACGTACACCATGTTCTTCACATATTTTTTTGAAATCATAGCTACTCACATACGTCGTCTTTCTATCTTTTTTGTATGCTATATTGTTTTTGATTTCCCATCAATTTATATGTACTGGTTCGTTTGCAGAAAGAGGTACCTCTGTACTTGTACGTTCTATCACATTATTATCCCCTACGCGTATCTCATCCACATATAATGGCTCCATACCTTCTGAAATAGGATATTCATCATAGACTTCTTTTACCAATCCAAACATTCATAGACGAACATATTTGTCTTTATACTTTCTCAATCCAGCCATTCTGTCAGTAAATCTTCCCGTTTCTTCTACAGGAAATCCACGTTGAATATCCAGAAATACTTTTCCTATGGTACTAAAGTTTATTTTTTTAGGATCAGATATATTAGTCTTGTAGGTAAAAGAAAGTGTCTTTTTTTGTAAATTTTCATCGTAATATTCTGTTTCAAATGTCTGTGTTGGTAGTGTTTCCAAACATGCTCCTTTGGACTGAATAACCTCTCAGAGCAACTTTCATGCACCATCTGGCTGAAGATAATTTTCCTGACTCAATAATATTACCTCTACACCACAACAATCTTTGATCACGGTAGGATCCTGTGTACTTATTTCTCATCTATGCGTACATAGTGTCATTTTTACTCCATTCACATCACCAAAACCTCATTCTGATCATGGATGAGCGACATCGATTCTCATACTCGGGAGATAGACCAGACTCGTTTTGCCTGCATAAATATATCCTGCTCCAGAAGCTCAACTTCTAGAACTATAATACTGTTTCCCCTTATAGTCTTCCAATAACTCTTTGACAGAACCTTCTACATCATAAATTTTTCCTGTCGTCAGCGAAAGTATCAAGGATCATCATCAACCTCAATAGCGCCATTCACGTAGATTGGTATCTGGCAATACGCTTCAATACTTTTGTACTTGGGCCATGAGTTTTTCATACTCATCTTTTTTCATTATTCTTTTCTGCATTTTTTCTTTTGCTTCATATGCAATATTTTTGTCTCCGCTCAGATAATCAGGAAGATATTCCTCTTCTCATTTCAATTCTTCACGTGGTAATATCTTCAATAATTCTTGTCTTATCTCTTCTATGGTTATTGTTTTTCCTTCTTCGATCTTGTACAGTAGGGAATTTATACCGTTTGCTGCGTTGCTATATCCTCATTTATGCAACTTTTGTGATTTGTTTTCTAAGTATTTCTTAATGTTTTCCATGAGTGTGATTTTATAAAAAGATAAAAATATTATTTTTTTGAAAGTTTCCTTGTTTCATATATTGCTATGATATTATTAGCCATAATATCTGCAAAAGCCTTTTCTACTCAATCTTTTTCATTAAATCATTCGAATAATTCACCAAATCATTTTTCAAAATATGTTCATGCAAATGGGAGTGATTTTCCTCATTTCTCTTCGAATAATTTTGCTGCATCATAACAATGCCTATCTACTATAAGTAGTGAACTAGATGATATAGATACCTCACTTGTGAAATATCCTGAGTTCTTATTGTGTAGAGATTTACTATCCCATCCTATGGCTTTAATTTCTACATCCTTGAGAAACTCTTTTCGTGGAGCAATTTGATCTCAAGTAAATTTTTCATTTTTGTTATATGCTGGATTTGCATCAATATGTTCATATGCTCATTTTGTATTTTTAAAATATCATCCATGTTGCAAAAGATAATTGTTGTCAGTAGGATATTCTCCCGCATATCATTTTGACGTCAATAAGTATACGGTACGTATTCCATGTATTTTACATAAGGTATTGAGTACGGTTAACTTTTGGAAAAATTCATTATTTATCTCTACTCCTTTTTCTATCTTTTCGGTTTCTCTTCCTGCCCGTTGAGCGATGGTGGTGTCTGTAATAGGAGCATATGTGTCTATAAATTTCTGTACTTCTTCTTGATTTGTTATTCATTGTGCATTTGATGGAATAATTACACTATATATCTTTAGTGATGGTCTTTTGTTTGCGTTGAGTGTTTTTAATTTCTCCATGATCTCCTGATACATACCATTATCTCTATATACTAACACAATATCTGCATGATCTGCCTTTTCTTTGGCATATTCGAATGTTATTTTTTTTTCTTCATTCAATGTTTTTAATCTTTCGTATTGTATCATCTGTACTACTATTTCTTTAGGAGCATACCCCTCGGCTTGAACCAATACATGTATTTCTCACGTTGAATCATCTACAGATATATCTACCACTTTGTCGAAATGATTCTCTGGAGCATCATTACTTGCACTATATCCATCTCTTCGTTTAAAATATTTTGTTTCTTGAAATTTTCCATCATACCAGACACTGATATTTTTTCCATATTGTTGCCCTGCACCTGTTTTATTTATGGATGGAGCTTCCTGAATTTGTATACCTATCTGATGTTTACCATCAGTACATGGTCGCAAATTATTGTATTCACAATCGTTGATAAACGCATAAGGAGTCGTATCAAGAAATTTTTGTAGATCAAAATTAGGATTTTTTTCAACTATCTGTTTAAGTATTTCATAGCCTCCATGTTTTTTTTTGAATTTTCTATATGCTTCTGCATTCTCTTTTCACCACTTGGTAAGTAATGTATATTCCTCTTTCAATTCTCTATATTTTTTTTCTTGTTCTTTTAATGCTTTGTCTATATTTTCTTCATTTTGTAGTGGTTCTTTCTGTTTTGTTTCACATTCATCATATATACTATTCGTCTCTTGTGCTTTATCTGCGATATCATTCTGTATTTTGATAAGCTTTGCTTTACTGTTCGGATGTTTTTCAAAAAACTCGTTGTGTAGTGTAGTATACTTTGCATCATCAAAAAATAATGGTAGTGCAAAATTTTTTGTCTGTCTCTCTTTTCCCTTGCTATTGAAATGATTATTATATCCATATGCATACTCCACCTTATATGTAGACTTGATTTCTACTCCTTTTGCCTTGAGCCATGCTTTTACTTGATATGCATAATATCCATAATATCTTCCTGTGCTTGTGGGATTAGATCCTGCTTCTATTCCATATTTCTTCAATCCAATCATCTCCCCTGCTTTATCTATATTGGTTGTGCTATATATATCACGATTATAATTACTGTGCGGATTAAATAGTGTTGAATTTTTATCCATAATTTTGAAAAGTAGATACCAACGAGTCTGTTCGTCATGTATATTTGCTAATTCAGTAGCTACGTCCAAAATATTTGCCGATCTATCATCTTCAAACAATATCTTTCTAATGTTTTCTCATATATGAAGTTTTTCCACAAATAATCGTTTTTCAAATTCTTCATTCATTTCGTTGATTATTTTGAAATATTCATGAAGTCACTGATTTACCTCTTCCAATTGATCAATACATGCATTTTCTAGTGCATAATATGTTTTTCTTTGATTCCTCTTGTTTTTTTCTAGTGCTTCTACTTCTTTCTGTAACAGCTTTTTAGTCTCTTCCCATGATCCTTCAAAATCTTTTGAAAATGTATCACCAATTTCTTTCTCGACATTAGCATTTTCTGTATATTTTGGTCCATTTCCTCAATTTTCTGGCCCATTTCCATTAGATCATATACTGTTTGATGTTTCTTCTGGTGTCTTTTTGTCCATGTTAGTGTAATATATATATAAATATATTGATACATTGATTTGTTTTTATTTTTATTTTAACGCAAGTATTGTATCTATATAATGTGTGATAAATTATTTTCTTGTCTGATGGTAATTACCGCCAGCCTGCCTGTCATTAAAATATTTCCACAATAACTTTTACTTCTCTACTGGATTCAAATTCATCAAATTTTTCTCTATTTTCCATATTTTTTACGGTTAGTAACTAAAACACCTGCTCTCATCCAAAAAGCATCTAATGAATGAGAGCATGGCTGATTATATAAGATCTCACACGTTATGTGTACTTGAGTGACTTACTGCAACTACGAATTTCGTTAATTTGGGATCATATACAGCAACAACACTATATTTTTGCTATTTTGGGGATTACTTTTCTGTTTGTTTCTCTGTTTCTTCCAAAATTTTTCTGAGTTCTTCTGTTGTTTTTTTGAGCGATTCATCTGATCATCATCCATCTCATCATCCTCACGCTCATCAATCAATTCCATTACCTGCCCTTTGAGGGATTGGCTCTAGTTTTGGTCTGGTATCTATTCTTTCGTGTATTGGTTTCATGATATTTTTGGGTTAGTAATAAAACGTATTATAATTTTACTCTCACTCCTACATATGCTCATGCTTTAGCCTTGGCACCATATGTACCTCAGACCCTTGTCTGCAATAACGCATCTATTTGTTGGGTGATTTTGTGAGTTACTTCTGCCTCTCCGTAATATCCTTTTCCTTTGATATCCGTTCCAGCAAACGCAGACGCAAAAGCTTTTTCTCATAACTTTTGATCTACTCCCACCAAGATAAACGGCTCAAATCATTTGTTGCTCACGGGATAGAGTTTGTATACCACTTTTCCGTTGGCTAATTTGTGTTTACAGATCACTCATGATCTCACTTTATCGGGAGACTGTGAGTTTAATGTATATTCCACACCCACTGACACTCATTTTTTGATGCCTTTGGATACGGTAAACTTTCCAAATACAGAGTTTACGTCTGGAGTCCCAGTAAAGTCTATAAAACCTCCTGCATCTACTCCATGCACTGATCATCCTCATGATATTCTCGTCACTACTGTTTTATCGGTAGGAGAATAGGTAGGATCCAACATAAAAGCTCAAGATTTTTTGGGTGTCTCTACTTTTTCTGTGGTAACACTATCCTTTGGCATTTGGGGGGTTGTGTTTTGTGGTTTAGTAGGTTTTGCTCAGAGCACTAATAGGCTCATCATTATTCATGCAAGAAGATTTTTCATTCTCGATGAAGCATGAGTATTACGATCAGAAACACAGTTCTGATGTAAAACTTCGGTTGTTTGGTTCATGGTTATGATAGTTAAATAATAAAAATATTATCTCTTCTCATACCATATGAAGACATTATTTTTGTTTGTTTTTGTTTTTCTTTGATTTTTTGTTTATGAAAAATCACGAGTATGTATGGTACCCGTTGGATGTTAGAAGGCTATTGTGATGATACAGAGACTCTTGCAGTCCGTCGCAGATACTTCTCTCTATCGTGTGTGGTGCTTTTCTTTTACAAAAAAGCACAGTGCCGACCTTTATAATATACTAACAAACCAACGGTCCCTTATGGTAGGAGAACCGCCCGTTTCTTTGTATATTACACCGGACTAACCCTGTGCTCATTCAAAAAACAGCGCAGAAAAAATTTTCATTGGGGCCAAGATCAACACTTTTTCTCTCATCTTGACATTGAGTATTATATATATTTGGATAATCATTGCAAGAGCATTTTTATACTTTCTTTTTTTGTTTGATTTTCTGGACTAGAAGAGGTATAAGTTATATGGTTTGATGTTGGGTATCTCTAGATTAAATATAACCAGAAAAAAAACATCGGATGTTCGAAGAAGGAGTCATTGTAGATGGGTGAATAATTGGGTTGGGTATTTGGGATTATTAAGAATCGACATTTGAATGGAATGATCATTCAAACATTACTGATTTTTTTCTTACTCGAACAATATTATCGAACTACCAAACTCCTGATCTCTATATTGTATTTCTGTAGGATTGTGGTCAAAAGTTTCCATATCTACACCCATAGATGTTCCATCTTGCAACCGTACATCTATCCATTCTCCTATACCATCAAATTCATCATCATTAGGATCATATACTCCAGGGAATATCATGTTTCCATCTTTTTCGAAATATTTTTTCACAAATGCTTGGTGATTGTCTCATCTGAGTCTAGTGACTTTTTCCAGTGTGGGCAGTTTTTCTTTTATTCATAAATTTGTGATTGCTCCCCGGTTGAATACTTGTTCTCCTATTAGGTGTTTTGGTATATTATTGACTGGTTCGTCGATATATTTTCGTACAAAAGCATTCGGGTTTCATCCAATCACTTCTCATTTCAATGCCAGAATCTGTTTCTGCTGACCATTTATCACTGCTTTTACTGTCTCTTTTTTCCATCAATCTTTGAGAAGAGATTCATCAACTTTATACGTCGTTTTCTTTGGAGTTTTGAGTATCTCATATACCTCCATATCATAATCATTTTCTCCTGGATGATTACCATCATCAAAATGTCAACCATAATCTTGTCGGTCGTCTGGTGTGTGAGTTGTATTAGTTTTTTTTGTGTTCATAGTGGTTTTTGTTTAGATAATAAATGATGTTATAATTATATTCCCTTTTAAAAATTTGTCAAAAATAATTAATTCATGTATAATAAGATTCCAGAGGTTTTTGCGTCTCATTTGCCTCTTGGGTCTATTTCTCAGAACTCGTAATGTCAATCTCATATTGGTTGGTCAGGTACGTGTACTGTTAGTGATTGTGTATTCTCTATGGTAAAATTTTTTATTCCTTCTTCTGCTAACCTCTTTTGGATGTACTCCATGCTTAATTGACATTGATGCATGGCATTTCTACTAATCAGTATTCATATATCTTTAGTGTGAATTTTTTTTAATTTCTGTATTATCGCTATGGTATTACCTACTAATATATCTGGGGCTTGTCTTCAGTATACTTTATCCATTACAAATACTAATCAAACATCGCTTGGAAGCAATGTAACTAATTCATCAGCATAACTACTTTCTCATTCTTTATTACTCGTTGTGATGAGAAATCTATTATTTGTTCCGAAACTGAGGTTTGTGTCATTATTACATTGTGCAGTCATACATCCAAGACATTGTCTAATGTTTTTTATCACAATATCCAAATCGTTCGTCATCAGACTGATGATGTTTTCTTTTTTTCATTCTTCCATTTGTTCTTTGAACAGTGGTTCTATCTCGTTCAATTTGTTTTTTATCTCTTGATTGTTGGATTTTTGTATTTGTTTTTTGAAATTTTGATATAATTCATCGACTTGATCTTTAATTTTATATAAATCCATCAATTCTTTCTTTATTGTAGAAAGATATTCTTTTGCTTTATTCTTTTCTTCTAAGGTTAAAATATTGGTGTCTTTATCTATTTTTAATTCCAAATATTGTACGTCGTCGCGTATTGCCATAATGCCTGATTCTGTTGTGAAATTTTCTCCGATTTTATTAAAAATGCCCATTAATTCATTGTTTGGTATCTTTAATTTTTCAAATTCTTCAATTTCCCTATTAATTTCCATTCCCTTGACCTTTTCTGTAAAATTAATTATCGGGCTTATTCATTTCATCAATCATTGAAAATGTTTAATTTCATCGATATCTACACTTTTTCATAATTCTTTTTCTAAGTTTGCTATAACTTCTTTTTGTTGGTCGGATAATATTGTTTTTCATGATAATTCTTGAAATCTCAGTGCTAATGTTTTTCACAAGTCGTTTTGTTGTAAAAGATTCTTTAGTATTATCTTTTCTTCTCACTGATAAAAGTCTGTATCTAGCAACGACTGTATATTGAAATCAATACCTAACAATCTGTTCGAAATACTTTCTGTGTTTCCTAAAATTCTTGAAACTTCCGATTCCTGTAATATTTTATTGTTTTTGTCTTTATTCTCCCGACCAAGGTCTTTTAAAACATCATATTTATCCCTATTTTCCATATATTTTTGAATTGTGTGTGTTTTTTCTTGATCCATGTATTCTTTCGGATCTATTTTTTCTCCTGATCTGAAATTTTCTCGTTTGTTGTTTAATTTTAGTGCTAAGAAAAATCATAACACAATCTCTTTCTCTTCTATTTTGGACGCCATGTTTGATAGATATAGCGAATGATTCATTATACTTTCTATGTTTTTTTCCGTAATTTGTTCTGGTATTTTTATTATTCAAAACCTTTTTTTGAAAAGTGTTTTGGTTTTTTCTGTTAAACTATCTTTTTCTTCCTCTAGTGTTTCTTTGATATTTTTACTGTTCCTGATTTTTTGTGTCATTTTTTTTATTTCACTATTTATTGTTGTAAGATCATTTATTTCATGTTTATTTTTCTTTTCATATAAAACTAATTCTACGTTATACAAAGGAAATATTTTTTCATAAAAATATTTTATATTGCTTGGTTCAAGCCGTTCGAATATTCATACTATCTTATTGTAGAGCGATGGTGCTATTTTTAATATGTTTGTAGAAATACTATAAAAACTATTGAGATCTTCATTGGATCGGTTTTTTTGTTTTTGAAGAAATTTTTTTATTCTTTCTTTGATATCTATTTTGGTGTTCTTAGGTGTTTTCTCGCTTTTTGATAAAAGGATTAACTGGTATATAAACTTAATTAGATTTTCCATAAGCGGAAGATTTAAGAGTCAGTGTCTGATCACTATTTCAATAAGTGCCATTTTCTTGTTGTCTAGTTTGCTTTCTCAAGGATCAAGTATCTCATCAAGTATTTTTCTAATCTTTACATAAATAAAATCTTTGTTTTCCATCCTCTCTTGACCAAATAATTCTGTTATCGTAGATTTAACTTCTTCAAATATTTCCTTATTATTGGCAATCATTTCCATTGTGCTATAGAGACATGTCGCTTCTACCCGATTTTTATCATTAATATTATCCTTTTCTTTGATTCTATCAAAAATTTTTTGAGCATGCTTATTGCCCCAAAAATTTAAATGAAGCAGATCAGCTCATTCTGCAAAACTTTCTGAATAAATGTTGAGTTTTTCAAGAACTTCGTTTCTTTGACAATCCATGCTTTTTTTGATGGGTGTATTAATTTTCACTAAATCCTCTATAGTAATATCTGGATATTTCTCTTTTACTTTTTTGAATTCTTCTGGATGTAATATAAATTCCGTTATTCATGCTATACTCTCAGCATCATTCATTAATTTATACATATCTATCGTTTCTTTCAGAAATTCGGTTTTTGCTTTCTTT
>Ga0194063_10002586_pt1 | contig 11178 bp, 13 predicted proteins | sample SepL3720m_MetaG_FD_155459 | JGI IMG/M metagenome (GOLD analysis project Ga0194063, IMG submission 155459) | Anoxic zone freshwater microbial communities from boreal shield lake in IISD Experimental Lakes Area, Ontario, Canada - Sep2016-L373-20m | ecosystem: Environmental > Aquatic > Freshwater... | reverse complement strand
AGCCAAGGCAGACTTGCGCCCGGCGGACTGGGAGTAAACCCCGCAAACGAGTAGTGCGGCAAGGGACTTCAAGGTTCCATTTTGTTCCGGTTTGCCGCAAACTGGAACAAAATGGAACCTTGATGGGTGCCGGGCGCTTTCGTCTCCTTTCGGGATGGCTGCTTTTTTTAGCGTGTTTAGCGTGTTTAGCGGGAGGGGATTTGGAAGCTTGCTTTTAGCGCTTTTTACCCATGTTGCCCCCTGCTGTGGCTCGCTGTCTTCCCGTCTTCCCTGTTCAAAGGTTGTGACAGGGTGCAACTCTGTTGTCTCTGTTGTCTCTGTTGTCTCCTGTGAGTTCAGTTGAATCATAGGTTCCAGCTTTTTGAGCAACAAAAAGCCAAAGGCTGGTCCAGTCCGAACCTGATCCCCAGCTTCTCGGCAAACCGGTATGCGCGATACAACGTGCCAACTTCGTCACCCCCCACAATCCACCAGACCCTTTTGCCGCCTGCCGCACCGGACTTCAGGGTGAATTGTTGCGGCCCCAACTCCTGCCCGAGTCCACCGCAGAAGCTGGTGTTCTTGCAGGACACCACAATGCGGTCGCCAGTAACCACTCCCCGCTTTACCGGCAGCAGCTTTCCGCTGCGGAGATAGACATAGCGCCTGACTTCATTCGCCGCGAAAGACTCCAGTTCCGAAGCGTCCCGCGTGATAGCAACCACCATTGGCCCCGTCAGTATCGACCGGTCAACGAAAGGCGGGTTGGAAATCTGTCTGTCAAATTGAGCTTCCGCCCCGGCGCAATGGACGTTAGCATGGTTACGGCAGAATTACAACTCGCTTTCAAAGGCAAATGTTCTTGTTTCGCCGGCAGAAACGGTGCCTTGAAAGTTAACGATGACGAAATTGCTGGCGATATGGAAGGCCGAAACATTCGATGATTTTCCGTAGAGCTTGGGCTTCTTGATCCGTTCCGGGAGGAAGGCGAAAACCGGCCTCAAATCCTTGCCGCTACTCGGGGAAAAGTCACTGTCCATCTTTTTGAATGTGACCGTCAATTCCCATCGAAGTTTGTTGCCAGCCATCGATCTATCGAGCTTGGTACTCCAATGCTCGGCGCTCTTGGCTGTCGTCTCGGGCACTGTAGCCATCCAGGCAGGATCTCCGTAAACGACGGTGGCGTCCTTGTCATATTCCATGTCCTGCACTTCGTCAGGCACCAGCCGTTCATACATCGCCAACAACAGCGACTGATTGGCGACAAAGGCACTCTCGGCCACATTGAACCGTGCGCCACGATAGAAGAAGTTGTCCGCCATGCCCCATCCCATCATGCCGAAATATGTTTCTACGACAAAGCCAAAGTACTGATTGGCGCCACCCGAATGGAGCCACGAAAGCGAGTATGATGCATTCACATCTTCGATTCTGGCGGTCAGGCAATTTCCTATTCCCAGGTAAAGTTTAGGGTTGGTGGAGTTGATCGAAGCCTTGGCTTCACCGTCTATTAACCCGGTGAGTCCGCCGTTCTCAGCACCGATGGATGACGGCCCCTCGGGATAGTACACGGACCATATATCTGTTCCGGCATGACCACTGGTCCAGACACCATCCACTTTGTTGCCATTGACAAGATTGATCATTGAAAGCATGTGGTCATCCGGGGCATCATGCCGATCTTTGAGCTTCGCGCCTTTCTTCTTTTCCTGCCAGTCAGTTTTCTTATCGATAAATTCTGAATAAGCCACCCCCTCCGGCAGTGCATCAATGAATCGCATCATGCCGCCCAAGCCGAAGTTTATCGCCGGTGGAGCGTTGTCTTTGGCGATTCGAAGGGCGTCTTCGTGGCTGTAACCTGTGACAATGGCCCAAACAGCGGCTCCATAGGGCGCGTTTTCCAGCTTTCGGTTCAAACCGCCTGCCTGCTTGACGAATTTAGCAGATGCTTCCTTGGGTTTACAGACGAATGCAATATAGTCCGGAGAAAAGGTTTTCAGCGGACCAGCCAATTCATTCAGGTTGCCATAAGTGAATATTTTCGCAGCGGCATATTTCTTTTCCAAAACGGTTGCCACTTCATTCCACTCCGGATCACTTGCAGTCTTCTTGCTGATCAAAATGGCATAATTGAATGGTTGCCTGGTTGTCGCTTGAGCAGTAGATATCGTCAAGGAACACATTGCCACCGATAGAGCGACCGCAAGCAGCACAAACACTGATGGGAAATTGGTCTTGGGGCGCCCGCGAATACTGGGCGCTGCGCAGGTGAGGAAGAATTGCTTTTTCATGATCGCGATAATTTTCTAGCGAGCCGCCTTGCGGGTGTCAACAGCAATCAAGAACTCTTCGGTTTTCGTCAGGGCGGATTCAAGAAATCGTAGCCGCCGACGGGAGTCGGCGCTGATCTCAGTAATTGAGGAAAAGTGCGCCGACTGCCGTCAGCGGCTACAAATTTGTGGATTCTTGAATCCGCCCTGGGTTTTCGTAATGGCAGGCATCCCCATCCAAAACAGCTTTGTCCGGCACGCAAAGGAACTTCAATTCTTCTCAATCGCGCCGGGATACTCACTGCGCAGCGGGTGCTGCATGGACCAATGATGACAAACTTCCCGCTAACCCCAAGCACCATCCGGACTGTGCGCACCAACCTTCGGTTGGCTTGACCGTTGCTTCAGAATCAGATCGGCTGTTGCAGTGACGCGTTCGAATCAGATCATGCCGCCACTAAGACAGGGTGGTTTAGCTTACGGCTGGCGTATTGCAGGCAGGCATGGATGTCCTCCGCCTCGAGGTCGGGGAGTTCCTCGAGTACCTGTGACGGGGTCAGGCCGTTTGCCAGGAGGTCGAGGACGTCAATTACCCGTATGCGCATGCCTCGGATGCAGGGCCGTCCGCCGCATTGCTCGGGGTCTATCGTTATGCGATTCATGCCCCAACTGTAGAGCAGGACCTCTGGGTTTGCACCTGAGAACTTGCGGCCGGTGGTGGCGAAGAAATCGGCCGTCAGGAACCGGCAGCGCCTGCAGCGCACTTTCTGAGTATCGCGGCTAGATCTCAGGATACTCGATGCGCAGCAGGTGCCGCATAGACGCAAGACTACCACCGCGAAGGGCAAGTCCCGGGTCTTCTGCTGGCGGGGCAGGTTCTTGTCCATCGTCACGAAGACATCGAACTGACCCGAGGCAGCGATCAAGCGCAGCAACTGACCGTTGCTGATGCTTGCCCAACCCGTCTGCGGGACGGTGCGAACCGTGTGGCCGGGAAATTCACGGGCCAAATCCTTCGGCAGACATTCGTCCAACAGCAGACGCATCAGGCCGTAGCGAGCATACGTTCACTGGCTTGTTCCAGAAAAGCGATCGCCTGCCGGCGTGCGACCGTGGGAAACTGCTCCAGGAAATCGTCCAAAGACTCTCCGCCCTCAAGGTAGTCCAGCAGCGTGCGCACCGGCACGCGGGTGCCGGCGAACACCGGCGTGCCGCTCATGATGTCCGGGTCAATCCTGACCACCGCACCGTGCTTCATCTTCATGGAGCAACTCTAAGAGCCTTCCTGGATAACGGCAAGCAGGCATAGCAGGGGCAGGACAAAGTGGGCGCATTCGCGAGTTCCTGAGAGATTGGCAGGGAAGCTTCGGCGGCGAGCAAGTGTCAGTCACTAGCGAGAGCTTCGAGGAAATGGCCCTGATTCGAGCCATTCGGCTCGGTGAAAAATCTCCGCTCACCAGCCGCAAGAGAATCTTCCGACAGCTCGAACGCACGGCGTGAACACGCTTTTCCGCGAGTCCTTCGACACCGATCTCTCCGCCATCACCGACGCCGGAGTCCTGCGCCGGATCAAGAAAGTGATTGAACAGGTCGAAGCCGCCCGGACTTTCCAGCAGATTCCAAATCTCAAACGGCTGGATGCGCAGGGCAAATACTACCGCATCCGTGCGGGCGACTATCGCGTCGGTCTTGCAGGGGCTTGACGGCTGCGAAGCCTGGCGTAACCTGCCAGTCATGCAGGCGAACCCAAATCAACTCTTGGTCGGAGCAGGGGCGGACGATCCGGCTGTGCGAGAAGCCGCGCCGGAGTGCCGGGTCGGCACGGAAGCTGAGATGGACATTTCGTTGCTTGAGGACAGCCTGGCAAAAACGCCTTGGGAGCGGATGCAGGCTAATGATGATGCGTTGCGTTTCATCGATTCGCTCCGCGACGCCATGGAGAGACGGAATGCAAAACCTTAGCGAACTGACGCGCAGGCTGATTGAGGCGCAAGTCGAGTTCGTTTTAATCGGCGGATTCGCCGCCGTGGCGCATGGCGCTACTTTAGTCACACGCGACGTGGACATCTGCTGCCGGTTCAGCGAGGCAAACCTTATGCAAATCCAAACGGCGTTCGCGAATCTGCATCCGGCGCATCGTTCCAAGCCAGATTTGCCGCTCGCGCTGACGCCCGAGCAGTGTGCGGGCCTGAAAAATCTTTATCTCAAGACTGATTTGGGCATTGTGGATTGCCTCGGGGAAGTTCTGGGCGTCGGCGATTTCGAGCGTGTTTTGGAGCACAGCGTGGAATTGGAATTGCCCTTCGGTAATTGCCGGATTCTCGACCTCGACGCGTTGATTCGCGCCAAAGAGGCAATGAATCGCGACCACGACCGGCTCACGGCCAGGCAACTGAGAGAAATCAAGAGACGACAGCAGCCACCCCAGCCAAACCACCCACATAATTCATACGTCCTGTAACGCTTCCTCCGGCAAAGCACTGCATGATTATGCCATTGCTCGCACAGCCGATAGAAGGGAAAGCAGAAAGCAGCGATGGAAGGCCAACAAATACGGATGCCTGATTCAGGCAATGGCAGATCTAATTCTCCGTTATCTCCGTTTCCTCCTGTTCAATCCCAGCCCCATGAATCAACAGGAGGAAACGGAGGGAACGGAGAAGGGAAAGCAGAAATTGGGAAAGCAGAAAGCAGCGATGGAAGGCCAACAAATACGGATGCCTGATTCAGGCAATGACAGATCTAATTCTCCGTTATCTCCGTTTCCTCCTGTTCAATCCCAACCCCATGGTGGCGCATTTCTCAGGAACGTGTTTTCGCTTATGCCAGTGCGAGAGTTCGGCACTTGCGAAGTTTCGTCGGTTCGCCCCGCCCAAGTTCCAGTGCCAAGAGGTTGCAAACACATAGGCCACACCGAATGTCGGTCAGATGGCACGCCTCCTGCATGGCGGTTGCTGACTGCTGTGACACTCGTCCCTACAATGATCCTGGGTCCCTTCGCCGCCGGCGTGGGGCTTTTGTGTTTGCGGCTCGACCATCCACGAAGAATCCTGGTCGGGGCTGTGACCTTCGCAGTCTGCGTTTGCGCGCTGGCGCTGGTCGGTCTGCCGGCTCCAACGGGTCTGGCGGGTTTCCCGCTGAATCACCATTGGCTTGATCTGCTGATGGCGCTGGTCGAGATCGGCATGGGTCTCTACGTCCTCTATGTCGGCGTGCGCGCGCGGCGTCCGCTGATCGTGGCGCTGATGCTGGCGCAGGCGGGGCTGATGGTCTGGTTCGAGTGGACCTACGGCTCGAAGCTGCAGGCGGCGCACAACCTGTTCCTGGACAAGTTTTCGGTCATCATGGCCTTGATCAACGGGGTGGTGGGTGGCGGGATTTGTCTCTATGCGCTCGGATACATGCGCGAATACCATGAAGTGGCCCATCGTGAGGTTGCGGATCGGCGTCCCTTTTTCTTCGCTCTCCTGTTTGTTTTCATGGGCGCGATGTTCGGCATCATCTTCGCCAACAATCTGCTTTGGCTTTTCCTGTTCTGGGAAATCACCACCCTTTGCTCGTTTCTGCTGATTGGGTACACGCAGACCGAGGAAGCACGGCAGAATTCGCTGAAGGCGCTCGTGATGAACCTGGCGGGCGGGTTGGCGTTCGCGCTGGCGATTGTCTGGTTTTACCAGAAGACCGGCAGCATCGAGTTGCAGACGCTCATCACCTCTAAGAAGTCGCTTGTTCTGTTACCGGCTGCCCTGCTCTGTTTTGCGGGCATCACGAAATCCGCTCAGCTTCCATTCTCGGGCTGGTTGCTCGGGGCCATGGTTGCGCCCACGCCCGTGTCGGCACTGCTGCATTCGAGCACGATGGTGAAGGCCGGCGTCTATCTCGTTTTGCGCCTGGCACCGGTAGTGACAGGCACGACCGTGGGCCTGATGGTAGCGCTCGTCGGGGCGGTCACTTTTCTCGTTGGTTCGATGGCCGCCATTACCACCAGCGATGCCAAGAAGGTGCTCGCCTGGTCAACGGTCGCCAACCTCGGTCTCATCGTCCTATGCGGCGGCATCGGAACTTACTCGGCGGTCTGGGCGGGCGTGCTCCTGATTATCTTTCATGCGGTCGCCAAGTGCCTGTTGTTCCTCTGCGTGGGCGTCGTCGAGCAGAAGTTGCACAGCCGGGACATCGAAGCCATGTCCGGGTTGATCCTAAACATGCCGCGGGTCGCGGTGATGATGCTTATCGGCATGGCCGGCATGTTCCTGGCCCCGTTCGGCATGTTGATCAGCAAATGGGCGGTGCTGAAGGCGGTGGTCGATGCTTATCCCGCTCTGTCGATCTTCATTGTCTTTGGCAGTTCCGCAACCTTGTTCTTCTGGGTCAAGTGGATGGGCAAACTGTTGGAGGTTGTTCGGCCACGCGAGCAGATCGACAATCGACTTGGCCTGGGCGAGTCGGTTGCTCTCTACGGCTTATCGACGGCCACCTTTCTGGCCTGTCTGTTTTTCCCGGTCATTTCCTCCAGCTTCATTGAGCCCTATATTCTCTGTGTTTTCGGTCAGTCCGCCTCGATGAGCCATGGCAATATTATCATCATGACCATTATGATGGTGATGATTCTGCTCTTCCCGCTCAGCTTCATCAACTACGGTCGCGGTGTGAGAGTCACGGATGCCTACCTGGGCGGAGCGAACGTGCAAAGCAGCGTGCGCTTCCTCGGTTCGCAGAACGAGGTGCAGAACGTGACCATGAATAACTACTACCTGCGGGATTTCTTCAACGAAGCCTGGCTTTCCCGTTGGGGCGCGCGCTCGTGTGCGGCGCTGCTGGGCATCATGCTGGTTCTGGCGTTCTGGACAGTCCTATGAACCCCTGGCTTCGTCTCATCCTCTACCTGGTGGCGGCTCCGGTGGTCGGCGGTTTGCTGGCAGGCTGGGACCGCCGGATTTCGGCGCGCATGCAGTCGCGTCAAGGCCCGCCCATCTTTCAGCCATTTTATGACGTGCTGAAGCTGTGGAAGAAGGAAAACATCGTCGTTCGCCGCTCGCAGAACTTCTACATCCTCTTCTTCCTCCTGCTCGTGGTGTTCACCGGCGCCTTGTTTTTCGCCGGGTCGGACCTGCTGCTGGTGATCTTTGCATTGACGTTGGCGGCGATCTTCTTTGTGCTCGGCGCCTACAAAGCCAGCTCGCCTTACAGTTTCATCGGCGCCGAGCGGGAGCTGATCCAGATGATGGCCTACGAGCCGATGATCCTGCTAACTGCAATTGGGATGTATATGGTGACCAAGAGCTTTGCCGTGCATGAGATCGCCAGCCATCCTACGCTGCTGGTGCTGGCCCTGCCCGGAGTATTCCTCGGGTTCCTCTATACCCTGGAGATCAAGTTCCGCAAATCGCCCTTCGATCTCTCGTGCTCGCATCACGCCCATCAGGAGCTGGTGCGCGGCATGACGACGGAGTTCTCCGGCCGGACGCTTGCAATGATCGAGATTGCGCATTGGTATGAGAATGTCTTTCTGCTCGGCTGGGTCTATCTGTTTTTCGCTTCGTCGCCGGCGCTGGGCGTGGCGGCGTCGCTGCTGGTTTTTGGATTTGTCATCCTGGTCGATAACGTCTTCGCCCGGCTGAAATGGCAGGCCGCCCTGAAAAGCGCCTGGGTGGTGGCCGCGGTGCTTGGGTTTGGGAATATTCTAGTTCTTTCGCTCCTCCGATAAACCGATGTAAGCTCATGCTCGGCTTTAAAGAATCACCCTGGATCATCCACTACGACGCTTCGAGCTGCAATGGCTGCGACATTGAGACCCTCGCGTGCCTGACACCGATTTACGACGTTGAACGCCTGGGCGTCATCAACACCGGCAACCCGAAGCACGCCGACATTTTCCTGGTGACAGGCGCCGTCAACGAGCAGAGCAAAGATGTGATACGCAACATCTACCATCAGTTGCCTGAGCCCAAAGTGGTGGTGTCGATCGGCGTTTGCGCCGCCAGCGGCGGCATTTTCCGCGAGTGCTACAATATCTCGGGCGGAGTCGATAGCGTGATCCCGGTCGATGTCTATGTCCCCGGCTGCGCGGCACGGCCCGAGGCCATCATCGACGGCGTGGTCAAAGCCGTGGGAGTCTTGGAAGAAAAGCATCGGGAGATGAAGGCCATAGCCAACAGCCTCGATCAAACCCTTTACCTCCGCGCGGACAAGAGTGACGCGCCGGAGATTCTCGCCTTGCAGAAGATCGCCTACCAGAGCGAGGTGGAACTCTACGGTGACAACAGTCTTCCGGCCCTGCAACAAACGCTCGGGGATCTGGAAGACGACTTCGAGCGCATGCCGCAACGCGAAGCCACCGTGCTGGGTGCCCGCGGTGGTCAGGATGGCAGCGCAGCCAGTTCGGACCGGATCATCTTTCTGAAAGCGGTGGTCAATGGGAAGATCATCGGCTCCGTCCGTGGTTACGCCGTGGATGGCATCGCCCATCTGAGCCGGCTTATCGTGCATCCCTACTTCCGCAGGCGCGGGATCGGACGCCGGTTGCTCGCTGAGATCGAGCGCGTGTTCCCGCAGGTGAGCCGGTTTGAAGCCAAAACCGGTCACCAAAGCAAGCGCAACCTCTATCAATTGGCCAAGGGCGGCTACCAGACCTTCAAGACCGAGCCGTTCACCCCGGCCATCACATGGGTTCACCTGCAAAAAGATCAGAGCCAGGTTCCCGCGGAAACGAAAGGTGTGAAATGAACAGCGAAGCAGACCAGGTATTCGAGACCATTCCCGTCCAGGCGCTACTCGAGAAGGTGGGCGAGATGCGCGAACAAGCTTATCGGCTCGTTCAGATCAGCGCCACCCGGTTGCCAGACCAACTTGAGCTGACTTACAGTTTCGATCTCGATGGGCGGCTCGTAAACTTTCGTCTCCACATTCCTGACTCGGATCTCCGCGTGCCGAGCATCAGTTCAATCTATTGGTGCGCGTTCCTCTACGAGAACGAAATGCACGATCTGTTTAATCTCGTGGTGGATGGCATGGCGGTGGATTTCCATGGCACTCTGTACAAGACGGCGGTGAAGTTTCCGTTTGGCAGCACCAAAGCCCCAACCGCGAAGCCCGGCGCGACCAAAACCGCCTCCACACCGTCTCAACCCGCATCGGCGCCGCCTGCGCCTTCGACAACCGCCACAATTCGCTAGTCACTCACCACCGACCACCAGCCCATGTCGCGCACCATTATTCCCTTTGGACCGCAGCACCCGGTTCTGCCGGAGCCGATTCATCTCGACCTGGTTGTCGAAGACGAAAGGGTTATCGAGGCGCGGCCTTCGATCGGCTTCATCCATCGCGGGTTGGAGAAGCTCGTCGAAAAGAAGGACTACGTCGAGTTCGTCTATATTGCCGAGCGTGTTTGCGGCATTTGCAGCTTTATTCACGGACAAACCTACTGCCAGGCAATCGAGTCGATCATGAACGTCGCGGTGCCGCCGCGCGCGCTCTACCTGCGAACGGTCTGGGGCGAGATCTCCCGCCTCCACAGCCATTTGCTCTGGCTGGGTTTGATGGCAGACGCGGTCGGTTTCGAAAACCTCTTCATGCATTCATGGCGTGTGCGCGAAAAGGTGCTCAACATTATTGAAGCCACCACCGGCGGCCGCGTCATCTTCGGCTCGTGCAAGATCGGCGGAGTGCGGCGCGATATTGATAGCGAGGCCATCAAGGCCATGCTCGCCGATCTCCAGATCATCGAGCGGGACATCCGCGACATCACGAAGGTCTTTCTGAATGACAATTCGGTGAAAGACCGGCTTTGCGGCGTCGGTGTGCTTTCGCGCCAGGATGCCTATGATCTCGGTTGTGTGGGCCCCATGCTGCGGGCCAGCGGTGTGGCCCAGGACATGCGCCAGCTCGGTTATGCCGCCTTCAAGGACCTGGAACTTGAACCGATCACCCGTACCGAGGGGGACTCCTTTGCCCGGTGTGCGGTTCGATGCCAGGAGCTTTTTCAATCCATCGACCTGATCCGCCAGGCGCTGGCAAAGATTCCCGATGGCGAGATTGCTGTCAAAGTTATTGGCAATCCCAACGGCGAATGCATGGCGCGCACCGAACAGCCCCGCGGAGAGGTCGCCTATTGTGTGAAGGCTAATGGAACCAAAAATCTCCAGCGGTTCCGTGTTCGGACCCCCACGTTCGCCAACCTGCCGGCGATGCTCAAAGTATTGCAGGGCTGCGAGCTGGCCGATGTGCCCGTGTTGGTGCTGACCATCGATCCCTGCATCAGTTGCACCGAACGCTGATATGGCTTACTTTGAAATGTCCAGGCTGGCCCTGAAATGGGTTCTGACCAAACCGGTGACCAGCCGTTACCCTTTCGAGCCGAGGCAGGCCATCGCCGGCTCGCGTGGCCAGTTGGTTTTCACGAAGAACACTTGCGTCTATTGCACCGTGTGCGCGAAGAAATGCCCCACCGGCGCCTTGACCGTGAATCGCCCGCAGAAACAATGGACCATTGACCGCCTGCTCTGCATCACCTGCGGCTACTGCGTAGAGGCGTGTCCAAAGCAATCCCTCGAACTGACCACTCCACACGGCATCCCCACGGTCACCAAGGACCGCGAGTGCTACTGAGCGCGCAGTTTCGCAACTCACCCGGCGAATATTCGTCACTAACGAACCTTCGCTTGCGCCGCCGTGAGGTTGGCGGTAGAATATAGTCGTAAACCGGGATCAGGGCACAGCAATCGGCAGATGGCACGAGATGTGCTGATCTAGGCTTGGATTATGATCAGGAAATTAAACTTTACCATTGCAGACGGTCCCATTCATTGGCGGACCCACCGAATCATGGAGCTTTGCGACTACCTGAGCGGGAATGTGCTCGAGCCCATGTTCTCCCGCGAGGGCACGAAGTGGAACCGGCGGTTCATGGACTTCGTAACGTTCGACAACACCT